>Ga0179593_1304560_pt1 | contig 24172 bp, 22 predicted proteins | sample CZODoug2_1_08_16_FD_185931 | JGI IMG/M metagenome (GOLD analysis project Ga0179593, IMG submission 185931) | Vadose zone soil fungal communities from Angelo Coast Range Reserve, California, USA - CZODoug2_1_08_16fungal (PacBio error correction) | ecosystem: Environmental > Terrestrial > Soil >... | reverse complement strand
TGACCATTTTTCCCAAACACGGGTCTTTGGTTGCAACAGCCCCGTCTCATTTGATCGCCCGAATGACGTGCGGACCAGTCGTGGTTAGATCCAGGTTTTTTCAGTCAAGCCTTTCCATGTAGCTTTAAACCCTGACCTCGTTACGAGTTTTTCTCCCGCACCATGCATTGACTGGACTGCCGTGGTACGACTTGGGTCCCCGTTTGTTTAGGGAACCCCTTGTTACACGTAATTAGTCTTAGGTTTTGTACTCGCCAAAGATCTTTCAATTTCGTTTCCTCTTTACAGGGACGCACCCTCAAGGCAATTTCTCCTGTGTAACCCAGTCCAACATTTTTTCTGGAACCACTGTTGTTTCCCACCCCCATTTTGAACTTAGTATGTGCATTGTCCCCCGCTTTTTTATTGTGGTTTTTGCGGACCCACGTGCTTTTTATGATCGAGGTCACCTTCTTTGTTCCCCGACCTCTGCTTATTATTGTTTTCCTGTGCCGCACGTACTTTTGCTTTTTTTCCCCGCCGATTGAGCGAATCTGTGCCATCGAGTCGGCCCGATTTGTTCGTCCATGCTCTCACGGGTGGCAGGGCCCTGGTTCGAGCAGTTTCTTTGTCGGACATGCACCCCGGATCGCCAAAACCAGTGTCGCCCCGCTTGATTTGACCCTTTTATTTTTTTTCTTTGCACTGTTTTTTGGGAGAACAAATGCCTTTTGCTGTTTTTTTTTGATGTCCCATGTCTTTCCTTCCTTTTCTTCCAACTAGGTGTATGAGGAGCCCAGCCCCGCCTGCAGTGTTTTTCCCAGGTTGCAGGATTCTTTGTGAACTTTTGACGGGTTGTGCCCAGCCAATCCCTTATAGCATAGTTCACCTTTTGAGAGGTCGGCCGTTTGTTCGTTGATCGAACTTCCTTGTTTTCTTTTTTGCCCAACGTGGGTCCCTTTATCGAAAGCTTTGGAGCATTCATTTGCTTTACACTACCCCCTGAGGCACACCAATGCTTTTTTTTTTCTTTGGTGACCGCCTTAAGACCTGGGCCAGGTTCTTCTTATAATTGTCCGAGGTCCTTTTGACCCCATTGTTCCGGAGGCTCTTTCGAAGCCTTTCCCTGGACGGATGTTGGATCCCAGCCCCTCCATGGAAGGGCCCCCGGCCCCGAGTGTATTTTGAATACCACTCTTTACCCTTCTTAGCTTTTGTTGTATTTCCTGGAGGACCCTGTGAACAAATTGGTTGTCAAGTCTGTGCGCTCTGCGTGTAGGTTTTTTTTACCACGGGGGTTTGTGAAGACCCGTGCCGTTTTTGGTCCTTTTAACATCTCTTGTACTAAAGGTTGCATTGAGCTTGCCCCCAACCGAACACCCAGTGCCCACTGGCCCAGGATCCGAGTTGTCTCCACTTTCCCCGCCATCCCTGCCGTGACAGCAAAATATTTGTTTCCCTGTGCGTCAAGCCGGGTTGACGTTTGCTGCCTACCTTTTGAGTCGTTCCAGGATACTTCCACTCCCTTTACCAAAAGCGAACGAAAAGTTTTCCGAAGATCAGGAGTACACTGACCCTCCCTTCATAGTTTTTGTGAGGTAACGTTTGACGAATGCCCTTTGCATGACTTCGTCACAAGTTGATGGTGTGTCCCTTGCGCTTTCAAAAAACCAATACCCCTTCCAACCCTGGGTGAGGGGCGGCCCTTTACCGCGAAACTTTGCCCAGAGAAATTGCGATCCTGGCCTCGCCCCCTTATTCCTGCCATTGCCCATGAAAAAGGCGTCCCCTTGCCGCTCAGGTATGTTTTCGCCCTTTTTCCATTTTTCTGCTGCCCCACACCTCCGACCATTCACCCGCAGCAACGAGATCGCCCCAACTTTCTTACATGCGCATTTCGACTAAAACTTTGTTGTGTGCGTATCGCCAGTCCTCCCCCACTCCGCCGCTTCATTTAGTGATTTTCCTGACGCGTAACGACGGAGGTAAGATTTCTTGGTGGACGACCTTGGCCATCTTTAGCCGATGCTCCTCTTTCCTTCCCCCTTTGTTTGAGAGATTGCCGTTAACCAGCTTTTCTTACTTTCTAGCGGCCGGGTATAGCCTCACGGCCCGAGAGGCGGTCGGCCCCCACCCCTCCCCTGCTGGGACCACACTTGGCTCTACACGCCCCCTACTTCAATTGTTTTCTCTAACGGCAGCGATTCCCGCCTCCCGCCCCCGATCTTGCTCATTCTCCCCACACCCGTCTTACCCGAACAAACACCCTCACTTCATCTCTTTCGCTAGACGAAGCCCGCGTCGTCTCCCCCCCCTTGGTGACTTTCCCCCAATCCCTCCTCTACTCTGCCTATCTCCTCCTTCAACCGCTACTCCCCCTCCCATATACCTTCCTCTTTATCGAATGTCGCCTCTGTCTGGGAGGCTGGTTTGGCGCGTGGCCCCTTGTGCTTCCCGACCCGCGATAAATGATTTCCCCCCTACCCTTTATACGGACCCTTTTCATTAAGGCCAGGTAAGTAGGGTGCGTGCACTCAAGACCTGCATTTTTGGAGACTTCTTGCCTTTTAGTGTATCTGGTTGGAGGGGTGCTAGATATTGTGTTGCGAACCCATGGTTTGTGAAGCGGGTGGAGTTCGAATGATATGGGTCCATTCCGCACCTCTCCGAATCGCGTTCCAAAAGTTCTGCATTTTGAGTTCTATATGTCACAAGTACTTTGGGTATACTTTCTGTAACTCTACCAACTATGTCAAGTACACCTTTTTCTCGTCCCCTGTAGGACCATTGATTTTCCGGGTTGTCCCCGTGCGTTTTCGGTACCCGCGGTTCCCGTTCTGTCCCGGACCCCCCCCTGGAGGAGCTTAACATTTTTTAACCGAAGTAATAAAAAGTTCCTTCCCAGTTGTGCGGTTTCACCGCTATTGGTTTTTTGAACGCATCCCTTGCTGCTAAGTCCACCCTTTTATTTTTCCCCGTTAGTCTAACCTGTTCTGTGTACACAAACACCTATTTTCGTTACACAAAGCGAACTTGGCTACCTCCTTTTTCTTTCCATATTTTAGGTGACTTTACTTACACGGCAGGCCCCCCACCCCACATGGTCGACTCAACACTTTCTTTGGGCAAGGGTACTTCCCTCTTTCGTCCTTTACATCCAAAGATGACCCACATGGGCAACTCCCCCTGAGCCGTGGTTCCAAAAGGATTGAACCCATTCATCCTTGTAACCCAATTTATAGTCAGAAACTACTGGGGCACACCCTCACTCATCTCCTCCACACCCCAGTGGGCTGGGCTGGCACAACGAGTGGAGACTTACCCCCGGCCGTTTACAAGGTTTGTTGTTTTTGGGACTCCCCCTCCCCCCCCCAACTGTCTTCACCATTTTTTTCTTGTGCTCAATGACCCGACGTTTAAGTTTTTTGTTTTCAAGCACTTGAACCAGTCCAACGGTTTTTTTGCACCCCGAGCCATGCCCCCCCACCCTGCATTCAAATGATCTCCCCGACAGACACATGTCTATCTTTTAAATGCAGCACGTGAATTCAATTTTTTTTTCTTTTCCCTCGACTTCTTTCAGGAGGGTTAAGGTGAGGGGGTTTCGTTCTGTCCTATCTCTCATTTTTACGTATCCCCCGGGGAATACCCATAATTGACCTCCCCAGAACCACTTCCTTGGCTGACCCGAACTTCAATCCACCAATTTCAAGTTTTGGAAAGACAGTTTCTGGTCTTAACACCCACGTTTCTTTTCGACTTACAGAATGTTCCTTTTTTTTTCCGCCGCCCGAAACTGTTGTTTCGCCCCCACCTTGGTTTTTTCTGACGGCCTACGCTCGTGGTTTTTATCATGCCGCGCAACGCCCAACAAAACTACTGACTTTTTTAAGTAGAAGAGCTGGGGTTGTGGTGCGTTCCTCGCCCAACCCGCAAATTGCGTTCTTTTTTCGCAGATTTCCCTAATGAGCCCTTTTTTTGTTGCCGCCCGGACCGCAGGTCTCGTTTTGCTTTTTTCAGTTACCAAAAATGGTGCCTCCTTAACACATGTACCCTCCGTGTTCCAGGCCCGACTTACTACACTTCAATTCTTTTTTTCCACGTAAAACCTGGGTCCTTTTGCTGCTTGGCTTTCCTGCACCCCACGTCGTCCATGGCGCCCCCCCTACCAATTGTTCCGTGCCAACGGCTCTTGTTGAAGACCCCCTTTCTTTGTTATTTTTTTTGGACCTAAGCCCATCACGGATGTCAAAGATGTTTTCCCCCCCCTTTTCCACTTTCCCTTTTAGGCCCTCGGGCAGGCCTTCCTAAATTGTGCCAAGTTTTTTCTGACCTTCTCACCGTTGGTTTGACGGTCCCCCGTAAGCAATGCCTTACGGTACCCCCCTTCATCTTTGAGATCGCATTCACCGGGTCCATTTAACAGGTTGTGACAGGCTGTCGATAAAGGACTGCTTTTTACTGGTTTTTCCCCCACAGGCAAACCCATTTTTTGTTGTTTTTTTTTGCAACTTTAGCCCCGAGGGCTCCTGGTAAATAATGCCCCTCTTTACTTCCTTCGGGTTCTTGCTTTCGTCTAGCACGCAGGTATTTGTCCACCCAAGTTGGGTCCTTCGCTGATCCCTTACGTTTTTTTTTTTCGGATGTGCGTCCCCCCGTTTTTCTTCACTATGTCACAACCACACTGAAACGGTTTTCCTCTGCGTGCGGTTCTAGTTGATTTTTTCTTCGTATGTGGAATAACGTGACGGTTCCCCCCCTTTTGTCTTTGCATAGAGAAGCACCCCTACTTTTCCCCATTTCCGAGACCCCTTTTCAACACGCTCGGCACCCCGCTTTTCCGAACCGAACCTCTGGACAGTTCCCCCTCCCCGCCCCTTTTTTGTTTGAGCCCAGGTTCCGTGATTTTACCCGTTCCGTCCCCCCCCTTTGATTTTTTGGGACTGAAGAACCGTTTATCTGAAGATTTCGGTGACCAGTTCTTCCGACTCTCTATTTCTCCTAATTAATGGGTTTTGTTTCTCTCCGATTGATTTCGCTGCCTGCAGTTTAGGGTTCGAGCATGACCCTGCCTCGTGTAGTTGTTTTTTCCCCTGCCGCTGCTGGATGCTTAAAGCAGTCCGTGCTGCTTCTTCCTGTGTCCCCCGTGCGATTACCTTTTCCGGCACTGTTGCTTTGAGGAAGTTTTGAATAGTCCTCTTTTGTATGGCGGGGTCCCCCCCCCCCTTGGCCCCCCCCTGTTATTCTTTTGTGTACGGCGATTCTTTCATCGTTGATTTTACTTTGGCCCTACGACGCCAAAGCCCCCCCTTTTGTCGCCACGTCGATTTCCCCAAGTTTTGAATCCTTCACCTTGGGCAGCTCCCCGTGGTTCTTTATTAGTATTTTTTTGTCTTTACAGTCCCCCCTCCTGTTTAACATACTTAGTCTTGGGCCAGAGGCGGGCCTTACCAGGTCTTTGCCCCAGTCAGTTTACGCGGCTCTTCTTTTTCACACATTTTTTTTGGCCCAACAAAAAGTCCTTTATTTTTCCCCCGTTTGCCACCCCCAATGAACCCGGCGTTTCTTTATCGCCCCCCCCCCAGTAAATGTGAACCCAATTGGCGTAGTAGGGTCGTCCATTCTAGCTTTTTTTGAGAAACTGAACTCTTCCCCCCTATATTCCCCCCCGAAAAAATGATTAGGAACTGGAATTTAACTGGACCCCGGATGATTTCTCCCCGGTTCACACATGCTGGGATATCTGTTTTTCAATTCCTCCAGATTATTCCTTTTAGAGATTAATTGGTATCTTGATGTGCGACAATTGTTTTTTTATTTCAACCTAAAAACTGTGTTTCAATTGTTTCCCACTTGTAGGTTTCGGAATCCACGGGATTTTGGTCCGCCTGTACTTTGGGTGGGTTCGATAGGTCAGCCTTCTTTTTTTTTTTCCCCCTTTTTCGCGTCCTCCCCTTTTTTTACAATTTCGTAATCCTTGCAAGACCCAGCCATATGCCTCTCCGCATCGATATTGATCCCTGATTTCCCCGGACCTAGTTTTTAATTTTTTGCGCCTGACCCCCTTTAGGATCCCAATTTTTTCGACGTGCATTCTTGGGTCCTATTGTCTAATTGCGGAACGAACCCCCCCTTTTTTTTCCTCCAAGATCTTGACTTCGTTGGGAATTGAGTCTGGCAAGCCAATTTCCCGGTTCCCTCCCCAAATTTATTGTGATAGGGCCTGTCTTGTTGCCAATCTAGCACCTTTTCCCCTTCCCCACGTATATTTGACATATGCCCCCTTTAGGGATTTGTGTACGCCCTTTCTTACCGTGGAATACTTAATGTCATGCCCTTTCTATATGCATTTTTGTAGTCTGAAAGCGGTTGTGTGACTTTATAACCATACCTGGTTTGTGCGACCCTTCCCCCCCCCAACGTCCCTTTGTCGTAGAAGATTGGTTTTTTTCCCCCGCTCTCCGACTGGTCGAAGATCGATTTGTCTCCTCTTTTTTCCCCCTTCTTGTTTTGATGACTGTTTCAGAGACCCATTTTTTTTTTCTATTATTTCGCAAGAATGTAATGAGCTTGGATTTGTCCGGTTCATTTCGTGGTGTAGAAGGTTGCCGATCCGCAAGCCCTGCCCCGCCGTAATTCCCTCCGACAATTTTTTTTTGTCCCCCCCCAGCGTGTTGTACGTGAGCTTGGTGCAACCTTCCTTGGCCGGAGGTTTTCCTTTGTAACCTGACGTTGCCCTCCCCTTTTTAGTAATTTTTTGTTATGTAAGGAAAAACTTTTTTGGACTGTTCTTAAGATTATCCCCCTTAACACCCCCCCCCCCCCCCCCCCCCCCCCCCCCCCCCCCCCCCCCCCCCAAATTAGTTTTTCGGGACAGAAGGGTTTTTCCATCTACTTATTTTCAATGTCGTCTTGTTAGAGGGTTCTTTCCTAGCCCTCCTTGTTAGGAGCGCGCGTTTGTTTCCCAATCGTTCCAAGTTTTTCTAAACGGTTGCCATGAACCCCCTGGTTCCATATCCAGTCAATTAGGTTCAAAAGAGAACGACATTCTTTGGACCCGATTGACTTGGCTTTTACGGTCGTGACAATTTATTTGCCTCCAACAAGTTGTCCCCGTGGCGGGGATCCCGGCGAGACCCTCACCCCCACATCTAAAGTGTTCCGACCCAACGACCGGTCAGATGACCAGTAAATCTTATAGGCTAGCTTGTTTTGGCCCCAGGAGCGTCGGCGGTGGGACCGGCCCGTCCCCTCACCCCTCCAGCCCTCTAAATGGTGGCGGATATTTGCCCACCCCCTTTTGTGACTAGGCAAGTTGCCTTGTCGCGGACCCCAGTGGTTGTCCGGGGGGCGTGCGGGGTCGGACTTTGCCCCCTTCACAATCCAAGACTGGCTTTTCCTTACCATTCTGGACTGATCGTAGACGATCTTCTTTCGGCCAGAAAGATTCGCTGTTGATAATAAGTGTTCGGTTTTGAGGAGGTCTTTTTCCTTCCCCCCCTAAGTCCCTTGCAGTTGTATAAATCTCGCCTGAGAATAACCTTTCAGGGCATGCGTTATTCCAAACACGTAGAAACTCTCCTCTCCCCCCTGCCCAGGTAGTCCTGCCCTTTCTCCGCCTCCACCCCCCCTCCCCCGGACCCCATCACTCCCCCCGGAGGATCGATTGTGCGCCCCCGCCTCTTCCGTTGCCTAACTGTGCACTCCTCTCCCCATCTTGCGTCCTATCAATCTGTGCTTACCCCTTTTTCCGGGAACACACCTCCCCCGCCCCCCAGCCAGTATCAACACGTTCCTACCCCACCTCCCCCTCCTATAACTCGGACCTCCTACTGTGTCCACGTACATCCAGCGAGCCACGCCCCTCCTCCAACCATCTCATTCCCCGCCACCTGATGTGAGACCATAACTACCGGCCTCTCGCCATGACCGCCCACCCCATACCCCCCCCCCTCCCCTCCCACTTCCTCCCCAATCCACATCAATCTCCATATCCTTCCTCCCTCTCCCCTCCCCTCATCCACTCCGCCCCTCCCCTACCCCCCCACTTCCCTCCCCCCCTCCACCGCTCCTAAATCCCCTCCCTACCTCATCTGCATAAGGTCTTCGCAGCAGCGGGTGAGATTTGTTTTCCCGTGGGACGCAACCTGTTGTGGACGAGACGGCCTCGCGTCCATTTTTCCTAACTTCCCCTGCTCCTGCTACAGCCTTAAAACCCAGCGGTATCATTCACCTGGCCACGGAGCCAAGCGACCGACGGAGGGGAGCTGGGGTTGACAAAAATGCTTTGGTATCGGGAGTGGCGAAAGGAGTAGAAGCCTTCGAACAGACATGAAATAGGTGTTAGTAGATTAGAAGAGTCAAACCGCAGATAAGAACTGGGGCCGGTGTGTTTTTTGGTATTGTGTTGGTGTGTTGGACACACCCCCTTTCCGACAGTTTTTTCCACCACTCATCTCCGTAGGATGGTTCATATTCTCTTTTCCCACACTGTTCGATCCTTGTCCCCTGATTTTCATTTTTTTTTACGTTTTGGGGAGTCGGAAAGGTTGCCCCATGATGCAATCCCCACCACTGCATGTTTTTTTTTCTGTTACACCAAATTGCCTCCTCTTGTTTTTGCCACCAGATTGAGAGACCAAAATTTACCCCCCGTTTCCTTCCCATTATGGACTTTTGTGTTCTTTTTTGACTTTGACCTTGTTATGTGGGAGAATCGGTTATTGTATCCCAGTCCCCCCCCCACCCCCCCCCCCCTTTCAGCTTTCATCCGATAACCCTTAGGAAATTCTAAAGGTGCCCCCTTTGCCCACTTTTTTCAACGTGAGCACTTTACATTCTCCGCCCGGTTCGGACCATCATGTTATTGTCGGGAGAGTTTTTGCCCCTCCTGCCTCACCATGACTCCCCAGGGGTTTAGTTTCATGAGACGTCGGGTTTGTAGGCCCCCCGGCCCGGACACTCCTCATATTAAAGACTTTCCAGTCCTTAGGTCGGAATTCGTCATACAAAATTCCAGAACCACCCTTTCTGGTTTTAAAAGTTTTCAAGATGGTCATCCCCACCGACAACCACTCCGATGCGTTCAGTTCAAAGACCCAACGTGGCGGTGGCCGACGCTGCAACAAGCTGTCTTACCACTCGTTTCTACATGCCCGCCTGGACTGCTCCAAGGAACAAATCTCCCACACGTGGTCTTTGTTTGATTCGAACGTCCCCTTGGTTTCCCACTTTTACAATGAAAATCTCACGATCTATAACTGGTCATTAGTGGAGTACTGACCCTTTTCGGTTGGTGAGTATGCAGTCAAAGATTGTCGAAGGTTCTGCCCCTGGATTTATTTTATTTTCAGGCCCTTATGTTTTCCCCCCCATTTAAGGACTTTCCCATTCACTTTGCCTTTCAAAGAACCACCCCATCATTGGAGCAATGTGGTACGGTCCCCCCCCCCACCCACCAATTTTCCAACAATTCAGGTAAAGTGTGAATTCCATTTTGCTTGAAAAAGTGGTGGCAGGCCCAAGTGTACGTAAGATAGAAACAAGGTCCGCTTTGCTCGGTTTCTGGTACCTAAGTTATTGCTACCCCCCTTAAATCGCACTTGTTCCTTGTTTCCCCCATTATCGGTCTGATTTTTTTTTTTTTTTTTTAGCCCGGAAAACCAACTCTTGCGTGCAAGGTAAGAGGGATTTCCAGAAACAATTCTGTCATTCCCTCCCTTTTCACCCATGTTTACAGAATGGCCCCCCTTCCGGCCGACAACACACGGTTGACTCCCTTTAAAAAGTTTTTTCACAAGGCTTTTTCCCCCCGGTTTGTACGCCTCACTTGCAAAGTGTTCACACGACAACACCTTTGTTTCTGGCTTTGTTTTTCCACCGTCGAAAAGTTCGTCACCTGGTTTTCCATATATGTTATGTGGACTTACTTTGAACGAAGAGTTGGTGCTTTTTCCCCACCACCCTTTTAAGGAAGTGCCACAACATCCGACAGGCCACGCTTGTTTAAGTTAAATGCCCTTTCTTCTTTGTCAGACGGGTCCAAGTGTGCCCTTTTTTAAATGAATTTGTTCCTCCTTCTACTCCCGCTCAAGTTTCGATAATCCCCCCCTGCAATTTCCCTTTTTAATTTTCCCCTTTACCGTTTTTTTTTTCTAACATAAACAGGCATCCCTGGTCCTTTTTTAATTGTTACCCTTAATGTGGTCCCCTATTCCACTCTACGACGGGTAGGGTTGGCCACCCCCCAGGATGTTGACACTTTTTGTGTCTGAGTTTCCACCCCCCATGTACTCCTCTTCTGCCTTTAAGCACGTCTCATTGATTCGGATTTGTTGCCGTTATGTTTCCCACACAAGGCGGTGTGCTGTTCATTTTTCCTCAAATTTGATACGCGGAGAAATTTGGAGATCCTTCACATCGAGGTTCCCCCACCAAACCTCATTTTTCCTGATTGCTTCACTTCTTTGGAGTCTCCTTCTTTTGTAGCGTACCATAGCAGGTCCCCACATTTCCATTTTCCTTTCCTTCCGTTAAGGTTCACTTGCCTGTGACACCACCAAATACCGGTTCACTATTCGTCCTCCCTCTCACAGTGCCCCCAGTGTTTGGACTTTGGCCGTGGCTTTTTTGACGAGTTTTTGGGTGTCTCTTCAAGGTGGCCCACATAGCAAAAATGGCCTTTTTTTGCACTTTTTCACCTTTCGTACGACCCTTTCCGGTAGACCTGACGCAGGCTCCCCTTGCCTTTTATAATTCCATTTTTGTTTGATGTAGTGATCTTTTTCTTGCGGTTTCCCTTCCTTTCTGGAGCCTCTTCCGAGAACGTTGGTTTAGGACACTTCCGTCTTGTCCCTTTTTTGCTGTTTTACCTTTTTTTCGCGTGAGCTCTTTCCACCGGAGTATTGCCTTTTTTCCCCCGAAACTTTTTTTGATGTGGATGAAGCTGAATTTGGGACCAGATAGTGTCGCTTTCGCCCCTTTGCAATGTGCAAGAGCGGCTCGACTTATCGCTGTAACTTCCCCTTTTCCTCCTCCGGCCATTTAGACATCATTTCAACGCAGTTTTCGTGTGTAACTGTGTTTCCCTAGGTTTCAGGCCCTCCTTTCTTCGACTCCCTTTCTAAGCAACCAAAGCTTTGTTTTGCCCATTCCCGTTTTCTTGTCACCACATAGGCGCACCTAATTAGTTTTTCCGTGCATACCTCTGTTCTCCCTCTCCCCAAGTTGAAATTCCTTTTTTTTTTTTCACCCAAAAGGTTTTGCCCCCCCTTTACTGTGCCACAATTACCCCATGTTTCCTCTGAGAACCGTATCAATTTTAATGGAATCTCTTCTGCTCATTTCTTAATGCTTTTTGACTTTTATTTCCCAACTTATGTTTATGCACTTTTTCCCCCTTCTTAAGTTGGCTACAAACCCCCCCCTTGTTTCCCCCCTCACCTGCTTTTTTTCCTTACGCCTGTCTCGACCAGGACCTTTAATACCTGTGTGAGCCTTTTTTAACCCTTTTTCCCACCTAGTCTTTCTTATTTTCCCCGTTAAATTTTTCCTTTTCCAGCTCTTCCCAGTTCGGTTTGGCATTTCTTTTTTTCATCTGGGTGAGAAATGGATGCTTTTAGACAGGTTAAAGCACCCTTTTTCTTTTTTTTCCCCGTGGGTCCCCCCCACGTGTAGTTCGTTGGTTGCACAACGGGCTTTGATTTTCTTCTATCCGAGTTCTCCCTAGGTCTCCCGCTTCTTTTCAGCGTCAGACACCTTTGATCCCTTTAAATCCTTTCCCCCGTTTGACCCCCCACAAGATTGCCCGGCGCTTTTCCTTCCTGAGTGATTTTTTTTTGGTCACCTTGGACACTGGGTGAGTTAGGGTGTTCATTTTTCCGTCTCAAGTTTCAGGCTTCCCCCTTTTTCCCTTCTCATCTTTTACTTGAGGCGTTCGTTCAGGATCCCTCACCACCTGTTCTCCCCCACAGAGTATGACCTTTGTAATTGGGTGAAGTATGGGTCTCCCCCACTTTTCTTTTTGGAGTGTGCACATGTGCTTTTTTTACTTCTGGGTCGGAAATGAGATAGCCATCAAGCCTGTGCTTCGACAGAGGGCGGGCTGGATGCCCCTCCTGGGGGACTTTCCCGGCCCTTTCGTGGTTGTTTCTGAACCCCGTTTTATAGTTTTTCGGCCCCGTTTTTTTTTCGGCTTGCAATCTGTTGTGTCCTGTTGATATCCCCTGCTTGGGGAATCTTGCCGGTCCCCTTTTCACATTCTGAGTAAATTGTATACGTTAACTTAGGTGGATTTTTGTTGCCGTTCATGTTGTTTCCCTTGCGAGAACACAGCTTTTAGTCCTTGTTTGGGTGGTGTCCCCCGAAAGTTGGAATTTGCGAGTACTGGTGGGATGACGACCACAATGGATTTTGATGACAATTTTGTAGACATTTTTAACCCTATTGCACACTTAATGTGAGGTGCCTTATGATTTTGGTGTTCCCACCCATGCCAGGCCCCCCACGCACCGTTGCCCTTTAACTTTTCAATACCCGGATCACCTGGATTCCGGAGATTGTTTTAGGTTGGGTGTCCCCTTTGGGTCAACGGTATGCTCACAGTGACAACCTCCCTCTTTTTTCGGCGTGACGATCCTGTCGTAGGATTGCACTTACCGTGACTCGTTTGCCTGACAATTTGGTAGTCCATTATCACTTTTTCTTCTCTCCTTTCCCCCAGTGGGGAATGTCCATCCCCTCTGATGGCCCTAGTCCCTATTCCTTCCCCGGAAGTGGGTTATTTCTATCTGGTTATCCACAAAATTTTCCTATTGCAGCTTTCCAAGGTGTGGGACTGTTCGAGCACCGCCTCACTAGATTTTTGCTTTTAAACATTACCATGTTGACTGTCTCCCCCTGTGTCTAGGTTGGCATCCAGCGATGAATTGCGCCGTGAACCTGACTGTGCGATGGTTTTTTTTCATCAGCTTTTTCCCCCCCCCCCTGTATGGTTGACTTTTTTTGCGAAGAAAAGATTCTGGGACTCGACCAAGTCAGTCTTTTCCCGGGGGTCACTAACCCCACCCACAAGAAAGAATTGTGGTTTTGACTCCCCAGGCGCCCTTCGGTTTCATGCGTTACCTTGGCAGACACTGTCTCTATGAGGTAGCGCCCCCCTTCCCCTCTTGGGGCCCCGCAGTGTCCCCCTTTTAACTGAACAACCCTCGTTCAAAACGGTTAGTGGATTTTCGCCCCCCAACTTGTATAGTGACCCAGGCGTCCCTTGCGTCACTCGGTTTTGGGTCGGTTCCCCTTACGGCGCCAGTGATACTTCCGGTGCCCCCCCCTCCGTCAGGAACCGAAACCAAGGACTTCGCCGCACCAATTGGACTGTCGCGAGTTTTTTGGCATGGTTATCTTTTCCTCCGAATAAGATAGAGATCTTTTTTAACCTCCCTCCGTTTTGGTGTGGTTGTGACCGGGGGTTTTGGGTAGATTTTTTCTGTGTTTTTTTTCGTGCGTACAGAGGTTCTGTATACCACCTTCTCTAGAACTTTTGTTTCTTTTTTTTTACCCGTTTGCGTGCCCCTTCCCCTTTTTACCTTGAGCGTTGGGGGCGGACTTATTCCTCTTTCTATCGAAAGCACACCGCGATGCCACAGGCATCAACCCCACCAACGCACCCCCCTACTACCCCCCACCCGCTCCCCATTTTCGCTCTCCCCATCAACCCCCTCATCCCCGCGCACTCCTTTCATCCTGCCTCCCCCCCCGTGGAGCTGTCTACCCACAACACAGCCTCAACGACCAAAAGTGGCCGTACTTAACGCCATCTTTCATTCCAACACAAGGGGGTTGTCCCTCCCTCTCCGCCATTTAACCGATAGGCACTAGCGTTTTCGCCCTTGCTGGACTCTCCACCAGCCCACTCTGTTCTCCTTCCCCTCCTCCCCCCCGAATGTCCCCCCCCCTATTCCCAGCTTCCACCTCGCCGCCTCTTTATTTATCCCCCACCCCCCCTCCTGCCCTCTCCCTCATCCGCAAGCGCTTCCCCCCCAGTAATTCAGCTCCGCTCCCGCATCCCCACCCCCACCTTACTTCTCCCCCCTCCCCCCCACAGCACCCCACGTCCTCCCTCTCCTCCTTTCCCCTACCCCATGAACAACGCGACATGGGTCGATCTTTGGTGCCTGGACTTGGCCGGGCGGTATCCCAGTCGCTGTCGCCCTGCGGACAGGTCCCCTAGCCCTGTCCTATATTGACCCCCATGAGCCTTAAATTTCTAAAACCAGAAAATTGTTGAACGTCTTATATCAGGAGCATGTTGTTCTACACAAGATTTCAACTACTGGGTTTTTTCTCCCACTTCGACCTGATTTACACATGTCCCTGCTCGGTCGCACGTCCGTCCCGGTTATCTTTTCTTTTTATCGGTGAAAAGACTTACACGTGTTTTTTAGGCCCGTCCTCGTAGGGTTAGGCGCAGTTCACACCCGAATGCTGCCCTTGGAGCATACTCTCCTCCCCTGAAGTTAGGTGGTTTACTATCGGCGGCCCTGCCGTCTTATATAAGAAATGCATGCTGCATTTCATCGTCCCATTTCCTTTTGGCCAACCTCTCTTAGTATTGTTGACCTCCCTGATCGAGGTCCGACCCCACCACTCCTCGCCCCCTCACTCTCCACCACACAGCCCAGCCCTGCCGCTCAGCACCGGCACCCCACGGCTACGGCACAAGCAAAAACTCCGGCTTTCTCCCTTTATATTGTCATTCAACCAGTTTGAGGCCCCGAAGTAAATAAATACCCCCTGATTGAGCGCGGGGGTTCCTCCCGTTGAGGGATTGCTAACAACCCCCCAAACAACCTTTTTTTAACAGGTACCCCCCCCTGCCCACCCACCCCCCAGGTGTACTATAAACCCCATGACGAAAAAATTATCCCCATTTTCGCGTTTCCACACCCCTTCCCCCCTTCAGGAGCGGATCACCCCCCCCATATCTCCTCTGGCGTTTCACAACGAGGGGAGGTACGTCGGTTATCCTTTCGTGGTACAAACCAACCTCCCCCAGGGCCCCATTACTATGAAATAGGTGCCTCTCCTTCCTTTAGGTGGTTGCTCTGTCGTGCCACGATTTACCCACCAACCCGACCACTCTCCCCCCTCCCCTTAGCCCATCTCCATCGCCTATTCCACCCTTCTCTTTCCTTTTGAAAGATACCTTTGACCTTTTCCACCTTCGCCTACCCCCCCTCACCGCCTCCTCTTGGCCCTCCTTGGGACTACCACATCTTTTCAAGGGATGAACCCTACATACCTCTCGTTTCATGGAGTCTTACCTGGTCACCGGAGAGTGACAACTCTCCCCGTTCGCCCAGACCACTCAGACCGACCCCGGTCGGTAAGGTCCCAAACGATGTCGTCTTTCTTGTATGGGCCCCCCCGCTTCCCCTAGAAACCCATTTATGTTGAGTCCTTAACTGCCCCCATTGCTTCACCTAGTTCCCCTTGCCTCAATTTAACCGGACGGGTGTTTCCTTGAGCATGAAAGCCCATATCCACATTTTTCATTTCGGCGTGGTGAACCCGGGGCACATCATTCGCGATTCCCACCCCCTGCTGATGTAGCTTCCCATCTGTCTTCGCCTTCCCACTGACAACCCCTCCCACTACCCCCGGCGCATTCGAGTCCGACTCAGGCGCACAGACATTGTCCTTTCGGCCTGCAGCCATCTAGTCTCTGCAGCGCGACCCAAAAGGAAATCATTTTCCCTCTCCACCACAACCTCTCGACTCAGGAATTACTCGAGGGGCTCGACACATAACATGTGACCAGTTTTCCCGAGGCTCCCCACCTCTCACCCCGCTTTTCGGGTTTTTCTCCCCCCGTCTCATTCTAGCGGCTGAGGACCATCCTCTCTTGTCCCATGGACCACCCGAACACTACGTCCACTAGAGAACCAACACAAGTTACTAATCAATGTTCGACCCCCCCCCAAGCCCCAACCACAGACAACAAAAGTTGTGCAGTCCCAAACGTTAACAATCCCCAACTTTCCCCCCATTCCTTTTTACACATGCTTAATCTGGTGGAAAGTTTTTTCTCAATACACTTTGGGGTCCACCCAGAAGCCGAGCCCCCCCTTCCGTTTTGTCCCCCCCAGGACCGTTCACACCCGTACCTCCCCGTCCCCCCTCCAGTTGGCATAATGGCCTTTACCCCCAACCAGGACTATGTCGAAGGAAGGGCCAGTATCACGTTCAGTATCGGCAGACCTAATAATAGTTTTCGTCCCCCCCCCTTCTTCCAACTTGATTAGTTTTTGACCCCCGAACACAGGACTCCGTTTTTTTTTTTTTGCGGACCTAGTATAATCGTCCAACCCCGGTTGCCGGGCCCCCCTCTACTACATGCCATCTGAAGGTGCCTGTAACCCCCTCCTGGCAACTGTTCCAAGGAATTCACCCCCACCTGTTTTTCCGTTGGGGGTCTTTTACTTCGGGGAGTCAAAAGGGGGGAAAGTGCTGGTCCCAGTGTTTTGTTTACGTGGTCACTGGAACCCATCTGGCCCCCTGGACGGTTTGCCCACCCCCCGAGCGGTTTTTCGGATAGGCCACCGAACGTGAATCTTTAAGCCCCCCCTCCTCCATTACGTTACCCAAGGCTGGGTTTTTAAGGGAAAAATCGGCACCGTCGGAATTTCGCCCCACGGGGAAACCACGCCCCACCACCCCCATGCATGCTAGAGTTACGGAACATAAAGGAGTGTTTGGCACCCACCCCCCCAGCGAAGCAGGTTTTCATGGTGGGCGTATTTTAAGGACTTGTTCCAGAAGGAAACAAACCTGCAGTCCCAACGAAAACCAGACTCCACTTACACGGTCAAGATCACAGGTTCTGTGGCGCGTGGGACCCCATTGCCTCTGGCCTTCTGTGGTCACATTGTGTCCCCGGAACAATTGTTTTGCTTAGTTAACCCCCGGTTTTCTTGTGAAAATCGTTTTTAGTCCTCTTTATACGACGGTACCCTTTCTGAGGTTTTGAGATGGTATTGTACGTGCTGGCGCCCCCACTCACTTCTGTTGCACAAATGAGGGGGCGGTGCTTGTCACCAATAGATTGATCCGCCGAAGGTTGTTCGAATTTTCGTGAAATGCACGTATTCCCCAACAAATGTCTAGTCGTTCGGCATTCCAAGGAGATTTGTTGCCCGGGATTTGGATAATTTCTTTTTCCCCCAGCATTTGTATTCAACATCGGAAAAGTTGTAGTCTACCCCCTTTACACCCGCACCGAAGACCTTTCCAAAAACTCTAGTTTGCCAGATGCGTTGCTTACAAATTTCAGTTTTCTTCCCAGTTTCTTTGCCCCGTTTGGCCGGAAGTACGCGAAAATACGAAGGGCCTTTTTTCACAGCTTCAGGCTCCCAGCCGTTTGTCAACTTTGACCAGGATCTATTTTGCACTTTTTCCAGACTGATGAGCGGGCCGGCCAATCTATAATATTTTTAATCCTCCTTTTTGTTTTTCAGTTTGAGATAGGGCGGGACTGAGTGGGTTACCTGTAACCAGTGCCCTCTATAGGCTCGGGACTTTGAATCTGATCGTCCTGTGTCCCTTAAGGCTCCAGATTTTTGCGTTTGGCCCAAAGGAGTCTTTCCAATTTGAGCACAACTGGTGCTGTGTCGCATTTTTCTGGAAAGCTAGGTGTATGGTCGTCCCCCTTATTTGGCCCCCGTTTTTCTCTCTGATTTCCCTCTTACTGGTTTCACTAGATGTTCAGACCTGATCCGCCCAGCCTCCGGCGGCTCCACGTTGATGAGGTGGGTGCCCATCTTAAATCCATGAGTGGGCCCATACTCCCCATCCGGTGTGGTGGTGTCCTAATCGGAAGTACACAATGCCTTTTTTTTTTTTCACAACGATTACCCGATTGCGTTGGGTGCCACGTTTGGGCGCGCCACCAGCCCTGTCGTTCGGTTTATGATTTTTCCGCTTTTTTTCCTACAACCGTTGAAATCCGCACAACAATTTGGGCGTTTTGTCCCCCCCCACCCGGAAATCTTCTTTGAACTGCAAAGACCCCCCCCTTCCTTCGGGTCCCATTTAGCGTCGTCGATTCCTGACCGTAGACCAATTTTGGTGTGTCGCATTTGATCCTTTTCGAGAATTCCACCCTTTTCATAATTGAATGCGTTCAATGCCTAAGTGTCACTTACATTTTTTGACGTTTCACAAAGATACCTTATTGGTTCCCATTTGGCGTAGGTGTCCCCCATGCCCCTTTGATCACCGGTTCGTGTTGGCCATTGTGTACTTTTTTAAATTTACGGGGTTCCTTGACTTTCGAAAGAAACAGGTGTGTTTGTGCACCTTTTGTCCGCTGAGCTTCCTGCCTGCAACTTTGTCGTTACCCTGGCTTACAAAGTTTTCCTCTTCTACCAGAGTATTCTTTCTACCTTGGTTCCTGGTGTGTTAAACCCTTTATTTCATTAGGTTCTTGATGTCGCAGTGGTGAAGGAAATTGTGCCGTTGGCTTTTCGTCAGCCCCCAGATCTTCAAATTCTTTCCTTTGCCTGCATTTTTTCTTCTTGGTATGCCTGTCCTTAACAGTAGTCTGCCCCCCGTCTCACGACTTGGGTAGGGCGTCGGCTCCTTGCCCCCGTATTTTTTTTTCCTACCCCCCACCTTGGTTTCGCCCCTGATTTGATCTTTTTTCACCTGATGTCTTCGTTTTTCTGACATTTTTGTGGTGGGCGATGCCCATTTTTCTTTTCCTTTTTATCTGGAACTTTGAGGCTGACTTATAAGGCCACACTCCCCGGTACCCTCTTGTGGACTTTTTTTGTGGACGCCCTGGCATTTAATTCCACTTCTACTCACCTTCAATTATAGACGACCCCGTTCCCTTTCTATTAGTACCTGTGGCGTTAGCACCCCCTCCCAATTGGCTATTCTTGGCTACCTCAAAGTCTTTAAATACCGAGAGGTGGTTAAGATCCGGGTCTTTTGTGCCCTCTGGGGAATCGCACCCCAATGTTATTGCCGCTCCTCCCTTGCATCTTGCATTTAAGATATGTTTTCTTTACCTTTTTTTTTTATCGCCCTTTAGAAGAATTTTTTGAAGCTGTCGTTTGACCTTTGTTCAGATGTGGTCCAGCCGACCCCCATCTGCCTACCAGCCCCCAGCTCTGGATGCAAAGGGCCTAACCCTCGTGTTGTCTTACGGGCTCGTTCCCATCTGAGACGGGCCCCCCGTTGTTCAGCATCCATTCTTGTTCCGCCCAATTTGTCCGGTTTTCTTCATGGGTCTCTCACCGGTAACACATGTGTGTGTTCCTGACACCAGGCTGCGGGCCCTCCCTCCTGCCGTCCCTTCAAGCGTCCCCGGGTCTTTATCTCTAGGGGTAACGCACCACTTGTGCACTCTTTTTGGCGGGTTGCGGTCGAGTCTCTGGTTCCGCAGCTACATCCCTTTACCCCACGTCATAGTGGCGCGCTCCCCTTCACGCTCCAATGGAATTTGAGGTTGACCCCCCTTCCCACCCCGGTCCCTTGGAACTCCCCCTTGCATGGAGGTGCCTGTCCTAAAGATAGGTTTTTGCCGGACAACTATTTGTGGTAGCAGGACGCCTGAAAAAAACCACTCCCGCCCCGTAGATAAAGAGTTTTGCGGTTGTTTTTCTTCATGTCATTTGAATAAGAACAGGTTTTATCTGGTAGCGGAAGGTAGGGCGTTCCGACGGTCTTTCCAGCTTCCTCCACCCCCACATCCTCACATGGCGGATTCGCCAACGGGATAGGCCCAGTGTTCCCTGCGCGGACCACCTTTTTTTGCGCCGAGGGTCCTTTTGCATAACTGGCCCCGGCGTCCGTTACCGGAAAACGAGTCCCTGCCGGACCCCGCGAGTGGAGGAGAGGTTCCCCTTGAAGACCCTTTTTCGCCCTCAAATGATACGAGTTTTCTCATCCCCTTTTTTTTTTGTTGATTGAGAGTCGTCCGAACGCTGTCTTCCGGCGACCCCTCTGTATCAGAAATGGAGTTAGCCCTTTTTTTGCCTCCGGTTTCTCACGACCCAGTTACGCGTTGGCCTGGGTATGGCCCCTCTTGTTTTTTCTTCTTTCTCGGCAAAAACCAGGTCACATCTCCATGTCGCTTTGGACTATTTTTTTTTCCGACAGATACATCCCGCCGCCATTTTTTTTTCGCGCTCTGGTTTGCGTTTTGCCTTTCGCAGGGGAATAGTGTCTTTTTTTTTCCCTACTGCCGCTCGGGCCATCTTAAGACTTCCCTTCACTGCCCGCGGTTCACGGGGGGCGGTGATATTTTTGCAAAACTGGCTGTGCTTTGTGTAGTTGTTAGAGACATCCAAACCTTTTCGCCCACCCCAGTTGAGATTTTTTTTTTTAGGCGCCTACCGTTTAGGGCCCTTCCAAAACCTTCTGCCTTTTGATATTCCTTTGGTGAATCCCGGGTTCCCCCGTTACGTTAGTTTACCTTGCCCATGTCTCTTCTGAATTTTGCCGTTTTTATTCTTTCGGCCCCCCTTTTGGTGCATTCTCTTTTCCTGTTGTTTCGTCCCTTTTTTCCCGGCTGATAGTTGATCCCATGGCGGCGCTTCGGACCCCGCTGTGACCAAGTTTTTCGTACCCCCCCCCGATCGATCCTCACCCCGGGGTACTGGATGGTTCGCCCTGCTGGGTGATGGATTGTGGCAGTGGGGATCGGACGCGACCGTTGAATTTTGCTCCAAGTCCCCCATTTCCACCCCCCTTATTCAATAGAATGTATTAAACACCAATTCTTCTTTGCGTAACCCTTCGTTTTTATGCTTTCCCCCACCTCCCTGAGCATTGTGGCTCTTTCTCGCCCAAACACTCCCGTTTTTTCGGCTTTCATCTACCCTTGCCTTCACCGCCGAGTCGGCTTTCCCCCCCCTCTTTCCCCCTGGCACCAACGTGGCCTTGTTAAGGTTCATTTCTCCAGGTCTCGACCCCACCCTTTTTTCGGAACCACTTCCATCTGCATTGCCACCCCCCGGATGAGTCCACGCCTGCTCAACCATATTGACAAACGGTTTTTGTCCCTCTGCTTGCAACCAAGCTCTCTCCAACCCCCTTTTTCCTTGTGGTGCGAAATTTGACCCCCCCTATTTTGGAAAGTTCGCACAACGAAACAACCCCAATTGTCCATTTGGTCAAAGCCCCCCCTTTCTTAAAGACGAAACCTACACTTTTTTATTTTTCTTCTTCTTTTTAAGTGGGCAGTAGTTGAAGCCTAAAGTTTCTCCTAGTTCCCCCTACAAGCTGTGTTGACTTTCTGTTTGCTTGGGTCTTTTGTGTTTTTTATTAATTTTTGCTCCCCTTTTTTTTTCCCCCCCCGTATGCCAGCCCCTTCCCCCTAATGGGGCGATTCCACACCATCCCTCACATTTCCCTTGGTCGGAAATCCCGTCCCCCCCCCACCCACCCAGGGACGATAGTGGTTGCTTGCTTAACACCCGTGCCCTTTTGGTTCCCCCCCCATTTGAAGACATGGTACCCCGCTTCCCAAGGCCTGTCGACCCCCCCCCGGTGTCCCTCGATGTTATCCCCCACAGTCACAAGTCACTGAGGCCGTTTAAGAAGTTTGAATCTTTATGATTTATAGTTCTACTTGCACACAAGCTTAGTAGGGCCCAAGTTTCCATTTTGTCCGTTGACACCCATTCCGGTGGTTCGGTAAAACCAGTGGCCCCCGTAGGTACTCCCGTTTCATTGTACCCCCCATGATAATCTGTACACTGGCGGCCCCCCTTACCCTTATGCACGTCCTTTCGGTCTTTGGCAACTAACGGGACCAATGTTTTTCCCCCCCACTTTAACCCCCAAAACAACCTGAGGGCTGCTTTTTTTGCACCTCGACCCAAAGGTCCTTATTTTTGATCCCTTAACCCCCCCCATATTGGCTGTCAACTCCGCGATGAATTTGACCTTCCAACTCTTGTGGAGATGTTCCCCCACCGTACGCCCGCACCAGGACTTTTTTTTTTTTTTCAAGTTTTTTTTCCCCTTTTTCCCACATTTTCTGTACCGTAGCCAGGTGAGGTGATTGAAGTTTTAGTCCTTTGATGTTTCCCCTTTTTGGCTGGCCCCCTCTTTTTGACATACTTTTTCCTGTGTTCATCATGAATTTTTCCCTCGTTACCAATTAACATGTATCTTCCGACGCGTGTGTTCCCCCTTTTTGGACAGTTAGGAGGACCCCCAAGAGACGGGGTTGGGGTTTCTAACACAACGAAATGCCAAGTTTTTTTTTTTTGGCAGAGGTGAGTTAAACCGGTTGTTTTATTTTATTTTTTTTACCCGCCCCCCGATGTCCCCCGGGACGTCCTCCTGTTTTGTCTCCAGATATGCCCCCTTTGAATCTATTTTACATTTTTTTGTATTTTGCAACAAAGTCTTTGTGGGTTAAATCCCTTTTAGGTCATTCCTTTTCCCTGGAGCCGCGGAGACTTGCGAATCCGTTAAGGATTACCCCACAACTGTCCGCCCCCGAGTCGCATAGCAGTCTCTTTCTGTGTTAAATTCAGGTTCATTTTACACCCCGCAGGGTCCCAGGGACATAGTACGTGTTTCCCCCCGTGCTTTTTTTCACTTTCCCCCCCCTTTCCGACCTGCCCCCTTTTTTTTCAACCTGGCCCTCGGCACTAGGGTCGGTTCCCGAACAGTGCAAGTTCTTCCCCCGTTGAATGCAGTTGTCCCGGAATGAACCCATGCGCAAAATCAGAGATGCCCTTGCTCCCCTCCCTCTCCTTTGAATCACCCATCTCCCCCCCCTCCCCTCTTCAGGTTTCCCAGTTCCCCGACAATAAGTTTTTGTTTTAGACGGAATTTTTTTACTACTACCCTTGTTTGTTGTTGATGATCTACTTCGTTGCCTGGGTTTTCCTATCCCTTGGATCTGCGGTCCCTGGTGACATGTGGCCGCTTGACGGGCTGTTCAGTGTGCTCCCCAGTCACTTTTGCTTCTTCCCATTGCCGTGTGGATAATTTGCCAGAATTTCTTTTTTACGGGACTTCGGTCCTTCGGTACCTTCGGGGTGTCCTCTGTGGTTTTACACTTTTTTGCCCTTTATCGTTCCAGTTCTTGGCGATTAGTTTGCCCTTTTTCTCACCCCATTAACCATCCTCAACTCCCCCCCCTGGCGTCGCGCGTGTTTCGTCAAGAGATGAAGTTGGTTTTGTTTTAAACTGTCATTTTTTAGGAGCCGCCGCCCCTTTGGCGTTCATCCGAAGAACCATTCCCCCCCCCCCCCGGTGCTGTTTGCCCTCAATTAAGTAGGCGAAAGTGGTGAGGGTAGAACCACTCACAGTGATTAAACAGCAGTTAAGGTAAGGCATTTTCCCCTAACCCAACCGTGTTTTTTTCTTTTTTATTTTTTTTTTTTTGTTCAGGACACCACACACCCACCCCCAAAACACCTGGTTTCCCCATGTCCCGTGTCACCCCGCGTTAATTTGTCGACACTACCCCTTTTACCCTGCCGGGAAGCATGTCCGTCGCTGGTTTTTCTTTTGACGTTAGGACTGCATATGAGAACACATTGTTTACCCTTTTTTCGTTCGAATTTTTGGTTCCCACCCCCTGGGGCATTGAATCCTTGGCCTTCTACTCAACTGGGTACTTTGTCCAGGTGGGGGACAATCTTTGCACTTCTTGATTAGTTTTTACTTTTTTCAACAATCTTTTCAATTCTCCCTTCCACGTCGGCGGTTTGTTATTTTATTTACGTTTAATAGCATTCCATGAACTTCCCCCCCTTTCTTAGTGGCCCCCCCCCCCCTTGAATTCTATTTAGTTTTGCACTTCCAAACGCCTTTGTTGTTACTGTTTTTCACGGTTCAAAGTTTCCCCTTTTTTTTTTTTTTTTTGGTTGTTTTTTTTACCTATGGCTAGCTGCTTCTTTCAGGTCCTCCACCTGCTTTTTTTGGTGTTGACTCCGGCATTTAACCCAGCTTTCCCTCCCGCTTCTTTGGAACATCTCCTTGTCGAGAGGCTGTGTTTTCCATTTGAATTTTTTTTTTCCCAAGTTCCCCCCCTTTTTCCTTCAATGTCGGCTGCCCCTCCACGTCCCAGTGTGGGGTGTTTATTTTTTTATTTTCCCCCTTTTTCCCGGACTTCTAAACCCCTTTTTCCTGTGTCACAGGCTGATTTTGACCCCCTTCTGTT
>Ga0179593_1556374_pt1 | contig 24174 bp, 40 predicted proteins | sample CZODoug2_1_08_16_FD_185931 | JGI IMG/M metagenome (GOLD analysis project Ga0179593, IMG submission 185931) | Vadose zone soil fungal communities from Angelo Coast Range Reserve, California, USA - CZODoug2_1_08_16fungal (PacBio error correction) | ecosystem: Environmental > Terrestrial > Soil >... | reverse complement strand
GTGCCTTTGCATCGTCACAAGTATCCGACAAGAATTCCCCATCCCTGAATGCCGTTCTTTTTTCCCCGGACCGATCTCCTTCTTTCCCCCCTCTTCCCCCCTGCCTCAATCTCGTTAACTCAAATTTCCAGAGGAGGAGTCTAGCTTTTTAGTTCTTCCTTCCCTCGGAAGGCTCGGTCTTTCCTCCTTCCCCATTGAGATTCCGTTCAAATACTGTTCCTCCCTCGTTCCCTTTTCTTCCTCTTTTTTTCACGCTGGGATGGAGGGAAAACGCGGCTTGGAAGAACGGACCCGCGGAACACATTGCCGATGCCTTTGTCGGACCCCCCTTCCCCAAAGATTTTTGCCGTGACAACTCCAACGGACCCGTCCTCCTGGTACTCTTTCCTGGACTAGATTTTTCGCACGATCGGCATTTTTTCCTACACTCCCAGAAGTATCCCTTTTTGATACAGGCGGCGGAGTAGTTCTTCGCCCCCTCTTATTCCGTCGACTTTTCCTTGTTTGGAACCCTTCATAGTCCCTATCTTATGCGCCTGACATCTTTTTGAAGATAAATTCCGACTCTTCCTTTTCCTCCTCCGGCAGTGTTTTTCTTCGTCCCTCGGACTTTGCAGAGTTCCCTTTAAACTTTTCCCTTCCCTCGATTAAAGTTCCCAACCTCGCTCTTACATTTAGGAGTACAGAGATGATCTCTTTTCTCTCCTTTCCCCCCTTTTTTCTCCTCCGGTCTTTCCGGGAAAGACCTTTCGCCAAAACAGGATGCTTTTTTCTGGAAATCCCCGTCAGCCTGACAATCATGAAGCGCTCGGAAAGAAACTTCTGGCCCGCGTTTTGTCCGTCCCTTTTCTCAAGGCATCTTTTTTTCGTCGTCCTTGAATTCTTTTCCCTCTTCTTTGTGCACTCTTTCCCCGCAGAAAACCTGCCAGTTGAGAAGGTACTAGAGCCTCTCCTTCTTCCTCTTTAGCTCCTCTAAGCGGCAGCCTCGCCTTCTGGTCCTGTGCTATTCCCTACCCTTTTCTTTTTTGCCCTTTTTAATTAACCTTTTGAAACGGCATCAAGGGCCGCGGTCCTACGTATTATGAGCCGCGTCAGATTAATCCTCCCCTAATTAACTCTTTTCGGTCGTCTCTTCACCCAGACCGTAGGAGATCCCGCGCTTTCGAAACGATTCGCTGGCGCAAAGATTCTCTCTTTTCCCCCTTCACCTCCGCCAACATTTTTCCTCCGTTTCACCTATTTGGCTGGATTATATCACCTCTCGATCAATTTTTTCTTCCTTCCCCACCCGACCTCTTTTCTACTGGAATTAGGTGCGTGGCTGTTCCTACAGGCCAGGCCTTTTGCATAGGGTCGCGGGTTCGTTTTTTCCCTTTCTTCTCACTTAAGGAGCTTCTTCGCGCCCCCCCCCCTGATGTCATCCCTGCAGACCCTGTACAATTCTCGCGTAAGTTTTTGATTCTTTGAAATTCCGGCAAGAGCACCTTCCTGGACACTCCCCTCTTTCTTCTTATCCCTTTTTTCTTTCATTCCGCCCGAGAAACGTGGTCAGGATCTTGTGGTGGGCGGCGGGCTTTGCCCCCGCTGCCCGCTGTTTTCTTCAAATTTGTCCGCCCCTTTTCTGCAATTGTTCCCTCCCACACCTCGTCTTATAATTCCAAGCCGCTAATACGGAATTCCCCCTCCAGTTTTGCGCATTTCGCCGTGATTATTTATGAGCAGCTTTCGGGTCCTTTCTTTCCCCTTATTCGAGTAGCCACGGTTGTTTTTGGAACCTGAATATCGAATTTTTTTTTTGCCGTAACGTACAGTAGCCCCCCTTTCCCCCGGCCAAAAAATTTCGCAACGAGGCTTCTCTTCCTCTTTTCCTTTGGCTCAACCCTTTCCGTTAGTGGCGCGGTGATCAACATGTGAAGGACATCAACATGTCTCCTCCTCCCGTTCGTGATAGACGCTCTTCAACCTATTTGTGGCTTTGTTGACGCTCTTTCTCGCACAAACCCTTTCTCCTTTCTTCTTCCTTGCTTATTTTTTTTTTTATGTTCCGCGGGCCCCGATTCGAGGCACTATGGGTGGGATTTTTCTTTCTCCATTCGACGGGAAATTTTTTCCCCCCTCTTATGAACTCTCCTTGGTTCCTTTTGGTCTTACCCTTTTCTTCTTCCTTCTTTATTTTTTCGTGCACCGCTGATCCGGATCCTGGACGGGCGAACGTTCTTTTTCCAATTGGCTCCTGTTGAGCTTCCGGGATTTCCCCCCTTGTCGCGTTTTCTTTTTTTTTTTTCTGTCCTCTTGGATGTGGACGGCGGGCCTTTGCGCAAATCTCATTCTCCGGCGGCCTTCCTCCTTGTTAAGAAATTTTTGGGAGCCTTTGACCCCCCCTTCCTTTATATTCCGTGTTGCCAATTCCCGTTTTTTTTCTTTACCGCGCACTTGGATGTCTCATTTAAGGAGGTTTTTCCCGCATTCTTTATCACCCTTGGTTTGTTTTTTTTTTTTTATTGTTGCTGGCTGATGGCAATGGAGGGCGCGCTTTCCCTGTCTGGGCTTGTCTTGGGGTCCTGCTCTAGAATTTTTTCACCGCCCCCCCTCCTCTTCTTTTTTTCCCTTTTTTGGTCCTTTATCCCCGAATCGCCAGGCAATTACTACGGACCGGTTTTCACCGGTGAGACGGAATGATTGATGTCTCGCGGCCCCTTTGCGCATTCCTTTTCCTTGGGAGGGATTTTACCATCTTTTCCCTTTCTTTTTTTTTTTTTTTCTCGAGATCAGTTTGTATGGTCCCAAGTCAAATTTTTTTCCCGCCCAGGTAACAGGCCCGCGCAAACGAGGGCCGTTCATTCGCCTTTTCCGGTCCTTCGTTCCTGTCTTCTTTTCCCCCCCCCACCTAACGTCCATCCGAACCCTCGAATAGCGGCGGTGTAGGCTCCCACAGCGCTTTTTTTGATGAACCCCCTCTCGGAAGGACCTCAATAACCCTTCCCCGCATGCCCTCCTTGCTTTTTCCGTCCTCCTAGTACAATCAGCCGGAAACCGCCAGGGGGAATGTCTCCCTTGCGGATTGTTCTGCTGGGGCGCATTTGGATTGGTTTCTCAAACTTGGAATTGGCAGGCCATCGAGTATAATCCAGTACTCTCGTTGTTCCCCTGTTTGGGCTTCCACGTTCTGTGCATTCTTTTCGATGCGCCTCCTCCCCCTTTTTCCACCCTTTGAGTTTACGACGCTACTCCCCAGAAACGACGACCACTCCGACAACACACCGACCATCCCTTCCACAAGCTTTCTCGCTTTCCTTTTTTTCTCCGAGGCTTTTTGTTTTTTGTCTTTCCCCCAACCGCTACTCCCCTTCAGAGTACCTCCCCCTTCTCCGAACTGGAACCAGCTCTTTGGCAGTAGCTGCCCTGGTGGAAAACTTTTTCACAGGTCTTCCCTCCACCCGTTTCCCGATCTCTTGCGGCCCCCCTCCTTTCAGCGACGCTCTGTTTGCCCGTTCTAACACTTTACCCTCCCGGCTTCCCCCTGCATTGAGTCCCCACAAGATTTCTTTCCCCGTGCTGCTCTCCTTTTCTTTCCCCCCCTTTTAGGTTTTTTTTTGCCCGAGTCCGTCATTACAGAGGGAAACAATGTTCAGAACCCCCCCCATAGGAAGAAGAAGATTCCCCTCCCCTCCCTTCTTGCGAAGTCTTCAGTTTTGTCCCCTTCAGCATGGTCTTCGTTACGGCCCCCCCCCTTGCTTACCTTTTTTTTTCCTCCTCCCCGTTGGAGACTACTCGCCCGAGTACCGTTGTGTTTGAAACTCTCCTTTCTGAAAGAAATTCTTGCGAAGCGCCCTTTCGGTACCTCCTTCTTTTTCCTTTCTCTTTTCGTCCTGTCCAGCGGATGGAGATTCTCCCGGACCCTCTTTTTTTTCCCTATTCCCCCCTTCCCGGTTCCTATCTTTTGACGAAACCGCATGGGCAGCGGTCGGCTGTGCAGACCCCCAATGCTTCGAACCCTTTTTTTGAGCTGTCTCTCCCTAGACGGATAAATACGTTAAACAGCCCGCGGCTCTTTCCCTGTCTGGATCGCAAATTCCCCCCAAGACTCTTCTTCTCTTCCTAGTCGGATCAATCATTGTTATAGTCGACCTTGCAAGCGGCGACTTAGTCCCCTTCCCTTTCCGACAGTTCCCCTCCCTCCCGAGTGTCCCTGTATCCGTCCCGACCTTCCCCTCCAGACTTCTTTCTTCTTTTTCCTGAAGGAAAATTGACGGACTTACTAATCGGAAAACTTGGATTCTTCTTCGTGTATCCATACCTTCGCCGCTCGTAGACCTGTTTTTCCCAGCGCTTTTCCTTCTCGCTTTTTTCGTTTCAAGCGAGGATCTAAAGCGATTATCTTGAGAGGGTGAGTGGGCCGATCCGCCCCCCCTCCCTCCTCTTAGTCCGGAGGGTCTCTCTCAGCTTTCTTCTTGCCCTCTTTCATTCCCAGTTCAGCAGGTCCGTTTAGAGGCGGAACCATTTCCCCCCCTTTCCCCTATCTCCGTCAAGAATTTTTCGAGATTTCATCCCCTACTCTATTTAATAAGTCCCGGCGCGAGTACCTCTCCCTGGGAGGTTTGGGCTGGGCAATCGTTTTAACCTCTTTTCCTTCCCCACTCACGCGGTTTTGCCCCACTTTTTCTTTAGGAAGGCTCGTCAACCCACTTTTTCTTCCGCTTTCTTCAAGCATTCCTTATTTTTTTTACGGCTCCTTTCCATCCAATACGCTCTCATAGAATTTTTTTTCTTTTCTTCTTCCCTGTACTTTCTTTGCCGCCTTTTTTCTCCCCGGGCCATGAGGATCAGGATCCTCGTCGGTAATCACTTAGGGCCATGTTCTTTTTTTTCTTCTTTTACCTCGAGAAGAGAGGACCTGTACAATGAGAATTTTTTTTCTGCGCACTTACCTCTGCGCTTCTCTGAGAAATATAGGTGCCACTTTCCTCCCTCTATTTCAACGGTCTCGTCGTGATTTCCTTCTAGGCTATGCCCCCCCTCTCTCCCCTTTAGTTTTCCTTCTAATCGTCCCACAGGTGTGCGGACTAGAGTAGGTCTTCGACGGGCCCTACTACGCCCCCTCTTTTTACAACTCGTGAGTCCTTGAGACCCAGTTGAACCGATCGTTGCCGAAACGAGCTTCCAAAAGATTAATGCAAAGGTTAGGCCCTTTCCGGGCTTTTCCCCTCCGAGTTGTATGCCTGTATTTTTCTCATGCATCTTCCCCTTTCCTCTTTTTTCATCCTTCCCTCTTTATGTGTTTTCCAGCCATAAGTGAAGCGACTCGAATTCAGATCACAGGGGCCCGAGGTCGCCCCCCTTTGACCAGCAGAGTAGAATCCCCGAACTCGTTTCCTTGAGAAAAATCGTTCGCCATTTCCCACGACTTCCTCTTTCCCCCCCTCCGCCCCTCTTTTTTTTTTTGTTGCTTCCCCCTTCTTCGGCTCATGTTTTCTTTCAGGGGAAGCGGAGAGGCATCCGTCCTTCAGGGAGTTTTCGGCACTTTTCCTCATAATTTGACGATTTCTCCTTCACTTTCTCTTTTCATACCTCCTTCTCTGATGTCTATCCGATTTTTCCTTCCAATCCTTTGCAGTGTGGTGGGGTCTGGCCTGCTCCGCTTATTGCAGGACCTCCCAATTTACTGGAACCCAAATGCCGCACTCCGGATTTCAACTCCCTTCCAATCCAAGAGGCGGTCTTCGACGGCCCTTTTCTTTTTTTTCACCGATGTCTCCTCTTCTCTTCTTGGTTCTTTTTCCCACGCGAAATGTTCACGGTGAACGGGACCCTGTTTCCTGGGATAAGTATTCCTTCGCTGTCACGTATTGCGTTCCAAGAGGCACTGGAAAGTTTCTTGATTTCTTTTCCTTTCCATTTCATCACCATCAAGTATGCGCTTTGCAGACACCCCCCGGTATCGATTACGCAGCACGGGCCAAGGGCCTCCCTTGCCGATGTCCTTAGGGATCTGCCCCCGGCACTGTTTGTTCCCACAGACTTCTCCGCTTTGTACAAGGAGGTCTTTTTTTTTCAGGATCCTCTATCCTTCTTAAGTATTCCTACCCCGTTTTCTTTCCAGTTCCGATATTGATTGAGCATGACCGAGAGCCTAAATCACTCTGTCCGGGGCATCCCTCCTTTTTTCTTATAGGGGTTTCTGGAGTCTCTCTCAGAAAAAAGCTTTTTTTTCTGCTTTCACCAATTTCCGTCTATTGAGTAAAGAGCCCCCAACTCGATAGACATTCCGCCCTATTACCGAGTGATCTCTCCTTCAAATTTTTTTCCCTGCCGGCCGTCCCCCGCGGTCTCCCCCCTCTTTCTTTTCCGGTTTTTTCTTTCATGCCTTTACCCGGTCAGCGCCGGAAACCAAGGGCTTGGTGAAAAGAATTTTTCTTGCCCGCGTTTTGCCCCCTCTCCCTTTTCCCGCACGTTCCGCTGCGCGTTTTCCCTGCAGGGGTGCGATTCCTCCCCCCGCTTCCCACCGCCCAAAAACCGCCAGGAGCCCCCTTAAGGTATTCTTCTCTGATGCCTTCCGCGCGCCCCGCCAAGCATCTTTCCTTTCTCTGCCGTGCTGGCGGCTTTTGATGCAGCAATTTTTCAACATTTTTTCCTTGATCTGCGTCATCCGTGATTCATTTGATGTTTTGGCTCGGCGATGCCTCACTCCAGATAGTGTTGCTTTCCTGAACGGCTTCCCCTTTTTTCTCCCCTGACCTGCTTTCCTTTCAGAATCCGTCCACTTCGTCGACAATCCTTCTTCCTTGCCCCAAAGTTACTATTAGTCGATCAATTTCTGCCTTACCCTCCCGGCCGACATGGGGGTGCCCTTGCAGTTCAGGTTGTTTTCTCTGTCTACAGGCACCTTGGCTTTTTTTCCTTCCTCACTTCCGGAGACCAGTCCTTCCTCCATAAACAATGATTTCTCGCTACATCAAGCCAGATTTCTAAAGTTTTTGGATTCCCTGGGACGCTCCCCTGTTTTACGGTGCGATTCGTTTCGACTTTCCCGTATTATTTTCCTTGCGGCGCGCCTCTTCCCCTGGGTCGAGAGATTCTTGCCGCAGTGCTCCGCCTGACGTGATCCCACTTCCCCTTTTTAAGTCGTCTTGAATCAGGAGGCCCCCTCTGAAGCAGGAAAAACGTTTTTTCATCTCCGCCTGCTTTCCCCCCTTTTCGAATGATTTTTCTCATTTACCCCTTTGTAACCTATTCCCCCTTCCCGTTCTCTGATTCGGCGCCGAGCGTTTTCCCCCGGTAAGAATTTTTTTCCCCGGTTTTTTTTTCTTTCCTACATAACCTTTTTTTGCCTCTTTATAGCCCCACCAGCTCCCTGTCCACAACTGACTATGACCTTAGTGCGAGGACTTTTATGGCGGGAGCTTGTTTTTCCCTTTTTTTTTGTGGATGTTTATGAATTTTTCGGCGGCGCCTTCCCCCCCCCTTCAATTGGTGAAGGTTCTCCCGTAGGTCTAAACTCTTTTTTTCTCCCTCCCCCTCCTTCCTTGTTAATGTGTGTAGCCAAAACATAGGTTCGGTCTCTTCTTTTTCTGTTGGAGAGATATGCGCTTGATCGTTTTCGCGGCCTTTCCCTTTCTTTTTCTTTTCGTGCTCAACGTCTTCTTTTTAGTTCTTCGCTCTTCGTCCCTTTTCCAGTGTCCCGTCCGTGGGAGGAACCATGGGGTTTTTACGCGCTTCTGGATTAGCGGGTGGTTCGTTCACCCGGTCTAATGACTTCTTCCTTCCTTTTTGCGGACCCCTGTTCCCCCTCTTTTCCCCCCCCCTGTTTTCTCTGTCTTTGGCGGTTTGTGAGGGAGCCGTTAGATCTGGGCCAACTGTGGATGGGTCCGGGCCGGGCCCTTTTTCCCGGACGCCGGTTTGTTGGCGGGTGGTGGGGGTGCTTTGGGTTTGCGGCTTTTGATGGAAATTTCCGTGGGATGAACAGTCTGAACGAAACGCGCGTCCTGGATGATAATCCCCTTTTTTTCTCCCCCAAGGATTTTTTTTTTCCTCGCACTTTCTGCTGCCCCTCTTGGTTTCAAGCGTCACGCCAGCACCTCCATGGGTATCTTCAAAATTTCCCCTTTTTTGGATGTGGTTGCCTTGAATGTATTTTACTTGTGTGTGCTGTTATTCTTTTTCTTCCTGAAATTCGAGCAGACTCGCTGTGGATTTCCCCCCTTGATTATTTTCTTTTCGGAGAATACCGTCCTCCCCCCGGCTTTTACAGGAGAGGAATGAGCTGTGATTCTCCCTTCTGCGAACAAAGGTGTTACTGTGTGCGGGCCTTTCTGTACCAAAGCATACTCTTTCCTCCTCCCTTCGAGAGATAGTTTTTCTTCCCACCCCATATTCCACCGGTAACCGGCCGTGCGAAAAAATTTTTTTTGATCCCCCAGCATTCCCCCCCCCCCCTTTTCCTTTGGACCTTTTTTCTTAGGAAGGCCTGTCCCGTATTCAGGCAATTAATTTTCGAACCCGTTTCATAGAGCCCGCGGGGTGTAGTCCTTCTTGATTCTTGCAAGTTCTCCACGACCCCCCAAGCCCGCTCTCTGATGAGAAACATAAAAGGACCTCTTCCACAGAGTCCCCACCCCTGGAACCCTTCTATTTAGGATATTTGCCACTCCCTTAAGGTGTTCATCCCAAGTTTCGGTCGTTAATTTGCATGCCCCCACATCATGATAGGCTCCCTTCATGAGAGTTGTAAGACTGTTGTCGGAATCCCTTTGAGTTGAATCCCCTTCCCCCCGACTTTCCCCGTCCCGACTTACGTCCACCAATCCAGATTTCAGGGAAGCTCCCCCCCAAGAAGATTCCCCACTGAACCACCTCAATTCCCTGCCAACACGCTTGCCTCCCTCATTTGATAGCGTGATAAGCGGTTTGCACTCCCCCGAGACTTTTAACGCCTGTTCCTTAGCGTTCTTCACTTTTCTTGGCATGCTGGAGGAATTTCTTTGGTTTGCAAATTTCCCTTTTCGCACTCCACCAAATTCAGGGCCGCTTCCGCACTTCTAAGAGGCCAACAAGAATCAGACGCCCCCGAATGTTTTTCCCCCCCCCCGTTAACCCCCCCTTTGCTTTCCTACACCCCCCCTTTTCCGAGTATAAGCCCGAACGTTGCTGGTTCATGGGGATCTTCAACAGGTCTTTGGTTTTTTTTCTCCCTCTGGAACCCCCCTCCAAAGCCCTCAGCCATTTCAAAGCCTTTTTCTTCCCCCGTCTCTTTTAGGTTTGGATTGTTAGGCAATACTGTCTCTCTCCCAAAACAAGAGCTTTTTTAGGCTATCATTTTCTTTTCTTCCTAGCAAACTTGTTTCTTTTCCCTGTTAACCTTTGCAAGCCGGCCCTTCATTAATAGACGTTTCCTTTTCCGCTCCTGAATTTCCTCCCCGGTAATCTTCTTCCTCCATTTGCGCTAAGTCAGTCTTCTCGGCTGGGATGCGTTTTTTGTGGACGCTTTCACTTGCCCCTCCCCATGCCTCTATGCAGCCTCGCGCTGTCATTCGGCAGTCCTCCTGCCTCCCCTGGATTCGTCCTCGGACCCCGTTTATCTATGGAGTGCGCGCTCTCCCCCCCTTCCTTACGGGCTCCGCGGCGCCGGCCTCCCCTCCGTGCAACCCCCTTTCCATCCCCCCTGATTCCCGTGCGCTTGATGTTCGATGCCTGAGAGAGATCGTGGCAATTTTTTTTTCCCTTCGCGTTCTCCTAGTAGCCCCCGCGTGCCCTTTTTTCCGTCGAGGAAACCGCCCCTCCCCTTCCTTTTTTAAAGAAGGCCGGTCTTTTTTCAGGCAGACCCTTTCCCCTCCCCTTTCCCTCCAAATTTGTGTAGGTACTTTTCCCTTCTCAGAAAATTTTCTTTCGCCATTTCTGGGCCACAAGCGAAGCCTTTTTTTTTGCGCCAACCAGCTTTTCCGTTTCGATTTTCCTGATATCTGATGCATTTGAGCCGTCCCCCCCCTCCCCCTCTTTTCCCCTTCCTGATAGGATGTAAACTTCAGGCTCATCAGATTTCCACTGTTGCCTTCCTTAGCCCCTTTTTAGCGGAATGCATTTTTCCTCCTAATGATTGCGCTTCTTCGAGCGTGCGCGGCTTTCTGGAATTCTAAAAGAGGCTATCCGGTAATCCTTTTGCGATCCCTCTCTGTCTAATGTCGTTTTTGCTTTTCTGTTCACCTCTTTTCTTTTCCCATTTTTTGGGAGATTGCAGCGCCTCGGGGCCATTGACGTGAGGACCCCGTCTCGTAGTCCCCCTTCCGATTCCCCTAATCTTTTTGGATTTCCTTTCCCCCCCTCCCCTCCCATCCTCTCTCGTTTGGCAGCGGGAATGAATCGGCCTATTAGCGGACAATGGAAGACCTTTCCCCCAGGTTCCCTTTCTGCCCCCTCCCGATAAGAATCGTCCCCCATTCCTTTTATCGTGTTTCTCGAGACTTTTTTTCCTTGTTTACAAGAGCATGAGAAGATTTTTCGGAACGGCGCCCCCCCCCTCTTGCTCCCTTTTCCCCCTTTCTTTTCTCCCGAACGCCTTTCTCCTTCGATATTTTTTCTGATTTTCTCCCTCTCTTTCCTAGTGGGACGACAGCAACCGGTGATGGTTTTCACTTTTGACGGTGGGCTGCCCCTCGTAGTTTCGGAGACCCCTCGAAAGCTTGAATTCTTCCTTTTTTGTTCCCACTTTCCTCTCTTTTTCGTCCTAGACAACAGTTCCTGAAAGGTGAGGCCCCCTTTCGGTCCCTTTAATAGAATAAGCGTTTTTCCCCCTCTCCTCTTTTTTGGTCCACGGAATCCTTTCTTTTTAATTCTTCTCTCCTCCCCCCTTTATTGAAGGTCTAGAATAGATCACCGGTCCCCGTCCCAGAGTACGTCCCGTTAAAAGACTTTTAAGTTTAGATGTTTTTCCTCTCCCTCGTCGATCCTTCCTTCTCTTTCTCCCCTAGATTGGGGGGGGAACGCCGCCGCTCTTTTGAAATCGGAGTTGAGGTCTTTTGTCTTCGGCCCCCTTTTTTCCTCTTAGCGTCCTTCAGTTTTTCATGCGGATCCCTTCCTCTTTCTTGACCCCCTTTTCTTTCTCTCCGTTTGTTTTTGTTTTGGGTCAAAGCATCTTTGCATTCGTACGCCCTTCCCAGTCTCTCTTTTGGAAAGATAATTTCGGGGGCGTGTTTCTGTTTTCCCCTCCCGGGAGGACTCCCATTTCTTCCCCCCCTCACTCCCCTTCTTTTCTCCCAATCCCTTAGACAGCAGCGGCGGCGTCTCGATGGTGGCGGCTTGACGGAACTCGTGCAGGGCTAGTGACCTGCCTGCAGCATTTTTACAAGTCTTCCCAAGGTTTTTTTTTTGGGCCTTTTCTTGGGAGTAGCGTCACGCTGCTTTTGACAAGCGGACTTCGCCCTTTTTTCACAGCGTTCCCTTTCCCTCCTTGTCCCGATTTCCCAAACCTCCCCAAGTCTTTTTCCCTGCTTTTTTCTTCCCTTTCAGACTACCCCGGAAAAGGGCTTCAGGAAGGTTTGTTCTCCACATCTAGTTTAGGTCCTCCCCCTTAAAGGTGCTCCGTCCCAGGGAGGGGAGTCCCTCCCTTCAACTCCTCTCCCAAGACTCCTTCCGCCAAAGGCCTCACTCTTAAACCCCCCACTCCCCATACCCCCCCGACCCCCCCCTCTCCCCCATTACTATTCCCCCCCCCACCCATCTCTCACCCCCACTTTCCTTCTCTCCCCCCCCCCTGACTCCTCGTCCGCCCGCCTTCTTCTCCCCCCTCCCCCCCCCTCCTTCCCCTCTCCCCCCCCACCCCTCCTACAGCTTCGTTCTCTACCCCCTTCCCCCTACTCCCCCCCCAGCACTATCTCGCCCCTCCCCCGCCCCCCCCACCCTTTCCCTCTAATTCCCGCCCTCTCTACTCCTCCTCTCGTTCCCACCCCCCCCATACCATCCCACCCTCCACCCTTCCTTTCGCTCCTCTCTTCTCCTAACCATTTCACTCTCCTCCCAGTCCCCCCCCCCCCCCTCTCCTTAAACCCCCCTTCCCCTCCCTTACCCCCCCCCCCCTCCGCTTCACTCCTTCACTATCCTCCCCCCGTCTCCCCCCCCTCCTCGCCCCCCTTCACCCCTCCCCCCCTTCCTACCTCTCCCCCTCTCTTCTTTTTCCCATCCCCCCCCGCCAACTCTCCTCGTTCTATCCTCTCCCCCTCCCTCACCGCCCCCATTCATCCCCCCGTTACCTTTTCCCCCCGACTTCTCTAACCCCCCCCCACCCCTTTCCTTCTCTCCCTCTTCTCCCAAGTTCTCCTCCTCCCCCCTACCTTTCCCCTTCCTCCCACCCGTCTCACCCTTTTCAGCCCCCCTATATTTTTTTCACAAGATCTTTCTCCTCTCGATCCTCCGCTAAAATCCTCTCTGGGGCAGATCCGAAGGCAGGGTGTGCTCGGCGACCTCGCTGATTGAATTTTTTTCCCCTTTTTTCCGCGCCTTTCATGCTCCATTCTCGAGTCCCCCTCTCCCCCCCCATTTCCCTTCCCTTCTTTTTCCCGAGGATAGAGGAGCCTGATCCTTGCCCTTTTTGTCCTCTGCAAGAAGGCGTCAGGGCTTTGCTCCTTGCCGTACTCTCCTTTCTGCCCAACTTTTTCTTGAGGATTTCTTTTCCCTTTCCCCCCAACCTCTTTCCAAATCGGGGACTTGCCCTTTTTGGACCGAAGAAAGTTTCCCCTTTCCCGAGGCGCTTCTCTTCCCCGCCTAACTGGGGCTTCCAGCGTTTCCTCCGCAGGCACCCCCGCCCCTCTCCCGCGAGGTACTCGTCCTTATGAGGAGGGGCTTTTTTCCTCAAGGACCCCCCTTTTTCTAGGAATTAGGAGGGTCCCTTCTGCCACTTAAGGCCCCGAGGAACGGAAAATGCCATGCAACTTCCTTCCCCCCTACGATATCAGATTCCTTTTTTTCTTGACGTAAGCGATGCCTTTTTTTCGTCTACTCAGCAGAGATCGGCCCCCCCCCCCCCCCAAACAACCCCCCCCCCCCACCCCCCCCCCCCCCCCCCCCCCACTTTCTCGCGCTCCCTCTCTGGCGCCTCCTTTTTATCCCTCCCTCCCCCCTCCATGGACCGCTCGGCGGTCACTCTGGATACCCTTGCTGCAAGTATCCCCCCTGTACGAGGGAGAATTCCCTTCCCCCTTTCTTCAAAAGTTTTTCCCGGGACTTCTTCCCGTCGATCCCCCTTCCTGATTGGCAGGGGCGCGGGTTCGACTCGTCGGAGTAACGAGCCCTGTCGCGTTTCCGATTCTCCTTTGACTGGATAGACTCAGATTTTTTCTTTCTAGAGGACTCTTTCGTTTGAAGAGCACCGAGAAACCTCCTTTCCGCCGCCGTCAGTATATTCTCTTCTTATTTTTCTTTTTTTTTTTCCCCTTGAGTACGTGCGTCGAGGTCGCTGTTTTTGTGGGCTTTAGCCTTTTCCTCTTCAAATTTGCGGTATCCAACATCTTCTTTCTTTTTTTCCACTTTCGGACAATCGCGCTTCGAATCGCCTGCTCTTACAATACGGAAGTCGACACGTGGCGCCCACGAGAGTTCCCCTCTTTTCCCTATGCGCTTTTTGAGAGGATTTCCTTAGATTTTTCCCACCTTTAGAAATGTGTTTATTCATCCCTTCCTGATATCCTACAAAAGGCTTTGGTTTTTTTTTGCAGTAACGCTCTCCCTTTCCCCTCCCCCCTCGAAGTACCTTTCCCCTTTCTTTTATGGCGGCCGCTTGTTCTTCTTTTTTTGGTTCTTTTCCCGTGGTTTATGTCGGCGCGCGGTGGATCCACCCCTAAATGTGAAGGAAATTAACCATTTTTACGTTCGGGCTAGTCTTTTCCCTTTTTTTGGTTCGTCCCCATTGTTACTTTTTTCGCCACCCTTTTGTACTTTCTTCTTGGTGATATGGCTCGCGGTGATCTCCTTTCCCTGGCACTATTGGTGGATTTGTTTGTTGTCTGGGAATCAGTTTTTTTTTCCCCATAGGACTTATAGTTGGGAGGCCATTTACGTCGTATGATATTTTTTTAGTTGAAACTCTCTTCAATTCTCCGAAGGAGCCCCTGGAATTGGCTGCCCAAGAGTTTTTCTTTCTTCTTTTATGTGTCTCTGTATTCGGGCCAACTCCTTTTCATAGACGGACAATCGGCACCCTCGTCCTGCGGAAATGCGTCTTTCTTTTTTTCCCGACATTAAGTGGTTTCTTTCTTTTCCTTCTTACGCCCCTTTTGATATCCACTTCCCCTTTTTTCCCCTTCTGCTCACCTGAAGGGATTGGGCGTGCGCCGACAGACGTTTTCCCGCCCGGCGGCTTCCCCTCTTTTTTGAAGTGTCTGGTGGCTCTTTGATTTTTTGTCTTTTCATGCTGGGCTTGTGAGGGAGGGTTTTCATTACTGGCCCGAGTTTAATAAGCTCTCCCCCCCCAAACGCGTGAACTTGTTTCCTTGATACCGTCACCTCACCCTACGGTTGGATTTAAAGGTGAGCGGAATGATCTTTTGTCTCTGCATCTTTTCGCTTCCGGACGGGAGGGCCTCTTTTTCCTCCCCCCCCCGCGAAAATCCTCCTCCGTTGGTTGAGCGAGTCCGCTGTGGTTAGTCAAATAGTTCTCCCCCAGGGTACCGGCGTGCGCCAAAGAGCTCCCCTCAATAATTTTAAAATCCGTTCCGGTCCTGTGGGATTCAGGACCTTCACGTAAATCGCCCCCGTTCCATAGAGAATCTCTTCCTTTTTTTTTTTTTGCGATCCTCACCTCGCTGAAGGACCCCCCCCTCCCTCATCACTCTAACGCCCGTACTCCCCCTCCATTCCGGAAACCTTCAGCCCCCCTTTTCTCCTCCTTCCCAACGGCCCCCCCCATGAGCCTTCTCCTCCCAGGCCCCCGCTGAGGGGATCACGCCCCCTCCCTTCAGGTGGAGCAGCCCTGGTAATCCTCCCCCCTTTCATGGTTCTCTCCTAAGCGAGTGTTCCGTATTGTGCTCCCCCTGAAATTTCGTAACCCGCGCAGTTGTCGCCTTTTTCTATAGGTCTTCGCGCCGGCCCGCCTTTGCACAACACTCATCCCCCCCCTTGACACTTGCAGGTGCCCCCCCTCCCCCCCCCTTGCAAATTCGCCCGCTTGAAGCCAAGTTGAACCTCTTGATCGGTGATCCTTGCCAAACCCTCTTTCTAAGTCCCCTCTCCTTCGCAATGTCCGCCCAGTACCTTTCTTGAACAAGCTCGCTTCCCGTAGTGGGGCCCCCCCCCCTCCTGTCTGCGTCCCCGAAGTTCAACCAATAGTGCAAGGCAGCTTTACCGCGAGCCCATGTGGTAGCGTTCGCCAACCGAATCTCCCTCCCCCCTCCAGCCTTCTTTTAATCGACGAACCAGACTCGGGAATACCCACCCAAAGAGGTTCTTCCATCCTAGCCAATTTATGAGGATCCCACCTGTAGGTGTGTCTCCACCTTCCCCTCGGGCCTTTCAAACCCCAGATGCCCGAAGCTTCAGCCATAAAAGCCTCTTTGCTCCCCCGTAAGTCTGTAAGTTTTGTCCTTTTTGGGCACTCTACTGTAGAGTTACTTCCCCCGAGATTGTTTTCTTTCAGGTTATGAGGACCTTTCCCCCCCCTTTTCTCCTTACTAGAATGAGTACCTTTTCACTCTCACTGAGGCCCAGATCATCTCCGCTGCAGCTCCCTCCTTTCTGGTTTACAAATTGCTCTATTGCGCCCCGTTTCACTCGTATTGAAGTTCTTGGCGATTCGAAGCCGCTGTTTGTCCCGCTCTTCTGATTCCTAGCAGCTTCTGCAGCTTTCAGCGTTTTTTTTTCCCAAGTGCGCGACCACCCAATTGTACTAGACTTTATCTATTTTTCGCGCCGTTTCCGTGATAATCGGGACCTCCTCTGCTTCTTCTTTTTGAAGTAGGTGCTTTTTCCCGTGTCCCAACCCTTCATAATTTCTTCTCCTTCCCTGTAGTTCTTCCCTAATTTACTTTCGGCAGCTCCCCGACTCGCGTTCTTTGATTTTAGACGAGTCGAAAAAGTTTGGCCATCAGGGCCTCTTCCTTTAGGACCTTCCACTTCCCCTTCCTTGTGCTTTCCTCCTCCTCTCTCGGCCTTCGTCCCTTGGTAAGTAATTGCCTATCCCAGACCAAATAGGAAGCTTTTGCGGCTTTGCTTTCCCCTCTGACATTTCGCCAGCGCTTTGGCCTAAAGCTCTTCTCCCAGTTTTAGAGGTTGAGGCATGCGCCGCCTTGCAAACCCCTCGTTTACTTTCAATTTCTCTTTTTCTTTACGCTGATCTCCCAGGGCCTTTCCCTCCTTATTCTCTTCGTGCCAGAGAGCGTCCATGGCATTGTGCCAATATGACGTCCTAATGATTCCTTTCTTCCGCTTTGATTTCGGACTGAAGCCGGATATGTTTAGTCCATGGCACTCTACTGGACCTTTGCCCTGAGGGGATCACTGCGTTCAGTCGACCCCTCTCTTTCTTGAGGGACTTCGGGCCATTCTCCATGGACCCCCTGTCCCCCCATGGTCGCTTACTTAGCAGAGACTTCCCTTTAAGGCGTTTCAGTTTTATCTAATCTATACGGCCATCCTAGACTTTTTCCGTTGGAGATGGCATGTCGGCTCCCTCCTGAATTCCCGCCCCTCTTTCCCTCGCTCCCTTGTCCTCCCCTGTCTTTTTGGGCTGTATAGAATAGAAAGGAAATTTGTTTGTTTGTAGCGCCTGTTTTGCAATCTTTTTTTTTCCCTGAACGAATTCGGCCCCCCCGATATTTCCCTTGACCCCTCCTTTTAGCTTTTGTGTCCGCAATCCATATCTTGGGAAACGTTGACCTGGTGATAGGGTTCACTTTTTCGACGGTTTTTTTTTCTTTCCTACTGAGTACCGTTTGCCCTATTCCCGTCGGGCGATGCCTTTTGTCTTTCAAACTGCCGATCGTGCCGAAACGATCCTCTGCCAGGCAAACATCTTGTGACATTCCTTTTTCTCCTACGCGTTTTTTTCCCGTTATTTTGGATCCACCCTGCAGCAAATGATTGCTTCCGTTTCCGCGGCCTCGAATGAGCCCAGGTGCTCTCCCCCTCCCTATCCCCTTTCTTGTCCGTGTCCCTTTTCCCCTACGGATGTCGAAGTGTCGATGCCCAGAACCTCCTTTGATTCTTTAGAAAATAGTCCTTCTCTTCTTTCCCCGTCGACTCCTCCCTTCCTCAGTCCCTTACTTTTTAGTGCGCCTTTTCTTTCCTGGTTTCTCCCTGAGGTCCGTAGAGAGAAGGCCAGACCCACCGCCTTCTTTTGTTTTTTGGAATTGTTCTTCCAATCGGATACTTTCGTTTCATTGCAACATCTCCCTCCTCCGGGTCTTTGTGGCCTTCGACTCCCCTTTCCCTCCTGATGGAAGCACCAATTTCTTGAAGGTTTCTTTTTGGCTTTGCCATGAACCGGCGCAGGACTTCCACTGGAACAAAATTGCAGCCCTGTTCAACTCCAAATTACGATCCTCCTTTGTGTCTATTCTTCGACTTGGAAAGGGATCGAGATTTTTTTCATTCCCTTTAATGGTTGGGCATCGAAACGTTTCTCTCAGGGAGTTAACAGGCCTTTTCGGGCCGTTTCCCCTTCCCTTATTCGATTCCCCCGATGATTCCTTTTTATTCATCGGCCCGCCATTTTCCAAGAATGACGATGTGCCGTTTTTGGAAAAACTGGGAAACCCCAAGAAAGTATGACGCTTTCTTTTCCCCCAAGATTTTTTGACCGGACCCCTCCCTTTAAGTCCTCTGTTCTCTTTCTTTTGCCTTTTTAATCATATAGGCACGGTGTGCTCTCCCTAGAAGAAGGGCTACAGCTTCGGTCGTAGGAGGGATTCCCCCTACTCCCACCGTCGTCTTTTTGAACCCTATTGGTCCTTAGTTCCAAAGATTCCTTGCGAAGACATCGTTTTTAATTCCGCCCGCTCGTACTTCTTCTCTCGGGCAGTGTCTGCTGATGGCCCTTCGCCTTTCCCCTTCATTGGTGACCAACTCGATTCGAGTAACCTAACCTCGCTCGCATTGAAAGAATATTACCGAGCGGATCGAGGAGCTTCTTTCCTTTTGGAGTTTTCAGGTTTCTCTTCTCCTTCTCCCCGCACCCTTTCTCTTGCAGTTCTGAGGATTAGACCCCCACCATGTACAAGCCGCCCCCCCCACTACAGTGCTTCCTTCACCCTATAAGCCCTTCCTACCTTCCCCCGTAGCCCCTTTTCGCACTTCCATACAGGGCATGTTGGACTTGGGTCTCCTGAAACGCTTTCCCCTGTTCAAAGTTCCAGGCAAAAAACTTTTATCCAAGAGACTATTTATTTTAGTTTAAATTCCCCTTTTCTAATTTTTCTTTCATAGTCCTCTCTCTCCCCGGTTTAGATTGGGCAAATGCAATTCCCCGCTGGTCGTTGACTATCGGACATGCTGCTCTTCCACTTCTGAATCTTTTCTTTTACCAACCACAGTGAATTCTTCTCCCTTCTTGCTCTTTTTCTCCTGCTCCCCCTGTCCTTTAACCTTTATTTTTCGTGCGGCTCGGCGCCTGCCTCAAATCCCAGATAAGATCCCTTTTTGCGCTTTGCGAAACTCCCTTGTTGTTTGAGTTCATCAGAGTTCCTCTCTCTCGCAAATCTTGTCGATCCTATTGTCCATCTTCCCTTCCTACGCATCAGACCTGAGGAAGTCGACGCTGAAAAAAGACGCCTCTGCCTGGGTCGCACCGGGATTCTCTTTTCTTCTCCCGGTTTAATCGTTCCTTCCCTGGCCCTTTTTTCTTCGACGCGGTTCCTTTGCCTCCGGCTCTCAAAGTTCGCGCTTGCCTCTATCATTCAACAACTGATGGTTTCATCAACTTTGCGACTCCCCCTTTTCGTAGGCTTCTTTTTTTTTGCATTCCCTTCTGAGCTTACTTTTTTTATTTCGACTTTTTCCCCTTTCGTTTTTAGCTTTTTCCTTATCTTTCCTGTCTAGTATCCGTTGCTCCCCCTACCGTTCTTTATTTCTCACCAAGATTTTTTTCTGAGGACTCTTTCCCCTCGGCAGGAATTCTCCTTTGTCCTTTTGGCACACCCTTGCCCTGCTAGTTAACTTCTTGAATAAGGAGGCCTCCCTGCTTCAAGCTTTTAAACTCTCTTCTCCTTCTCCCTACCCTCCTAACACCCTTTTTTTTTTCTTTTCAATGGTCCCTTTCCTTCCGTCCCGCAGTACCGCCGCCACCTATGACAGATGGAGCGTAGCTGCCGCGGAGATGATTTCTTTTCTTTTGCCGAGGTTTTGTATTAGTCTCCCTTCTCTAAAGAACCTGATATCCTCCCGCCCGTTTTTTTTTTCTCTACAGTATATCCACAGCGACGGACAAACCTGTTCCTTTTATGGAATGCGATTTTACACTGAGGCTTTTTTCTGGAAGACTTTGTCTTCTTCCTCCTCTTTCTCTCCCCTTGCATTAAATACAACACTTTTCCTCCCCCCCTCAGAACTTTTTTTAGTTCTCTATTCCCCCTCTCTTTCATAATTCTGTCGCGTCAATTGTTAAATGGTTGCATCGCCCACACACATCGGGATGGTTCGTTTTCTCTCCTTGTCTGTAGCGCTTTTCCCCGATTTTTTTTGTGTGGCTTCTTCCCCCCGGGAATCAGTTTTGTCCTTCTTCTTTCCGACTAAGCCGTCACGTTGTTCTGCTATCGTGGCAGGACCATGGTCCCTCTCTGCTCCTGGATTAGCGTCCTTTCCCCCTTTCTGCCCCCAGGACTCCTTTCAAATTTTTTCTCTCTGATGTTGTCCCCTTCTTGGGACTTTCTGTGTTTTTGTCCAATTGTCGCGTTTCGGTTTGTGGCCCCTCTCCGCTCAGGAAGATCTTTGTTCTTTTCCGCTTGGACGGCTTTTCTTTTTTTCTTCTGATCACATCCCCTGTCGGCATTTTTCCCCCCCTTTAAGTGGGAGTCCGTTTCTTCCTTTCTTCTAATTTGTCTGAACCCCACGCGCGTACTGGATGATCAGTTTTTTTCGTTCGCGTGGCTCCCTTTCTCGTTCCCCTTTTCCTCTCTTTTTCTTATTGCTCCACCCTCTTTTCGTGGCCCTCATTTCTCTCGTTTTTTTCTCGGGATCCGGGGGCCGTGTTTGGCCGTTCTCCATGCTTTGACCCATTCTGATCGGACCCTCCCATCACGGTTAGGTTGCGAAAGAGTCTTCTTTTCCTTCTTTCCATATTTATTGTCTCTCATTCCTCTCCAGAAGCGCTTTTTGCCCCTTTCCCTTCCTCCCTTCCTCCCTTCCGATACGGAACGGCGTTCGGATGTTCCTCCTTTGCTCCTGTCCATACCGTCACCCCCTTACTAAGGACTTTTCCAAGTTTTTCATGATGCTTTTTTTCACCCTCTTTTGTCTCCTTTTCCGTAACTGGGCGGGAAAACCATTTTCCACCTTTTGATTTACTTTTTCTCTTCTCCCCCCCTTCCCCCCCTTTATTTTCCCTTCTTTTTTTCTCCCCTTTCCCTTCCAACTCCCTCTTCTTCTCTCCCATCCTCGTTGTCTTTTCCCTCCTTCACCTACAAGTTTGCCCTTATCTTTCTTATTCCCCTAACCCTGCACCGGTGAATTCCCTTAAATTTGTAGCACATTCTTCCCCCCTCCTCTTATAACTTCGCTCCGGTCTCCCTCCTCTTCACTTCATCCCCTTTCTCCCCCTTCATTTTTTTTCTAAAAACGTCCAGAACCAGTTTCCATAGATCTCCGTCCGGTCTCTTTTTTTTCTTCCCTCACACAAACTTCTCTATCTCCCCCTTTTCTCCAAATAACCCCAGCCCCCCTTCTTCTTTTGCGTGAGCCCTCAATTCCCCCTCCTTACGCTTCATTCCTCCATTTTTTCCACCCCAAAACTTTCTCTTTTCTGAATTCCTCGTACCAATGGGCTTCACTTGGCTCCCTTTGGGCGTCCGTCACACTCCTTCAGGTGGTTTCCCAGTTGCGCACCATTTTTTTTCCTTACAGAAAACCCCTCCCTCAGGAAACCCCCCTCGCAGAGTCTTTTTTCCCTCCTCAGTGTTTCCCTTAATTTTCTCCATTTGTCACACGTTAGTTGCGAAGTACCCCTTTTCCTTGCATCGGCGCTCTTTTCTCCTCCCTTTCCGCAGTCCCCCTTCCCCCATCATCTTTTCCACTCCAAACAGACCCTCTCCCCTTTCCACATTTCTTTCCTTAATACCCGGCACCCAAACTCGCACTCGCCGCCAACCATTTTTAAATGGAGCCGCTCCCTCTCCGGTTGTCAGCTTTTTTTTCCTTCCAATTTTTTTCCCCTCCCGACTCCCCCGCCTTTTTTTTTTAACCGCCCTGGCTTCCTTGCTAGTTCCGGCAATGTGTTTTTTTCGTTCTTTCCTCCGCCCGTGCCTTCTTTCGTGATTCCCCTTTTTCTTTTTCTTTTCCCCCTTAAAAACTTTTCGCGTGAGCACGCCAAATCCCCCCCCCTTGTCCAGTTGCCTCCCCTCCCGTTGTAGCCCCCCTTTTGTTCCCCCCTTTTTTTCCACGAACCCTTCCCTTTCGGTTCTTTTAATTATTGATGCAGGCAATCTTCCCCCCCCGTTGATTATACCAAAAAAAGCCTACCGTAATTAAATCTCCTCTTCCCCCTTATGTTTTCCCCTCCTTATCCCATGTAGTTTTTTTTCCCTTCGCCGCTACGCGGGCCTCTTTCTCCAACTTCCTCTGCTAGCGAAGACAAGCTTCCAGCCATTACTTCGTTTGCGTTCCCTCTATTTCTCCCCCTTCCCTACCACGTTGTGGGGTCCCCCCCTGGCATCTTCTCTCCTCTCCACACCCCCTCGCTGTTTTCCTAGGCTAATCCAAAAGTGGCGACTACTCTTTATCTCACGTACCTCAGTGTGCACTCTCCCGCTCGGATACGACTTTTTTTAGTTTTTTTTTGAATCTTTACCCCTTGGCTTTTTACTATCGACACGTCATGTAGACCTTTTTCACGTATTGTCTGTTCCCCCTTCCTTCCGATTTTCTCGTGAGACTGTGCTTTTCTCTTTTTTCCCCTTCACATAATTGCATCTTGTTCCCCTCTCTCCTCTTTTTTTCTTCCTTCTCCCTCAAGTTTTTTTCCACTCTTTGACCGCTTCTTTCCCTTTTTTTCCCTGTAGGGATTCCCCCCCCTTTTTTCCCTCCCCCCCCCTCCTCCGCTAATAGACACTTACCTTCTCTGATTCTTAGACCGCAGCAACTCTCTCCTTCTTTGCATAGTAGACCTCCCTCCTTACCAGTTTTCTTTTCTTTCTTGCCTCTTAAATTTTCCCTTTTCTCAAGCATCCTTAGATTTCATCCCCTCAGCCTTTTGTAGTCGATCTGCACCTCTCAACGTCAGTATAGGACCTTTCCCCTCTCGCGAATTCCTCTTTTTCGTGAGACCTCCTCAGCCCTTTCCCCCGCCGACGGGCCTTTCTCCCATCTCCCTCCACCCGTCAACTGGAAATTAAACGGTTTCCCCCAGTTTTGTGACAGTCTTTGGTTAAGCAATTCTTCTTTTACATTCATAAACTCTTTTTTTTCCGTATAGTCTTTCCTTCTTCAACCCCCATCTTTTCTTCCACTCTGAAATTTCTCCTTCTCCTTTTTCTTTTTGCGGATTTGCGGTTCCGCGCCCACCAAAGCGAATCCTTTTTCCGTTGCGGGGAATCCCGTATTTCTTTCTGGGAGCCTTCTCTCTCCTGATTTCTTTTTCGCTCTCCCTACTTACGACCCATCGCTTAATCACTCTCCCTTTCTAGATTTACACCCTCCTGATAGATCCCTCTTTTAAGACTTCGCACTTGTTTTCTCTCCGGCAGAGGTCCTTCTTCCCTTTTCCTATTGAATTGGCCATCTCAGCCTCCCCCTACTCGGAGGTTTTTTTCCTCCTTCCTTGTGAGAGCCCTTTCTTATTTACCCCCCCCTCTTTTTGACTCTTTCTCGATTTCCCTCTTCATGGCGAGGTGTTTGTTTCTGGTCCCACTCTTAGTTCACTTTTCCGTCTCCCCACTTCCCATTTTTCCTTTCCGATCGACTCTCCCCCCCCCTATGACTCCCCCCCTTCACCAAAAGCGGTCCCTTTTCCTCTAGCCTCACGATTTTCCGGTTATGTTGACCCGTGATTCTTCATCACTACTCCCTCCTTCATCATAGGACCTTCGTCCGAAAGAGGTTTGCCCGCCTCCTCCAAAGTTCAATTTCTCTTCTTGCTCTCTTTCCGTATCCCACGTTTCTTTCGTCATGTCGAGCGAGGTTGGCTAAACGCTTTTATAGGAAGGAAATTTTCCCCTCTTCGCGCTCCTTTTCCTTAGGAATTCTCCTCCCTTCTCTTTTTTTCCCGAAGCCCCCTCTATTTTTTCCTTTTTCTCAGGTTCTGTTCTGGATTTAGCTTATCATTCCTCTTCTCTGTATGCCGAAATACCTCCTCTGCTTGATCACCCCCCCTCCCCACACTGGTCTTTTTATATTTTTTTTCCCCTCCTTCGAAGACGGTTCTTTTCTTTCTTTTAGCTTACCGGTCTCGATTGTAACTACTCCTCGAACCCCCCTCCCTCCCCCAAGAGGGAGTTTTTTTTTTTCCCTGTATCTAGACCCCTTTTCTCCAACCTTTCCCTCCCAGCTTCATTCCCTTTTCTTCTGGTCTTTACCTTGGAATCGAATACTTTTTTCTTTTTTTAAGCGGCGACGTTCTGTTTTTCTTCCTCTGTTTCCGTTTTCCCCTCTTTCTTTCTAATCGTCCCATCTCTCTATCCAGAGGCCCTTCCTTTTCTTCCGCTCATCGAGTGAAGACGACTTCCTCCTATAAAATGGTCCAAATACTTGTGCCTTCCTGTGTTTCCGTTTCCCCCTTCTGAACTTTTTTTCTTTCGACTTTTTCCCCTCATCTTACTTTATTCCTGGCCCCCGTCCCTGACTCTGGCCCTTTTCCGCTCGTAAGAAACTCCACAATCGTGTCTATTTCGACGAAACAAGATTTTCCCCCTTTTAGGTGTTTCTCTCTTCCCCCCTTTCTTTCTTTTCTGTAGGCCAGCACACGCCTTGGTTAGGCCTCTGCACTCGCGATACTTTGAAGGATGAGTCTGACACCTATCTCTTCTGTGGTACTATACTTCTTTCCTCTTG
>Ga0179593_1271092_pt1 | contig 24175 bp, 37 predicted proteins | sample CZODoug2_1_08_16_FD_185931 | JGI IMG/M metagenome (GOLD analysis project Ga0179593, IMG submission 185931) | Vadose zone soil fungal communities from Angelo Coast Range Reserve, California, USA - CZODoug2_1_08_16fungal (PacBio error correction) | ecosystem: Environmental > Terrestrial > Soil >... | reverse complement strand
TGGTGGGTGGTTTGAAAGCCCCTGTGCTCTTATCGGAATAGTATGAGATGGAAACCTCTGAGGTAGTCGTTAGGACTCCTCGCGGCCGTCCTTTCTTCTTATGCTGGGCCGCGCGTAATGTGCGCCTGCGCAGCCCGGCCCCACACTTGCAGCTTCCCTCCTGGTTTCCGAGCGTCACTCCGCACTAGGCACCTCAAGGAGGAGATTTAGGACTTTTCTTTTCATCCCCTGCCTTATAGCGTTCTTTTTTTTATTTTATACTTCTTGTGACGACACTCTTTCGCAACGTCTTGGCGTGGTGGCTTTTTGAGTTGAGGAGTTGATTTTTCTTTTCCCCCATGTGTTCTTTTTTGATCTGCACCCACAGCCGGATCGTTTTTTAACCCCAGACCTCTGTTTACGCCCAGAGTCTGCCGTTGCCGGTCAATCTCCCCCCCTGACGGCCCCTCCAGATGTCTTTCCTTTTTTTTTTTTCCGTCCCTCTTTGCCCTTCTGATAATAAACCCAAACCATCCGCGAACGATCCCGCCTTGCCCGCTTTCCTTCTTCACCCCCTTTTCCGACCTTTACTTCCTTCCCCCTTTTCCGAGATTAGCCGTCGCCCGTCCCTTCCTACTGTTCGTCGGCATTTGACAACCGTCCGCCTTTCTTTTTCTAAAATGTAGCCTCCCCCCTCTCCTATATTCCCGCGGTTCCCTTGGGAAAGTGGAGTATTCCTCATCATTCCCTGTCTTATCCCGTCCGCTCTTGCAGCAATTGCGGACTTACTGTCTCATAGAGAATCTCCGCTCCCAATTGAGGGTGGACTGCTCCGTGATCTCCCGCATTGTTCATTTTCTCCCTCGAAGTGCGCGTGCGGCCCTTTTTCCTGTAGGGAGCCCACATGTCCTCTGAATTAAGTGCCCTCGTGATCATTTCACTGCAAAAACCCGCATATCGACACTTCTCTTTTTTTGTCCTATCTCTTTGTCGAACTTTCTCGTCATTAGTTTCAGCCCACCATTTCTAACTTTTCCCTCCTATGCTGTCCTCTTCTTGATTTTGAAGCCGTAGAGAGACAGTTTGTACCCGATCGTTTGTTCGTCCAGTCACGTGCCACTTTTTTTTTTCAAGCTCTGTTTTTCACCGGGCCTCACCAGTTCCACTCTGTGTCTCCCCTTGACTCGGCCCATGGCCTTTCTTTCCTGGCAAGGATGGGCAGTGTTGCCACCCCCCTTTCTCGTAGATTCCCTGAATCGCCTTTTGCTTCGTTTTCGAGCCGGTCCTTCAACCCCGAACCCAGCTTTGTTTGTCAAAGTTCAAATTTGTTCCCCGGTTAGCTCAGTATTTCTTCCTTGGTACTGGTGCCAAAAACCACTTGAGACCTAGATGGAGACCCCCCCCTTTGTTTTCCAAGTTCTGAGTCATTTTGCTTCCTCTTTTTTTTTTCCCCCCGTTTTACAAGTACCCCCCCGATCACCAGAACTTGTTTCTTTGAGTTCTCAAATTGTGTCTCTCTCCTTGCAGCCCGGGATTCCGCACACTGTTCACCCCCCTCCCTTGTCCCCTCCGGCAACAACCCTTGTCCGAAGTCCCTTTTTCCTTTTTACGCCACGACCGTACCAATGCCCATTTTCATTTATCGTCAGAATTCATCCCTTCCTTCTGTTGTAGAACCTCCTTCTTGGAGGTGCTTGCGGGTCAGCAGGGAGCTCTTTATCCCTGTGTCTTGTTGGCCCCATCCTCGAAGTTTTGTATTTGTGCCTGACAATGCATCTCGTAAGCCCTGTTTTTCTTGTTTCCCTACAGGTACGTAAGGTTCTTAAGTATTTTTTATGGGATCCCAGTTCACCCTTTTTTGTTTACACGAAGTCTCATCTCGCTGAGTCTTTTTTTTTTTTTTCAAAATGGTACTCCCCCCGAGAGAATCAAATGGACAAGTCCTTTGGCATTATGGAATCACCTCCTACTACTTTCTTACGAAACCTCTATTCCCCTCGACTTCATAACATTTCCATGAACCTGGTCGCCACTACTTCCCTGTATCCCCACACCTCCTGTTTCGTAGTACTTTTATGAAGGTTTCGATCCTCTGCGGCCCCCCGCCTGAATTCTTTGCAATCGTGTCCTTGTAGCGCGTACCCACATCCATCCCCACATGGTTCTTTCTTGATATGCCCCTTTTCCAATGCCGGCAATAATTACATTACCCCCTTATGAATCCGCTCCTTTTTAGTTTTGATGTATTCGCTGAATAAACCACCCCCAATGGTTCCTCTCTCTCCTCCCATCCATAACCGTCCATTGGTTCTTCTCCGAAGCCGTTGTGTTCCCCTTCAAAGAGTATAGACTTCTTCAATGGTATTTCTTTCCCCTTATAGGTTCCAGTTATACTGCGGTTTGGTTTTCTATTCTGTCCCCCCCCTTAATTCTTTCCGAATCCCCTCCTCGCCGCCAACGGCTTCTAGCTTGCCCCATGGTACAACCGTATCCCCCCCTGTAAGACACATGTATACGACCCGTGCGACTGAACTCCCTTTTTTTTCTACCATCCATCGATGTCGAATTCCTTACCTTTTCTGTCTCGCAGTTTTTAAGCCCTAAGGCGTTGCTCGAATCTCTTCCCTCTGCTTTTTTTTTGATGCGAATTTGTGATGTATAGATTCGGTTTTCTCTTCTTCTTCCCCCAGATTTTCCCTATTCGTTACTAGCTGCAGCGGCTTTTTTTTTCTATGTTTCCTGGGGAACTTGTGTTGTTCTCTTTTTTTATGAATTAGAAAGGCATGCACTACATCCGTTTCGTTCCCCCACTTTCTTATTCCTATCCTTTTCCCCACCCTTACCCAAGCAGTCCCACCCACCAATGTACGGCGAGGATAATTCATGGTTCCTTTCCTACTTCATCTCTCTTTTTCCTTCCCGTTTTCTGAAAATAGTCACTCCCCCGTTTTTTTGTTTTTTTTTTTCTTTTTTTTATGTTTTGTTTGTTTTTTTTTTTTTTTTTTTGTTATGACCTGTGTATAAAGGGTCCCCCCTAATCTTTCGTCTCGATGGAGACGTCTGGGGACGGACGTGTATCGACCCTCTTAGGAAAAAGTCGCTCCTTTCTGTTTCGGAGTTCTTTCCCTTTCCCCATTTGCATTTTCAACTATTCTTTCATTTCTGACTGCGGTATTTGGTTCAGCGCCCTGTCATGAATATATTTGCCCCTGCTGTCCCCCCCCCGCCATGGGGCGGTCCCGCCCACCTTCTCTTGATGCCTGACGTGACCCATAGCTACGTGACCTTTTGCCTCACCCCAATTCCGTCTTCTGGCATCGAATGCCCCCCATCCTTGTTGCTCGTATGATTTTCCGTACCGACTAAGAGTAATGTACGCCTGTCATCTCTTTAAGGCCCGTCTCCACCTTTTTTTTCCTTGACTTCCTCCCCCCGCCTCCTATAGCTAGTATTTATCTTCTTTCTCCTCCGTTGTTGTTGTTGTTTTTTTGCGAGTCCTATACTTTTCCGTGAAGTTGCGTGGCTTTTGCGGCCCCCCTCATCTCGTTGTGCGATTGCCCTCCATTTCTTTTTCCTTGAAGTCCTTCCCTCGACTTTGTTTTTTACCTTCCTTCATACGGCCCTCCTTTTCTTTGTGTTCGGATACTTGCGATCCCCTTCCATGTTTCTTTACACCCCTTTCCAACGTCTGATCTTTTCCCTCTTCTTATGTATAATCCTTCTCGTTCCGATGGAAGAGCTGTCAAACGTAGGCTCGCGCGCTTTCTTTGAGTCGATGGTTTGTTCGTGAAAGATGCTTCAACGCTCCATCCCACTTTATTCACCACCTGGCGAAAGCTGTTCCTTGCCCCCCCCCCCCCTACCCCCCCTTCCACCTCTAGACCATGCTTTTTCCGTGTTAATAATTATAGAACTCATTTCGCGCCCCACAGCCATGTCTCTCTCCCGACCCCCCAGCTCTCAGTTTCCAAGACCTTGATTACGTTTCCGAAAACCCAACCCCACCAAGAGTGACTTTTTTCTATTTTTCCCGTTTTTTTTTTCCAGACAGGTTAGATCTAGCAGTTTCCCCCCCGTGATTCCCCCTAGACCTCTTTGTGTGTTCTTTTTCCCCTTTTTGATCTGGAGTCCGGCTTGATGGCACGAACCCTTTTTTTTTTCACTCCTCCTTCTTCAACTCCCATCAGATACTGAACCAAAACCAGTTTACCCAAGACCCGAGCCGCATCTCGACTTTCTTCCCCCTTACCCCTGGATCCCCCCCCCGATAGTTTAAACTCCTCAGGAGTTTGCTAGATAATGACCCCTTTTCGATGTCCTCGATTACAATCTTCCAAAAACACTCCCAATCTTAATTCCTGCGAGAACGATCCTTTTAATTCCAACTTCAGGCCGTTCCCTTTTGATCTCCCTTCTTTTCTTGTTTTGCTTTTCGCCCCCTAGCGGTTATTCCCGCTTCCCCCTTTTGTATTTCTCTGATTTTGCTGCTGATAGTGCACTTTCTGTGACGACTTTTTTTTCCCTTCCTCTCTCTCTCTATGCTCCCTCCCCTCTTGATGTATAACTCGGACTTTCCTCTTCTTAGAAACTTCCCTCCCGATACGATCAAGAGCCCCACCTCTTCATTATTATCCTTGTTAATTTGAAAACCCGATGCTTTTCACCCCCCCAAGGTCGGTTTGCGTCGTCGAACCTCTTTATCCCCCCTTTTTTTATTTATAAGCTTAACCAGAAAGAGCTACTTCTCTTGACTTTTTTATCTCTGCAATGACGAGCAGAGAAAGCAGGTCACTTCCCTCCCCTGCTGATTCTCTGGATTCCACTGCCAAGTGTCTCCCCAGGACTCCTGTTTGTCTGTGTTTTAGGCTCCACTCTTCAGCGGCACTTTCCACCCATTGAAGTTCCCCAATCGAGTTGGACATTTTTTTCCTGTCTTCCCCCTTGTCCTTGGACACCTTGATTTCCTCTGGCGCAGGTTTTCCTCCCGCGCCAGTTGAAGTTTCGGTCTTCCTTTTCTTCCCTAAGTAAAACCTGTCTTTTACAAGCATTTCGGCGTTGCTCTTCGTAGAAACGGTTCTTAGCTCGGCCTTCGGTCACATGCGCAATTCTGTCCTCCTTACTTTAAGGGGCCTTACGTTATCCCTCACCCCCCGACCGTCCCTTCGCTGTTCTCTTTGTTGCTGTACCTTCTGCCCCCCCTTGACCCTCTTCTTGCCAAACAAAAAAGAATTACCCACACCTGAGCCAGCCCTGTCATGTTTCCCTCACCGCCATCACTCTTCAAAGAGGCCCTTTAATCTTTCTTCCTCTTATTCTGCGCTCACTTTTCAGTATCTCCTTCATGGCTGGACGGTCTCTTTACTAAAGGACTTCTCCGCACCTATGCCACGTTTTGTTGCCTACCCGAGGCCACCCGGGTGAAAGATTTTGCCTTTAGTGACGCCTTCTTCCCACCACACCCTCCAGCTCCCTCCGCCCATCTTTAGTAGTATGTATCTTAAAACGGTACTCCCCAACAATAAGGACGAGTAATCGATTCCTCACCCTCCCGTTTTCGTAAAACCTTTCCACGTCTCTGGTTCCAGTGTTGTTTCCTTAACTTATCAGTGCGCCTACCCTCTGGAATGATGTGATTTTTCCCTTCCCCACCTCATTCGTAGTGGGGTACTACGGACGTTCCCCCTTCCTGCCCTCTCATTTAAAACTTCGTCCGTCTAGAACGCAGCTGTGGTCTCTTTTTCAGTTTCTCCTCTTCCGCCTTCAATCACCCGCACCGGCATTCCATGGACCCCTTGTGGGTTTCTCCTCCTTTTTTTCCCACGAGCTTGTCAAGTCTCGTTTCCCTTTTTTTGGCTGGTATTTTCTTTCCCTTTGCTCTTTAAATCCCATTCGCGCTGATTTTAGCCCCCTTTTAAACGAGATCCTGCTTCCCTCCGTCCTTTTTTGTTGCTCTAGGTTTTTTCCCACCACGTACATCGCGTCCTTCCCTATCCTTCTGACCTTCCCCTCCCCCTAGTGCCCCTCGCCTTTTTTGTTGCCGGGACCTGATCCGCGGATCTTCTTACCTCTTCTTTTCTCGCCCCCTTAAAGTTTTTTCCCCCCAATTGCCTTTGACCCAAGCCTTCTCCTCCTTTCCACCCTTCTCAGTCTCGCCAATTTCGGTTGATCGCGCGCTGTCTTTAATTTCCTTCCTCCTGTATGACAGCGCGCAATCGGTTTTTTTAGGAACCGGGAGGCTGCTCTCCCTTTCCCGGACCCTTATTACCATTTCTCTCTCCGGGTCACACCTCCATTCTTTTTCAAGAGGGCGGCCTTATGTCACTCTTCTGTCACGATCACCCTCGTCTTTCCCTTTTTATAGGCTTTTGCCCACAGGCTTCGCTGTTTTTTCTCCCCCCCTCTTTTGCCTATTCAATGGTGCGGATGGCGCCTTCCTTGGATTTTGGTTTTTTGGATAAAGAATTCCTTTTTCCCTCCCCGGCGCACGATTGACCAGTTCTTTTCTTGATGTTTCGCTGTCCGCACGTCTGCACCTTTGCTCCCCCTTTATATGTTCTTTTTTCCCTTTCCTTTGTTGGTAGGCGAAGGATCAACCTTGCACAAAGAATGTGTTACCCACTCGGAGCACCCGCCACGAAGTTGCGTCCAAATGTCCCTTCAGGAGAACCAACTTTTTTTTTTCACAGATTATGCAAAGGACCTTTCCAATTCCCCCTACTGTTTCCCTAATCCTTGACCGTAGATAGGTCTTTTTTACTACCAATTTTTTTTATCTCGGCAATTCTTTTGCCCCTACTCTAGAAGGCGAATTTCCCCGTCTACATCGCCCGACGCATGGCGACGCCCGCCCCCTGATGTCTCCTCTCTGATCCCTCTCTCATTGCATCAATTTCCGCGACCTGTTTTCCCCCTCTCTTTCTTCATTTTCCTACTAATACTTTTTTCGTTGAGATTCTTGCGGGTGGTCTCTCAGGCCAAGGTACCTCTCGATCCCCAGAGGATGTTCTTTCCCCTTCTGAGGGTGGGGGGGCTATCCGTCCCGAGGTCATCAGAGCCCCCCTTTTAGCTTCCCCCGGCGCTCGGTCTTTTACATGCGCCTGCGCAGTTGAGTGCCCCTTTAGTCCCCCGCCTCCCTTGTTTCAGAGGCAAGTAATATCGAAGCCTGGATTGTCCCTCGTGTCTTTTTTTTCCTTCCCCGATTTCGCTTTGCGATTGGATCCTGAAGAATTTCCCCTCCACCTTTTCCCGTGGTGTGGCTTGCTTTGGATTTCCTTACCTTTTTTTTTTGATCCTTCTCCACTCCCCAACCAGCCCCGGCTCAGTGAATCCACAGACCCTATCTGCTTGGATAGCACCTCGGTCTTTTTTCTTTTCCCGAGCCACCCTCACTCTCCTATGGATCCCTCTTGCGCCGTTGGTGCGTGTTTTTTTCCCCCCTTTCCCCTCCCCCCCCAAACAAATTCCGATCTTCTATCCAGCGTGTCCGCATTGCACCCCTTCAAACTGTCGCCTTAACCGAAAGATGACCTAATGGCGGCGCGCCTCGCCGTGCTTCGGTCCTTCTAGATTCCCAAATAGAACCCTCTTGCAAGAGTTGCCCTGTCACTCCCTCTTCCCTCGTTTCTCTTTTCCTTTTCGTCTCATCCGCTCTATTAATCGTCCTCTCTGACCTCGCCTAATCCTCCCCTATTTTGCGATTCCCTGTCCCCTGTTGCTTTTTCACGCTGGGTCCTAAATCATTTTAATCTTCTTCTTGCGCGGAAATGTGTTATTTAATGTAGTTGCGCTTTATTCACATTACTTTCAATAATGCCCCGCTGATCCTTCCCCTTCCCCTTTCCCCCGCCCACCGCAATAAGACCCCTTCTTACACTTTTTCCTATCGGCCGGACCCTGGTATAATCTTTGTGTTCCCAACCTTACATCATCTTTGTCCTCTTTTTCCTTTCTTCCTTTTTTTTTTTTTCTTAAGGATCCCTCCCCGTTTACGCAGTTCCCCCTCGGACAGGTTGCATTCCTCTCGAAATTGTCTCATGAACAGTCCATCTCTCCCCTTTTTTTTTCCTGCAGCTGCCCCTTTTGTTTTTGCCCTACCGCTGCTGTCTCCCGTTTCCTTCCTTGCCGTTGTCTTTCGGCTACCGGAGACGGCCCATTGAAACAGAACCCCCTTCTTCTCTCCGCCCCGATGTTCCTTCTGTCACCCCCACTAGACCGATTTTATTTTAAACTGCCCCCAAATAAGCGGCAGTCCTTCCTCCCTTGATTGTAAGGGTCTGTGTTCCGTCCCCCCCTTTGCTGACCTTAGCGGGACAACAATTAAAAAAAACCCCCCCCTTTTCCCCTCAAAAGGGGATGATACCTTCTTTAGCTACTGTCGGTTGGAACTTTTCCAGACCCCCCTACCTCTTCTCCCTTTTATTCTTTGAGGTGTTAGCATCCTTTCCCGTCTTTTCTTAAATGCTTCACGGCTTGACTGGAAACCCGTTTTATTACCAGTTTTTCCCCCCACCTGTTCCAGCTCCCTTGAGCATTCCGCCCTACCTTCCTGCCTTTTCTACCCTCTTCCAAGGTGATCGTCTTTTCTCACGCGTCTGCTTCGGGAACAGATGGCTTTTCTTTTGAATTGCACTTTCAGGCTTGCTAGGGTGTCTTTTTTCCCTGACTTCATGTTTGGATTTTTTTCCGCCTTCACCGTTTCCTCCCTTCAGCCAGTTTTTTTCTTATCTTAAACTTACTCTCCTTTCCGAGGGCGGTCCTTCCACGGTGTTTTGACCGAAGAACTACCGCCGCGCGTCCCCACAAATTTTTGACTGCGGTTTGCAAGCCCCCAATTGTCCCAACCGGTTGTCGCTCTGGAACATCCTCCAGGGCCGAACTCCTTTCAAATTTCTCTTTTTTTACACATACAAGCGGCTCCATTTCATTTCGACGACCATTCCCCCCAAGTATTGTCTGATCTTTCCCTTCCCTGGGTCTGCTTCTTATGTGTTTCCGAATCCACTCCTCATTCGTGTTCATCGCTTGCTGTTTGCTTCGCCATTCTAAGCATCCCCAAAAGGTCCTTCTTGATATGATCGTCCCTGCAGTGCATATATTTACCTTTCGCTAATGAGTCCGCGTGCTGGCTCTAACACCAACTTTTCCTTCCTCTCCCGAGAAAGACAGTGCCCCCCCGCCTTGGTGTTTGCCACGACGCGGTGGTCCACCTAGTATCTTCCTCTCGTGAATTGTTCTTTTTGACCTTGATTTCACAGTTTGAACAGTTTTGGGGCGTGTTGCCTCTTTCCCTTCCCCTTTACGTCTGGTCCATATTTACTCAGCGCAACGGTTCATATAGCTTGACCCCTTTTCCCCAAAGACCCTCACCCCACCTTTTACCTCCCCCCCCCCTCAGTGAATTATGATCCGCTATCTGGTTTGCGCAATTCTTCTTCTTTCCTCAAAATTTCTGGTTCAGACCCTCATGGCCTTCCCTATTCCGTCCTGCTTGATCTCCTAGTCAATCTGGCGGTTTCTGCGTGTCTCGCCCCTTTTATTCTTGGACATTATCGCTTCCGGGAGGGCTACCGCCCTCTGAAACTACCTTAATTCTTTTTCCCCTCTTTTGACTGACTCCTGATCTTCGTTGCATGGGCTGTTAAAGTCTTTTGTTATGGATGGTTTCTTTTTTCCCTTTCTTTCTAAAGGCTTTTCCTTTTCAACACACCAACCGTTTCCCCCGGGAATTATCCCCTTTAAAACCTCACATACGCCCATGGATAACCCCACCATCCTGCTTGGATCTGCATCCTAAGCCTCTCTTCTTGACCCTTCAGATTACGAACAATCAAACCCTCATCCACTTTTTTTTTTTTTTTTTTCGTGAAAGGCGTAGACTTTTGCGTAGATTTCTCTTCTCCTTGGATCTTCCGGTACCCTAGCTTCTTTATCAGTATTACCCCGACGCGTTAGCGAGGCGGATTTCCCCTTTTTTTCACTCTCCCGTGGACCCACTTTCTTTCGCTCGCTTGGAATCCGTCAATCTAGAGTTTTAAGAGTGCCTCCTTCCTCCGATTTGCTTTCTCTCACGCGGTCCTGGAGATTAATCTCAACATTTGACTTGCTTTCCTCACGACGATGACCCCTCTCGCATCATTTACTTCTTTTTTTGTTTTTTTTTCAAAGCACCCCCTTCCATCAGAAAGTATCCCCCTCCCTACCAAACCGGCGTGATATATCTGCTTTATCCTTCCATGTAAGGGCATCCCATCGTATTCGTAGGGAATGACTTCGGAAAGTCCGTCCTCTTGATGGTGACTAAAGCGACAGTTCTTTCTTTCCTTAGAGCTGGTTCTATATTCTTTCAAGCATCTCACGTTTTTGTTAGAGAGCCTCTCTTCCCCCACGGATAGCGTAAGATTCGAGGCCTGTGTCTGCGGCCCCAAGAATTCCATCGTTTTGCTCCTCTTTGATTGTGAAGGCTCCCTTCATCTCTCATGTACCATCCAGGCTTTGGTAATTACCCCCCACCGAGCCCCGTCCGGATGTATTGGTCGTTCGCCTTTTCCCTCATCCGGGACTGTTGTCCCTTCAAACAAACCCCCTTCACGCCATCGTGTCTTTACTTTTGCATAATCACTGCCATTGGCGATTCAGGCCGTTAATCGTATCCCTTCCGGTTTGCAAATAGGTTGATGTCTTCCTTCTGAAATTCCCCAATTACATGCCCTCTTTTTTTTCCTCCTTTCCTGTTGACACGTTTCACTTTCACCTGCCCCCTGTACTTTCTCGAAATCCCTCTTTCTCTGGTTTTTTAATACCTTCTCTTGCCTTGACTAGTTAACGTTTCCCCTCTCTTTCCCCGCTCTTCCCATCGGTGCCGCTTTTGATACTTCCGACCCACCCCCCCACATCTTGCTTTCATTTCCTACCGGTCGGCCTCCCTTGGTATGTCTCTAGACTGATAAGTTCCCTTATACCGGCGTCTTTGTCTTCTTCGTTTTGGCCTTTTTTGAAAGGCTCCTAGCACTTCCTGGATCTCCGACGGTTGAGCTTTTCTCCCTCCCTTTTTACATGCATCTCAGCATCAGTCCACAAACCTTGTCACCGCCACCTTATCCTTTTACGCTAGACAGGCATCAACTCTGGTCCAAATAGTCTACCGGTTTCCAGGTATCCAATCCCCTCTGGATCGAGACTTCGATCCATTCCAGAGATTTCTCGCGACCTCAGACCACACACTAAACCTCCATTAAAGAATTACTCGAGCCACCTAGGTTCCCTGCCTTCAATAATTTGATATTACCCCTTAAAGTTGATTCATATGCTCACGCCTGATTTTTTTCCCCCTCCCCCCGGTTTTTTTTTTCCGTTTTTTCGGACAAGCCCACGTCTTCACGGTGGTTGTCCTTCTCCTCTTTTGACCCAGGACATCTATCTCACGTGCGTGTCTCCCCGAGTAGAGACGTAACGCATTCCTTGATCCTCGTAACAGTTACTCCCCTCCCTCTCGAACCTTTTTATGATAATATCAATGTGGACAAATACCTTACGTCCCCCAACTCTTTCCTTTCCTCCCACCCCCGATTCGGCATCCAAACCATTCTGGTTCTGGTTCTGTCGGCCCTCTCTTCTTTTCCCATGATCCCTTTTTTTAGTTATCACTTTCCCATACTTTTCCTTTTTTTTCCTTTTTTAAATCCCTCTCGTTATGACGAGCCTAACCTACCTCACTGTCCCCCATTTTGAGATTTTCTTCTACCCCTTAAGAGAGTTGCCAAGACTGCGGGTTTGCCTGTTAGTTTTCCTCTTTAATCGGAGAGACACTAAGACTACCCCCGACAATTTTTCCCTTTACCCTTTCCTTTTTCCTGTCAATTGATGTTCTTTTTTTGGTGTCCCCTCCTCCGCCAGTTTTTTTTTCGTTGTTATTTAATCTAGTTATACCTCCTTTCCAAACGCTATGTTTCCAGCGGAGTGGGTTTCCCCAATTTTCCCTTTGGCTGCTCGGATTCGTTCAAATGTTTCATCTTCATTCTCTCTTTCCTCCCTTTCCCGTAAAAAGACAATCCCGCGTGCTACTTTTTAGGGAGGTCCACGAGCACCCAATTTTCGATTTCCTTCAAAAAGAACTACTACCCCCAGTGTCTCTTTTCACTAACGCGCCATCTGTTCATATCACAACAGATTCCAATGCGAAAACCTGGTAACATTTCCGATAGGACTCTGTTCCCTATCCTGTTCTCTTGACAGTTTACGGCGCAATTGTCACTGCTTCCCTTCTTGCAGAACCGCTTGTCCCCTCTTTTTTCTTGACCGTTTGCTGCCTTCGCGCGAACCCCTTGCTTCCAGCCCCTCCCGAAGTCTGATTCTCTCTCCCTATTTTTTTCACCCCGTTCCCCTGGACGGAGTAGATCCCTTCTTCCATCAAAGGGCCTTCTCCCCACTTCTTGCGATTGTTTTACCTCACCTTTTGTAGGAAACCTGCCCGATAGGACGACGTAAGCCCATGGCTGTATTGTTTCTTTTTCCCCTGCCCTCATTCTGTTTTTCAAGCGTCCCGGTTCTAGGATGCAATTTTCAAACAGGTTCCTGTCCCTCATTCCTTGTTTGGGGCTGTTTCCCTTTTTCTTATCCTACACCCCACTTCCGGCTCATTCCCCCGGATCACATCTGCTTATTGCTTTTCCGCCCTACACCGGTCTTTCTTTTTTCTACCAACAAGATTGATCCTTCTTCCGGACATCTGGACAACTGTTTCTCGCGCCCATGCACCCTGTCGCTCTTTCCCGTCCAACGATTCTCTGCGCCGGTCCCATCGGCGGTTTGGGTTTTGTGAGGGCCACACACCGCCGTCTTCCTTCCGATCCGGCTATCCTGGAAAACCCACTAGTTCCCCTCTTCTTCTTTTTTTCTTTTCCCTTTGCATTCGATCTCCTTAATTTTTTTTTACTTGGGCCAGCTTCATGCTCCGATGCACCCTCCCCTGGCCGAACCGTGCCGAACCTCCCCCCATGCCCCCCTCCTTGAATCTCTTTTTAGTACCCCTTTTTTTTTTCCACACCTGCTTCTGACTTCCGCTTCTGACCCCTAACTTCCGCAATTGCTGACTCCCTCGGACCCCTATTGCGGCTCTTCCTTCTTGTCTTATCTACCCCCTTCCGTTCACCTTGCTCCTCTTTAGACGGGGTTCCATAATTCTTATCACGATGGCCTTTCTATTATGTTACCCTACTCGAAACCCCTCGCCGCCTTCGGCCCTTTTTTCAGCGACTAATGAACCTTCTGTCTGCCGTAGTTCGTTCTCACATTTCCGGATCTTCCAGGCCGTTGTCACCCGTGCTCTATGAGAGTTTTCTTTGGTTTGTTCTTGGTGACCCTCAGGTCCCCGTTTTTTCGTTTTCAAGTCCCTCCCTTTTTCAACCCTAGGGGCATACGAGGTTCCTGTCCGCACGGCCTGGTCGACCACTTTCGATAGGTTATTTGATGCACTTTTATGAACCGTTTTTTTGGTTTTGCTAATATCACCCCCCATCCATTTTTTCCCCCCAAATTGCATTCATCCTCCCCTTTCAATCCATTCTTCTCCATTGTTGCGGTAAATGCTTCTCTCCCCCATTTCACTCCCTCCCCCTATACTAGATTCTGCCAAAGGCCTAATTATACTATTTACCTTTATTACATCTGGCGCTCTTCGTGTCAATCTTCCCAGCGCTAGCGCTGGTTCCCTTTGGTTCCTCCACAATCTCGGAGCCCCTTAAGCAGTATCCCTCCTCAGTCTTAATTCCCTCGTTCCTTCCCTCCTCCGACGCTAAAGCCCTGTTCCAATCATCTCGGGACTCGGACAAACTTTTTTTTGCCGACCCCCCGCCATTCTTCTCTTTAGTTTAATTATTTCCCGGTGTTGTTGTGATTTAGTATGTTGTTTTTCTAACAGCCGGGGTTTACTGAAGTGGTCCTCCTTTTCCAACCTTGCCTTCTTTTGGCCATTAGGCCCCGCGTTGTCTTGATGTACTCTTTGAAATCTATGTCCCCCTTTGTCTTCCCCCCAAATTGTCGTTTTCTCCCTCTGCCTTTTTCAAGTCTCTCTCCGACCCCAATTCATTATGTCAAAATGCGTATTTCTCTTTTGCATCCAATAGAGTATAGCCCCTTTCTTCAGCCCGGGATACCTTTCCTCATGTTTCATTTTCTTGTTTTCTTCAGGCGTGCTTTCTTTCCCCGTACGTTTTCTTCTTCGCCACCACCCGTCTACGTGACCCAAGACCTAGCGTTTATTCCTTTGTCTGACGTTTTTCTTCCCCCCTCTCCCAACCTCAGTAGGCCCCTCTTTCCCATATTCCTACGGGTGTGATCGTGTTTTCACACCCCCCCCTCCGCTGAACCTATACAGAAGTTTCAATCTCATCTTTTTCAAAAATTGTCATCACGCCCCTTCCCCCTCGATGTTTTTTAGCGCTCGCTTGAGCCTGTCCCCCGCGGTGGTTCCATAGTAGTGACTTCCCTTTTTCCTACAACTCTTCCCCCTTTTCTACTTAGCTTTTTTCTACCCCCCCCACCCCCCCATGCCAGTGTTTTTCACTCTCGTCTCGTTTTCTTAAGAAAAAATGGGATTCACATTCCCTTCCCCCGGACATCTCTCCTCTTCATAAACTTGCCGGTTCCTTTTCCTGTTTTTCCTACTGAATCTTCACGTCCTTTCCTTATTGGGTCGTTTTTCCATTTTGCCACTTGTAGGTGAATCCCCCTTAAAGTCATCCAAATGCCTTCTATACTTGTCCCTTCACACCCTTGACCCTCTCTGGAACTAGTGTTTCCTTGCCGTCTCGTAACGGCCTATTACGTGGTTGTTCCATAAAAAAATTCCACACAGAATGAGTTCCTTATCTCTCCCTTCGTAACGACGTTCAAGAGCATTTTCTTTCCCTCTTCTAATGTCCCCCGGTCCCCGTTAATCCGATCAATCTTTGCACTCGGCTTACCCTTTCCGTTTCCCTCCATCCACCGTCAAAGATTTCTCGACCCTTCCCCCACCCCCCCCAATGCCCTTGGGTCTTTTCTTCTTCACTTGCTAAGAAATTCCCCATCCACAAAACCCCTTATACTCTCTCGCCTCTATGCTGTTTATCCTGGCCAATATAATTTGTTAATTTTTTCAAACAATCCCCCTTACCTTTTCTTAAGTTAAAGTCGATTCCTTCTGCTGGGTCTTTCCCCCCTTGAGACCAGCGCGGCGCCCCCCATGGGCTTTTGCGGATTTTTCACTCCGGCTCTCTTGTTGACCTGGCACACTCCCATCGATCTCCCCTGCTTATTGCGGTGCTGCAATTTTTTTTCTTTTTTCCGAGGGCCTTTCTCATCACCTTTCACCCGCTTTTAAATGTCTCCCCCTTCCCCCCCCACAACGGTCTTCTTACTCTTCCTCACCTGACCCCCCCCTCGCGCTTCAACTGACAAATCGTCAATGGTTGTTGCTCCCGTGTTCCGCCTCTGTTTTCTTCTTCTTTTTTTCCACGATTTTTTGAGGTCGGTGACCTCAGGCAAGCTCTGTCTTTTTTTGTTGGCCCGAGCGATGGCCTCTTTCCTCGCAAATCTCCATAGCTAATCAACATGCGTTCTTTTGCCGCTCAAAGTAAGTCTTTCCCCCGTCCTTTTCGTCATCATTTTCCACCCGGTTTTTTACATAACCCCAGCTCGTTCGCCCACTGGTTTTAGGTTCCCTCCTCAATGCTGCTTTCGAACTTTTTTCTCCTTGTGGCCTCACGCAGTTGAAGAACGTTTCAACTGTTCTTTTATGCCCCATATTCAGCCTTTTCCCCACTGTCCATGACACTTTTTTCATCACAGATGTTCTCCCTCCCAAAACCCGCTTGTCGTGAGCTCTTGTTTTATTAATAGTGGGAGCATTCCACCCGAAAACGTAGTTTCCTCTCTTTCGGTGTTCTTCTGCCGTCACGCAACCTCCTTCCTTTTTTTTTTTTTTATCTTCCTTTAATGAGAACTGATATACTTTACGTATGCAGGCTCTTTCTTTCTGGTACTCTTTCCCTTTTACACACAATTTTCCTCCCCCCCTATCTTCACGTCTCCCCCTCCTCAACGCCTTTGTGTTATTCCCCCCGCCTTGGTTTTTGGTTCCCCCAAGCTTATACCTCCGTGAATTTTATTGGCCTTGCTTTTTTTGGCACAAGTTAGATACTTGAGTTCTTGTGGACTAGTTCGCAATTCCCCCAGGATTAGTTTTTTCTCATAGTATTCTACCGGTTAGATTCCTCATATCCCTTTTTCCCCCAGCCCTTCCCTTTACGCCCGTCCTTCCCTCTGCTTTCCTCCTGATCCCCCTATTTTGAGACAATCCTTTTCTCCTTTTTTCCCCTCACCCTCTTTAGATCCTTTTTTCTTCTTGCCTCTGGCGTTTGCGATCCCTTAAGTATGTTTTCGCGGCTGTACCTCGCCTATGCCTCTTCATTCCTCTCTCTTCCTTTCTTTGGCTGAATGCTTCCACCGAGCGCGTTTATCGTGGCTGCCTCGGTCTTTCTGAATTTGATTTCTAGTTTTCTTCTGTCTTTTTTATCGCCCTTTCTCCAGTTCTCCCCCCCCCTAAAGTCTTTGCCACCCCCAGCCCTGATCCTCTCCTTCTTTCCCCAAAAATGCCCCGTAAACCAATGACGTCCTTAGGCTTTGTCCTTAGCTTCAATTTCTCGTGTTTCCCCTCGGTGCCAAAATCTTCCAGACCTCTTGTGGTGTTGGTTCCTTGACCTATCCCCGGCCTGAAAGCCTTTGTTCTGTCTGTTTTTAGCATCTGGTTTCTTTCCTTAACTCTGCTATCCGTATTCCCCCGACTCCATGTCTGAGGCGTTTTTTTTTTACGGTCTTGGACCTTCAACGCTTTCGATTTCCATCAGCCTGTCCCCTTTCGTTTCAGCCTGACGCTCCATCCTATTGCAAGCTTTCCTCTCCGGTGTTTCCGGCGTTCCCCTCCTCCCCCCCTTTCTTTTATTTTTCCCTTTGACTTTCTTCCTTCTGACGTGTTTTAACCTTTTTTTCAAGCCCCCCTTCTTTTTCCTCTCGACTGCACCCGGTGGTTTTGTAGTCCTTCCCATTTCCAGACGATTGGATTTTCTTGGGTTTTCTGTATTTTTAAGGGAGCCCGGTGCCTATGAATCGGGTGGATGGCGGAAACACCCCCTCCCCCTAGCGGCCGTTCCCCTATCTGAGCTAGGTAAGACTCCGTGGTTGGGGGGGTGGTCGAGTCCGCCCTCCGATCCTAACGGCCCTATGCGGTTTTTCGGTTTGGCATGCCCCCCCCCTTTCTAGTGGGCCTACGTTTACTCCCTGCTTTAACTCTTGCTTGACCTCCCTTTCTATCCGTACTTCATTACCATAAGAGACAGCTCTTCTCTTTTTTTTTTTCCGACTCAACTCTCTCGATCCCTTTCCATGGTGACCCACATTTGACACCTTCTACCCTCGTTCCTTTCATCTAATTTCCTCGCAACCCCCTCTGCTGTTCTCGAAGGCCCTATTCCGCGCTTTGGCACAATCGATCCTCATTAGAGTCGAGGAACAATTGACCTTCTATCCCCTCCCCTTCCGGTCGACCTCCTCGTTTCCACCCTTCACCTTAACCCCGTACTCGCTATTACTGCTGATTACTTTCGAATTATGAATACTCGTTTTACACCGTTACCTACCCTCCTGACCAGATTATGTACACCCACGACCCTCGTTGAAGCCCTTTTTTATCCCACCGATTCTTCCCCCCCCCCCACCCCAACCACAATTGATTTCCTATTTTGAACGTTTTTTTCCATCCTCTACCTTTATTAGCCCTCCCTCAAGTACCTCAGTAATTTCTGTTAGATTCGTTTTCCCCTCTTTTTTCTGGTTGTGTTTTTTTGCCTTGCGATTTCTTGCCGGAATGGTCTTCCCCCTCCCGTTTTATCTTCCCCCCGAACTTTCCAAAGTTCCGATTAACCTTACAAACAAACCATTTCACCCTCCCCCCTGTCGACACTGAAGCCTACTCCTTTTTTCCACTAGGAACCGCTATGGCATTTCATCTTCAGTACTATCATTGACCTACCTTCTCTCTCATCTTCTTTCGACTCAGAAAACCCTTTCAACACGTCCTTTATCTGAGTCCCTCTAGCTTTAGGTGAAATTCCCCCCCGTGTTCCCCATCAACTCTTTCTTCATAAGCTATTTGAGGTCGCCATTCGTTAGAGAACGTCGCGTCCCCCTCCGTTTTCGTTCGGTGGTCTTCGGCTTCTTTTTTGAAACGTCCTCTCTTATACTCACCTTTTGCGGCTCTGTAGCGTCGGCTCTCTCCAATCCTCAGGAGGTCACGGGCCCCTTCTTGCATATAACTGTGTTAATTATTTTAAAGCAATAACATTCACTGACTCCTTCCGTTTTTTCAGTTTTTCATTACACCCTCTTCTTCCCCCCCAAAAATTTCGAGGGTCTGGCGGTCTTCCCCTCTGCTATCCAGCCATTTTTTTAGGTTACTCCCCCTCGTAAAGCAGCCTCTCTCCTCTCTCTAATGAACTTCATTTCCCTCATTAGCATGACTTTCTGGTCCCCGTAAGGATTCTGTGGACTTTCCTTTCTCCACATCCTCCTAGTCCCTGACTGAGTGTTCTTTTCCTGTCCCATCCCCACCCCCGACTTCAGAGGATGCGACAAATGGAGACTCCCCATGCCAATCTGGTTTTGGTTGAAATTTTGCTCATAGTGGATTTCCCGGGTAAGTTTACGTGATGCCTCGGCGCTCGGTCTGTCATCCACCCAGAACTTTCCCCCCTTTCGTTTGAATCCCCTTGATGATTTCTCTTGTTCTTCCCTTTTTTATGATGCACCCTGTTGGTGACCTTTTTTTGCTTCAGCTCTGCCGTGACACCAGTGGTTGATCCCCTTTCTTATGCAGGAACTTTTCACAAGTTTCCTCTCTTTTCCTCGTACGTGAAGCTCTGCCGCTTCCAAGAAATTCTACATGGAGGATCTTCTTTCTGGTTCGGAGTTGTCACTGCCCTGCTCGTGCGTTCCCACAAAGACCCTCCTCATCACTGGCTTCCGATGTCTCTCCCCCCCCCTCCCCTCCCACTGTCCCCCTTCCACAGAAGGTCCAAGTTATCGATCCCCACTTTTCCGAGTTATTTCATTGTAGCGACTTGCGGCCGTACCCCGGCTTCCACCTGCCCCTCCTTTTCGTTTGTTTGCCTGAACGTCCCAACTCCGTTTCCCGTTATGCCCTCTTTTTTTTTTCTCATTTCGAGCTCGGAAAACGCTTCCTCCTTCCCGACTCAAGATTTCGATATTCTTATCTTGGCGGCCCTTTTTCACCGCGCGTAAGCTCCCCTACTCCCTTGCGTACCAAATTTTTTGCGACCACCGTCTGGTGCCCCTTGTTTGGTACCCCAGGTTTACCTTCCCCGATAAGTTGGCAGTCACTATCGGCCTTGGTTTCGTTTTCCCCAGACTCCTTTTCTGGTTCTCAAGATACCGTTCACGAACAACTCCCCCCGGGAGTATGACTTCCGCAGCATGTTGGTTTTCTTCTTTGATCCTGGTCTTCCTATTTCTCCCTCCCTACATAAATTCCCCCCCTGGCCCCGATGGAAAGGCTCACAGCGTTTTTGGTTCAGTTACAATGTAGAATCACCTTTTTTTTCCCCCCCTCATTTCCCTTCTTGCCTTGTGCCATGAGGCCCTTTCTTCTTTTCATTCCCCTTTTCTGACCCGGTCTACGAGACGTGCCAAAAGGAGGGCGTCCTCTTTTTTATTGTCTCCACCCCTTACTCAGAGCTTTTACCGCTCCCCTTTCCTCAGTTTGAACCACCTATTCCATGCCATTCGTTATGCGTTTGTCCTTTGGTCACCTGACTAAGAGGTTGGTTGGACCTCTTCCCTCCCTTCGAAGCGCAACATCCATCCGACCCCATTGATGAACCCCGTCAGCCTTCAGTTCTTTCACAAACCCCCTTGGAACTGTTCCCCAAAACAGGCCCCTCCCTGGCCCCCTTCTCAGTGTCTGATTCCGCCTTTGGCTGAAGAGACGTCCCCCCCTTTTGATGCTTTTAAATTTTTTCCTCCAGTTCGAGTCCGGAAGCGAGAGGCCCCCCTAAGCGACCTTTACTCAGGTCTAATTCATTTCTGCGCACTTCACTTGTTTCAACCGGCTACCCCTCTTTACCTGCCCTGAGTCCCACAGTCGTATCGTATTTGATGTCGACCATTTTTTCCGATGAAGGCGTGCAACGGCTGCCCGATGCTTGTTCTTTTTTTTTTTTGTCTTTTTACTAAGGCACTTCTCCCCCCCCCGTCTAAGTCTTTCCTCCCGTGCTTGGGCCCTTTTGCTCTGTCCTATGCCGGACCTCCTGTTTAGACCTTCAGTTTTTTCTCCTTTCTGGGTTGTTGGTTAGGAGTCTTCCCCCCCCAAAAACAGGGAAACCCTTCAGCCGCCGACCCTCCTGTACCAACAAGCCCCTTACTTGGACCCCTCTTGCAATGTCTCCAATTTTTTTATCATGTATCCCTCCTCTTTCATTCAAAGGCAGACCCCCTTCACGCTTACTTCCCCGGCTCTAGGACTGTGTTTAACTTCCCCCTGTTCTTCTCCGGACCTTGGGGCTAAAACTCTCTGCTATGCTCCCTTCTTTCCCAGACCTAATAAGCATGGTCCTTCCCAAGCGCTCTCCTTAATTTTTAGTCCTTACCTCCCTTTTTTTACAGAACTTTCTCCCCCCGGGGGATCTCGCGTAACCCTGTCCTTTTTTATCCCCCCCTCCTAGATTCCGAATAATACTTAAGTTTTGTTGTTTTGAGAGATGGCTGGGTAATTAACAAGGTCCTTTTGCGTGAGTTATGATGATGGCGCTTCGGTAGAGTATGCCCGGCGTCCTCTCTCTGACTTATTCCCTGTGACGATTGGCGTCTCCTTCTCCTAGAAGTTCTTTTCCCCCACGTTTCCCTTCATACCTTGCTTGTTTCCATCCTGTCATGGACTTGACTCTTGCTTCTTTATGACTTTTTTGCGAATCCTCGTTCTCTCAGTGCTAATTGGCTTCCTCCTTTCTTACTCCCCCCTTTCCCCTTTTGGTTCTTATTCTTTTTTGATCCTTCTTTGATGTCTTTTTCAATTTTTTGATCATTTTCCCCTACCCAGGCGTCCACGTGACTCCCCTCCCCCCTATAGCTTGTCGCCCAGCTTTTCTTTTTGTGGGACAGAGCAAACCCAGTAGCCCTACCTTCTTCATATTGAGACGGGTGCTTTTTCTCCGTCCCAGTCTCCTTCCCACCAAACCCCTTTCCCTTGCTTTCTTCCATCCTTTTCCCGTCTCCCAGGTCAACATGTTAGACCTCACTCAAGCGTCCTGTCATGATCGATTCCGATCTGCTTTGGTTAATTCGTTACATAATCGCGCAAATCTTGATCTGTTCAAAGTAGATACACTCTTCCCTCCCCTTTTCAGTTCCCGTGTTCCTTTCCCCTCCTTTTTCCTTCTCCTTTTCCGTCTGCCCCTTTTTACTTTAAGTAAGACCCTTCCTCCCGTAGGAAAATAAGTTCTACTGCCGGGTTGGTACCTCCTCACTCTTCCCTTAATGCTTGGTCGGTGATTGCAATTTTTTTCCTTGCAGGTATTGGCTATTCACCTCCCCCCTTTTTACATCTATGCCCCGCGGGATCAGGCCCTAGTCCACAAACCGCCACTCCCACAATGCCTCTTTCAAGCTTTTTTTTAATTGATCGCATGATCGACCCTTGGTGTTCCGCAAATCCCCCCCCCCACCCCTCCCACATCACGCTGCTTTTTCGGCGGATCTCTTTTACACTCCGCGACATTTTCAGGTCCCCCTCCCTCCTTTTTGTCCCCTCATGGGCCACCCTCGAGCAATCTGGTTTAACTTCCCCTATGCCTGGTTCCCTTTGGCGTCTCGCTTCCCCTTGAGACAGGGCCGACCCGTTTTTTCTCTCTGAGTACCATTATGCGGAGTGCACACCCCAGGCTGCTTAGCTCTCTCCCTCCCTTTTTTCTCTCCTCGAGCTTGTCCTTCCCACTGAATGCTTCATGGCTCCCCACTGCCCCCCACCCAAGGCCTAGAAGTTACGTATTCGAATTGTACCTTTTTTCTCCCCCGCAAAACTTTCTACCTATCCCGGTCGCCCAAAGGTGAACCGACCCTGGTGTCTTTGTTCATGTGTTTCCCCCTCGTTTGTGCCCTTTTTCCCCCCAACTACCAAGTCTCGATCTAACCTCTTCCGTTCTTGCCCATTCTTGGGCTGCCTCTTTTCTCACTTCAGGGTCCCGTTCCCAAACTCCTTGGAACTCTTTTCATCGGGTTGTTGACCCACCCTCCCCGACCCGTCCAGTGACTCCTTCTCCCCCGACTTTTGACAAGACCTATCCTTTCCTTTTTCTTCTTTCTGAACATCCGTTTCTGTTGGCGTCCGAAAAACCGTATTTCGGTTTTCGGTTAAGCATTTAGGCATCCCTTCTGGAATTGTGTTTTGCTTGTTTGGTTGCAAACGAGCTCCATGTCGTTATGGTTCCCTCCTATCCCTATCCTTCCCACCTTCGTTTCTTTTTACTTTTCCTTTTCCTTCCTTACCGGTCAAGACGTTTCGGCGGCCCCTCAGTCACTTGTGAACTCATTCTGGAATCTCTCTAGCCCCCCATTTGGGAGACTATTCCTCCTCCAATTCTCCAACCCTTCTGTCGTTCTTGGTATAAGAATCCCTTCCCAGCATCCGCTTCACTTTCATGGTAGTCTGAACCTCAAGCCGGTCATCAACCCCATGGCACATGTCCAAGACCTTTTCCGTCCTGAAACTCAACCGATTGTCTGTTCTTCTTATGCATTTTTCTCCTTCCTTCCTTGCATTCTTTTTCGCCCTCCCACCAGCCCCCGCATTAGTGCCCCCTCGTGCAGTTGGACTGAGACTTTCAAAGAATCAAACTCAGTTGGACGTTCCTCTGTTTCTTGTCTTCCTCCTTGCGGCTTCTCATCTTCCCCCCCCTTAGGCAGGCTGATTGCTACCTCTTGATACCTCAACCCCTTGGATCCCTCCTCATCTTCCTGCCCCAAGAACCGCACTCCCTGGTTTCTTCAGAATATTTTTCTTTCCTTTCCCTCCTCCCTAATTTGACGTGTTGCCTCTCTTCCTGATGCCAAAGTTCAGATCTTTCTGCTTTTTTTTCCCTCTTTTCTCCTGGTCCGGATGCTTCTCGCCACTCGCGCCCCTTTTCGATCCAGGTCTGACCATTTTTTACCCCCGCTATCTTCACTGCCAAAAGTTGATACGTCCCCCCAGTAAGATTTCTGCATTATTCTACGCTTCGTCGCCCTCCTATTTCTTCCTCCCCCCCAATTTTTTTCTCTCCGTTGCATGCCTTCTGAGTTTCTGCAGTACCCGTCCCCTTAATTGATTTTCTCTGTGCTCGCGACTCGGATCCCGGTTTCTCCTCTTTTATTGGGTCTGCTCAGCCCGTGATGCCGATCGATAATGAGTTTTCCTCGGGGTTTTTTTCTTGATTTTTCCTCTAGTGGCTGGTGTAAATCGTTTTCTTCTGTATCTTCCCTTCTTGCGTCCAGCTTGCCCCTCCCCAACAGTTTCTTCACTCTCCTTCTCCTGAGCCTGCAAAAAACCTGAAACCTCCTCTCCCCAAACTTGTCGGCTTACTTTTCCCCTGGATTAATGGCTAATCTCTTACGTTCTTCCTCTCCACACCTATCCATGCACGCTTTTTTTGTTTTTATTGCCCTTTCTCCCCTCGGCCAACGATCTGGGGTCGATACAGCTGAGCATTCTTTGGGACGGGACCCCCTCTCTTTCTTCGTTATCACCCTTTGTTCTATGAGGCCTGTACTTTGTTCCCCCTTGTCCATTGGAACCTCTTTCCTACGTGCATGCATATCCCCCACTTCCCCATATTTTCAGCGACTAGGACACCCTCCCTCTCTTTTTCTGTTATAAGACTTGTTGCTCGCATTAGCCCCCCCACGTGAGCCTTCATGATCAGCCCTTGACCCTGTCTTACTGGGCAGGTTTTTTTACCCTCCCCCCTTACGGCTTAGACTACCCCGACCACCGAACGTCGGGATCTTATGAGGCTAGCCGAAGTTGTTCCCCTCTGGACTGCTTTTTCCTTCTTCTCTTCGCCATCTCTGATGGTGATTTACACTAAGCCCCTCAACGCCGCCTAAGTCGCTCATT
>Ga0179593_1524041_pt1 | contig 24177 bp, 30 predicted proteins | sample CZODoug2_1_08_16_FD_185931 | JGI IMG/M metagenome (GOLD analysis project Ga0179593, IMG submission 185931) | Vadose zone soil fungal communities from Angelo Coast Range Reserve, California, USA - CZODoug2_1_08_16fungal (PacBio error correction) | ecosystem: Environmental > Terrestrial > Soil >... | reverse complement strand
CCCACCCCACCCCACACACCCCCCCCCCACCCCCCATGTTTCTCGTACTTCTTTGACTTTCTGGGTTCCTTTCTCCCCTGGCTCTCCTTTCGTAAGTCCCCCCCAACTTGTCAATGAATTAGAGTTCTCGGATGAATCGTTTTCCTTAGGCATCCCCTTTAGAGTTTTAACACATTCTTTTTCTACGATCTCCCCCCCCCGGTTCATCGTTAATTCTGTTCTGGCTGATCACGGTCAATTTTCCCTTTTTCTGAGGCAGGTTCTTTATTCCTTTGGTCAAGATGTCCCTTTTTTTCTCCCGACTTTCCCCCTAATCGATGTTTTCCGTTCCCTGTCCCGATGAAATCCCATTTCGTGTCAGTGCTTTTGAGCGCTGCCCCCCATTTCCTTAAAGTTTTATTTATATTTCTTGTTTCTTCACCCATCCTCCCAGCCGGGATTCTTCAACTTTAGGAACACTCTTCTTCTCCCGGAGTGTATAATACTTTTCCAACAATCCGATCTACGTTTTTTTTTTTTGTAGCCTTTTTTCTTTTCCTATCCGTCATTCTTTGCTTCCACAAGATCCCCCCCCCTCTGAACATCGAAGTACCCGCATCCTCGTCGAAAACGAGAACCCCTTTCTCCCCTCGATCATACTGGCCACCCCCCTTGCTTACGTCGATCTTCCCTCACCCCCCTTTTTCCCTTCAAAGTCTTTCTTCCCCTAGAAGGCTGCCCTCCTTTCCGGCTAACATCGGTCCACTTCCAGGACAACTTTTTTGAAAGGGGTAACCTGTTTTTTTTGGGGTTTTGTTTTGTTTTCTTGTTTTTTTTGTTTTCTTTTTTTTTTTCACCAGGTTTTTGGTGTTTGTTGTTTTCACCCTTTCTCCCAAACCACCCCCTTTTTTTTTTTAACCCCCCTCCTCTAAGTTTTGGGAGAGAGATGGACAGGAGGTGGGACCCTTTTTTTCTTGGACAATATTTACTATCGTGTGTGTCTTCTTTTGAGTTTCCTTTTTGACTTTTCGTCTTTCCTTGTAGGGGTACGTCTTTTCCAGGATATTGTCTCCCTTTTAATGATTCAGATTGTTTCCCTAGGGGAGTAGTTCTTCTCGTGTCGGCCGAGGATGTAATTCTTTTTTTTGAACTTTAGATTCTGTCGTTCCCGGTTCTTGCTTTGTTTCTAGATTGCTGTTTTGAGGATTTTTTTTCCCCTTTAGATCTTTCTTGTACCATTGTACCCCCTTTCGAGAAGTGTCGGGGTGCCTCCCTTTAACTGTTTTTCCATTCGTTGAAGGCTATTTTTGTCTCTCCACACGGATGGGTAGTTTACCAGATACGATCTTTTAAGATTACTTAACCGAGGTTAGTCCTCCGTTATCACTGCCCCTCCCAACGGGTTCATCGTGCACCGGTGCTCGTTTAGTAAAACATCCTTTTTTTTTCACTTGAGTTTTTTTGGGACCCCCTATACCCTTTTTTTTCCTGGCCTCCCTTATACCTCTTCTTTTAAACTTCCTTTATCCGGCAAGCACTCCCCCCGGATTACCGATCATTACCGCGTATGTTTTTTCCTTTCAGAAGATTGCAGCTTACCCTGTGGAACCCCTTCCCTTTCCCCATGCCCTCGATTACCCCTTTTATCCCATACTTTCCAGAATTCATTTCCGATTTTGGCGACGATGAACACGATTCCCCCTTTTATACCGTCGCCAAATTCGCCATCCTTCTTTCCCACCCTTTTCTGGCCGAGCCTTTTCGGGACCTCCCCAGTATTTTTTCCCGCCGAAGGCCACTACGACTATGGAGGTTACTCGCGCTGAGTTGAAGCGATCTCAGCTTTCAGGGCGTCCATAGATCGGGTTTATCTTTTTTTTTTTTCTAATTTTCTTCTGGATTTCCCTTTTTTGCTTTGAGCTTTGCTGTCGGCGATTTGCGCTTTTTCGCAAAACAGAGCCGCAGTTCACGCCAGCCAAAGGAACTACCTCCCCCAGAACGTTTTCCCTTCCTTTGCGGCCCTCGAGTCCTCCCCTCAGTTTTTTTTTCCGGGTTCCCGTGCAGGCGCCCTTTCCTTGCAATACGCCCGTTTCCCAAAAAGCCTTACCCTTCGTTTCTTGGGGCCTTGCGGAAACCCCCACTGGCGGGCTTTTTCCCTAATTCGTGGCCTGTATAGGAGAGGAGTCTTTACCTGCACAAAAAGGCTCCATCGAAGTTCTTTCCGCGTCCTCTCCCCCTCAGGAAGATCGGACTCCAAAAGAGCGACAAGCTGAAACCTTTTTTTTTTATAGATTTTCAGAATCCCCCGCCTGGAAGTTTTACTTTTCTTTTTGACCCCTCCCCATGCCATTAGACCCCCTTTTTGCAGGAATCTGAAGTGCTCCTTGCCGAGAGAAGCGCGCTTAAAATAGTGAGTACCCTTTTTTTCATATTTTCTTCGCCGCTGTTTTATTCCAATTCCCCTCTGATGGAGAATTAAAGACGAACCCATTGAGCTTGATCAGACTTGTCTGCTCGATTTCGCTTTTTTCGACTGCTTCCCTCTGACGTAATCTCCTTCGTGGGATGCCTCGATGTTAGATGTCTGCTGGTGACTTTTTCGGTTCCTCCTCCTCCCCTCCCACTTCCCTTTTGTTCCCTTTTGAATACTTAGTGGATGGATCTGCCTGACTCTGGACTCGCCCGACTTTCCCTGTCAAGATTTTCTTACCCCCTGGAACTTCTCCCGATCCTCCTAGGAGATTTTTTTGTTTTTAAGCTACGCTTCCCGCGCTCATACCCTCCTCCTTAACCTAATCTTCCTGCTCTAACCTCTTCCGACCTAGAGATTTTTTCGTAGCGAATAACTTTGTCCTTGAAGAAAGCCTCTCCCCAATGACTCTCTTTCTTTACTCTAGCCCCCTCCCCGGCTTTCTTTCGAAAATGTACCCCGCAGAGAAGAAGTGGATGACTGAGCAGTCTGTCCTTTTTCCCCTGCCTTTCCGGCCCTAGCCTTCCTGGCCTTTGATGTGAAGCCGGCTTGAATCCTGAGACACTTTTTTTTCTTTGCCCTGCAGCCCATTGTGCCCCCCTGACCCTGCAATTGATTTAAGACGATATATCCCTCATAATCCTGTTTGTGAGTAGAGCGCGTACCTTTTTTAGGTTTAGGGGGCTACCCAATTATAACGCTCCCTCCTGTCAAAACCCTTCCAGACAGGCACCCCAGCGGCTTAGCCCTCTTTGAAAGTTTCCTTCCCTCTTCCTTTCCGTATTCTCTTCTTAATCGCAGGCAGTAGTGAGTCAAGTAATACCCTTTTAAGTAGGCGGAGTACCTCACTCACCGTTGTTTCGAGTCTCTTAGTTCTAAGAGGAGATTTTTTTGAAAGAGGAGAAAGGGATGAGAGCTTCCTCTCCCTGGGACGTCGCTGTAGACCTAAAATGTCTTTTCTCTCGTATTTCTTGAGTTTCCTCCTTGATGCCTGACTCTCATGCAGATTCCCCCCCCCCCGTTTAAGCCGGGTTTTCCTTGCTGGCTCGGTTTGCCTTTTTTCTCTTGACCCTTCTTTCCCCCCCCGACCTCTTTTATGACGATTCAGGGCGGAGGCCACGGCATTCGCCACGAAGTACTTTCCCTTCTTTTTTTATTACCGTTCTTTCCCCTTTTTTCGGCATATCTTCTTCCCGTCTTTTCGCTTTTTTTCTGCCCATCGCTGCTCCACGGGATAGAGAATGACTCTTCGCTTTTTTGATTCCCCCCAGTCCCGACTCTCCTCGTTTTCCTGAGCACCTCCTCGAACGCTAAGCAGAGCCCCCTGAGCCTTATTTTCTCAGTCGGCGAACCCTAAGCAGCACCGTCCACCACTTGATACCCCGCCCTTGAAAAACCCTCTCGTGATTCTTGCCTCGGCAGAGCTTCGCTTTTCTCCAGCATTACTTCCTTATAGCTGGATTATTATTTCACCGGGGTGGTAGGGCCTTTCACTTGAGTCGCTGCAGACCGTTTCTAGAGTTCTTTTCCCCTCCCTCTTGTCGGATCTCGGTAGCATCGTCCCGTTAAAGATTTCTTCCGTGCGAGTTGGCTTGATTTTTTTAATTAGCCCCTTTTCCATACGCTCTTTTTCTACAGTCCTTTGTCTGTTTTGGTTTCACCGGAACGTTCCGCGCAGAAAGATTCTTTTTTGACTCTATCCTTTTTTTCTTTATTTCCCTCTGATCTTCCAAGCCTTCCTTCCTTATAATAGTCGGGATGTCGCTGCTCATTTTGGCCGGCGATTTGCCTCCTCCCTCCTCTTGAGGGTGGGTGCTCTGTTTGCGCCCCCCAACTAAGAACCCCCCCCCTTCTCGTTCTACATTTTTTTCCTGGTCTAACTTTTATCTCGCCCCGGAAGTCCCGGCTCGAGAGGTTCACTTCATCACTCTTTACCCCCCCTCAAATTAGCTACCTCCCCCCTCTTGCGTCTGCACCCCACATCTGGGAGGATTTCCTAAGTTAGAGTACGCGGTCCTTTCCGTTTACTCTGTTCCGCCTTTTTGAATTTCGTGCTTTTTTGGAAAGCCTTTTCGATTGTTATTGTAGGCAAAACCGTCCATGAATTCTTTAAGAGGTTTTTTCTTGTCATCTGGTAGTCTCTTTTTCCTTGTAATCTCAGAACTCCTCCCGGGTCTTCTTTTGCAGCTCCCTCAGACTCTGTCTGATAGTTAATACCCTCTCTTTTTGGCGATAGTTTCCCTTATTCGCTTTTTGCATAGGCCGGGTCCTCTCCGCATAGTCTTCCAGTACAGCCCCCCTTACAGGCGTTTTTTTTCTTTCTTTTACAGAACGAAACCCTTATTCCACCCGTTCACGCTGCCATAGCAGTTCGTTCCTGTCCCCAGCTTGATACCGCCACTATACTTTTCGTCAGCTTTTCTCTCCTTCTTTGTATTCCCTCTAGCAGGAACTTTCCCCAAGGATGCAGGAGTTTCTATCAAGGTCCCCCCTTTTTTTCCCAGGACCAAGTTTCTTCTGTCAGACCAGCCGATGAAAAGTCTACCTCAAGACGGGAACCCTCCCGCTCTGAGAACCCGATCGATTACATCCCCTCGAAGTTTGGCCCTCGCCCCCTCTTGGCTCAGCTTAGAGTAATTTATCAAAAGAGTACCCTACCCTACTGATGACCGTGAGGTCAGTACAAGCGGTTGTAGTAAAGAGCCCCCCCTAAGAGAAGTGGAAGAAATAATGTAAGCAACCCTGGAACCCCCCCCTTTCTCCTTGGTTTTTTCCACAACTAACAACAAATACGACTGTTATGTTTGGTCCGGTCCCCACACGACAACATTTTTTTTTGGCGTGGGGGTGTGAAAATCTTTATGGTTTTGTTTGCTCACAATAAAAAACTCCGGTGGGGGGGGGTGAAAAAGCGACAACCAATACAATGGTGTTTTTCGTTGGGGGGTGTTTGTTTCTTTTGGGGGGGGGGGCGTGGGGTGTTGGGGTTCATTAACATTGGGGGCGGTAACAGGGCGTTGTTTTTTTTTGGGGGGTTTTGCTTTGGGGGGTTGGTGTGTTTGGTTGGATGGGTAGTTTTGGGCGTTTTTTTTTTTGGTCTTTTAAATGCGGTTTCGGGTTTGTTTTTTAGGGGGGTATAATTGTGAACCCTGGGGCGGTCAACATTTTTGCGGCCGGGGGTTTGGAGGTTCTTGGGGGGGGGCGGGGGGGGTTGGGGGGGTAGTTGGTGTTGTGGTTGTTTTTGTCTTGCGGTATTTTTTGTTGGCATCCTGGGTCTGGTTTTCTTAGTTGGGGAGGTTTTTTTGTGTGGGGGGTTTTTTTGCGAAATTTGGCACATATTCCTCATCCTATTTGAGTCTCCTTTTAGTGAGTGGGAACGGTTGTTTGTTTTGGGGGACCAATCCAATTGGCGTGGGTGGCGTCTGGCGTTCTTTAAAAAATGTGGGGGGGTGGGGTTTGCTGGAAACACACAAAAGGTTGTGTTTCATTGGGGGTTGTTTTTTTTGGAAACTTGATAGCGGTTAACGGGGGAAATCTTTGGTGGGCGAAAGATTTGGTGTGGGGTGGTGGCTTTTTTTTTGTTGTGAGCAACATTTTGGGGGGTGGGTTAACAAAAAAGTCGAGGGGGTAGGGGGTCGGTTGTCGAGGGCCCGGCCGTGTAGAAAAAAAAACAAATATCCGGGGTAGTTTCTTGGTAACCCCGGGGTATGCGGGCCTCGGCTCTGGGTTCGGAGTATGGCGGGGGGGTTGGGGGGCGGGGTGTGGGGGGGGATTTTGGGGGGTGGCAGCGGCAGGTGTGGAAAGTGTTTTTCTTTTAGAGGGTAAAATCCAACCTCACCAGGCGCAAAACTCCATGCGTTTTTTTCCTCTTAAGTATTATCGACGGATTGTCACCGTGGGGCGTTACAAAACCTTAAAACCAACCACCAAAACCTACCAACAGGCGGTATGGGGTGTTTTTTTTGGTTTGGTTTTTTTGTTATTCGCGATATTTTATTGCAGAGGGGTGTGGCGTTTTTTGGAAGGCGTGGGGTTAACAGTTTAGTGTTTTTTAAGGTTTTATCTTGAAGGTGGGACTAGGGCAAAAAATCTAATGGGGGGTGTTTTTTGTGTTTTTGTCTGGCATTTCAACCCTCATACAAAAAACATATAACAAAGTACCACAGCGTTTAAATGGTATGTTCTCTGCGTACATCGTGTAGGTGTGATTTTTGTTTGGTTTCTCCTCCGGGACCGTGAGGGGGTGCTTACCACATCTTTTGTGGGGCTTTTCCAAACCATTTTTGGGGGTAAAGGGGGCAGTTTATATGGTGCGAAAAGGGCTGTGGGGAAAAAGGGGTTGTGTAACGGGTTTACGGGGACTCTTGTTCTGGTCGCGTTGGGTGGTGAGGTGTGTGTCGTGAGCGGTGCTTGGACATGTCTAGTTTCGGCGGTTGGGTTTCGGCGGGTCGGCGCGGGTTTTGAAAAATATGCGTGTTTGTTTTTGGGGTGTGCGGTTTTTTGGGTGTTTTGGTAGTGGCGGTTCTTTTTTTTGAATACTTTTTGTGGGTTGGGGGGGGGGGGGTTCCACAACCCAATTCGGGGTTTGCGAGTGGGTTTTGGTGGAGGTGTGATAAATTTGTTTTTAATTTTAAACCACCCACCTTCCACCTTTGAGAGAGATCCTTTTTTGGTCCTTTCCCTCTTCCTCGTTTTTCCCTCCCCCCCTTAGTGTGACACTCCCTTTTCCTTCGCCTTTTTTTCGGGGACGTTTCGTCTATCAGCAGGATATTGCAAGGCTTCCTCTTGATTCAGATTTTTAGATTTTGGACTACAGTATCTTTAGCTAGGGGGAAACTCTCTTGAGTGTGCCGTCTTGTTTTTGTCTTGTTTCATAGTCTCCTCTGATGAGGTTCCTTGTAGATCTTTTTAGGTCTTTCTACCCCATGGGAGAGATTTCTGGTGCCTAACTTTCTTCTAATGTTACGTCTAGTTTGTAAACCCTGGACTCCCCCTCTCATTAGATATTTTCCTCCCCTCTTTCCAACTTTTTTTTCAGCTTTCCCGGACCCGCCTTTTATTTTCATATTTCGTTTTTTATACGTTGTTCCCCCCCTAGATCCGTCGCATTTCTCGATCCTGTAATACTTTCGCTCATAGTCCCCTTTTCTCAAAAGGTTTATAGGCCAGCCTCGATTACCGCAGTAACGCGTCTGCTTTCCTGCACTCCGAGAAGTCCTACGTTTTGACCCCCCCGTAGTATCCCCCCTTGCCCCCTTCTTCCAGAGACTACTTTCTTTGAGAACCCCCCCTTTTCCCTATGAACGTTTCGATGTAATTTTTTCAAGGCTTGCTCCACTTCGCCACCCCTCGACTCACCCGGCAATCGTTCCGGGTCGAGCCCCCCTTATTATAGTCACTTCCTTTCGGTTTGATCGGTCCCCTCCCCTTTTTATGAATATCCCTTTGCGATGGCTTTCTTGCGCGATGTTTTTCAGCCAGTCGATCCGCCAAGATTGCAAGTTTTTCCTTGCAAAAGCTAGAGGCCTTATAATTTTTCGCCAATTATGACATTTCCTTTCTCAGGATTATCTGTCTTTTGCGCTTTTTTTAAAATCCTCAGAAGTTTTCCTTTCTCAGAAGTTTCGACGCAAACACGGCCGTCTATAGCGACTCTCCCCCCCGTAGCCCTTGGCGGTCTAAGGGTCTCCCTTTCAGGGAAAGCAATAAGAGCCCCGGCAACCATCACTCAGGTCCTTTCCCCCATTCGGAAGCTTTTTTTTGACTCTTTCCCTTTGTAAAAGTTTTTCCCTTTTTTTCTCCGTCTTTCCTTTCCAGGCTAAAGCCCCCACAGTCTCCAGAACTTTCTATGTCCAGCTACCGGGCCCCAGCAACCTTATTCCGAACTATAGCCTTTTCCCTAAACTCTTTCTGAAAATTCCCTTCTGTTTTCCCAGAGATTCTCTTCCAGAGGCTTTCCCCTACTGGTAATAAGCAGACGTCGAGACTTTGAAGCAGCAGACTCCTTGAACCTGACGCCGATTCTTTTATTGCGTTTTCTTTTTCCCTTGGGGGGGTTTTTCTTTTTTTGTCCCGACTTTTTGTGGATTTACTAAGGTTTCGCGTCCTGGACAGAGGCCCCTCTTTGAATTTGCGGGCCGGGCTCTCTTTCGACTTCCTCGCGAGACTTTTCAGGTTTCCTTTCCTCGGGTCTGAACAGCTTTTTAGGGAGTGCTCTCAACCTTGAGAAAAGAGAGAGATTCTTCTAGTCCGTTCCTGAAGCCTCCTTCCTCCCTTTGTTGGAATCCTTTTACATCTTCCCCGGAATTCGCTCACTTCTTTTTCCTGGATGCCTTACGAGCCCAGGCCGTTTTTGACAGCATTTGAACCCCCTTCCCCCCGCTATCCACCCCTTTTTCGCCGCGCCGACTTAGATCGGACCCAGACGACGTCTTCCCCAAGCGAGGACGCTAAAGAAGGGGTCTTCTCTATCCCCCTCCCTTTGAGCTTTTTTCAGGCTTCCTTTTTTTTTTGAAGCTTTTTTTTGCCCTCTCGAACAGCTTGAGAGGGCGGAGGAAAATGTGCTTCCCGCTGGCTTGAACCCTGTAATGTTTTCTTCCCCTGGTCCCCGAAGCCCGTCTTTGTTTGAAAACCGATGCAAAGACTGTTCTTTTCGGCTGTGAAGTTGGACGGCTGCGCGTTTGGCTAAGGGGGGCGTCCCCAATCCTCATCCTCCCACCCCCCCGCTTCCTCGCCCCCTACCTCCCTCTCACCCTCACCCTTTTCTCACCATCACCTTCACCTCCTCAGCCCCTTTCCTATCCCCCCTCCCCCCCTCCCTTTTCTTCTCCCCAATCCTGTCCACCTCTTCATCCCCCTCTCCTCTCCCCCCCACTTCCCTTCCTCTTCCCCAGTGTTCCGTCCCCCCCCCCCCCCCTCCACCTCTCATCCCACCCCCCCCCCGATCTCTCTTCCCTTCCTCCACCTCCCCCCTACCCCCCTTTCCATCTCACCCTCTATTCACTCTTCCTATGCCCCTACCCTTCTCCTCCCCTCTCCTGCCCCTCTCCGCTCTCTCTCTCCTCCCCTTATCTTTTCATATTCTTCCCCCTCCTCTTCCCCCCCCCACATGCTCCACCTCACTCTCCCCCCCCGCTCTTACTCTCCACTTCACTTCCATCCCATACCCCCTCTATTAACCGCACTCACACCCTACGCCCCTTTTCTTTCCAGCACCCTCATAACTAGAGAGCCTTCTAATCACTTCTCGGTTGTGGAAGATTGTTGAGACCCAATTATAAAAGGTCCCTTCCCCTCTTTTCTATCCTAGTCCCCTTTTCCAGTCCCAACTTTTTAACTCCCTTTTCAAGGCCCGATGCGGCTTTAGACCCCCCCTAGTCAATTACCTCCGTTTTTTCTTATGAAGTCAAGTAGTATATTTCTTCGATTGAGTCCCGTGTAATCAGCCGAGAAATGGGTGAGGTAGGAGATGTTCTCCTCTTAGTCTTCCCCGCTCTTCTATCTTCCCTCTAGGGTTTTTTTCAGACAGCGGTAGTCCTCTTTTATTCTTTCACATCCAAGGAGAGTTAGATTCTTTATTCTTCTCTCAGTATTTTATTGTAGATCCCCAGAGACGCACCCTGAGCTTCTATTGTTCGTTTTTGAGCTCCCCTTTTGTTTTGCCCTTTTACCCCTGATCCCGTTTTTTATTCGCTCATTTTTAAGATTCAGGCCTCCCTTCGTAAGAAGACACGAAGTCGTAGATAGTCCCGATCTTTCAATGCAGATCCCTCTATGAGTTCACCGCAAGGGCTCCTACTCTAGAATACTACCTCGCTTTTCATTTTATGCTTTCCTTTCCCTCGAGGTTTTTTCTTTCACGCACTTTTTTCCCTCGGATGTCCGAAATCTCCGCCTTTCTTTCTCCTCTCCTTTCAATTTTTTCGGGCTTAAAGCAATCTCCCCTTTACCCTGATGAACCCTCAGCCATGTGGCTCATCTGCAACCACGGAGATGGATGCCTTTCTTCTTTATTTCCCCAACCCCTCCGCCTTCCTCACCTCTCGTACCTCACCCATCCTCTTCCTCGCTTTTCTTCTCCTTCCCCCCCCCAGTGCCCCCTCATCCCATCCCTCTTCTCTTACTCTCCCCCCCCCCCCTCCTCTTCCGTTTTCCCCTCCCCCCCCCACTCACCCCCTAACCCCCAGCGATCCTGTATTCCCACCCCTACCTTTGTTTCCTCCCCTCCCTCCTCCCCCCCCTTTTTCCCCCTTCTTTCGTGAATTTTTCTCTTCCTATGCCCTCAAGTTCCCCCCCTCAGATCCGGCCCTTCAGCAAGCACCTTTTTTTTATTGATGCCCTTTCCTATGGGTGCTTTTTGTGGTTATGACAGGACAGTTTTTTATTAATGCGAACTCTGATCCCCCTTGGGGCCCTATTTAATATCTGTATATTTTAGTCGTTTCCCCTTTCATCTTTCCTCTTTTTCAGGAACCTTTTAGTAATTCTAATAAGCGTTTGTGATTTCTTCTTTTTTTTCCCTTTTAGAATTATCAGTCTTCCTCCTGAGACGGCTCAGCATGAGGGATTCGCGCTTTCCCCTTCTGGTGTCCTTCCCTTTTTCTTTCGTCCTCCAGAGGATGTGTTTCTTTCTGACAGACTTACGTGCTTTTTTTTTGGTGGTTTGTGTTTAACCAAAAAAAACCCCAACCCCCCCCCCTTCCACCTATTTTCAGCGCTCTCCTCTTGATGGCTTTTCTTCCTAGATTTTCCGCGCTTATTGTTTCCTTCTTAGTCATGCCTGGTTGGATCCTACTCCTCTCCCCCTCCCTCTGAAACTTGATCCTTCTTAACCTCCCAGGAATTAATTCTGCCATCGGCCCAGCTGTCAGCGGATGGAATATTAGTATCGCAGTTTTTAATTCCCCCCCCCTAGATCCTCTCCCTCCCTTTCTCTTGATTCCAAATCTTCGTTCCCTAATCTCCTCGGAGAATTTCCTTCTCCGTTAATCGCGTTTCCCTATGTTCCTTTTTTCCTTTCCTTTTGATCGAATTTTTTTTCAGGGACCCCCTCCCTCTTCCTATGTTCTCAATTACTTCTTTTAGTTCTTCTTAGGCTTTCCTCCGAAGTGATCACTTTCCCCTTTTTTGTATCCCCCCTTTTTTTTTTTCCCGCGGAACCCCTTTTTCATCAGTGATCCCTTTTGATTTCCTCCCGGTCCTGTTTCCCATTTATCTTCCCTGTCTCTAGATTCTCCCAGTCACTGGCGTGTTGACCTGATTCAAACCCCTCTCAATGAAATCTTTCCCCTGTCTTCCGCTTGACTCGGATCCCCCCCTCCACCCCTTCAATCTCCCATCTTATTTTACCTTTTTTTGGAGATCCCATAGCCTGCCTCTTGACTCATTCAATGATAACCCTCCACTTCTCTCCAGGGATTTTTTCCTTCCCACTCCTCGATCTTTTTTCAAGAGCACTCTTTCCAGAGAATTATCTATTACCCCTTTTTCATGCGGACATCCTCCTTTCACCATCATCTTCGGACTTCCCCCTCCTTTCAGATCAATCCTACTCGATTGGATTTCCCTCCTCCCCATCGTTAGTACAAACCGAGCCGCCAAGGGACCCCCCCACCTAAGATCCGGAACAGTACCCGAGGTTATTTTCTCCCTCCCCCTTATCCTGACTGATTCTCCACTCCTTCTGTCCCAAGCCAAAATGTCCACCGCATCGGCGTTTTGTACAATGAGGGGGGGGTTTGTTAAGTTTCGGGGGGGTTTTTTTTGGGTGGGAATATCAATTCTGCGGGGCCGAGGGAGGATTTTGAGGAAGTTTTTGTGGTGTGGGCTTTGGGCGTGGGGCGGGTTTTTTTCATCGCGGGGTGGGGTGATTTTTGTTGGTTTTTTTTTTGGGGCTTGGGGGGCACAAGGCGGTGTTCTAATTTTACATTTGAAGAAGGGTTGGGGTGGTGTGCCGGTTTTTTTTTTTGGTTTCTTTTTTTTATCGGGCGTGGAAACTATGTATTAGGGGGGTTGTGGGGGGGGTTTTTTTTGTCCATGTTGGGGGGTGGGGCGTGGGAGGTTTTTGATGGCTTTTTTTGACAACAACATCCCCGCGGCGGGGTTTGCGTGGGCGCGGAAGAATATAAGGGGGGACCCGCACAAAACTAAACTCTCAAACCGCGAGGGGGTTACATAAACAAAAAAAAACACATCTTTGTTTTTGTTTTTTTGCGCGGTGGGCGTTTTGGGGTTTGGGGGTCGCGTATTTGGGGGGGGGGTGGGGGATGTTTTGTTGCGTTGGAGGGTTGTTGGGGGGGGGGGTTTGCGATTTGCTTGGGGGGGTGGGTTTTGCTTTGTGGGACGGAATAAAACCAACAAATAACTTAGAACATATGGACATTTTGGGGGGTTTGGGAACACTGGAATAAACCTTCGGCGTATTATCTTACAACACCACGACGAGCCAGATGTTTGGGGGGGTTTTTATTAACTCAAACGTTTTTTCGGGTTTGGTTTTGAGATAATATGGGCGTGGTTGGGGGTTTTTTCTTTTGGTGGTCGGGGTGGGTGCGAATCTAGATGTTTTGGGGGGTGTTGGGTGATGCGGGGTTTTTTTTTGTTGGGGGGCGTTGGGAAATGGGAGTTTAAGTGGTCTTGGGTGAGTTTGGGTGCGGTCAATTTTTACACAATTTACGTGTTTTTTCTGGGGGGTTTGGGGTTTTTTTCTTTGTAGGTTGGTTTTTTGTTTCCAAAAAGGGTTTTTTATTTTTTTCTTTTGGTTTTTTTTTGTTTTTTTTTGTTTGGTGTTGGGGTTTTTTTTTTTTTTTGTTGGGTTTTTCCCAACAACTCTTTTTGAGACTATTTAGTTTGCCGGGTTCTTTGAAGCCGTCCTTCCCTCCCCCTTTCTTTCCTAGACAAGAGTTTTTTTCTCCTTCCCCCCAGCTTGATGTAGGGTATTCTTTTCTTCCCCAAGACATCATATTTCCTCGCGGTTTGTACTGCCTCTGATTCTTGGCTCTTTCGATATGTAACAGTCGGGCCCGTTTCCTCCGGTTAGAAGCTCTTCCCCCCTTCCCTCCGAGGTTCTTCTTTTCTTTCCATTTGACACCTTAACGCGGATTTTGATCCGGGTATAGATACACTTCTTTTTTTCCTTTCACTTTCGTGTTTCCCTTGGGAAGGTTCTCCACACGCCCTCTGAACGATATTCCTAAACCTGTAGATTACTTTTTCTCCCCCCGATTTTCCTGATGCCTGAAACTTCCCTCTCAATCGTGAACTTTTCATCCTTCCAGGACGTCTAGGCGTTCCCTCTTTCCCCGCTGATTTTTACGGTCTCGAAGATTAAAATTGGACGGCTCAGTCCAGCACAGCTTCTTACCCCTATCATCTCCCTTCTCTTTCCTCTAGCGCCGAAGATGTTTATATCACAGGCCTAACTCCCCTGATTCATCCTTTTTTCTCCCATCCTGAAAGACTTAATTTTTTCTTCCATTACGGACAGCTCTCCCCTCCAGCTCAAGGTCTCCCCCCTTTCCCCTGCAATCCGTCAAAGGCCCGGCCCCGTTTTGCGACGCGTCCCCTTTTTCACCCATCTCCTTTTTTGATCTTGCAGAAGACCTCCCTAGATAGGTAGCGTTCTCCGTTTTGAAGCCCTATTTTACCTTAAACATTTCTATGCATGTCCGATTCTCCTGTCACGATGGATTTGCGGTTCCATTTTAGCTGCCCCCCTCTCGCCCCTCCCCCTGCAGCCGAAATCCCATGACTAGTTTCCCATCCCCTCGTCCAGCCTCCCCATTTCAATAGATTCGGAAGGGGTCCTCCCCTTTCCCCGGCGCAGACAGAAATCCTGGAACATCACCCCCCGCTCTCCCCCTCTCTTGTTCGCCTGGATTCCCTTCCGAAGCGTTTTTCCTTTTTTTCGGAGAGTCGGAACAGCTAAAGGAACCAAAAACCAAAAAAGTTTTCTTTCGAACCTCTTCTTCCATTTCACTTCGCATGACTTTCCTCACGGAATGACTGGACCTAGCCCTTTCCTTCTGCCGATAGCTGACCTCCTCCACATTTCTACTTATCCTGAAGCCCCTTCCCCCTCCCGACCCCCCTGTCCTCAGCATCTTCGATTGATAGGATCAGCGGAAGAGTTTTCCCTCTGAGCCCTTTTTTAAGGCCTGTTCTCCGCGTCAGATGATCTTCGTGATTTTTCTTTCGTATTTCTGTCCCCTTAACCTTCGGCTGCTAGGCACGGGATACCTTCCCAATGGGCGAGTCGTTTTCATCGAAACGACTTCTCCAGCGACAGTCATTCCCCGTGGCTTTCCTACTCTTTCTCGCGCTCGTGGCTCGACTCCAAATTTCCGTATCTCGGGTTATGGATACTATTAATTTTTTTTTTGAGAAGACTCTCTCATGATCAGTTTTCTAAACCCCCCCCCCTCCCCAGAGATACCCCTTTTTCCCCCCCTGCGGCGCCGTGAGACCCTCCTTTCCTTGAAGGACCCCAAGTTCAATCCCTTTACTTTTTCTCCCTTAAATCGTTCTTCCGAGTTCCTCCCTTCTTTGGCGTTCCCTTGTCTTGAAATACGATCCCTTTTCCCCTCCAACCTCACCTTCGAGGAGGAACCATTTGAACCATAGACGACAGGTTGACTAGTTTCTCTGCGATCTTCCCTTGTTTGAGTATTTTTTACGGCGGTCAATTCTGCACCCCCCCTTAGGGGAAGCTCGGAATCGAACTGCCCCCCTCCTCGGTTGGCTTTGCCTTTTTTATTTTTGACCCGAGTTGTCTGTCCTTGAGCCACTTACCTGCGACCCCCAGATAGTCTTCCTCATTCCGCGTTGTTTTTGTTGAGAGTTAGAGGTCCCGGTCCCGGCTGTTGTTCCTCTGTTGTTTGAAACACTCTTCCCCAACGAATGTTTCTTAACAGATTCCCCCTCTGGCTTACAACCTTTTTGGGCCAGGCGCGCTTACGGTTTCCACGTCCTCCCCTTTCCCTTCTCGTATCTCCCAATCAAAAGGGGCTCCCAGTTTTTCTTTCCGCCGAGCCTTCTTCGGGGTCCCCGCTTTTTTCCCGCCCGTTGAGCGATTTCTTTTCACTCTTCCTGCACGTCTCTGGCTCCCCGAAAAGTCAGATTTTCCCAAGTTTCCCGGCGTTGTCCCGTCGTCGGTTTTTGCGAGGAACGTATTGGGTCTTTATTCCCTTCCCTAGCCTTTGAGGGGTGGGTTTTCCGGTGGGGCGGGTATTCCTTAACCGACCGCTTCCTGATTCCTGCAGTTTCGTACAGAAGTATCCCCCCCTCGGCCGGCGGAACCCGCTACTTCCAAAGTGTGAAGTGCTCCATCTTAAACCTCCTTGGCCCCGAGAAAAATACCCTTTCTCTTTCTCAATGAATCCTGCTAGCGTGTCGTTTTTTTTTTCCTCTGAACCTACCCCCCCTTTTTATCTTTATCAGATTCGCAGTCCCCTTTCAAAAGTTTTCCCCCCCTTCCCCCCCCCTTAGGGACCTTGGGGTTACCTCCCCTCGAAATTGTAATCACTATCCCGTCCCTGTATTTCACTCCTGACAGAGTTCCCAGCTCCCTTCCCTCGCAAGAAGATCCCTCCTCAAGAAATAGGACGGGCGCGTGCTTTCTTTTCTTCCCTACTCCCGGTTTCTTTATCTTGAGCCTTGTGGATTCTTTATTTCCGCTTACATCTTTTTTCAGGATATATTCTCTCCTAGGTTCTATTCCCTTTAATAATTTTAATTTTCTCCCAGAGACTCTCCTGATCGGGATAGACCTTCCCACTGTTGGCCTATTATCCGTCCAGCCGCTCATCAGATGCCTTTCCCACAAGGACTTTTCCTCAGGATCTTCTGCGCCTGCACCTTTTTTCTCCAGTTCTTTCTCGCTTTCTATCTCCTTGATGCTTGCAGGATGTCGCGCTTTTTTGCCGGATTGCTTTTTTTTGCCCGCAAGCGATCTCCGAATTTTCGCAAAAATTTTCCCCCGCACCCTCGCCCAGCGTGACTAAATTATCCCGGAATTAATTCCTGTTTACAGTCCCTTACCTCTCCTGGATATTTTTTCAACCCAGAGCAGAGACTCTCCCCATTTTTGAGTTATATTTTGGCTTTCGCCCGACGGTTGCTGTGACTTTCTATGGCCCGTGATGAGATTTTTCCTTTTGGTCCGACGACCCCCCTTTTTCCGTGATTATCCAAGGCGTCCAGCTTTTATAAATTTTGGGGGTAATCTTCTTTTTTTTACATGATAGTCGACTTTACAACATTTTGTACTTTTTTTTCACCTCCCTCCTCTAAGACTGTTCGTTAAGCGATACCTATTTGAGTTTCCCCTTTTCTCAGGGCAGGAGATCACCTGCATAGTACTTCCGCCTTCACTTTTTGGATCGTCGAAGGCCGAAATCTGACGTTCCTGACGCCCCGTTACGATTCGGTGCTAGAGGCTCCCCCCCGCAGACCCTTACTTTCCGTAACTAGTAACATTTTTTAGTTGCTCAGCCTCCGTTTTAGTGCTCACAATATCCCCCAGACTGTTTTTTTCCGCCAGGTAGGCTGGAGTTATCTATTCCAAAAGGACTCCCGCCGCGTTGGTATACTTAGGGCGAAGTTTCAATCTCTACGTCCTCCCTCGGTCCCATTTCCCCCCCCAAGGAAGGTACGCATTGAACGTCCCCGTCCTGAAGGTTTCCCTCTCCCGAAAAAACCCCTTATCACGCAAGTAAGTACCCCCTCTCTTCAATAGTTGATCTCTGAATCCAACAGCTTCACTAACTCCCGATGCCCCTCGACCCCCCCCCCACAGCCCGGTGTCTCTGGAGGAAGACTTTCTGCCCGGAAAAAGTTAACTGAGAGAGTGTTTTGTGTGGGGGCTTTTGGGTTGTGGGGTTTTTTTTTTTTTTTTCGAGTGTCTTTTTTGGGGGTAGGCGTTGTGGGGGTTTTTTTTTTTTTTCCAAACGCAAAAGTTTGCTAATTAACGGGGTTGGGGGTGGTTTTTTGTTGTTTATTTGGTTTTCGCGCGGTTTTGGGGTTGATGAGGGGGGTTGTTTGGGGTTCTTTTCTGGTTTGGTGTTGTTTTTTTGGTGGGGGAAGACGTTATCGGTTGTTTGTTTTATGTAATTTTTTGTTTTTTTTTTTTTATTGTTTTTTTTTTGTTGTTTTTTTTTTTTTTTTTTTTTTTGTTCCTTTGTTGAGAGATTTTCCTTTTTGTCCGTTTTGGCGGACTTTAGGTTCCTCCTTCTTTGAGATTCATTCCGGGCGCGTGACATAGACATTTTCCGTCAGTTCCTCTTTGCTTTTTATTGTCGGCTTCAAGAGATTGTTCGAGGGTCCGTTGTAGACGATTCCTAGTTATGCGTAAGTCTCTTTCTCTTCTCTTGATTTAGAGATCTGTCCTCTCGCAGTACTGCGGAGCGATTGGCGGGAGTTTTCTTTCTGAACACTTATACCGCTTTTTTCTAGTCCTCTTCAGGGGATTTTTCGGGGAGTCTTATGGTTTCCCTTTTCCGGCACCAGAGTCCTTGAAACTCTTTGTACTCTTTCTTAAAAAGTATATGATTGAAGTGATTTTTCTCGCACTACCTCACAGTTGTCTTTTCATCTCCTCATTACCCCTCTCCCCCTGTAGAAGTTAGGCCTCTCCCTGGAAGTTCGCGACCTACATCATGCCCATCTATAGGCTTTAGCAACCCCCTTGAGCGAACTTTGACCTGTAGGATATTACCCCCTCTACAGTATCTTTTCCGTGGAAATAAGACTGCATACTCCCTTTTTTTTAAGAGTTCGCCTTACCACCCAAGAGAACGGCATCGTGACCCTTTTCCCCCTTTTTGGAATGACTCCCCAATTGACGTCCAATGCTCTAGTCGCATCTCCCAAGGCCATCGTCCTTCAGACCGGGGCATGACCTTTCCCCCGGGTACTTCGTCGTGTGGTCCTCTCCCCCTGAAATACTATTTTGGTAGTCTCGATTTTTGGAGCAGCGATCAGTTCCAAGGCTTCTTCCGCTGACCTTTTAGGCCGCCTTATAACCGCAGGATGATGCTTTTTTCTAGTTTTTGAGAGTTTTTCCGGCTTTTTCTTGCGCACCCCCAGAGAGCGCCTAGCGTCCTCCCTGAAGCTGAACAGCAAAGCGCCGGGGCTTTGATCATTCTCGGATACCTTTCCTTGGGGTCCCCTCTTTATGGTTCAAATCGGCAGGAGACGACAAGAATTTTCCCCCTCCTGGGCACCCTACTTTCCAACTTTAGGTTTTTTCCCCTCACCCCCCCCCAACCCCCACCTTCTCCTAGACCCCTTTCCAAACCCCCCCCGAAGCGCGCTCTGAACTTCTCAAATTTTTCAAAACACGCCGCGAACTCCTTTTTCTGAGCCTCCCATGAACTCGCGCCTTTTCGAGAAAGCGAAGAGTCCGGCACTATAGATGTCTTGAGAAGCCCCTAGAAGAGGTATCTGAATCCCTGCAGTCTCCGCCCCAATTTCTGGACTCCTGACTAAGACTTCCCTACAGTTCCCGTTTTTGGCTGGCTTCGTAACTGCGGAGTAAATCGCGACGTTTTCCTCTTCCCTATCTTCTCCGCCTGGAAGGGTAGATTTGTGAATGACAGCACAAGCTCCCCCTTGCGCGACGTTCTACGTTCCCAGTTCAGATCTGCTGCCGATTTTGCATAGACCCCATCCCGAGACATTCTCTCCCCTTCATTGCTATATTCGTGTCTTGGCTATCTATGAGATCTCCCCTTTCTTAACGTGGCGGTGCAGCCTATATAGCCATCACTTTTAACTTTTTCATACTAACGGACACTTCTTTTCTGATTGCCTAGACAGTCTTGAATCGTTCCGCGCCTTGTCGTTAAATTCCGCAACCCACCGCTCCAGCCCCAGTTTTCCCTTCTTTGCGCCTCTTAACAGAAGGACAGCGACGTGACAAATAACCTCCTCCCCCCCCTTTCCGTGATAACTCCGCTGGCTTCTACCGCGTCTCCACTTTCTCGCATTAAAGTTCCTTGATCGATCCCCCCGTCCCTCAGAATTTTAAACCCTGTCACAATTCCCTCACCTGCCCAGGTTGATCCTCCTCCACCTCCTCCCCCCCCTGGACGACATGAAGCGCTTTAAGGTCGAGTTTTCGAAGATCCTCTAGAATCCACACGGAGGTGAAGGAGAGGGAGATCGACTTTGACGCAGTGTCTTTTCGGTCTGTGTTGCGCAACCTTTCCCCCCATAGCACCTTCTTCCCTCTCTATTTCTATTCTGTGTAATACCTCCGTTGTGTTTTGGTGATGAGAGACTTCTTTTCCCAAGGCGCTTTTGGGCAGAGTGGAACAATGGTCCACATGACTCTTTTTTTTTTTCAAATTCTTTCCTTAAATCCTGGGCCAGGCGATCTTGAGATCCGACGCTTTAGTCCTTCCGATTGGGCGCGCACAGTATCCACGTCTTGTTTTTCGTACGGTTCCCCCCATGGTCTCCCGGTGGCTCTTAGTTACCTGACCGACTGAGATTATGTGTCAAGAGTTCAAGGGGACCTGCGCTCTCTGAACCTGGATTAGTCCGGACCGGTCTTTAGCTGCTTTCAGTTTTTTGATGATATCCTCCTTTTTCCTTCGTCGTAGGACGGCACAGGCTTCATAGGGTTTGAGATTCCCGGAGGGGTTTTGCCGGATGAAAGTCAATGGCGCGTACGATTAAGACGAGTCCACTACCTCCCGTGACCTTTTCAGAGATTGCCTTCCCACGCATTCCCAGCTCCGTCAACGGCCTCGATTCCTCGTAAACCCATTAGGAATACCCTCCAGAGAATGACGGCTATCTTGATTTTTGAGATGCCCTTCATAGACTTGAAGAGGTCGAGAAAGTCTGCCCATAGCCTTCGCCTTTGCAGCTCTACGTTTTGGACTCAGCATCATTTTTCTGAATCAGAAGAGCATCGGAAACGGTAGAGTAGACCCACTTTTTTCCGGTAATACTCTTCCAGCCTAGCTTTCCTCCGCGTCTCCCTCAAGCGTCTTTCCCTTTGATGACTAAGAGGTACTGTCGACGAGTTTTGATGAGGCTTCCTTTAAGCTGCGGTTTTCGACGAACAGATTTCTCCTGATCTATTCTTTTCTAGTGGAACCTCCGAGTTCAGGTAATTATCATGCGCAGGGAGGATTCTTTATTCATTTCCTATCCTAACGTCGACTGCCTGTCCCCCCTTGGTTTCCCTTCCTGGACAAGAGGCATTTGGAACGCTTCCCCACCCTACGCCTTCCTCACCCCTTCTTGAACCTTCCTCGAGAACCGGAGACGACTTCTTTTCTTCGGGGCGGTTCTTTGCATTGCTGTCGATTCTCTATTTCGCTGCGGGATCGTTTGCACGAAAGACCAGAGACTCACTACAAAAAGCGCACTCCACCTCTGAGACCTAACTTCATATACTAGTTCTTCAGGCTTTTAGAGGCTATGCCCTATTTACTTCGGGTTCAAATCCCACCTCTTTCGTTTCTCCAAATTTCCTCTTTTGCATGGCTTTTTCCATTCCAGCGTGTGACGATGGCGTGATTCGTTCTTTCGTGGTCTCCTCCTTCCGGTGTTCAGGCCCCCCTCTCCTTCTTTTCCGAGTTGCATCTTTTAATTCCCTCTATAGTCGACCGAGTTCAAGTAGGTCTTCTCACTTTTCCAGAGCCGTTTAAGCTCGTGCTGCCCTTGTCCATTTCTCTCCTGAAGGTCTTCCTGTAGAGAGCACGCATAGTCTTTCTTAAGTATTTCTCGAGACCCTCCCCTTTCCGGAATAGTTTGCGCGATTTTCCAAGTGTTTCCCCCTTTCCTTTGTCTTTCTTTTGAACGAGAGGTCAATAATCTTAGACACCATTTTCCTTTTTCCTTATTGTGGACTGGTAATCAACTCCGTCCTCCCCCTCCCCCCCTTTAGGAACTTTTTTCCCCTTCTTGCGGAGTGTATCTACAAGGATCCGGAAGCCTACGTGGGTCAAGTGCCCCCCGTCGACTCCGCAATCGCCCGATTTCCTCTCTTTTTTGCACCTTTCTATCCGACGTCGCATTTCTTCTTCTCCACGAGCGGAAGGACTCGCCTCAAAATTCTGATAAAGCCTTTTTACCCCCCCCGCGCGCTCCTTATCAGGGACAGACCCTTCAAGCGGCCCCTCTTGTCCTTCACTTAAGTCCCGTCCCTACTCCCCCCCCTCCCCCACCTCCTGCATCTCTCTCCTTTTTTTTTTTTTTTTTTTTTTTTTTTTTTTTTTTTTTTTTTTGTTTTTTTCCCCCTGTGCTCCTAAGCACCTCTGATGGACAAGTCTTTTTTTTTGTCCTTTCTTTCCCGACGGTAGGTGGGTCCGGTCTTATTCCCTGAGGCGAGTGAACCCTAGAAAAGCGGTTTCCTTCTTTCTCCAGATTGATGTAGGGGTACGTTTGTCGACTTTCTCATCCGATTGGGGCATCTCGCGATTTGTAATCGAAGTCTTCCTTTCCATCTCTCTTTGTGCCGTCTGAGTCGCCGAGATTTATTCTTAGCTGCGGACCGCTATTCTTTCTTGGCCTTGCCCCCGATACGCGTGCCGTTCGGTCCTTTTTCCATACCTGTGCCAATCTTGAGTTCCCCTTTTCTTTTGTGTAACTCTCACCGAGGACGGCACCAGAGAAGTTTCTGATGATTGTAAGACCCTCGTTAGTATCTGCCGGAGTGATCTTTTAACACCCCCCTCACAATTCTTCCCCTTCCTTTCTCTCTTCCCTACTCTTCCCCCCTGCCCCTTCACACGCTCCCCTTCCCTTCTTCTCCTCATTCCTATCCTACCCTCCCTCCTTCCCGCAACACGCTTCTCAGCCTCCCAGTCTTCCCGCACTCTCTCCTTCCCTCTATCTCTCTCCCCCCTTCTCTTTTCCCGACAAAGTTCGTACCCCCGTCGCCTTGGCTTATCGAGGCACTTGACTTCCGACCTCTCTTATAGGACCGGGCCTAGGCTTATCTTTGGATATCATTAACGATCCTTCCCTCCCCCCGATGTCCGAAGGGAGGTACGGAATACGATGTGGTAATCGTATCTACATGACCCCCCACCTCAAGTTCCCCCACCTCAAGAACATCTTTCCCTTTTAATTCATTTGAAGATTGCCTTTTTTAAGTTCACACTTCTCCAGGCGATCCATCTCCCCCCCCGAAGATCTCCCCAAAGGAAACTGAGGCACCGCGGACTCCTTTTGAACCTCGGACCAGATTTGAATAGGACGCACTATTGGAGGTTTCGCCGCCGAATTCTTTATTCAGGCGCACCTCCTCCCTCCTTCTGAATTGGGCGTTTCTCATTAGCACATGTCCCTCTTCCGGCTTTGCTTTTTGCTTTTTTCTTGCTCTCCTTTTAACCCTCTCAGCTCAGATCCCCTTCCCTTTTACGCAAATTCGGCCAAGCCTTGGAGAGCGCCATCCCTTCGCAAGAGGATACCTCTAGCGGTAGAGAGTACGGGTTTGTTAAGGCGCCTAACTCACCCGTTTCCCCCCCCTAATTTTCTCTCCCGAGGTTGCATAGGCCCCCCCTTTTTCCGATCAGAAGAGTTTTTTCCGTCTCGTTTGACTTGTTGCGAGGAAAGGCTAAAGGACCCAAAGACGCTGACACCGTCTTCTTATTTTCCAGTCCCCCTGACCTATGCGCGGCTAAGCTCCACTCTAGATGAAATCCTCAGTCTCTGCCCTCTCCAACCTCGCCTCTGACGTTTCTTAGTACCTCTCCTGCCTTACTTCCTTCGCTGAGGAGAAGATCAGAGCTTGCGGCAGCGGACGCCTCTTCACGAATCCGTTTTTCCCTTTTCAGCAGGGCGCTTTTACGTCTTCCTCAGTGTTTTCGAGTCAACTTGTGAACACGTTTCCGCGTTTTCTCGGCGATTGCGATCTGCCGCGCCGCTTCCGTTCAGCCGCGAGCCGCGCCCCTTGGGGCTTTTCGCGATGTTAGATGCGCCTCAGACGTGAATTTTGTTCACCCCCCCTCTGATTTCATTTTGCGGTTATAGTGGATTTCGCCTCGCCCGGCCGCCTGACCTGTTCCTGCGACGTCCTTTCCTCAGAATTCCTCCACCTCCATTCCCCTACGCGCTCGGCGCCTCGAATTAATACGACCTGACACGTTCTCGCAATCCCCTCCGGAATTCCACCCCGCCTCTTAGTTTTTCCGAAAACCCCCTTCTGCGGCTTCTCTTTAAGGGCAGTCCTCTAAAGTCCTGAAATCGATCGTGAACTCGCTCATCCCTCCTGTCTTTTGACATCCTCCGAACTTTTTTCTGCTCTAATTTAGGATTTACGCGAGCTGCGTTTCGAAGACGACCCCCCGAGCATTTCCACTCGATGTGACTGAATGAAAGAAAAGTCTGCTGGTGGCTTTTTTCCTTCTGAGCTTTCGATTCTTCTTGCCCTAATTTTCTTCGTGACTTTTGAGCATATTTTAAGAGACTGGTTTTTTGTATGAGAGAGCTGTAGTACCTCCCCCCTTGATGAGTGCCAAAATCAGCATTTCCCTTATCGAGTCGTCCCAACGATTACAGACGGGCATTTCCCTCATGGTTAGGCCCTTATTTTGTTTCCTAATTCTCGTCCCCCTCGTCATAGAGGAGCGGGTTTCAGTGTTCACGAAGCTGCCAGGAGGTTTGCTCTTCTCTTCCTTATTTATGAGGCCGCCTCAAGCGCGAGGTTCGTCCGTTTTTCAGAAGTCCCCCCCCCCTTTTATGGAGTGCCCCGCCCGTTGATGCTAGAA
>Ga0179593_1288853_pt1 | contig 24177 bp, 28 predicted proteins | sample CZODoug2_1_08_16_FD_185931 | JGI IMG/M metagenome (GOLD analysis project Ga0179593, IMG submission 185931) | Vadose zone soil fungal communities from Angelo Coast Range Reserve, California, USA - CZODoug2_1_08_16fungal (PacBio error correction) | ecosystem: Environmental > Terrestrial > Soil >... | reverse complement strand
GGGGGGGAAGTTTGTATAAACCAACATCTCCTATTGGGAGACGTGCCTGTGTGCAACACTTATCTCCTCCCTTCCCACCCCTAATCTTAGGCTTTCAATACTAGGTCTTTTCCGTGCCATAATGCAGTAATCTCCCAATCGGAGAGTTTGCCGTCCTTTTTGTGTGCGCTTTTTTCTGACCTTTGAGGTGGCTTTGAGCCCTCCCATCCCTTTTTCTTGGAAACAAAGCTAACCTCCTATTAAGCAGTCGCACAGGACTTTTTCAAGTTGAGCCGCGTCCGTCTTTTGCTTCCTTTTTGGGGTCTACAGTTCTATTTGTCTGGTCCCCTCACTCCCGTCCCTTTTTTCCTGGTCTTCAAAAGAATTTGGCGTCGGTTTCCCTAAATGGCCAGTGCCTTGACCCTGCTGGAAAATCTCTGTGAGGAATGTACTCCCCTTGCCCCGTCTTGGAACTACCCTTTTTTGGACTTTTGTTTTTCCTTTGATGAGTGGGAGATAAATTCCCCTTACTGTCCCCGCCTCAACATAAGACCATCCCTTTGGGTTTTCCTGTGTGCAGTCTATAGAGATGAGGTTTTTCATCCTATTCTCCCCTCTGCCACTTCACGTCACTGCCCTTTACGATAGGATGTACGAAAGGTCCCTAGAATGCGTCCCTGCTGGCATATGAACTTTCGCTGCTCCCCCTTCCACCCTGCATTTTGACGATTTCACTGAACCAATTTCTATCGTCTCTCTTTTCTTGGAGTCAGCTGGTCTTTTCGATTGCCCCGTTCGTTTGGCTGTGAAAAATGAGGCTGGAAATCTTTCTGTGCCACATTCTGGCAATACTCGCTTCCTTTTTTCAACTTTCTCGTTTTTCTTTTCTGACACGTATTATCCGATCCCGATTTTCTTTCTTCTCGTCCCCTTCCGCAGCACCACTGGCGTGTGTTAGTTCCTTTCTTCTGCATCAAGCTTTTTCCTTTGACTTGTCAGCCATTCTTATATTCCTCATTCTTTTACGTTTCTGCGTTTATCCTTTCGAATTGGATCGAGTTTAATGGGCTTTCCCCTTTCTTTCTACCCTATTTTGTGATCCCTTCGAAGTGGCAATCGCCGATCGCAATTCTGATAAACCGTTTGGTTTGATCTTACGTGGTCCCGGATTGAGTCATCACCTGACGCTTATCCTCTCCTCTTGCGAGCTCGGCCTTCCCCTTTTTAATCCGTACGTCGGCGCCAGAGCCGACTGGTCTTGTCCATCGGTACGAACGGCGTGTACCCCGGTTCTCTGTGTTCGGGGTATCCCTCCCGCTTTTGTTATTTCTCTACAACCAACCGATTTTGGTCCTTCTCCCCCACACGACACTTAGTAATGTTTTCTTCTGCTGACTTGCTGGCGAATGTCCTTCCTCGCTAGCTGCCGGCCGCCTTTTTTTTTGTTGCCCCCGAAGTAAAGGTCCACAGCATTCGTCGTAACGACGTCTCCTTTCCTCCTCCAATTCCGGGTCCCCTTTTGGTTCTCCAAAGACTACCTACCGGCCTCGGACCTTTCTTCTCTGTAGGCGGAGACGCTCTTTAGACGTATCTCATTCCTCCGCAGTCCATTCTTGCGGGAGTAACTGCCCGATATTAGTGGGCTATCTGTAACCGATGCTGAATAACAGCCTTGAGTCTTTTCTCTATATGTTTAAGGCGGAAATGGGTCCCCCCGCTTGTTCTCAGCTATAATGCCCTGGTTTTCTGGTCCCCTTCCTCCCCTCCGTGTTGTTGAGCTCCCCAGTTCCCGAAGGAAACGGACTTGATCTCCGCGTTAACATAGTAGGCTTCACTCGTTTGTCGGACCGTCTGCAAGCCCCGAATCCCCTCCCCCCTCGCGGCAGTCCGGTGACTTCTTCTCCCCTTCTTTCCTTCTCTCTTCCTGGCGCTCCGCCCGACGGTTCTACGCCCTCCTCAAGTACCCCGACACACATTCTTTACGTCGTTTTTAAAAACATCGACCACTTTTAACCTTCCTTCCTCTCTGGACTCCTTCCGCGAATGCGTCGGTTTTACTTTCCCCAACACATTCTCCGGACGTCGAGAGATGCTCCAGTCGTCCTTGCAAGCCTTCAGTCTTTTGACCCCCCCCCCTCATTCTAAGGTCGTGGGGGGAGAATCCCCCGAATTTGGTCTCCTGCGGGAGTTTGTTCCCCTCCAAGAAAACGAGGTTGCCGGGGAGGGACTTGTTGTGACTTCCTGGACTGCTTGTGATTTTCCTTGGCGGAGCCCCCTCCTTCGGCCTGGCTCGGGTCGGTTGTCCCCCCCTTTTTCTGACCCTTCGTCTAAATTCCTCTCCTGTCCCCCTTTGGGTCCCCTTTAACCCCACCCGGGTGCCTACTCCCTCCCTTGCATCTCGTTCACGGGAACATTGTGGCTTGGCGAACTTTCCCCAACTGAACCGAACGGGGTGGGCGCCTTAAGGCTCGATCCAATTCAAGACTTATATCAGGAAACCGTAATCGAGGAAGTCCTTTTCTTGTCTGCCCATCCACGTGACCCTTATGCCCAAGCATCATGCCCCTTCTAAAGCCACTTGACGTTAGGGACTTAGCTCCGCGATCCCCGTCCCCCCCCAAGAAACCCCCGAATTCTTCTCTTTTTGTTGTTGGAACATCTTTTCTTGTTGTTTACCCGATGGCAAGACTTGAATTTCTATCCTGTGCTGTCTCCTGGATCTTTTTCGCCTAGGTCCCTTCCTCTTACAAACTACAGATCCATCCGACACTCTCAGTGAAACCCCGAGAGCCTTCCCAATTTCTTCCTTTTCCCGTCGTTCGCCCCAGTGTTTTTTCTGATTCCGCGTTTAAAAGGTCTTTCCTCAAATCATCTCAACTAGATTTTGGACCGCAGGTCTTTTTTGAAGCACGTCCTTGGATCAATTGCTGATTTGCTGATCCTTCGCATTCGGTAATAGTACTTCCCTGAGGTCCCCCCCCCCCCCCCATGGTTTTTTTTAGGTTTGCGGCTGGTCCAAGGCCTCCTGCTTCTGTCCACTCTCCAGGCCCCCCACATTCTTTTCAGGATTGTGTCTTTCCAGTATCCGTCGGTGCAAATCGGTCACAGTCCTCATATCCCCCCAGCAAGCGGTTCACTTCCGACTTTTAATTTACCTTTGAAACGCCCCTCAACCTTATTTCGGTTGGGTCTTGTCGGTTTTTTTTCCCATGATTCATAGCACGGTTCGTGAGCGCATCCCCCCCCCCCCCCAATAACGTTATCGCGCTCAACTTGTCCCTTTTATGTGCGAAATTCAAGTACACCTTTTCCCTGGTGCTTCCATGCCCTTCAACACCTTTCTCTGCGCTTCCAATGGAGCATCCCCCCTCCTTGCTCCCCCCATCTTCCCAACTGGGGTCCTTCCTTATTGATTGAACCAGGATGTTGTGTCTTGTGCAACTTACGGGGATTCCTATGACCCCCGCAGCGATTCCGTTATTTGTCTCTTTAGGTGTCCCTTTTTCTGGCGCGCCCTTTCTTTCCGGTTCGTGGTACCACTCCCCCTTCTTCTAGGACAGCCCCATTCATCCCATCTCCTTTCTCCTTCTTGTGGTGAGCGATCTTTGCAAGCCCCTCGGGTGGGTTGATGGCGGGTTGTATAACAAATCCCTTCCCTTCGACGTGCGCTTCCTCCCCCCCCTCTCTTATCTTCAACGACTTAACCGCTTATCCTTCCGGTCTTCCGTTTTCAAGTTGCTCCCATTGCTTTTCAATCCAATCTGCACCTCCTTCTCCTCTTTTCCAAGCTGATGATTCATATTTCCTTTGTGCCCTGATTCTTTGCGTGTCTCAAGTTTGGATGGAAAATTTACACCGTGCTTTGACCTTATCTATGGCATCCTGACGCGCAAGTGCGGCGTCTTGGGGTGGGTTGTGTGTGTTTTTTTCCTTTCTTTCTTGCTTTTGGTCTCGGTTCCCCCCCGTTCTATAGTTTTCTTTTCATGGCGTTTCAACCCTTCACTCCCCTCCCCCCTTCCGCGATTTTCTGGTGCTTGAAAGATTTTTTTTTCCATCGGTCTCTGACCATGAACTACTTCCTTCACCGCTTTCTGCGAATTTTGCTTCACTCAATAACGGCCATTTTCCTGGACGCGCTTTTCTATGATGCGGGACGTGCGGTTTTCTTCTTTTCTCGAGTTTGTGGCGCTCAAGCGCTCGACATAATACTTCCCCCCCTTCCTCGCAAACATAAGACCCAACATTTGTCTATAATGACACCCTATGCGTTTACGGTTGAATAGGCCTTTGCCCCAAGTGCCCCTTTCAAATAGGAATTGCGACCATTCCAGCGGTTCCATATATTTTAGTGATTTGGTCAATGAGGGCAATCCAACTTTCCTTTCCAACCCCCTTTCATTAGTCCGACCCTCCTTCCCTTGACTAGTTTGTGTATTTTCTTTTCTTTTCGATGCCTTTTTAGGCGAGATTCACGGGATGGACTCTAAGCTTGCCCCCCTCTAATGAGAGGAAATTAATCCCTGTGCACACCTTTCTTGGGCCTTCGATGACACTCATTCTGAATTCCATCCATTTTTTTTTCTGCATTCTCTCGCCCCTCTTCGGAGTGAGAGAACGCACCTGGTTTGGTGGTGATGTGTTCTCTTTTCCAGTTGCTTTGGCAGATTCAACCTATTCTTTAGCTCATCATCGCGGGTTCCTGCTTTACAGGTTTTCCCTTTTATCGAGCTTCCACCCCCGTGCGGCTTCCATTCCCGCTTCCGCACCCCCCATTTTTCTTTTGATCTTTTTCCAACAGGTCCCGTGACCGTTCCTCCCACTGCGCTTAACCCAATCAACCTGTGGGTCTCCAGGTCCAAGTTTCGGAAACACTCGTCGACTAGCTTTGCGCTTGGCGGTCTTACGCTTCCTTCCGAGAGTTTTGCTGGTTCACGTGATTCTTCCTTTTCGCAAACCTCCTGGCTTCTCCCACAAGTTCCCTCCCCGTAAGTTAGTTTTAGGTTGTTGCCCCCACCCAACTCCCTCTTTTGTTTGAGACCCCCTCCTGACTTCGGTTTGACTTCCGAAAACCCACGTCTTAAGATGTTTGCCGACGTCCCTCTGCACTGGTTCTCCTCTCGGTCCGTCCGTGCCTATGTGTTTTTTTCTTTTCAGTCCTTTTCCGCATTTTGCGTAAAGACGTTTCCTTTCTTTCCCCCCCCATCCGGTTGTCCACACCGCCGACGTCTCGGTCTTCCTTCTTTATTCTTTTTCAATGGTTCTCGCAGTATCCTAGACGTGATGCGTCGAAGAAGTCTCTGTTTTTACAGGCTTTTTATTCCCGACTTCAGAAGGTGACAGGCGCGGCCGTTTGTGTTTTTTCCCTCTTAATGGTTACCTGCCTTCTGTTCGCGTTTTGGGTTTTTTTGTTTTAACAGCTAGTAAATGCTTTCCCTTTTTTATGTCTCTACACTTTTGTTGAAGATAACCCCCTGAAGAACCGGCCCCCTTTCTCCCCCCCCCCTCTCGCTGTGACGTTTCCCCTTCGTAGGGCTTCCCCCCCCTTCCCGGCCTTTGGACTCCCAATCTCAACCGATCCCGTCAGTTTCATCCCGCAGAGTTTGGGACTTCTTGACTCTCTCCTTTTCCAGTCTGATTCACTTCCCGAACTTGAAAAGCCATCCCGTCCCAAGACCAAAATTCGTACCGGCGTTTTTCAACCACTACCCCCGCCTTTTTCAGACGCCTGACTCAGTTCGGTCCTCGCAGTGAGTCTGTCCCTTACGTGTCCCACCCCAACCTTTTGGCCGGAAGTCGAGAGTCGTTAACCCATTCTTCCCTTCGATGCGGGTACCACCCGGTGTGGGCCTTCCCTCCCTTTCCCCGAAAGTCGTTCTTGTTTTTTCCCCAACCCAACAGGATTTTGAGCAAACGACGTGGACGTAGGGGTCCGGCTTTTTTTGGTCTTCTGGAAGGAGCCGAAGATGCCCAGGTCGCATTTGGCTTTCGTCGGGACTTTTGAGGGTTACTCCCGCAGCTTCGCCAATTCTTCCCGCTTCGCGTGTTTTATGCCTCCCTTTTTGACCCCCCCAAACTTTTTAATTCCCAAGTTTTTCCCGGTTTCCCCAACGATTGTGCGGCTCCTTAGCAACAGACCCTTCTTTTTCCGGGCCAGAGGTGACTTTTCCCCTATGTGGATTAAGTCGCTTCCAAGCCCTCCAGTCAACGTAACATGAGTTTTCTCTCTGTTTTGCACTTTCTTTTGCCAACCTTCCCCTTGACCCAGGAGGGCCATCGAACTTATACGGAACCACACCTAAGTTTTCGTGCCGTCGGCCGATAATTCTCTTTCGGAGTTCCGTTCCTCCCTCCAAATCTGAAATGTGATGTATCCGTTTTTTTCTCTAAGTCCTAGAATTCTTTGTTGCCAGATGCAATATTCTTTCCTTTTCCCTAGGAGTGTGTCTTTGCATTCTTTCAGGTTTTTGGTCCCCTTTTCCTTTTCCCTCCAGCGGCCATCCGCACAATTACCATTACCGAGTCCCTCTTCTTTATTGAAGGGCCCGTCGTCGATGTCAGGTTTTGGCCATGTGCCGCGGGAACTTGGTTCCTATTGCCCCTGATAAATCAGATTTTGTTCTTTTTCTGTGGCGGTATTCCCTTTGCGTTCCCGGTGCAATGACCATTTTTCCTTCCAGCGGTGGAGTTATGAGTACCCGCTTTTGAAAACAACCTTCTCGCCCCTGGCTGGTCTTATGTTTTTGATGGCCAAGGAAGGATTCCGTTTTTCCTTTCCCGCTTCCCACTCCCCCATCCCTCTCCGCATCCCACTTTTTTTCTTCCAGTGAGCGATGTGAGCCCCCTTTTTGCAAAAGAAATCCAAGAGTTCCCCTTTTCCGTTGCCGTATTTAGGTGATCGTCGCCTGGCCCCCAGCCAACAAGCTTTAAACCGTCGGTGTCCGGGATTCTGTTTGTCCACAGAACAATGAACCTATAGCCTGTTTCCGAGGCCCCCAACGCCGCACCAAAATCCCGGATCCTCCGCTTTTCACTTTTTCTACTTCCTACTGACGTCCCTTGCACACGCTTTCCATGAACGTCAACCTTTCTTTGCTCCCTCCCCGGCAGGACAGTAGGGTTGGTGTTTCTTTTCCTTTTTTGTAGGCCCATCTTTCCTCCCTCAGTCTCCCCACAACCTGATTCTTTCCTCGAATGCTTTTCCATTCAGGCTTTTTTGCATGTTCTTTACCGCGGAGCTAGGTAATATGGACGTCCGCTAGGGCTTAATGTTTATTTGTAAAGAAGATTCTTTTTTTTCCCCCCTTTATGACCATTACTCCCCCTTTCTTACTTACGTTTGTTTCTCACCTCCCTTTTCTGCCCCCGACACCCTTTTCCCTTTATTGATTCCCCCTTCTTATCTTTGCCGATACTGGTTGTTGATTTCATGCCAAGCCTTTTGAAAGGGTGGAGGGCGGTTGTTTTTTTTCAGACACTCACTTCCTTCTCTTGGGCTCGGCGTCCCCCCCACCAGTTCACCTTATTAATATCCCCATAATCTTCTTCGGATTTCCCTTTTGTATCTCCTGTAAAGTTGTCTGCCCTCCTTCCTTTCACTCTTCCAATCGGGAGCCGTCCATTTTTTTTTTTTTCCCTGAGTCATTCTTTGCACAGGATGTGGTTCCCTTTCGCCCGACTGAGAACCTGTTTTGGGACTTGTATGGGCACACCCTACCCCAGTGGGTTTTTCCCATATGTCCTACGCGCAATCGCGCGATAAGTTAGTGGGTTCTTCCTTTTGTGGGCTCTCCCAAAGTTCTATCGTCATTCATCGGTCTGTTTAACACACCCCTCCGAAATATTCTCCGGTTGACAGATGTTTTCTTCCTTACTACCACCGTGGCAGTTCAACTTCTTGGGAAATTGAGGTGCTTGACCATCCTTCCCCCCCTTAGTGCTCCTTCTCACAACTGTCTCTTTTTTTTTTCTTTTTCTTGCCGTTTCTTCTTTTTGCGTTCATAGGGGGTCCGTGGAGGAGATCTCTTCTCCATAATCCTTCACTTGCCAGTTCCCTCACCAAAAATTAAGCCCCTGTTTGGGTCCTCTTTTTCTATTGCACTCTTCGCTTTTCTTTCATCCATCAGCCTTTGCAACTTTCCCCTGGTCATCCCTGGCACAACTCCCTTCCTTGGCGTAGTCCAAAACATTTCTCTTTTTTCTTGAGTCAAGAGGGAATATGAACCCCCCCCCCCCACCTTGCCCCTTTGGATCCTTTCCCCCCCCCTTGAATTTTTAGTTTCCCCCTTCAAAGATGACCCCTTTGTTTTTTCTCGTGGCCTGCTGAATTGTCGTCTTTTCACTTCTTTTTTAAGTGTTTCCCTTTCCGAGCTCCGGGATGTTGTGAATCTGACAGCCCGGTTCTTAAAATTCAGATACTTTTTTTTTCCCCTGTGCACACCATTTAAATTTTCGATTGCCATATGAACTTCAATCCAATTTTTGGTATTCTTCCTTCAACGTTATGATCCGGATTCGTCTTGCCTCTATCCTACGACGTCTCCTTAGTGGGTAGTATCCTTTCACTCCTTTTTCTTAAGCAGGGGTTTCATTGTAATTGCAAGACAAATTCACCACTTTTATTATTTCCTCCAGCTTACGTTTCTTTGCACATTTTTTTTTTCCTTGGGGAGACTATTTTCATCCATGCTTGCGCCGTCGTCCCCATTCTCTGGTTTGATTGCTCCCGACGTTCCCATATTCTGCCGACTGTCACTGCCTTACCCATTTTAACCGTTGGTTTTATAAACGGGGGTCCGGAAGGGCATCCCCCCTCTGCAGCGGACGCGCCATTAGCTGTCTAAGGCCGGCGTTCAACACTCGTGGGCTTCCCGGCTTCTCCCCCCTCCGCTAGACTCTGGTTTTTTCTTCTTGACGCCTCCTTCCTCTCTCCCCCACATCTTCCCTCGACACTCTTTTTTTTAGGAAACACTCTGGGGGATCTCTCCCACTCGTTGGCGATTTGGCGACCCCCACTTCTTAGTAAGTTTTGTGTGAAGACGTCCTTGCCGGGGCCGTGCCGTTCCTAGTCTCTCGAGTACCGTCGTGTCCCGGGGTGAGTGGATTTTTTTCTAAATGGGACTATCCGCGTAACGTCTTTTTTATTTCTTCCCTTCCACTGGTCCCGTTCTTTTTTTCTATTTTTCCAACTCCCCCCCCGTCTCATTTTTTTTTTTTTTTTAGTGGATTTCTGGTTTGTCAAAGTTGGTCCTTCGCACCTTCAAGTATCCGTTCCCCTTGCATAGAACGTGCGTCTCCATATGGGTGCCCTCGAAACGTTTTAAGGATCCCTTGAGAGGCCGTTGCTTCCGTCTTGCTGGAGTCCCGGCGGAATGGGAGTTTTTTGCTTGTTTTTCCCGCTAGATTATTCATTTTTGAACTGGTTTTCTCTTCTTCCTCTCCGTTTTTTTTTCGCTACACCTTTACATTCATTACTCGTGACCCCCAGCCGATTTGCCCCCCCTTCCTTCCGGTTGAACATCGTATTCAATACGGACTACGGCCGCCGCCTGTTTACTTCTCTCCCCCTCTCTAGATAGAACCATTCTTCCGACGCAGAGGTGTAATTATTCATCATTCTCGTCCTTTTGAGACTGAGGCGCCTCCCTCCTTTTCAACCAAGAACACTCCACAATTACTTGCCTTTCCTTTTTTCTTTTCCATCTCACCCCCCTTTTCCCGATGCCGCCCCATCGCTTGACCTTGCCGAAGGCTCCCTTTTTTCCCTACTTTCGCCCCCCACCCCCCACCGCAGGGAATCGAGTCTTCCCTCGGGAACTTACGTTGCGTAAGCTTCCGTCTTCACCAGTACCCCTTACTAAGTCGTGGTTTTAGGCCTTCCCTCGCCCCGACAGTCTGTTTTTTTCGAAATCAACATAGGGAGTGTGGCACCCCCCCCCCCAACGTGGCCCGTGAGGACGCTTGTGGTACTTTTTCCTGATTTAGGCTTCCCTTTTTTTTCGTCCATTTAACGTGACCCCCTTTTCGCCCTTTCGGGTTGATGCACCGTTACGCCTCTTTCCCTTTCTCTTCCTCGGCGAGTGTTCTCATCCGTCTCCCCCCGGTATAACCACCCCTTTTGTTTTTGCAGCAGTGCCGTAGGTTAGATGCCAACTGATACCCAAAGATTCCCGTTTTGCCCCCGAAAGAGGCGATCCCCGAATTTTGTATAGTATCCCCTTTCACGAACCCTTCCCCCTAGGCGGAACACGTAAGCTTACCGGACCTCAAATTGTTTTTTAACGGACCAGCTGTTCTTCCCACGCCTCCTGCCTTCTAAGTTACCACTTTTGGTTCTCTTTTTTGATCTCCCTTGCATCGTCGGTTTCTTTTCTTTCAAGACAAGAACCATCCGACGTCCTTGATTCTCCAGTGTGTTGGCTCCCTTGTATACTGTTTGTTATTTCCTTCAACCTATTCGAAGTTCATACCCTTTCTCAAGTGCTGCTCCGGATGACTCCCCTGTGACTCTCTCCCTCACGGGTACTTGCCCATGTTTGAAACAGACCCTCAGTTCCCTGCCAAGTCAACCACCCCTTGCCTTGCCTTTGAAGGGGGACCTTCGCCCTGACCGTGTTTTTGTCCACTTCTCGGTGGCACAGGTCACCTTTTCCTTTTCTCTTCCAATTTCCATCTTCCCAAATGTTGGCCCTCTTTGGTCATGTTCTGCAAGGTCTTTTTCAGGTCCAATGAAATTGCGTTGTCCAGCTTTTATATTTCTCTCAACCGTCCTCATTTTCCCTCGTGTTCATCCCTAGGCTCCCCAACCCATTGGACTGATTCTTTTGCGGTTCCCCCCCCCAGTTGAGATAGTTTTGATTTTCGCAGCCGTTTCCACCCCCTCTCTCAGATCCCTCACTTCTTCCCTTTTTTTCCACGCCCTGTTTTTCAGCCTCTTTGTGACACTCGTACAAGCCGAACTAGACTCCGCCCTCTTCCTCCGAGTTGGTTCCTTCTCCGCTGTTCATTCAAAATCTCCCTCCCTTGTCATTCCCTTCCCTTGACTTGATGCTGTTTTCCCAGAACTTCCATAGACGTTTACACCCACAAATTGAAGCCACCCCAATACCGCTCTTCCCCCTTTTGTTCTTTTTTTTTTTTTTTTTTTTTTTTTTTTTTTTTCCTTCCCCTATCGCTTTTTAATAAACGAGTGATTTCCACTCCGTTCCCCTTTTTAGTGCCTCTAGCAGCCTTCTTTGCCCAGCCGTTCTCCTTATGATCCCCTCACCTTCACAAAAGGGATCTCTCTGATTTCAGTAGGAGGTCCTTATACTTCTCCGCGGTTTCTTTGGACTCAGGAATTCTGACCTTAAGAGGGAGTCAGGTTTTTTCCCTCTTTCTCTTCGGTTTTTTTTCCCCTTATTTTCAGTGTCCCGTATCCCCCCCCTCTTCATTTTTTATTACAATTCCCCTTCGGGCCCCCCGCACACTTTTCCTTTACTTTTTTTCTCCTTCTTTTTTGTGTTGGTCGAGTCTCCCTCTCTTTCCCTTGAAGGTTTGGCGGGCCCCTGCGGAGTTTTCACACAATCCCTTAACTTTCCTCCTTGCCGATGTCCCAGTCAACTCATCTAATCTTACCCTAAAACCCCCCCCTCCTTCGGCTTTCTCCCTTTTTCCTGAAAGGGACCATCAATGCACCATTTTTCCATTTTCCCCTCCATCCTCCATCTCTCAGACTTTTGATCTGCTCACTTCCCTTTTTTCTGCTTCATGGCTTCCCCCTCGAGAAATTTTTTCCGGTCTTGGACCCTTACCCCTTTGGTGTACCGTCCTTCGAGCCCCCAGTCTCCCCCTCCTCAAGTTGTCCCGTTTTTCCCCGGTTCTTGGTTCCTTTTTCTCCCCGTCTTTTAGTTGCATGCGTTCTGTTCCCCCACACCACTCCTCTCTCTAAGCCGTTTTTCCCTTTTTCGTTTCCCGGCGACGATCACTACCCTCAGTTCCTTCCCCCCGACTGTTTTTTCGATTTTCCTTCTTGTCCTTTGTCATCGGCTATGAGGCCCCCTTTTTTCCTCGGAGTTTTTTTCTTTTTTCGAGAGTTCACGCGGATTCTTCAAGCGCGTCGACCTAATCCTTCCCCGACCCCAATCTCACCCATGATGTTGGTGTTCCTTTTCCGAGATGCGGTACGAGTTGCCTCATCTCTTCACCGCCTTTCCCCCCCCCTTATTTCTTTTTGCTACCCAACTTTTTAGACCCTCAGCGGTAAACCCATTTTGAGTGATTTGGACCCCCTTCTTTCCCGACCCCCTTGCCACGCTGCATACCAACCCTGCCCTTTCCCCGGACGCCTTCCCCCCATCTCCCACTTTTTCCTTTTTCCTTCATGCTGATTGTGTCTGGATTCCCCTTCCCCCCTCTGAATTTTATTCTTTCTTATCCAGCTGAGTGCTTGTCAGTCACTAAAGGACCATCAGATCTGTTGAAATATGGGCAACCACCCTATTTCGTAGTACCCTTCTGTCCTCTCCCCTTTCTTTTTTCTTTATCAGTATGCTTGACGTGAGATCCGATTAGCCACTTTTCGGTGTTTACTTCAGTTTCCAGGCTTTGGGAAATAGGGTCCCACGTTTGAATTTGCATAATTTCCCCCCCCACATATTAGATTCCCTTTCACGCTTCGTTTACTTAGTTCGGTTTTTCCGAGAATTACCTGCGTGTCTCACTCTTTCCCTCCCCCCCCAATCTTTTCTTTTTTCGTCTTTGGGCATACACCCCATTTTTCCCGTGTCCCTATGCACTCTTTTCTGCAACACTTGCAAGTTAGGTGATGCTTTTTTTAATCCCCCGCGTCGTTCCCTCGAATTATGCTCCCCTTCTTTCTTTCTTTTAATAGTGGGCCTAGGACGGCTTGATTCCAATTCTCTCCGCCTGTTTGTTCCATAAGTGCTCTTGAGTCCCCCCACCCGAGTCTCCCCGCATTTCGTCTTCCTTTTTTTTATTCCAACACCCCCCCCCCAACCCTTTTCCCTCTTTGTGGGTTTCCTCTGAAAACCCTACCTCTCTTGGGCGATTGCTTTCAACAGCTTCGTTTTTCCGCCTCCTTCTGCTGCACGTTTTCCCCTTCCCCATGTTCCTCCCCCTTCTCCGCTTCTTCCGTCAGCCTTTTTTTTTTGGAATCACGGTTCCCACCGTCCCTTTACCTACGGTAATTCCATTGCCTAAATTCCTGGTCAACCTTTTTTCTATTTTTAACCTCCGCCGTAGAGAACCTGTCTTTATTGATTCAGTCGGCGGTTGCCCCCCTTTCCCTTTTGAGATGAGTAGCCTTATTTCTTCCTGCAATCGATATTGGTCACGCCTTAACGTGAGTTGTTCCGTACTTCCCTAAGATGATTTCCCCTCGGACTTTTTCAGGATTTTTATCTCTTTTCTCCCTTTTTTTCCTCCGCTTTCTCTCTTCCTCATCCTCGTGGTGTTTTTCGGTCAAAAATTTTCGCAAGGACCCTTTTGAATTTACCACTCCCTCCTCCTTTTAAGCGGGACCTCCTTCTTCTTCAACTAAGGTTCCCCTTCTCTGGTCTCGGCAATTTTTCTCCCCGATAGCCCAATCCCCCTCTTTTTTTCCGTTACCTCAGTAGTGGCCCTTTATTTTCTACTGAATCTCAGTTCTATTACTTCTGATCCCACTTCCGTACAAGCAGTCCCTTGTCCTAAAACAATTCGATGATCGTTTTACTTGCAACACATCCCCCTTTTTTAACTTGTGCCTTGCTTCTGGCCATGACCGTCTTACGTCCGTTCATGTTGCTTTTCCCCCAACCGGCTGCCGGGGTTCTGAGAGTGAAGGCCCTTTCCTCTTGCTCCCATAGTCGGTTTAAAACAGTAACTTTAATTTTCGTGGTTTTTCCATAATCGCCTAAGTCCCTTTTTCTGTCCTCCATCCCAATTCATACCTCCCCCGAATGTTTTTGTCCCTCTCTTGGTGCACTCCCCCCTCTGAGTTGCGTCCGTTGATGACATTTAAGGTTCCCTTTCTGCCATCCTTAGTAGGGCTGACCAGAGTCCTTTGACTTCTGCAGTAATTATCTTTCCTTTGGGCCGGTGTGATTACCCCCTCTGGCCCTTCCCCCCCCACACGGTTTCCTCCTCAGTTCCCCCCCCCGGTCAGGGGAACCGACGGTCCTTCCCCCTCCGAATCTTTTTTCCCCCACATCTTGATTGGGTGCTTCCTGTCGGACTTGCGGAACATTTCTTTTGATCCGAACCAGTCCGTCATCCTCCCTACCCTTAAGAGATGAGGCCTCTTTTTTATTCTTTTTTGACAATGGTCAACCCCCCCTCTCCCCCAGCCTTCTTCCCCTCATCCTGCCTTCTATCCCCCCTCCCCCCTTTTCCTCGCCGTAGTCCCTCTCTCGTTAGTTCTCCCTCTTTTTTCAAGAAAAGAACCCCCCTAACGACCTTCTTTATTTCTCCGGTTTTGGTCCTCCGCCCATAGACCTTTGCCCGTCTGGTTCAGGACATCCTTCTTCTTCCTTCCCCAGTGCTGTTCAAAGGATTTCCCTCCCTAACGGGCTGGCAATCGGAACCCCCTTTTCCCTCCCCAAGGAAGGTGACCCCCGTTCGAGAAATTCCAATCTGAAGGTTTTGATTCGTCAACCTTGACATTTTTTTTTTTTAAATTATGCAGCGTGGCACAGTTCCTTGCCCTCAACCAATCATCTCACATAGATTTGGACCTTTTTCCTTTGGCGCAGTCTATGCTTTTTCCACAGGGCCCCTACCATTTCTTGCCTTGTTCTCTATGTTCTTTTTCTTCTTTGGATAGATGAAACTTTGTCTAGAACCCCCCTTTGGTATTTGGTTGCTGTTTCCCTTCTTTCTCGGCCGGATTTCTATCTTCGAACCTCTTCGATCCCGCCCCCCCCTTACGCCCCCCCCTCTTTTTTTATTTCTGAGCAGATGTGCAGTCCCCCGTTACGCACCTGTCCCCCTACTTCTCGTTTTCTCTTATCTCGGACCCGCCAATCTTTTCAAGTGATATTAGGCGTTATTTGTGATTTGTTCTCTTATTCCAACTATAGGACCCGAGACCCCACCCCCTTTGATTCCCCCCCAGTAAGTTTTCTCTCTTCCTTGCCGTCTTTTGCCGATGAAATCCTGACTTGCCCCACTGGTTCAGAACAACTTTTCTTTCTTTCCTGCTCCCTGAGCCTTCCCCCACTCTTTTTCCCATATTCCTCCCTTTTCTTTCCCCCATATCTCTGCTTGCCCATCTGCTTTCAGTCGGCATGTGTCTTGACCTGTTAAACTTTACCTGGAGAGTTCCCCTTTTTTTTCCCATTGACAGCCTCCCTATATGTTCTAAGCTGACAGCCTGTTCGCAAGATTATGAATAAGTTCCTCTCCGCCCCTTCTATGACGCCTTTTAAGTGAATTGAATCCCATCTTTTTTCTTCCCGTTGTTGTTTTTCTCTCATTCCCTTCAACTTTCCCCCTGGGTGGCGGCCCTCCGGGATGCGTGTATCCCAAGAACCTTTTCATGGTTCTCGTGCTTTTACCCTTTTACTACAAATCTGACTCTTCGGGATTCAATAATCTTTTTTTTCCCCCTTTTTTCCCGTTGACACATTCCACCTGCCTTCAATCTTCTGTTTTCCCCCTTGAGTAGCGTTTGTCGATGATTTTTCATTCTCCCCTTTGGTTGCTAATGCTGCTCGGTCGAAGAGACTTTGTTGTCCCTCCTCCCCCAGTGTAGGTTGTACCTTCATGTTCCTTCGCCAGACGCGCCTGATTCTTTCTTTTTTGTGCTTTTGTGCTCGTTTACTCTTAGTCACCCTGTTTTTTTTCCCACAAACCCCTCAACCTCCCCCTCCACCTTACGCTTTTCTTGAAACTTGCGTTCCCTGCCGATAACTCCTTTTTTACCACGTTGGATGCCCTTTTTCCCCGGGGACCATACTTCTTAAGAGGATAGGATCTGTCTTGTGATTTTTTTGGTCTTTTCTCGAGTGGTCCTCTTTGGAAAGTTTAACCTTCCCGCGCCCCAGCCTCCAATTTGATCCTCGAATTGATTCTGATGCGTCAGTTTTCCCTCCTCTTGATACTTCCCCGGTTTTCTTGTGGTCCCACGCATATACTGTTCTTTCCCGCGGGAACATCTATTTGAGATCTTTTTTTCATATTTTCCTTTTTTCCCCTCTCCCATGTTCCAAAATTTTTCTAGACGGTCCACCCAACTCCTCCCCCTTTTCCTCTTTCTCGGTTATGCGCCCTTTTTTCTTCTTCCTGCGTCTTTTTCCCGATCCCCCAGTCTTCTTTTTGGGACTTGCATTTTTTAAAGCTTCCATTGCGAGTTTCCCTTCTTGCCTTGCCACACCCCTCTTTTTTAATCTGCCCTCCCCCTTTCTCCTCACTTCCCCCTTTCTTTCTGGAGTATGCTACGACGCTTTTACGTTCTGCTTAGCACCCTTTGGGTTTTAGTAAGGTTTCTTTTGCTTCGGGTCACGTGCCTTGGCTAAAATTTTAACTTTCTTCTTCTCATCCCGTTTCCCTGCGTTCCGTTGAACTTTTCTCGAGCTTTTCCACACATTTCTTTTTCTTCCTCTTTCGTACCTCTTTTTCTTTGATTTTTTTTTTTCCCTCTTCCCCGTGACCGAATCTGCTCAACAACCACGTGGTTTTGTTCCCCGTCGTGCTTGCTCCAAGTTCGGCCCTTTCCGTCCTTTCCCGGCTTAGTAGAACCCTCTTTTCCCCCCCCTCTAGGAGCCCCTCGTCTCTGTGTGTCATTTTTGTTTTTTTCCCTCTTATCGTGCCTCTCTTCACCACAAGGGGTTCCTCCTTCCTTGTTTCGGTGGTAAACCCCGCGGTGGTTTTTCTCTCCCAACAAGACCGACTCGGTTTCCATCTGGGACCCTCTTTTTTTTCAGTTCCTGTGTTTTCCCTCTCCTGCCGCAAGTGACGATTTTTTCGCTCTCCGTCCCGGCCGGTCCCTTTTTTGTGGACGAAGAGGAGACGCATTTTTCTTTTTTCCCTTTCCTTCCATCTTTCTTTTCCCTTTTCCCCTGTCGACCACCCCTGCCCCGTCCCCTCCGTGTATTCTGCTGTATTTTTAGCGCAGTATCTGTGACTAGTGCCCCCCGTTTTCCCTTCCCATTTTTGGCTCCACTTCCCCCTTTCTTTCTTGGAATATCTTACTCTTTACCACTTCCTCACGGGCGGTCGTTTTTTCCCGTAGTGCCTATTTCGGTCGGCGGCTGTGGCGCCTTTTTTTTTTTTCCAGCTAGTAATCCGTTTCCCTTAGAACCCTTCCCTTTCTCTTCCTCCTCACCTCCGTTGTTGTGGCTTGATCCTTGATTTCATTTTGAAACTTTATGCTTCCCCCTCCGCCCCATTCCCCCTACATCTATTTTTTCCCCCCCACTCGGAACAAAAGCGCCGCCTTCCTTTTTCCTGGTCCCCTGATGCACCTCCCGGAAGTTTCTCTTTTTAGGGGGACTCCGGTCTTTTTCCCTTCTACGTTCCTCCCGGCTCCGACGGTACAGCTCACTCTTCCCTCCACATTCTTCTTCTCTTCCCACCTCACCGTCCCCGGCATTGAATCTTCCGTATGCATGCCCGTTCCGTTATTTTTTTGGTTGTCCTTCTCCACCCCCATCCCTTCGGCCGTCGAGAGATTGTCCTCTTAGAGATGGAACCCATTCCGGCAGCAAGCAGGACTTCCAACGGTCGTGGGTTTCGGCCGAATAGCCTCTTTTTTTTTCTTTTGGTTCTCCCATCCCACCATCGTTCTTCTCCACGAAAACGCCCGTGGTTTCTTTTTTTGTTCTTGAAGCCTTCTTGATGCGTCCTTTCGACTCCGTGAACCCCCTCGTCCCCGCCTCCTTGCGTTTTTTCAACGAGTGTTTACCCCTCCTTTTTTTCAGGATACTTCTTTCCTCGGACGCTTTTCTTTCCTTTTACACGTTTTATCCCCCCAACGGTTGATTTTTAATTTTCTTTAATCAGGCGGGAACGTATTTTTTTTGGATTTTTTTTCCCCCCTCCAAAGATCCTTTTGTTTTTTTTTTGTCGACGATCTCTGTTACACGCCTGGGGTGGACCGCTCTATCCCAAGTTCACCTTGCCCTTATTTCTTTTTTCCTTGACAGTAAAAGCGATTGTTAGTGGACGCTCCCCTTTTTTTTTTCATGTCTGCCCCCTTCCCAGTGGGACCCAGTCTTTTTTATGAACATCCTGCCTTTCTTACCTCCCGTTTTTTCTCCGGCCCGCCTTGCTCACGAGATCGTTCATAAGTCTAAGACCCCTCCGGCATTTTGATCTGCTTCTTCCGTTTCTTTCGTATAGCCAGGTGTTTTTCCAGGGTTTTCCTTTTCCCTTCCTAGTTGTCCTATTCACGTACATTTGCTGCCAGAACCCCCTCCTTTCTTTTTCCCTCCCCAGTGTCCTCCTGACCCCGTTCAGTGAAACCTGATTAGAGAAATTCTTTCCTCTTTGCCTTTTTTTTGGCCCCGTGTCGTCCCCCCCCTTTTTTTTTTGGAAAAGATCCTGTTTCAGGTCATATGCCCTTTCTGTTCCCCCCCCCATAGATTTTGACCGCTGGCATTTTGCGCCGTCATGCTTTTGGAAGCCCCTCTTTTCCCATGTCCCCCTTTCAGTGCAGCGTGATTCCCCGTCCCCGCATCTGGGGAAATATCCTTACTGAGGAGCACACTCCTTTCTTCTTTCTTGCGGTTTCCCCCTTTTCTGGTTGAAGCGCTTTTTTCTCCTTACCCACTTTTCCTTTCAAAACCCCGTCTCCGTGTTTCCAGGAGCTCTTTCCCCCCCTCGGTACAAGCCCCTTACGTCCTCTCTTTTTTCTAGTGCTCGTCCCGCGAGCCCCGCCAGCACAGTATTTTTTTTTGGGTTTGTTTTTGTTTTTTTTTTTTTTTTTGGGGGTTTTGGTTATTCTTTTTTTTTTGGTGGGGTTTTTTGGGTTTTCTCTTGAACGGGGTGGTTTGTGGGTGGCATTGTTTGTTTTTTTGGTGTCTGGGTTTTCTTTTGTTGGTGGGGGGGTTTGTGGGGTGTTTGGGTGTTGTTGATTTTGTTGGTGGTTGGGGGGTTTTGTTTTGTGTGGGCTTTTCCTTGTGGTGTGTGAGGGGTTGTTTTTTTTTTTTTTGGTTTTTTTCGCGCGTGGCCCCTCCGTTCTTGTACTTGGCTGTTTCGTGGTGGGTGTGGTGTGTGGTTTGGTGGGCCTGGGGGGCTGGTGGTGGGGCTCTTCTTTTTCACTTCCTTTTTTGGGCTGGGGGGTCTGTCACACCGCTCCCTCTCTCCCCCTCCCCCCCCTCCTCACACCTCAACATACCCTACACCCCCTTTCTTTCCCCTCTTCTCCGATCCCCCTCTCTTTTCTCCCACTTCACTCCTGTGCCGCCCACCGCACTTCCCCTCCCACCCCACCTCCCCCCCAACCTACCTCCATCACCCCCCTTCGTATCCACTCTCAATTCCCCCTTCTATAAACGATCCCCCTTTCTGCGTCCTGCCCCCCACCTTTCCTCCCCCACTTCCCTACCTCCCCCTCTTCGCACGCACTACTTTCCCCCCTCCCACCCCTGCCCCTCCTTCCACCTCTTTACCTCATTTTCCTCTTCCTCCACCCGTCTTACCCCCCCACTCCTATCCGGTCATACACCACCTTCCTCCATTCTCCTCTCACCCTCCTTACACTCCCCTCCTCTCCCATGATGCCTCCCCCCTACACCCCTTCTTGCATTGTGTGGTTGTCTTCGGTTGTTGCTTTTGTGTGTGTTTTTCTTTTTCTTCTTTGGGGGGTTTCTGTATGTTGGGGGTTTTTTTTTTTTTTTTTGTGTGTGGGGGTTCTTTTTTTTGGTTGTGGTTGTCTGGTGTTTGTGGTTGGGGTTTTTTGTGGTTTGCCGTTCTTTGGGGGGGTGTTTTTTTTTTTTCTTTTTTTTTTTTCTTTTTTTTTGTGGTTGGGTTTTTTTTTTGGTTTTTTTTTGGTGGGTGTTTGTGGGTTTTCTTTTTTTTGGTGGGGTTTTTTGTGGTTGTGTGTGTTTTTTTTGGGTGGGAGTTGTTTTTTTTTGATGTGTTTGTGTTTTCTGGTGTGGGTTTTTTTTTTTTTTTTTTTTTTTTTGGTGGGGGTTTTTTTTTGGACTGATATATTCTTTTTTGCGAACGCATGGCTGCCTCTTCTACTTTTCCCTCTCCCCCCCCCCGACTCCATACCGGACCTCCTCTTTCCCTTTCGCGTTGCGACGTTCCCTCCCCTTTACCACGGGACACTGTTGTATTTTCCCTGCGTCAACACCTTTTTCTGTTCCCCCAGAAGGCCACATTTCCTGCACTTGCCTCCCCACCCGGTTCGTTCCCCTTTCCTGCACTGATTTTGCAGTTCCGTTGAAGGCATGTGATGGAGCAACTTTCCGCTTTTTTTCTTCCGACAGCGCTTTCTTTTGTGTTAAGATTAGGTGTTCTAGGACATCGCCTGATCCCAAGTGATCTTTTTTTGTTTAAGCTTTCCTCGTGAACGTGCATCAAATTCCTTTTCCCCCTTTTTGTTGTCAAGCGCTTTTTTTTCCCTTTTGACCTGGGTCGGCGAGGGGGGCGTGCCCACTCCTTTCCTTTCTGTTTGGATTCCCTTTTGTCCTCAGGTACTCCGTCAAAACTTACCTTTTCTTGAAGGCGAGTTCTCCGTGGTAAAGTCCACGTCCCTGTCGCTTCACTACTTCCTTTTCTTTCCAGGCCCTTTGTGCATTCTTTCTTGATAATATTTGCCTTTTTTTTTTGCGCTTGCGCGAGCCTCCTGTGAAGGAACTTTTTTGTCCTCGTCAACGTCCCCCCCTTTCCCGTTTACCTTTTATGTCTTTTCCCCTGACGCAGCACGTGGAGCGCGTTTTATTTGGGTGCTTCTTTTGGTTTTGAAACGCCTATAGTTGTCCCCCCCCTTTTTTGTGTCAACCCCGCTCACCGCCCTCTCCCCTCCCTTTTTGCTTGATTTTCTCCTTTCCTATCACATAAGTTTCAGTGAAACCTGCTTCTTTCCGGTGTGACTTGTACCTCCTTGCCTTCGTTACTTTCCGACACGTTTTGTTGCTGAGTCGTTTGCCCTGGATTTTTTTTTTGGTTTCGCGGAGGCGGAAAGATCCTTTTCTTTGCCAGCCTCCCAACCCTTTTTTTTTCCTCTGTTTCTCCGCAGTGTGCTCTTCACGTGTGCGGACGAGTTAATCCTTCAAATGGTCGCCCTGGCTTCACCCACCTTTCATTTTTACTTAGCCCCTCGTTCTCGATTTGAGATGCTAGTCATGCCTCTCTTTGATTTGCGACATTTTCCAAACCTCTTTTTGACCGGTTCCTTAAAGAACATTGTGCTTCACTGCTCCTTTTGTCTTTCTTCACTCGCTTTCCCGATGCAATTTTCTTTTTGGGATGCATCCTGTGAAGAGGTCCCTCCCTAAGACCTCTGTGTTTTTCCTTAATACTGATGCCACTCACAGGATTTTTTTTAGCCCCTTTTCGCGTGTCTTTTTGCCCTTTTCGTTAGAGCTCTTCGTCCTACACCCCTTTCGGTCTTTCTCATTTTTTTTTGGAGCTTTGCACTCGGGTGTTTTCATCAGACAATTCACACGAGATTCCTTTTTTTTTTATTTCGCGTGATACTTTTTGATTTTTCTCGCAGCTTAAAACTTCCCTCCTTCCGCCCCCCCCCTCTTTTCTCTTTATTGATCCGTTTTTCTTCCTCCCCCCCTCAATCCTTTAATCTGCTGATTAAAACCCGTTTTTTCCGTGTTTTTCCCGAAGTGATGCTAATGCCCGCTTCGCTCTGTTGTCATTTTCCTTCTGTTTGGCATAACGACGCCCCTTGACAGCGGCCCAAGTTTTGTCTTCTTTCTTTTAGGCGTGCAGTCACATGGCACTCCCGGCCACGTTTCCCCCCTCCGATGGTTTTGATTCTCCCCCCCCCTCCGAAATTAGGGGAGATCTTGTTTACCCAGTAAGTTTATTTTGTTCTGACTGCCCGGGGACGCCACTTTTCGCTATCTACGGTCTTCTTTTTTCGCCTTTGGTCCGACGGCACCCTCCGACTTGACGTCATCTGCTTTCCCCCCTGCCGGGCATTTTTCACCTCCTCCTTCGAATTGTTTCTACGGATTTGTCTTTCGGTAGTCGCCCCCCCCAGTCCCCTCCTTTTTTGCAGAGAAGTCTCATTTGCCGTGTCTCCTGACATGCCTTTTTTTTTTCCACCCTCTGCCGAGGACGACAGGCGTCCGGTTTTTCCTTTTGGTCCGCTATGATGAGGTCCTTTAATGGGCGCGGCTTTTTGTTTGTTGCCCCTTTCCCTTTCCCGCACTGTTTCTATCCCGTTGTTGGTGAGAGAGATAAACCCTTTTTGCACTTGGTTGCGCCATTTACCGCCTTTTTCCCTTCCTTAGGAGGCGGCCTACCAGAATTTTTCCTTCTTCAATTTTTCTCTTCAACGCCTCTTAGTTTTTGCCAAGGTGGGACCTACATCTGCATCTCCGTCGCCTTGGGTCATCTTTACCCTTCCTCCATACTTCCCCCCCTTAGACGGGCTTTCACAAACATCTCTTCCGCGTGAAGCCGCATCGATGGTCTCTGCCCTTCCGCATTTCTTTTCCCCTTTTCTACACCCACCCCCAAGGCCGGGACGTCGAATCTTTACACCTTCCCCGTTCTAGCAGGAAGTCGGCACCGTCGACTTCTTTTTTGTCTCCCATCCTCGCCACAGACCTTTTGTCTCTTTACCCTCCGATACTTTGGCCTCCCCTGAACTCGTGTTCGGGGTTTTAGTTCTTTTTTCCCTGCAGCGCTTCATTTTTGAGCTGGTCCTAATGAAACAGTCCCTTTGGCCGCGTCGGGATGGTAAGTTTCCGCTCCCCCCCTTCCGCAGACAATCTCCGGCCGTTTGTGCCACTAGTTCCCTGTCCACACGGTGATGGTTCCTATCCGTGCTGCCCTCCTGTACCTTTGGTCACGATTGTGGATGCCCTTCCCCGATCCCCCCCCCTTGAAACATGGGGTTTTTCCGTTCTGGATTGGCGACCCCAGCTGGTTCGAAGCTCCCCCCTACAGTTCCCCCGAACCTTATACTATTTTTTTTTTCCTTATGAAAACGTAGGCTTTAGTCCTCTTCCTTCGTTTTTTGTGCTTTCACAACCTTCCTAGGCGATGCAAAGCGCCCTTTTTTACAAAGCCAGTGGTGCTGCCGGCCGTTCCTTTTTTCAATCGGAGGCTCTCTTCCCCCAGAAAAGACCCCTCTCCCTGACAATCCGTTAGTGCCATCGATATTCCTTAGAGGGGTGTTTCCCCTTACTCATATTCTGCATTTGCTCCTCATTTTATTTTTTCCACAGGCTGCACCCGGACTCTTCCCTGGCAAGGAAAAAGACTTGACACCGACACAAGTAAGCAGTGAACTCGAATTGTATTTGGACCGTCTTCTCAATGAACGTTGTGGCCTTTTTCCCGGTGGAAATTTTCTAGCCCTAGACACTTTTCTCTAGATTTTGAGACCGCTGTTCTTTTCCCATTCTATGCTTTGAAGACTGGGCACTTTTTTTTTTCAGTTGCCGCGGCTGATAGGATGCGTCCCCCTTTTTCTGCTTGGGAAAGAGACTACACTGAGGTCAGACACCCCACCCTCAGGTGGTCTTATTTTTTTGCGGATGGTTTTTCCTAACCCGGTCGCACTATTGTCACCCACTCTTCTTCTCCCCCAAACCATTCTATGACATGTGTATTCATGGACGCTGCAAAGGATTTACCGTCCCGCACAATTTATCTCACGCGGTTCCTTACTCCCGTTCATGAGGTTTTCTGCGAGAAATCTTTCCATTTTTTCAGGCGTTCGTTTTTTTGGAGTGAGGTGTTCCCCATAAACGCTGTCCAATATCGACGGTGAGCCCCCCCCCACCCCTAAGCACCCCCCCCCCAGATCGCTTTTTTAATTAGTCTGTGCACTGCTCCTTCATGTAGTTCTTCGGTGTAGCTTCTTCACCCTTTCTCGGGATCGAGCACCTGAGCACCCACCGGTTCATATGACTCTTACTCCCCCCCCACCCGGGCTGGCTTAGCTTTGCTGAACGGTGTGTGCATGGGCCTACAGAGACTCATGGACTCCACTCGGAAGAGGATTATGTCTTCCTATTCGGTGTTCTAGGACGCGTCTATCAAATTTCAATTCACGCCTACTTCTCTCCTCAACATCAA
>Ga0179593_1627273_pt1 | contig 24184 bp, 28 predicted proteins | sample CZODoug2_1_08_16_FD_185931 | JGI IMG/M metagenome (GOLD analysis project Ga0179593, IMG submission 185931) | Vadose zone soil fungal communities from Angelo Coast Range Reserve, California, USA - CZODoug2_1_08_16fungal (PacBio error correction) | ecosystem: Environmental > Terrestrial > Soil >... | reverse complement strand
GTCGGTTCTCCATTCGGAGTAATCCCCTTTTCATCATCTTCTTCGTCACGCTCTCACTCTCCCCCCCCTCCAGACCCTCCTTCCCCCGAGCTTTTTGTACCTTCCTTTGGCTCCATTTTGTTCCTTATTTCGACTCCTAATCCCGCATCGGCGGCGTGAAAACTCCCCATGAGCCCCCAAACGTCCTTTTTCCCCCCCCCCTGCTGAGTTCTTGGTCAAACTGCACGCGTAAGACGTCACGCGAGGGGTTTTGTTAGCCTTTTTCCCCGCCCCCTCCCCCCGAAAACTCTTCTGGTAGTTCTTTTCTCGAGAGAATATCCCTAGCGCCCCCTTCCCCACCGTCTGGAGCGACACAGCTTTGGAGATCCGTGAGCAAAGCGTCTCCCCTTCGTTGAATCCTGCAGAACTCTTCCCCGAAGGGGTCCCCCGTCCGTGCTTCCACACCCCTTTTTTCGCAAACAGTCCCGTTAACTCCCCTCCTGTTTTCAAATACTGCGTGCGACTCCCCCTCCAACGCTCGCCCTCAAACATTTTACACTTGAAAAACGGCATTTTAGTTCGCTCCTTTTTTTTCCCGTGTTGCCGGAAAAGTGGCACGGACCCCCTCCTGGATGGCGCGAACCCTCTCCCATTATTCCCAAGGCAACCTTTTTCCCGTTCGTGGGCGCGTACGATTGCTTCTCACCATCAGATTTCTTCCGCATCGATTTTCCCCCCCTTCAGTCTCACTCCCCCGTCTTCCCCCAGCTTCCTCCTCCTCCTCGGAAGTCCCGTAGTAGAGTTTTTGTGTTTAGGGAGCTTTGCTCATTCCTTTTTCTTGTCCGGCGGATTTCCTACAGCAATCGTCCTCCTTTTTCCCTCTTTAAGACCGATTATACGCAGTGACGCCCCATTCATCCTTTTCCCCGCTCTCGGGGTCTATTTCCTTAGCATGCCTTCTGGAGGATCTCTCCATCTGTACTTAGCTAGAACTGCTTCTCACTAGTCTTCTCTTCCGGGATCAAACCCGGAACTAGTTTTGTCCCCCTGTGGGAAGTCCCCTACCTCCCGAGATCTCTTCATTGTGGTTCAAAGTTCAGGATCTGTAAAGAGGATTCCTATTTCCCTTCCCCCCCCCCAAACAACCCCTTAGACCACCTTAGAGGCATGCCGTTCCCCTTTCGTGGAAGGCCTTCTGAGATGACCCCTTCCTGCGGCCACGGACACGCTCGTTCAACGAGATCTCCCTTCTTTGCTCAGGGAGGAGTCTGACGTTGGAAAAAGATTTTTCTGGACTGCGGCTAAGGGGTTACCCGTCTCTGCCCCAGCTTCTCTGAATATCCTTTTTTCCTCCTCGTGGGGTTTTTTGGCGGATACTATCCGCCCGCGGTGAACAGGATCTGCCCCCCGTATTCTTTCAAGACGCGATTTCCAGGGGCGTTAAGCCATAAGAAATTCTCCCCCCATCCTTCCCCTCTGGCTTTGGCATTTTCCTGGCTGTTTTCCCGACCCCCCATTTGGGGCGTCCGTCGGGGCGATTCGAAGCCGAGTCCCGCGGTTTTCCCCAATGAGCTCAAGCGTCGAGCCCTGGCTTGTGCCCCAACATGCTAGAGACTTTCGTCGTATTTAATACCCCCCTTTTTCTTTTACTTGAGGTTCGTCAATGCCTCTTCTTTCTAAGAAAGTCCTTTTAACGAGATCTCCTTCCGGATGGAGAGTAATACTGCACTTTTTTTTCTAAGGCATATTCTCTCTGTCTGAGGCTTTAATGCTCTTCGTGGGATCTCTCTTTCCTGCTCGAAGTGTAACTTTCTTTTTCCCGGGTCATTCCGGCGCGATCCCCTCTCCTCAGAAGCAGCTTAATTACTATGCTCGGTCCTCATATAACCCTATTTGACTTCCCTCCGATCGCCTCCTTTTATTCTTCTCCAAGATTTTTTCCCCCCTGCCCGAGCCCCAATTCTTGGGACCCTTTCGTCGTGGTTTCGCGTTCCCCTGTCGGCAGTGCCGTTCCACCCACCCTTTTTCCTTTTCAGAAGTTTCCCGGTTTTCTTTCCCCGGTGTGAAGGTCTCCTTTTCCGTTCTCCTTCGTTCGCCTCGTATTTATAGAGGCTTCTCCCTATTAGCCTCTTTTTTTTTCTCTGGTGGATTCTTCTTAGTCTTCCCCCGGGTGATTCTTCCATGTAATCCTCCTCGCGTATAGTATCGCGGCACTTTCCGTGGATACCTTCTCTCGCACTGATGTCTTCTCCCTCCGGGTTTGTTCCCCCCTTTTCCCCCGAATTTTTCCGGAGTTCTTTTTTCTCGGGCCAAAAGAGTCCTTCCACATGCTTGCAGACTTCCCGCCGGCAGGTGTCCCCGAACTGCTTCTTTTTTCCGTTGTCCTCTCAGGTTCTTTTCTTGATTAGTCTCGTGTCCCCTGGGACTCTTCCCTTCTTCCTTTTCAGTTGCCGTGTGACACCCCTGCCTCGTCTTTTTCTGGTTTTTATCACCATCGAGATCCTTTTCAGTAAATGCTCTCACTGAGCAATTGTGTCATATCAGATATTTTTTCCTCCTTCCCCGTTGGTGGGTTCCTTCTCCGGGTTTTTCTTGTTTTTAATGTTTTTTTTTTTTTTTGTGTCTTTCTCCCCCGCCGACGAGAATTCCTCTTTTCTCCTACACTCTCACCCGGCCGAGATTTATAGGTCCTTTTTTTTTCAAATCTGGATCCTCCCCTCGTAACCCCCTACCTCAAGCTCTCCTTCCCCCCATTCAACCGTCACAACCCCCACACGTACACCCCCCCTGCGAGCCCGTCGACGTCACTAGTTACCCGCAAGGAGTTAATCAATTCGTTTTTTTTAGAGTCTTTTTTTTTTCTCTCACAAGCAACCCCCTCCGAACGCCCGATGTCTTTTTCTTCTATCTGGAAGATCATACGCGCGCCTCCCCTTCGTCGCCGGCCCTTCTTATAATTTTTCTCCCCTTGTCTCTTCTATTCCTCTCTCTGCTGAATTTACGGTTGGCACAATGAATCCCCTCCTTCGGAATTCCCCCTACCGATAATCATCCCTCTTCTCCCACCCTTAGGAGCTCTTTCCCCGAACTGACACTCCCTACCCTTCGTGTCAGAAAGCTCTCAAGCCCAGCCTTCCTTCCCTTTCCCCTCTTTTACTGGCCGCTCCCTCTCAGGGAGTCCCCCCCCTTTTCCCTTCACTCTCCAATTGACCCCCCTCCTGATAAGTAGGTCCGGGCCCCCGGAGTTTTATAGGCTGTTATTCCTCTTTCGTCCTCTTCCCTCCAAACCTTCCCCTCCATAGGTGCCAGAACACCTTCTAGGACCCTAACGTTTCCCTCTGGAACCTCCCTCCCCTTAAGCGCCTTTAGGGGACGCCTCGGCTCCGGATGATGTCCCCCTCCCTTAAAAGTTCCTGATTCCGACTTAGATTCTCAGGAAGATCTCCTTCGAGCCCTGACAGTTTCCTTCCAGCCGGTTCCTTCAGGGTTTACCATGCCCTCCGGGCAGCTTCTCCGTTTCCCTTCGTCGGTCCTGAGACCCCTCGATTGCAGGATCCCTTCCAGACCCTCTACCTCCTTTTTCGAGGACTTTGCAGTACGGATAGTTCTTTTTGTTTATCGCAGGCTTTCGCCGGGAGGTCCACCGAGAATCCCCAAACTCCGAGATCCTTTTAGACCTAGGATGAACCCACCTTGTCTGTCTGCAAGAACCTCCTTTTTTTTTCCGCAGGCCATCTTGTACGATCTGTCAAAGAGATCTTCTGAGGCTCAGGGCTGTCGGGCTGCCTCTACGCTGCCTTTCTGGGAATCCCTTGTTTTCGCGGGGTCACTCTGGATCTCATCAGGATTCTTCCTTTGCAGACCCGGTTGTTTGGCGATGTAGCTTTCACCCAGGATTCGTTGTCTGGGAACCCTTCCAGCAGTCACTCAGACGATGTCAGTTCGGAGAAGTCAGAACCCCATCACGATGTTCTGAGAGTGCTTGCTGAGGACTGGTCGTTTTCTGCATAGAAGAAATGTCTGTAAGCTGTAAGAGAACTTTCTCGAGAATTCCGACCTTCTTCTAGGTTTCTTTTGAGGTCCTCCTGAATCTCTCTTGCTGTGAACCACCCACACTTCTAGTAGCTTCGGAGTAGTTCTTTTCCGCACCCCTTCGTGGATGTCTTTTCTTCCCCCTTTTTATTGTGATCGTCGTGTCATGAATCGTTTGCTCTAAGGCGGACGATTTCAGCCTCGTCTTTTTCTTTTTTTGTGATATTTCCTAAGCCATGCTTTCTTTCCCCCTTCCGCCAGGCTCTTCTTGGAGATCTCTTCTTTCCTTCTGATTATTCCCTCTCGAATGCTTTTCTTTTTTCATGTTCCCCCTCTAGAACCTTCCCTTCCCCCGTGGAATTCTGCTCGGTTTGAGAGATCCTCTTTCTTAATCTCTTTCTTCCACCTATGGACTGACTGTAGTACAAGATTTCGGTTTTTTTTCGTTTTTTTGTAGACTCCTTTCTATGAGACCTCCTATCCCCTCGTTGCCTTCCCCTTTAATTACTTGGTTTCCGTTAAAAGTTTCTTGTAGTTTGAAGTACTCCCACGCCCCCTCATGTAGCTCCTCCGCTTTGATTGTAATCCCGGGGGGTGTCCTTCCTCCCCGGCCCGTTTAGAGGCGCGCCCGCGTTTTATAGTTCGGAGTTCAGATTCGATGTCGCCATCCCTGTGGCCGTTTGTTGATTCCTCTATCGTCTAAAACCCCTTCTCCCTTTAGGGCATGCGGTTCCAAATTTCCCATCAGATCTCTTCCGAGCACTCCTCACTTTCTTTCAGGTCCCGTCTTGTAGGCCTGTGACCCTACGGGGGTTCTTTCTCCTATATATTATAGCTTCTCCAGCTACTGCATAAAGAACGGGCGTGACGGAGGGCTCGGTGCTCACATCGTCCCCCTTCCCCAACTCTCTCCTTCTTCGGCCTGTGTCACGGAAAGGCCCCCCCAGGCTCTCTGGTTTATTGCCCTTGGTTGTTTTGGTGTTTCAGCCCCCCCTGAGTTTCGGGAGGCCGTCCCCCCTACATTGTAAGTTTTTCACCGCGGAGTCAAGGGCCTTGACAAAGTTTCCTGTGTGGGTCGTCGAAGGTCCGGCGGGCTCTTTTTCATGAGGGAAATTCGCATTCGCCCCCCCCGTTGCCTTAGCCGTTGTACAACCGTTTTTGTCTCCTTTCGATCTTTGTGGGCCAAGGTTCAGAGTACTTTCCATTCCCCCTCGCGAAGATATCCTAGAACCTCCCCCCCGACTTTGAATCTTCGATGGGACGTTTAACCTCAATTTGACCTACGCTGTGAAGATTCCCCTGGACCCCCCTACGATTCACGCTTCTGCCCTCCCATGAGCGACCACCCCCCCCCAACACGGTACAACCCGGCTCTAATTGGAGTTTTTCCCTGGCGTAATCCGACCACTAGATCTTTTTTTTTTCGCCTTTTTCACCTCCCTCTTCCCTTTCCCCCAGATGTTTCTTTCTGGCCGTTTAGTCCTTCCTTCTTCTCCGAGAATTCTTCCCTTCCCCCCTTAGTTCCCTCCCCAGTGCGAGGCTCGGTAGCAAAGCGTCGCGTTTTGATTCCTGCGTACCTAGATAATCTTTCTTCCCACGTCTCACCTCGAGGCTCCTTGACGGCTCCTCTAGAACCCCCGCCTGAAATCCCTTTTTTCCTTTCACCCCCCCCCCTTTTGAAATGCCCCGGTACCTCGGCGGCTCCCTTTTCCCCGTACTGGTCGGCCCACCTCCCGGCCCCTTCCCCCGCCCCTTTTTGAACGCGTCACCCGCTCTCCTTTTCGGCCCCCCCCACGGTCCCCGAGTTGCATCTGTTTTCAGACGAAGTAGACTTAGATTTCCCCCGATCTGGGTGGTGAATCCCAGTCGCATCCTTTAATTTTCTTCCTGAACGCGTTCACGAGAAGTTTCTCCCGTTCTTTCCCAGTCTCTTTTCTTTGAGGCCGAGGGGCCTCGTGGCCGCGAGGAATTCCTCACGGACACTGAGGCTCACCGTCCTTTCTTCCTTTTCTTCTGCGTGGCTCTATTCATTTTCCCCATCCGAATACCATGTTGTGTGACAAGCCTATTTTTTACCCTCGCCGCTTTTCCCCCCACAGTCTTCTTGAAGTTTTCCCTTTCCCCCCCCAGCTCGTAGAAGGCACGACGATTCAGGAATCCATGGTGTCCCCTTCCGTCAAATTCCACTCCAGGCTAGAGGATTTTTTCCTCGAAGGACCTACTTCGGCCTCCTCTCCAAGGAAAACCCCCCCTTTCCCCGAGATTTCTCCCCAATTCTTTCCGAACTCTTTTTTTCCCCCCCCGGATGCCCCCTTTGACCCTTCCCCCTTCCGTTCCCCGATAGCGTCCCCCTCTCTAGTAAGGGCTGAGGGGTCAGGGATGAGGGCTTTCTCTGCCTTAGTGAACCGGGTTTCTCTTCGAGAGGTTTTTTCGTGATCTCTTTTTCCTACCTTTTCTCTCTATTCCAGATCTCTTCTTTTGCAACTTTTTTCCCCCTTACAGAAGTCGAGCAGCGGGTACAGGAGATTTTTCCCCCATCCATGAGCCCTATCCCCTGTATACCTTGATTCCGATGGCCCCTTCGGGAATCCTTCCCCATGTGCGTAAAGAATTCCCCTCTCCCCGTTTTCCTATAGTCGAGGACTCGAGAGGGGTCTCTTTGTGTTGGTTCTTTCCCTTTTTCCGAACTTAAGTCCCCCTTTCCTTCCTTGTAAAAAAACTTCTCTCTTAGGTTCTCTTTTCGCCTACAATTTGGTTTTTTATCCCCTCCTCTTTCTTCATTCTTTTTTTCTGGGCCATGACAATAACTTTTTTTTCAAAGAGGATCTGCTCCTGGAGGGACCTAGTAATAAGCCCTCTGCTGGGTACCCCTCTTTTTTATGTTTTCTGATCCTTCTTGCTCCGAAGTGCTGTCTCGGCTGTCTGCCCTTTTTCGCTTCCTTCCCAGTCCGAAGCTTTCCGAAAGACTTTCCTGCTCTTATCGACGCGCGTTCTTACCCTTCCGGTATTTTGATTTTTTCCTCCCCGGGGATCCCCTTTCCTTTCCCCTCGATGCGTTCTTTATTTAGCCACTTGTCAACTCGTTTTTGAATTCCTTTTTCTTTGTTTGCGTTTCAAGTGTTTCCCTTCCGTTCCCCCCCTTTTTCTTTTCTCCTCCTTCGCGCCCCTTTAAAGTTTTCCCGGTGTGAACTTCCGAGTTTTTTTTTAGCTGGAGTTCCTCCCTGAGTATTTTCTAGAGTCTGTTCGAGCCCTCCCTTGAGCCGTTTTATCTTTCGAGTGCTTCTCCCTCTTCTTTTTCCCTTTTCGTTGATGAATCCAACAGTCACGCGCATGCGACTCTTTTCTGTATCATTGTTCACTTTTTCGCAATTCCTAAAGAAGTCCCCAGGGTTCCTTCTCTCTATCTCATCTACGGACCTCCGAACATCGGGGCGTTAGGTATTCTGGTGATAGCAAAGACTTCTTCCCAGAAAGATCTTTTAAGGCCGACTTGTCCTGTGTATCTGCTTTTCTTTATTTTTTTTTTTGTTCTCTTTTTTCTTTTCAGAAGACCCTCGTTTCTTTTTAGTATTTTCACCCGAGGCTCCTTCTTTTCCACGGACCTTCTCTATATTTGTTTTCTTATATCTGCTTTTTTTTTCTATCTGCAGGTTTTCCCCACCGTGAATCTCTCTTCCCCTCCCTTTCCTTTGTTGTTGTTTACTCTCTCCTTTTTTCTAATGATCATAATTTTTTCCCTTCCTCTCCTCCGCGGCCTGTACCTTACAATCGGACCCCCCTCACGATCATCTTCTCCTGTTTTGGCCCCTTCCTTCCCGACCTTCTTTTTTCAGCCATTTACGCGTTTTCCCTCAGGAGGAAATCCCTCTCGCCAAACCCCCCCCCCAACTTTTTTCATTTTCCCCCTTTTTTTTTCCCGGTTCCGTGTCCTTCCCCTTTCCCTTAGTAATTCGCCGATTCCTTGTTCTTGCTTTTTCTCTTCATCACGCCTCCTTTTGCTTCTTGAGAATCTATTCACTCGCATCCTTTTTCCCAAAAGTTTTTTCTCGACATAAGGGCTTTCTCCCTTTCGCAGACTTGCTCCGTCGTCACATATTGACTGTCCCTTTTTTAAGGCCCCCTCCTGAGTTCCAGACAATCGAGCTCCCTCCCCACCAGCTCAACAACCTTCCCTGTCTCTGCATTTAGAACTCTTCTGGGACCTACGCAGGGCGACCGCCGCGAACGCCGAGACCCCCCTGTTGTTCCCCCCCCTTCCATTACTACCAGAGGCCCTCCTGTCTTTCTCCCCGTGGAACGCTTCTGTACACTTGACCCGCGACCCCTCCGCATCTGTCCTTAACGAGTTCTTGCTCCTTTCCCCCCGTTGATGATCCCCCTCCCCTTTTTCCGACGTCCCTTTCTATTTCCCCTAGGCCTGGGTAATACCCCTCCAATACTGTTTGTCTTAGCTCATCGTTTTTCCAGAGCCTCCTACGTCTTTAAGCTCTTTTTCTTGAGGCAGCTTTAGATCCCTTCTTCCTCCAGTACCCTTCCCTAGAGCTGCCCAGGAGATCTACTCCCTTCGGCAATCCCTCTTTGATGGAGAAATCATCATTTCGTATATGAAAGCGCAGTCGCGTCCTGAGATATTTCTCCGATCCGTGCCGTCAAATCTTTGTTGTTCTCTTTCCTTCCTCCGAAGCTCCTCCTGTTTTCCAGAGCCGTATCCGACGAGGTACGACCCCCGTCCCTGCCCCCCCCAAAGAGACCCTCATAGACTCTTTCCCAAAAAGGACGGTTCTTCCCTCCCCCCCTGGGTTGAAAGCTCCCCCATTGAAAGCTCTTTCCCCCGTCTCTCGTCATGTCTCTTTCACAGGGAGGATTCTTACTCGACTGGCCACTGATTTTTTTTTTTTTTCCTTCACTCGCCGTCTTTACCTACGGAATCTTCCCCTCTAATCCGTGGTTTCTCTTTTTCTGATTCTGGGAGGCAAGAGGGTCCTTGCTCGTGACACCCTTCCCTAATCAGGAAGTCTTTTTTTTCCCCCAATACCTCCCCCTCTTTATTTGTTCTTTCCTGCTCCTCCTTGGGCTTCCTCCCCCTTTGGCGGAAGCTCCTCCCGAGTAAGTTCGGCTGAGTCATGCTCTTTCCCCTTGTGTTGTTCCTTTTTTAGCCGCCCACCTTTTCCTGAACCCCCCCCCCCCCCCCTTGCATAGAGCTTCTTTCGTCTGGGGGGGGGGGTCCGGCACCTTCTTTTTTTTTTTTAACATTGGATCTTCTTCTTTTTTTTTTTCATGCGCGCGATTTTTTTCCTTTCCTAAGACTTTAACTCTCTCTCTCCCTTGAGGGAGATTCTCTCCCTGATGATTTTCTGTCAATAGTGGTTGTGTTTTTTTTTTTTTTTTCTAATGGTCTTGCGCTCGAAGTGCTTTTCGTGATGCCCTTCCTCTTTCCGATAGACCCTCTCCCCCCTAAAAGACTTGTCCTCCTTTTTGCTCGGTGAGTCTATGAGTTCCGGACTGAAGGGTCCCCTCCTATTCTTCTTTCTTTGTCGGTCTAACGTCTTTTCTTCCAATCTTTTTTTTTTTCCTTTTCGGGTTAGACGTCCCGTTTTTTCCTTGCACGTTCAACACCCTTGGAGCCGATGCGTACTAATTGAGCCTCCTCTCTTTACCACTTTTTACATTCCTATTCTTCCCTCCCCTGAGTTCGCCTATTCTTAGCCCTTGTTCGAGCCCCGATGCCAGCGTAGGGCCCCGTTCTGGTGGCTCCGATGATATTTTTTTCCAAACGTCTTTCTTTTATCAGTCCCCCCCTCCCCAAGTCGAATTGATAAGTCTTTCGATACATGACTTCCTGGACTCACCCTCTTTTTACGGGGCGATTCTCTCTATCTTTCAGATAGAATCCTGCACTCCTTGGGGTACCCCCTGATTATCCGTTGTTCCTTTTTCCCAGCCCCTGTTCCTTCTACTCCCTTTTTTCTTTGTGTAACCTCCTAGGAGAGCATTTTTGATGTACCCCAGGGGTTTTGTTGTCGCTCGGTGGATCCGGCCCGTTCCTCCCGGAAATTTTTCCCCTCCTTCCGGACCCAGCACCTCTCCTTTTTTGTTTGAGCGTTTTCTCCTTTCTTCTTCTCGATGCTTCTCTTGGGGAGGCTGTACATGACGCCGTTATCCCCCCTTGCGTTTTTCCCCCCTTTTGTTTTTCTTTTTGAGGAACAGTCGGCGGCATTTCCCGAACCTTCCCCTAAGCTTCTTGTACTTGTTCCTCCTTTTAGCCCGAAACGCTCCCAACACCCAAGCCCGCTACCCGTCTCGTGCTTAGTCTTCCTTTACTAGAAGTTCCTTCCGGAAATAACTCTTCCCGAACAAAAAAACCCCCTGGTTTTTCCTAACCCTCGTAGGCCCCCCTGGCTTTTTTTGCACTCCCTCCTTTCATTGCACTCTCTCGGTGGCTTTTTTTTTTCTAGAACGTCCCCCCTTCCCCCCCTTGAACCGACAGAGTGCTGTCCTTAGAGGAGACTCTCTCCTGTTAATAGACTCCTTCCCCAACTTGTCGAAGCTCTTTTCGGATCCCTTTTTCTCATGTCTTTAAGATCCGCTTTTTTCTGCGCCTTTTGAAGGCCCACCCCTACGGCTTAATTTTACTCCTCTCCCACGACAAAAATGATCTTTCCCAAGTCTACGAGCTTCCTTTTCCTCACGACGGGGTTTAAATACTGTTCTTCCCTTCGCGATTTTCAAACACTTTCCATGCCCCCAGTTCTCCCTTTCTCCTCATTTTTTTTCCTGTACGCGTAGGTCCGTTTAACCCCCTTGTGGAATTTTTTTAAAGATCCCCCAGCTCTGGCACATTCAAAGTCTCTTCCTCTTTTGGGCTGCTTCCCCCCTCTTTTGATCCCCCCCTCAGAATGACATGCGACTTTCCGGTTCCCCCTTCAGTCTTCCCTAAATATCTCTCCTGAATCCGCTCGAGTGAAGCCGACTATCAGCATTCCTTTTGTTTCATTATCTGCTCTTTCCTTTTCCGGTGCCCTGCTGGACACTCAATTCTCTTACCCCCCTTAGAGCAGTACGATTCAGAGTTTCCCTCTTGACCTCCTCCTTTTAATGTTTCTTCGACCGCCTCTTTAGTATCTCGCCTCCAGGCTGTCTCCTCGCTCAATCGTCTCCCTGCGCGCGCTTTCCGTTTTGACGATTTCCCTTTTTTCCCCCGGAGTTTTCTTTTCCTTCCTAAGATCTCCTTTTTTTTTTTTTTAGATTCCTTCTAGTACTTCGGACGTCCCACCACCCATCGTTTTTTTATTTTTTCTTAGAAACTCTGCCTACCCCGAAACCCTTTTTCGCTTCTTCTCTTTGACGCAGTTCCAGATATTCCGTTTCCTCGCGAGTAATGGCTTTTGCTGAGTTTTTTTTCCGCTGCGTTTTTTTTCTTGTTCTTCATGGCTCAGTTTCCTTTCTTTTTCCTTTTTTTTGTGAGAGATCCGATACGAGCCGCGTGAACGGTTCAGACTTTATAGCTTTTTTTTTTTTTAGCCATCAGCCCCTTTCCCGAAGAGCTTTCTCTTTTCCTTTTCCTTCTACCAGAGGATTGCATCCCGCCAGTTGTCGACTATTTTCTCTCCGGTGCTTTTTTTTTTTCCCGATCTTTTTTTCTCGGTGTTGTCCCCTTTTCCCTCTTTTGCGGACGCCTTCCTATACTGACTCTGGAACCAACCCTGCTCAGTTTTGCCGATCGTCACTTTTTTTTTTATTTTTTCTTGACTCTTTCATATAATTTTAAGATTTTCCCTCGAGCGCCCGCGTGCGGGTGTTCCCCCTCATGAGGTCCCCCTCCTGGATTTTTCCTGCTAATGAGTCTTTTTCCTTGATGACCCGGAGCTCCCTTGATTGTTCCAGATGCGTGTAAGTGCTTTGCAGATTCCTCCTTTTTCCCTTCTCTGAACCTTTCTTCCCCGGACTCTTCCCTTTAGCGAGGTCTTACTCTCAGGCGTCACCCCTTTCCTTTTTTTTTTCCCGATCTCCGGACCTTTTCTTTTTTCGGGCCTTCGACAAGAGTTGCGCCAATCCGATTCCCGTTGGCTTTTTTAGGTTTTTTCCAGGTCTTTCAATTTTTTTCAAAGGGGACCCTGTCCGGTACGAATGCGCGACGCCATGCCACCTTTTTCACTGTTGTGTCTTGTCAGTTTCTCTTTTCCCTTCCCCAAGAGTTCTCTCTCTTCGGTCCTTTCAGATGAGACGCGAACTGAACAGTTTCTTTCTTGGAATTTCTTGACTTAACGTCTTTTCCCCCCCCCTTTTCTGGATTCAGGACCAACGTCCATCGCATGATCATGATTCTGCGCCTTTTTTCCCCCCAGACCCTTGGTCCTGGAGTCTCCCTTTTGGACGTCTCCTAGGCTCCCCGCCAGTTTTCCTCGTGTGAGGGAGGTTCCTTTTCGCCCCCTTCTTCCTTTGCCCTTCTCTCTTGCGGCTCTTCTTGTTGGAACGAACGGCAGGTAGTTTTTTTTTTTTTGTTGTGTTTCTTTCCGTTTTCTTTTGCTTCTTCTGACGACCCTTTCCCTCTGAACGTTTTTTCGGCCGGGTACCCCCCGTTCTTTCCCCTCCCCCCTCTTATCGGCGGTGTTGTCGGTTTCGTATCCGTGCTTCTGATTTGTTTTCTTCTAATTCTGGATTTAGCTCTCTTTTTTCCCGCCGGTGTTGTTTTTTCTTTTCATGCACTTTTTTTTTTTCCCCCAGGCTTTTTCTTGTCCAGCCACGAGTGTGCCTTTCTTTCCTCCCCTGAGCTTAACCCCCTGCCGCATAGAGATTTTTGGTCCTTTTGCCCCTCCTCTTTTTTGTTCCCCTTGAGTTTCTCCCTCCCCCGAGTTTTTTCTTTTTTCCAAGAGCCCTTCCCCCCACCAAAGCTTTCAAAACGGCCAGGCACGGAGTTCCCGGCTTTTTTAGTTACGAGATCGTTTGTGCGTCTCTCCTTTCTCTCCAACTCCTTTTTTCCCCCCCCTAGAAAAGTCCCTTTTCGGATGGCGGAGTTTTTCTTCTTTCCAGCCTTCAGAACTTTCTAGTACTTTTCAAAGCTTTTCTTTTTAGAAGGTCCTAATTTGCGACGTTTGCCTTCCCCCCCAGTGATTTTCCGAAATCCCAAGGCTCCCTTTGCCGAGTAATCGTCGAGGCACGATAACACTCCTTTTCAGTCTAGGATCTTTCCCCGATGGACGTGTTTCCTTCTCCCTAAGCTCCCCCCCCTTTGAAATGCACTTCCAGGCCTGATCGTACTTCTTTTTTGTTTTTTTAGTCATTTCCTTCTAGAACTTTTTTCCAGATCTTTAAGAAGTCGCCTTCCAAAGTCCTCCCGGAGTAGGCGCAGCTTCTTTGGACCCTTCACTTCCTGCTCTCTTTAGTTCCCAACCCCAGTACCCCCCCCCCTAGAGTGAACGGCCTTTTAATTCCCCGTTTTCCCCTCTCGCCTCTCAAGGTTTTGAGACTTCTGAGATTTTTTCCTCATTCTCTTATTTCCTTTTTTGCACTTCCAGGCTTATCCTCCAAGACCTTCGAGAGGGAGAAGCCTTTTTCCACGCCTCTGACTTTTCCCCCAAGAATCTCTTGAACCCCTAAGGGTTTCTCTTCCGACTTTTTTTCATCGTTTTTCCAAGCTTTGCATCTCTCTGAACATCCAGGTGGACGAACAGCGCTTTTTCGATCCCCTTCTCCTGATCGGTTTTTTCCGTCTTTTTGGCGAACCCCAGTTTTCACAACCCCCCTGATCACGCCTCGGAAGCGCTCCCGTAGCGTCCCTTTTTTCACATTTTCGCTTTTTTTTTTTTTTCTTCCACGGTCTTTTTTTCCCAACAGAGTTTTTTTTTTTTGTCGGGATCCCTTTCTTTTCTTTGACTCGAATGGTATCTTCTTTGTGTACTGATGTACCTTTCGTTCACGGCCTTTGTTAACTGGATTTCTCTTTTCCTATCCTTTTTTTTTTTGTCAGGATTACTTCTCCTCCGTTGAAACGGATGTGAACCATATACAGATTTCTTTTCTTTCGTCTGACTTCCCTCCCTGAAGAGTCTCCCTCCTTTGCCTTTTCCGTCCATCGGAGGGCTCGCCGCATGTGGGAGAAGAATTAATAGAGGGATTTGTTTATGCGATAAGAGTTCCCCGGGGAGTTTTTTCTCGGTGCGTTTATTTTGCGCCTCCCATGGGACCCCCCCTTACCGAGATCTTCTCGTCGTCTATAATTACCTCTTTTCGTTAGGAAATTTTCTTTCTCGTCGCAGGTTCCTCTGGCTCCCCGATTCTTTTCCCCCGTTGAGAGGACCGAGTTGAGTTTGTACACTTTTTTTTCCTTTGTTTCGCCTTTTCCTGAGGCTTTTCCCCTTTCTGTCTCTTTTTTCTTTCCCTTTCCGTCAGCATTGCTGTCCTAGCGTACGGGACGGGACTACGGGACCCAGCCGTTCCCTTTTTGCGAGTTTTCGAGCTTCGTTTCGTGCGGCCCTTTCCTTCTTTTTGGAACCGCGTCCCCTCGGTTAGGAACCTCATTTGAGGCGTTTGCGTTCTTGAAAATTTTTCCTAATGACTTTTTTTTAGATTAAATTTTTCCAGTGACTTCCCCCCCCCACAGTGTTTAAGCCCGAATTAAAGCTTTTCTTCGCCGTTTTTTACCTGTCAACCTTTTTTTTTTTCTGATTTCTTCTTTTCTGACCTTTCGGAGTCTTTTGGAGCCGACTGGGGAGAAGGGCGGGGCCTTTTTTTTCTTTTCCTTCTCCCCCGGAGCCTGAAGTGTCTCCAAAGTCACGCATGCTGGTCTTTTTTTTGCGCATTTACTTTGCTGTCTTGTTCGTTTTCCCCGGGCTTTCTTTCCTCTTCTATTTTATGCTCTCTCTCGGGTTTTTTTCGGTTTTCCCCTTTCGAGAACTCTCCCTTTTTTAGGGTGTACGTTTTTTTCCAACGAACGGGCCCTTTCCGGGTTGTTGACCGTGTTTTTTTTTTTTTTTTTTTCCCCCGATATTTTTTTTCGTTCCCCTGGTACGCTTCCGGTAAATTTTCAACAACTTTCCTTTCGCGTGTCTTTTTTCTAACGTATCTCTCTTCTCTCGTAGTGTGTACCTTTATAGATTTTTTTTATCTCATCCGTGGTTCGATGCCCTTTTCCCTTTAGCTTCTATCATCCCCTAGCAGGCTACCCCTCAGTCCGTTATCCTCCACTCACAACACGACGATGCTTGGACTTTCTGTGTACCATTGTACTTTGTGCCTCATTCCCCGTTCGCATCAATTTTTGAGTCTTCCCCCCCCCCTTGAAGACCCCAAACCAGGTAATCACCCCTGTAGAGATATGGCATTTTTCCGGCCTCGATCGATTATTTTCGAGTTCCTCTCCTTCCCCAATAATCTCCCTCCCCTCTTTTGTTATGGACTTGAGAGATGGCCCCTTTCTTTCCCCCTTTGTTTCGGTCCATCCTTTTTAGAGCCTTTCTCCTCACCTCTGTTAAGAATACGAGAGCATGAGTTGCTTGCCGTCCTTTTTTTCCTAAGTTTTTTTTGCAGCCCTTTTTAGTCTCTCCCCCTCTTACTTCGCCCATCCGAGCCCGTCCTCCTTGGCATTTCGTTGACCCTTTTTCCTCACTTTTTCCTTTAAAACTCTTCGGGATCCGAGTCAGAGGATGTTTTGTCCACATGTGGAAGGACCAATGCAGAAACTTTTCCTCAAAAGTTTTTTCTCTTTGGTTCCCCACTTCAATTAGGTCCCCTAGGAGTTTTTCGCCAGAACGAGGGCCCGCGCCCCCCCTTCAGATCCCGATTTTTGAATTCCAGTTCCAGTCACTCCCCCCCCTTCTTTCTGATCTCCCTTTCGCTTTTCCCCTCGCTTTTTTCCGACCTGATTTCGGAGGGCTCTGAGTTCGTTTTCATCTTCCTTTTTCTGCCGGCTAAGTCACGGTTGATTCCCAACGACCAACTCCCCCTTTTAGATTTTCAGCGATTCTTCGATGTCCGACTGACTAAGGAGCCCTTTTCCCAGATTGAGGTCTTCCGCCCTTCCCCTTTCGAGTTTTTTTTTTTTTTTTCGGGCCCTTTTTTTTAGCAGTTCTTTTTTCAGAATCACTCTTTCCCCCCAGGACCGTTTTCTCGGACAGCAGTCTTTTCTTTCATTGTTTTTGGCTTTCTTTTCACCTCTTCTCCCACAACCTTCTCAACGCAGATCGGCGCGACGCCCCCCCCTTTTTTTGAAGGTCGGCGCTATTCCCGCTCAGCGGCTAAGACCCTTCAGCTAGTAATTTTTATTGCTGACCCTGGACCCTTTCTTTACCTTCGGCCTGGTTCTTCAATCTATATCGCTGTGTTGTTGAGAGCTCTTCTTCGATCCCGCGGTTACCGGCTCGTGAACAGGTCCAGATTTAGGCGTTCCTCTGAGCCCCTCTCCTTTCTCTTTGAACATCGTGCGAGCTTTTTTCCCCGGCAATCCTTTTTGGCTTTTTCCTACCTTTGCTTAGAGTCTCGGTTTTTTGGTCCTTCTCGGTGCGCCGCCTCGTCTATTTCCTTTCCACAAGGCCTTGCCGGCTTCTTTAGGATTCGTCACTTTCCGTGTCTCTCTCGGCTGGCCTTTCCCTCTCTTAACGCGAGCGCCTGTCCTGGTTACGACCTTTCCGCCACTCTGATTCCTCGTCGTGGTTCGCGGACGAAAGTATTCTTTTTCATTTATTTCCCCCCCCGATTTTACCCCGTTTTCTGCCTATTTTTACTCTTTGCCTCAGTAGCCGACCCCTGAATCTTTTTTTTCTCTCTTTCGTGTTCTCTTTTTCGTTTTCTTGGAGTCCTCTTTCGGAAGTTCTTTCTTTCCCCTTTTTTTTTTTTCTTTCCGCCCCCCCTGATTCCCGTTGTTTGCTCCGGACCTTCCCAGGTATTCTTCACATGTCTTATTTTCTTTATTTTCACTTTCCCTTTTTTTTCCCTGTTCCTTGGAGTTCGCTTTCTTATCCTTGCTCTGTCGCGGTTTTTTTATGTTTGTCGGCCGTTCGGGTGTCCTTTTTCCTCGATGATTTTGGTCGGCCGGTTTCGGTCCAACTTCCTTCGGGATTTTCTCCTCCTCCGTTCCGCTCCTGCCCACTCCCGTTCTGCAGCACGACTTTTTGGTCAGGCGCGATTATTTTTTCCCTCTTTTTTCCGACACCCCCTCCCGTTCTTCTTTTTTTGATCGTCCTCCAGCAATCGCGTTCGGGAATGTGTTCCCTGCCGAGGATCGCCGGGTTGACCAGTTTTTTTCCATTTCCGCTTCTTTCGAAATCCCCCTTTTTCACGTCTTTTTTGGTCAATTTACTTTCGCTTCTTTTTTGTCTGAGTAGTATCTCTCTATCTTTCTCTTTTTTTCCGCCGATTTTTTACCAGTGACCCCTCCCTCTAGATGAAAGTTTTTTCGCCCCGGGCGTCCCTGGACCTTTTGTCTAGACTGATACGCCCCTTCCGCCGAGACTTTCGTTTCGTTTTGTAACCGGGCTTTTAACGACCCTCCTGTGCTTGATTGAACAGTTCCTCCTTTTCATTCTTCCTCCATTTTTTCTTAAACTCACAATTTCAAGGATCGTGTCCCTTTTGAAGATTCCCCTTCCCGAATAGGGATGTGTTTCTCTCTTTTCGATTCCCCTCCCCCTGCGCCCCCTTTATGGATGCTTCAGAACCTTACACCTTTTGTTCCCTCCTGGCTTGGAGCAGGTAGCGCGTTTTACGCGCCCCCGCCTCTTTTGCTCCGACTGACGATCTTTTTCCCCTCGGCCCCCGCTCCCCCCCTCTTTCCAGTTTTCTTATCTTTTTTCCGCGCATACGCGTGTTTAGCCTTAACGCGCGTGCCACCGTTTTTGGAATTCCCCGGTTTTTCTTCGTTGCGGGCGTCACATGTGTAATTCCGACATTTTCTACCCTCCCCCCCCTGTTCTTTGCATTTTTGGCGATTTCCCCCCCCCCCTGCCGACTTCATATTTGCTTTTGTCCACGTACTTCCAAAGGTCCTCACCGCGTGAGTTAATTCCCCGACTTTTAAGAGAGAGAAGCCCTTCTTTCAGCGCTTCGTTGAGGTTTACCCCCTGATTTAAGGCGAAGAAAGTGAAGGGTCTTTATATTCCGCCTCTTTCTTTGACTCCCTTAAGACTTTTTTTTTTAGAAGCACACCCCCAATCTCCCAATTTTCCTTCTTCCAGTATTTTAGCCAAGGGTCCTCTACAATAATTTCTAGTTCCTGCAAGGTTTATAAAGACTCTTTTTCAGAGACTTTTTTCTCAGGTACCTTTCCTTCTGAAGCACACCTTTTCGACCCCGCCGCTTTTTCGGTTTCCTCCTTTTTTTCCAGACCGCAGCTTTTTTTTTTTTTGGGAAAGTTTTGAAGGAAGCTGCCGAACTAGACAAAACCTTTTGTCCTATCCTATGTCATCTTTCTTCAGAAAAATTAGGGATTCGCTTTGACTTGGAAACGATTTTCTTGTCGTCATGGTTGTTTATTTTTGAGCTTTTTTTGCGGATGTTTTAAACCTTGGCCTCCTTTCCTTATTCCCCCTTTTTTTTTCTAGTTGTTTTTGGAGAGTTTATTAAAGCTCTCCGCGGTCCCTTCTTTTTCCCCCTTCCCCAGATTCAAGTTCCGCACTAAGTCCCTCTTTGTAGATTTTTTTACCCCTTATCGTGAAGATGGAGTCGTCTTATTTCATTTTTTTTCTGGGTCCTAATTCCGTGTTTTAGATATTTGGCTTGGGTTTGTTGTGGGCTTTTATTCGCTTATACACAAATCTGGATTCGTACAACCTTTCACATGGATTCTAATTCTTCCCTGCTCCTTTGGTGATCTTCGGACGCGAGCGTCTAGTCTTTTGCCTTGTTGCCCTTCGGATGATGCGATGGCGTACCTTCTTCTCCCTGCTTCTCTCGTCAGTTTGCCTTTTTTTATCGACCCTCCCGGACTCGATCTTCCCTCTCCTCCCTCCCTGCGAGCTGTTCTACCTTTCCCTTCTGTGCGCTCCTTGCGTTCATTTTGACGTGAGTAACCGCCGGCGCTCATCGTGATGTGAGTGGCCCAATGCTCCAACCTCCCCCTCGTTTCTCTTCCCTTTCGTCAAGTTTTTCACTGTTTCCGAGTCAGGAGGAGTCGGCCGGCCTTTCTTTCCTTATCTGTGTTTCCGGCCTTTGCGTTATATTTGAGAGTGCCCGAGTTCTCCTAAGGGGTCGTGCTCTTGTATCTTTTTTCGCTTAGAATTTATGAATTCCCCCCCCGTCAAGAGAATTTTTTTCTTATTCTTCTACATCCTGCGGTCGGTTTTTTAACCCTTAAGGCGGATCTTTCTCCCCCCTTCCTTTTCGTTCCCGTTTCCGCGCGACACCTATTTTTCCCTCCGCCTGCATGTGGACCCTCCGGCGGCTCGCTGTTTGTTTTTTTGTGTTCGTTGGATTTGTACTTTTTTAAGGACCTTCCCCCGATCTGTTGTATGGTTTGTAGTTCTTTCTTAGTTCTTTCTTTTCCTTTGACCCAACATCCCTCTCTTACTTCCCCCTTCTGAGAGATTTCTTTTTCTTCGGATAAATATTTCACCTCGATCTCCCCTTTTTCCCTCCACCCCCCGAAGACTTGCCTGTGTAACTCGGTGAAAGTATTTTCGTTTTCCTCCCGCGCTTAGGAGAAATATGGCTCGTCCCCAAACCCCAGTTCCTAACTCTAGACTTTTTTTTTTTCTCTGCGGTTGACAGGTGGGTTTTTCTGTCGCTAAACAGCCATCAGAGAACGTCCCGGGTTGACTGGTTTGACTTTTCCCTCCACCAGTAGAGAGAACCGCATTTCTGAGAGAATTCTAATGCCGTTGGCCCGCAGTCTTTTTCTAGCCTCTATTTGGAGACTTTGAAAGAACTCACGCAGGTTAGGACGTCTTGTCAGCCACGAACAGGAGAACAGTTCTGAGTCCCCTCACAGCTATGAGAAGCCGAGAAAGCATCCCTGCCCCTCCGTTACAAAGTCTTCGGCGGCGAGACCTTTCACTTCGGTTTTCCCTTTCACCTTTCTTTTAGCTCCCCCTTCCCTTCCCAAATTTTCCTCGTTGCATTCGTGGTGCTCCCCTTTTTTCCCTCCTTTCTTCCCCGTCCTTTTGTGAACCGCCCCGTAGTGGCGCTCTCATCTTTTTGCTAAGACTGCGCGGTATGATTTCTCTTTAACGCGCGCTATTTCTTAGTGACTTCTCTAGCCCAGATAAGATTCCTCGCCAGTGACTAAAATAAGCTCAATCCCTTTTTAAACCCCTGCTACAGGGCGCTTTACCCTTCCTTTGCGCCTTTAACCCTGTATCGGAGATATCAGATAGTCACTTTTCTTCCTTCTGTTGCTAATTTTTTTTTTTTTTTTTTTTTTTTTTCTTCCCGATCCGACTTTCCCCAGATAAGGATATACGCGTTTTTCCAAGTCCGTTGCCAACTAGCTCTTTCCGCCACGGTAGAGTTCATTGTTCCCTGAACCATTTCCTGGCCTAAGCTATTCAATCCCGTTCCCTTTTTAAAACTTCCATGCTGATCCTTGGCTGTCTGAGACTCAACCGTGCGTGGACTTTAGAGGCGGTTCACTCTTTCCCCAGATCGGAATCCCTCCCCTTTTTTTTTTGATTCGATTCCCAACGGTCCCTGTCCCAAATTACCAGTACTGGTCCAGGTTCGACCTTATCCTCTCCTCCCGAAGAGCTCTTTGAACGCTACTTCCTATTCTCCTCTCGGTTTCCATTGCCCGAGCCCCCTAGAGAAATGCCTCGCCTTGCTTCGGGTTGTGTTTTCTCCCCCTCCCGTTTCTGCCACACCCCTGACTCCTCGTACTCGAAAACTGTTGTTCCTCTCTCGTCTTCTTTCCCGCGCTGGAATTTTTACCTTCTTTGTCTCTTTTCTGCGCGAGTACTACTCTGATGTTCGCATCCCTTGCATGATTTTTTGTTCGCGTTTCTCTCTCTTCCTTTGGATTTTTAGATCCTTCGATCGATTGTAAGTGATTCTTTAGACTTCTTTAGCCTTCCTAATCTTTTGAAATGTTTCACTCGGACTTGCTCGTTCTAGAACGGTATGGTTTATATGGAATGATTCGCTCCCCTATCCTAGTATTGCTCAAACTTATGAGAACCCGGATGAAATTTCCTTCTGCAGTGGGCCCGGTCTCTCGTTCCCCCCAATTTTTTCTTACGTCCTTCCCCTACTTTACCTTTCAGCGTACTTGACTTTTTTCTTAAACCAGGCCTTCTTTTTTTCGGCTTCTTTATCTTTTCCCCCGTTCCTGGTGCGCGTATCTGGGGGACGTTTCTTTCTTTTGACTGTGATCTTTCCGTTTGGTGCCTTCCACTTTAACTTCCCTTATAGTTGTATCGAGCATCTTCTGCGGCTTGCTCCTCGCCGATTTCTTCCCCCTTTGGGACTGCTCTTTATATTCCTCCCAAAACTTAGGGTGCGTTCGGTGTTTGCCGGTGCTCTTTTTTGCTGACCAGTTCCCCAGATTTTTTCAAGTCCCGTCCGATTTCGGACCTTTTTGTAGTCAGGTGTGCCCTTTCAGCCGCTCGCCGTTTCGAAATGGTATACCCTTCACCCTCTTTCCCAAGGCCTCCCCCTTTCCCCCCCCGCGTATTTTTTTCTTATCTTCTTTCATTAGTGTGATGATTTCCTACCCTTCTCCCCCCGTTCTCCCCTTTTGACTCCTCACTTGGTGTTGTGATCTTATCCACGGTTTTCTCCGTTTGTACATCCCTGACGCCCCCTCCGGGATATTCCAAACGCCTCCTAATCTCCTTTTCGTGTAACCGGCTTCGCATCCCCTTTGTGAAGATCCCCTTCCCCCCCCTACCTGCCGAACCGCTTTCCGCGGCGTCCCACCCCCGTCTTAAAACAAAACCTTTAATCAACCCTTCGCTTTTTGGCCTTTTCCTCATCCTTTTGTTCTTCGTTTCGAGCACACGTCACTCTCCTGTGTCCTAAAGAGGTTCTCTCTCTATGATCCTCTTCTCTTTTTTCGACCTCCTCCCCAAGTCTCGTTTCTCCAAGTTGATTTTTTCCCCGTGTAGACTCCTTCAGCGATGGCCGGTCTTCGGAATTCCCTCTTGAACTTCCCCTTCTGACTTTTTCTCCTTTTCCTTTTTTTTCTGGAAAGCTTTAAAAAATTCTGAACTTAGCCCCCCCCCTCCCCCTGAGACCTTTCTCCTTAGAGACCCTTTCAGCCTTCTTGCCTTCCCTTTCCAAATTTCCCTTTTTTTTCGGTTCCTCGCGGCGGGCTCCCCTTGTTCCTGCCCCTTTCCATTTGAACGATTCCCGACGCCTTTCTTTCTCCAGCTTTTCCTTTCTCAGACTCGCCTCAGGAATTTGATGCGCCCCTCTTCTTTTGGTTCATCCCTTAGGTCCCTCCCCTCGCATCCATTTTTCGCCTTTGATTACTATTTCCTCTCTTATTATGAGGCGAGGGGTTAGCTCCCTTATTCCCGGCCTTTAAACGGCTTCCTCCAATTCGTCTCCCCTCCCCTTCCTGATCTTTTTCCTGAAGCAGTCGACATCCAGCATCATGCCGTGCTCCTTTCGAAAAGCATCCGTGCTTAATAGATCCTCAGGCGCTGTATCCTTTTTTGATCTTTCTCTTGCTGAAGTCTTCCAGAATCCAGGGTTGGTTCCAGCAACTTTTCGGAGCCTACTACGAAGAGAGTCTGCCGGTTAAAGCGCCATATCCGAAGCTTTCCCCGCCCGAGCAGGAACAAAACAACGCGCCCCCTGCCATGAGGCCTCAACTTGTAGAGTTTTCCCCTTTTTTCCGAAAAAATGCTTCCCCTCCCCAGACTCCTGTTCCTTTACCTTTTCCCTTTCAGAGATCGTCATTTTAGGGATAGGGCTGCGTTCTCTTGACACGCTTTTTGTCCTTGTACGTGGTTTTTTTTAGTTTCATCTGGCTATCTCTCTCTTTTCCCTCTTTTTGGTGTCCCCCGATCGCCTGAGGTGTTTCCCCTGTATAGTGCACCAAGTACGATTCAAAGAAGCAGCTTTCAGGTCAGAAATCAGACTGATCCCTTCCATCCCTTCTTTTTTTTACTATATCTGCCGCTGTCCTTTTTCCGCGGACTTTCTCCTCTCCTTGGATTCCCTCTTTAAGGCGGTTTTTGAGCTTCCAGTATCGAGGGGCTCTTGGGTTTGCCTTACGCAGGCCGCAGCTTTTCCTTTTCAACACCCCCGAGCTCGTGTCTTTTCCTTCGCAGAAAACTCGGTCGTCAATGGATTATGATCGTAGCTTGCTCGCGCTGGCTATTCCCTTCCTGTACTTCTTTTGTCCTAGCGCCTTCTTCGTACCCTCCCCTCTCTGTTTCCTTTTTGCCATGTTTTTATGGCGGACTGTCGCTACTGCTGACCTGGAGGGATCAATTCCGCTATAAGCTTTTGCACGGCATCCTTTCTTCGACATCGGCCCTCAGCTCGCAAACTTATCTCGGCGCTGTTCTCGTGTCTTTTATTCCTTCTACTCTTTCAACATTCTTACTGGGCGTACCGATCTATTTCTGTTTTCTGGGCGGAGAAATCGTCTGCTTAAGATGCCCCCCCCCCCCCCCCCCCCCCAAACTCGTTGCCTTTTCAATGCTCGTCGGTTTCTGGTCCCCATTTCTTCACGTTCCACCTTTTTTTCTTTCCTGTACTCTTCCGACGCCGCCGGCGCTCCGGTTTCAGTCAACGGTGAAGGCCTCTTTCTCGTCTGCCCGCGTATTTTTTTTTCCTTCGATCCCTCTTTGCGCCTGCCTTTTCCTTGTTGGTGGATGGGCCGCGACGATGCCGTCGGCACTCGCCGGAGTTCCGTCAACGTCCCCCATGACTCGTTTGTGAGCATCGGCGTTCTTTCTTTTCCGAGCCCTGCTGTCCCACGAAGTGGGGAATTGCGCGAATCTTATATCCGCTACGCCATCCCCCCCTTCGTTGCCGGCGTTTCTTTTTCCCTTTTCCGCGTCCCTCCACACGATCGCGTGTTTCATTACGCCGGCTTTTTTGAACAAACGGGACTTCTTCGCGCGGTGTACAGTGTGTTTTCGTCGGTGGATTCTTTCCCCGCAGCGGGATTAGTTTTTTTCAGGTTTCCTTCACCCTGGGCGGTCAAGGCCTTAACCGCCTCGGCCTAGGCGTTGTTTTTGTCGTATTTCTTCTTCTATTTTTGCTCGTCTGCTTCCATTCCTTCTCTCACCTT
>Ga0179593_1493510_pt1 | contig 24184 bp, 36 predicted proteins | sample CZODoug2_1_08_16_FD_185931 | JGI IMG/M metagenome (GOLD analysis project Ga0179593, IMG submission 185931) | Vadose zone soil fungal communities from Angelo Coast Range Reserve, California, USA - CZODoug2_1_08_16fungal (PacBio error correction) | ecosystem: Environmental > Terrestrial > Soil >... | reverse complement strand
TTGCTCTCTTACAACCACATCCATGCTGGCCCCCCCGTCTCTTTTTCTTCAATAGGGCCATTAAATTTTCCGTGGCTTCTTTTGGAATTGCAAGGCTTCGACCAGAAGACGTTTCGAAAATTCCCTCACTTTTGGGTTGCTCCGGTTGTTTTTACGGCAGGGCCTTCTAAACCCCCGGGACCGTTGGTTTTTTTGAAAAACACAAATGCCTGTCCCCTTTTTCTTGTCCCATTTCCCCCCCCCCCCTTTTTAAGTTTACTTGCAAAAACGTGCCCCCTCCGCCTCCTTTTCTTCCTCTTGGTGGCTTCCTGAGCAGATGATTGAGGTTCTTCATACCCTAAGGGCCCTTCCGACAAGAAATATGTGTCTCTTTTAAAACAACATTTCAATGGGGTACGTCCCCCTTCGTGACTCTTCGCTGCCCATTGTACACACCTGCATCAACCCTTTGGGCTAGTTTTAGTTCTTCATCTCAGTTTTTTCGGAACTGCTTTTTAATCTCTGAATTACTGCCATCCCAAACTCCCTCAACTTTTCAAGTACGTTCCCCGAGTATCAACTTATTCGGTTTGTTCTTTCAGGTTTCCTTCTTTAAAGGGTCACCCTTTTGTGCTGCACTCCAAGGGTCTGAAAAGCAGGGGGGACCACATTTGCTTCCCTTGTAGATTTTTTCCTTTTAAGTTCCCTGTATTGGCCTTTTTTTTTCCCATTCCTTGGACCGGTCCCTCCCCCTCCTGACAGTAGGCTGTCGCATTTCCTACTTTTTCGCTTGAATGACGCCCTGTAATTATTTGACGAGTTTCCCCCCAGCTTGCTTTTAACCAGCTAAATTTTTTTCGTTTGGGCTGGTCGTTGGCATATTTGGAACTCCCCCCACCATTCTTTTTTTTCCCCACGTGCTGCTCCAACCAAGACTCCCCATCTTTCCCGGTTCGGCATGTAATGAAAAGCTTCTGGACTTTTCTTTTTTTCCGGGGCCCCTTTCCAGGACATTCAACCCCTCGTTTCAACCTCCAGCCCCCTGGCACAAAGGGAGGTTTGGGCCTTTTTTCTTTTCTTTCCGTTTTTCGTGGTTTTGAAATTTTTTGTATGATCCTGGACTATGAATCCCCCCCCTTTTTTATTTTCCTACGGACCTTACAAACGTGTCTTTTTTGGACTGCTGTCCCCAGCTCTCCCCCCCAACCGTGGTTGGCCTAAGTCAGGGCTGTTCGGTCTCAGCGAGTTAGGTTGTTTTCCACCCTTTGCCCCCCCCTCAGGGGCCCTTTTGGGACATGGCCATTGTTTTCCCCCCCCCCCCCGATCTTCATCAATACCCTGGGCGGGATGCCTACAGGTTGAAAGTGGGTTAGAAAAGGTCTGGGTTCTGATCTAACAGTCCCTAAAGCAACTTCCCCGCCACGTTTCTCCCCCCTTCCCCTTCAGGTTCGCAAAAATCGCGGGTTGCGTGGTTGAAGTTGTTCTGTGTCTGTCCCGGGAACGTGTGGCTTTTTCCGAAATGATCCCCCCTCCCTGGTGACAAAGGCGTCGAGTTGAGTTGTCTGTGGCCCCCTTGGGCAATTTGATTCTGGTGTTCCCCTCCCCGTCCCTGAACTTGCCGTTTCCAGAAGCGGGTATTGCAATTTTCTCGTCCATAGCCCCCTCCCTATTTATTGTCTCCAGTCCTTGCTTATCGACCCTTCTTTCCAATGGGTTCCACTCTTCTTCCTCCTACTTAGTGTTTTTGTAATATGGGATGGTGGTGACCCCTGGCCCTCCTTTCTTTAGAAGGGCGGGCTACCTCCCCTGAGGCTTTTTTCCCGACAGATGCGCGTTTCCCCATTTTCCTTTTCCTTCAGCGGGTTGAACACGCCGTTTTACATTCTCCCTCTTCCTTCCACCATTTGATTGTTTCACAGAGTTTTTTTTTTTTCCCCCCCCAATAGCACTCTCCTGGGTTCCCCCGCTGAGTTTCCCTTTCCTCAACGCCCACCCGTTTTACTGTTTTTCATCCAGTTCCGCACCTTCCCCTCGTCCTTCGAGTTATTTTTTCGAATCGGTCCCCTCTTCCTTTGCCCATTATGCTGTTCTGCTTGATTTACATCTTGACGCACCTCCCGCGCTGTAGTTATGTCGGCAGTCATTGCCTTTTCCGCTTTCCCCACTGCTGTTTTTTTGGTGGGTGTTTCCCCACACCTTCTTTTTTCCCCCTCCCCTGGGACGTTTGCACTGGTTCAAGCGTTCTGGGTGCTTGAGTTCTCCCCTAAGGTACCCAATTCCCCCCTTTTTTGTGGAAGGCCGGACCCATGGGCCCAATATCCTGCCCACGGAGGATTCATCCCCATTTTGTCCCCAAATTGGAACATGCGCAGTGGTTCCCACAGCACCCCACCTTCCCCCTCCACGGTCTTGGCCTTTCAGTCCCTTTGTAAAACGGCATGGATTTGAAAGTTGACATGTTTGTTCTTCTTCCCTGTTTTTTCCCCTCCAGCGCTTCCGTACCCTACCGGAAATCAGACTTTCGTATTAGGCTTTGCTTGCTCATGTGGCTGCACCCCTGCACGGGCCTCCCCCGCCACGCAAACAGACCTTTATCAGCATGGCGCACAGCCCCTGCCATTAGTTTCACCTGTAGGCCTTTCTGTCCAGTCCCTTTTTTTTCCCCTTCTCGGCCACCTCTTTCCGGCCGGTCCCTTTGGTTTTGTTTCGGAATTGTTGTAAATAAAGTACTTCTGGTCCCTCCCCATGACGGACAACCCCCTCAGCCTTTGCTCTTCCCTCCAGGTAAATTCGTTTCCCAATTTTTGTCGTTTTCTCCTTTTACTCCCCCCTGGTACCGGTCCTCCCTCCCCGTGCCTAGCTGTTTTCCCCCCCCTATTGTATCTTTTTTTGGTCCCCCCGGGGGCTCGCTTGAGGGGTTATTGTCGGTTCTTACTCTTGAAGCCTTAAAAGCAGTCCCTAGGTCGCACAGCAAACCCTTTCTCTTGGGAGTCCTCCCCAACTGACTTCCTTCAGGACATGACAGTTTTTTTTTTTTTCCCGGGGGGTTCGTCCCCAACCCGTGGCCCCCAACCGTTTTACACTCTTGACATCACCCGTTGCTTTCGGCGGGAGTGTTTAAGTCCTTCCGAACCTGGCCCCCCCTTCCCAGGGTGCCGCCACCTGGTTCCCAATGTGGCGGTGCTGTCCCCTTTTTTTTTTGCAGTTTTCCCCCCCCCCGACACATAGGGTGCGTAATGCTCCAGATGTGTGTCAGTTTGGGCCTGTGGGTTCCAAAATATCCCACTGGGTTGTTCCCCCTTGAATTCGTTTTGGTTAGCCACCACCCCTGTTTCATGTGGGCAGCGTTAGTTCTTCTGACTCCACCGTTGTTTTATGTCCTTCCCCCCACTTGCCCCTGCCATTTTCCCTTTCCCCCACCTTACCCGCGGGGTGTGATGGCGGTTTTGGAGACCCCGGGAGATCTTTCCCCACCCCTGGTGCCAGTCCTCATCCCACCCCCCCTCCCCTTTCAAACCTTGGGGCTCCTTTTTTTCCCCTTGGCAGGCCGGCCCGTTTTTTTACAATCAGGTTTTGAGGTCCCGTACGTGTATGTCACGCTTCTTCCCAAACCCCGGGTTTTTTCGTTGAAAGCCGGACCCCGTTATCCAGGGCATTCTTTCAGTTTTTTTCTTTAACTCGCAATTGGTTCCCCCCATGGTGATTTTTCCCCAAACCATTCGGCCCCCCCCCTTTTACTCCTCAACTTTTTTTTTTTTTGTTTGAGTAGCGCCCTTAGTTGAGGCTGCATTTCCCCTCCCCCCCAACTGGAACCTCTAATGAAGTTTTTTCACTTTTCTCCAAACTGGTGTCCCGTTCAGCTTGTTCCCGTCGGGCCCTTCCTTTGTTTCCCCTTTTTGGAGGTCCCCCACCGTCTACCGGGGGGGACACTCCACTGACAAGGGACAAGCTCCCCCCCCTCCCTGCCCAGTTTTCCTAAGCCCGTTGGTCCGGTCTGCTTGGGCTGGCGTTTTCCGTTACTTTGCCCCCCTCCCTACCCTGGTTTGTCTCTATCCCCCAACCCCCTTCCCAAAGCCAGCCCTTTTTTGTTCTGTTGCCAGGCCTCGGTTTTTTGGCCTTTCCATTCATGCTCACATCTGGTCAAACATTTTTTATTTCTCCTGGACCCTTTTTCCCAGAATTGGTGGTGTTTCTTTGTGACCTAGACCTGAGTTCTCGATTTTCGACACCCCGACATCCCAGCTTGGCTTTTTTGGCCCCCCCCAAATTCTACCCATCTGAGCTACGTTCATATTCCCCCCGTTTCCTGTAAGATCTTGCCACTCTTGTGGCTTCACTGGGTGGGATTTTTTTTTCTTGTGTGTTGCTTTGGGCAAAGGCCCCTCCGCGGTCCAACTCCACATGTGATGGAAATGTCGAGTCTTTTCACCCCTGTGTCCCTTGGTACGTTCCCCAATCTCATGTTTTACTTGCTGACATTTTTTCCTTTTCCCCCCTTAATACCAAGATATTGGGATTTCTTTTGGACTATTCTTGGTCGGTTCCTTCAACCCAGTCCCCAACCTTGCCCTATCTTTCCCCCTTTAAGCCATTACGTACACAAAGATGTCCCCCAATCGTTCCTTTAGGCTTTCCTTTTGGGGGTTTTTTGAGCCAGGCCTTTCCTACTTTGGAGGAACCTGTACCTCCCAGGGACCCCCCAAAACTGTTTTCCGCGGAAGAGAGGATTCGTATTTCCATTTTCCCCCTTTTGCCTGGTTTTTTTACCATGTTTCTTACCGCTTCCCCCTTCTTATAAAACCCCTCCCCCCCTGTTTGAGGCGGCGACGCATCGTACAGTTCCTGAAGTCAGTTATATCATTGTCAAGGATTTTTGCAAGGCTTGGCGTGGCGCTGGTCCACCAGGCACTTCTTCGTGTTAGTTCTGGCGTGGGCCCGCTTAGTTAATTTTTTCCCCTTTCCCCCCTTTAGCCGCCAGGGTGTCGAAAAGTTATAACAGTAGTTCCAGTTTTTGTACCAGCAACACTTACGTGAAGGGCCCCCCTCTTGGTCTTCATTAGTCACCTCTTGGAATGGAGTTCCGGGTGCTTTAGTGACCACAATTGTCCTTCCCCCTTTCGAAGCCCGGCCGGTCGTGCTTCTGGCAGGGTTTTTCTGTGAGCTTTCTGGTTAATGGCCCTTTTATTTGGACATAGTTGGTCCTCCGCTCCAAGTCTTTGGTCCCAGGGTAGGTTCAGTCCCCACTTTTTGGCGTGTGTGCCACGTTCCCTCCCCCTGGGTTTTTTCTGGGTCCTCGCAATGTTTTTCCAAAAAACCCCCCAAAGTTGCCAACCAGCCGGTGTTTTCCCTTGCAACCCCCCCCCACAATTGACTTTCCTTGGTGGACCCAGCCTTTTTTTTTCCTTCCCCGGGGATGCTAAGTTCTATCCAGTATTTTCCCTCTCTCTCCCCCATATGACCCCTCCAGGACGGGTCCGGTTTCCCCCCCTGGCCCCGCCACCTTAGAAGTTAAGGAACCCGGATAGAACCCCGCGTTTTCCTCCCCTTCGAGGTTTTTATTCAAACCCTTCCTTCTTTGGGTTGGGGGAAGGGAGGACTTTTCCCTGCGTGTTTTGGTGTTGTTCTTTTTAGACCAAGAACTCTTTTTTTACCCAAGTGGTGATGTGTTTTTACTGTGTGCCTGCAGGTGACCCTTTGCAGTGGGTCGTTTTTTTCCCTTGCATAGTTGGACGGTGCCCCGAACTCTGTCTTGTTTGACCTAACCTTTTTTCGCATGTATGCAAGGGATATTGTACCTTTACTCCCGGTTTTTGGTTTTTTGGCTATTTTAAACTTTTTTTTTTTTTTGGGTTCCCCTCTCTCTTCTTTTCTTAATGTGTTTTTTGTGAGATGGATGGGGTGAAGTTTTATAGGTGCCCTTCTTACCTTCAGCGTAGGGGCAGCAAGATTTTGCTCCCTTTTTTTTCCCCCCGCACGGGTTGCACCGGGTTCCCCCCTATCGGCGAGCAGCTGCGGCAAAACTGTTGGTTCCCCAGCTCAACTTCACTCTTTTTGGAAAATATGTTGGATGGAAACCCACGGCCACACTCCTGTTTCCTGAACCCCAGGCCCTGACCACCTCCCCCGCCTGCTGTAAGAGCTGTCCCCCCTTAGGTACTGTCCACGCTTTTTGTGAGTTTTTTTTGATCCGGCCCCGTTTTCGTACAACGTTCCAATGTGATCCCCCCCTTGTTGGACCATTTTCTTTTTCCTATGGAATTTTTTTCTTTTCGTTTTGTTTTTTTTGAGCGGATTCTTGACCGGTCCCCCAAGCTTTGGGGGCTCTTGTTTTTTTTTTCCCCAAGTCTTCGGGCTGAGGGTCCCAAGGTCCCACTGAGTTGGGCTTTCATTAGGCCCGGACCTTTTGTGGCGGTGCCCTTCCCCCCGGCCGACAAGGGTGGACAGACGATCCCCTTTTCACACTGTCTGCAGCCCCTTGAGTCTTATCCAGCTTCCCCCCTGTCCCCCCCCTTATTTAGGGAGAAAAGTGTTCCCGACCGCCCAGGGTCCTCAGCCGGCCACCCTCCTGGGTAAATATGTTTCATTCTTGGTTCCCATTTTGAACACGGGACGGGATTGCCAATTCCTTACGCTCCGTACCTTTCTTCGAACTTTATGTGATTTATTTTATTGAAAGTTTCAAGGCTCCATTTTGATTTCACCCCAAAGTGGGCACCGCGGTGCCCACCTAACCCCCACTCCCCACCCAGGATTTTTTTTTTGAACAGCACTTTTCCCCCCTCGGTCCTTTGGGGACTTTACTGTTACCCCTACTTTTTCTCGGCCACGTTCCGTTTCTAGAATGGGTTTCGCGTGTTCCCCCCGACATTTTGACTACTGGGTTCATCCCTTCCCAGGTACAGATCCCGCCGCTGCCCCTCCACTTTGCCCCCGTTCCTTTTTTTTCGTAACTTTACCCTTTAGATGGGCCCGTTGTTCGTGCGCCCCCCTTTCTGTTCCTATGACAATATTTATCTATTAGACTGATTGTTTTCCCTATGCTTCCCCCTGCCCAGGGTGTGGTTGGACTGCTGTCCTAACTTTCGTTTCGGCTAGGAAGTCCACACTCTAGTTCATGTTCCAATCCGGAGGGGACGCATGAAAACTTTTTCTTTTTTTCCCCCCCGTCCAGCTTTTTTACCCCCCCACTTGCCATCTTAACGGCTAGGCTTCTCCTAGGCAATTCCCAGCAGTGGGCCTTTCCATCAGGATTCCCCAGGTTCCTTACCCACTGGTTTTTTTTTTTGTTTATCGTTTTGCCAGGGTCCAACTGAAAAGGGATGACTTTTTCCCGGGCGGTTTGGTCCCCCCCCAACGCGTCTTGGTTCGACTCCCCCTTTTTTAACCCCACCCTTCCGGGGGTTCCCTTTCTTTTTTTTTATTTTCCCGGAGGGCCTTGAACACCTTCCCAGCTTCTCCTGGCATGGCGTCCCTCTTTCTGCAAAATGCAGTATGGGCGGGGGGATGCTTTTTTGGGAGATGGATGTTCAGTTTTTTTCGGACCCTGGACCCACCCATCCTTTTTTTTTTTTAACCCCGCGCACCCACCCCGGGCTATGGGCGCGTTTCCCTTCTTTCCCTCCATGGGAATTGGGATGCCAGGTCCGGTCTCTCACCTGGTATCTCCACGGCGTCGGCCCCCACACGGTTTTCCCCCTAAAACCGGCTCCAGGTTTGTTCCCCTTTTTCTTCAGGTTTTTTGATTTTCATAAATCCGCAATGATAGTTTCCCTTCTATTTTCCCGCCCCCCATTTTCCTTAATCTCTCCTAGTTTTTTTTTTGTGGAGATAGAGCTGGGTTTTGTTGGTCTCTTCCCTTAATATCGAACCGACCTTCATGCGTCTGTTTTCCTTTTTGATATCAATTTCCGCTTTTTTCAACCCTGTAGCCTGTGGTGTATAAACTGTCTAACCTCCCGGTTCTCCCCCCCAGGTTTGGTCTCCCCAGGTATGAAACCGGTTTTCCCAATTTTCCATGCCATGGACTTTCGTCCTTCCTAAATGACGCAGCCCCTGTTGTGGTGGCGCTTTGTGTTTCTTGCGAGCCATTTTTGACGCATTCCCATTGGTTTCCTTCTTCAAAACCCCTTTTTTTTTTGAACTTTGACAACCGTCCCCATGTGCCAGGCCTCGGTTCCCCTTTTTTGAGTCCCCATTGTTTTTCACCCACTGGGAATTGTTCAAGGCTCCACCACAAGTTATCACCCCCCCGAAGGGTTGGTCCGCCTGGGGGATCACCGGGTCGTCCCCCCCCTTTTCCAAGCGTGGGGCTTTTGTTCAACCCAACGATGATTTCTTTCTTTTTTTCCATGTTGAATTTCCTAACCACGTATTTGAGGCCGCCCCCTGTTGGAAATGTGTTTTGCGGACATGTTTCCCCGGAATGTGGGGCTGGTTCTATGATTTTCCTGTAACCTCCGCGTTACCAGATTTGCCCTTCTACCCCCAGATGTCCACTTTTTCCATTAACCGCCTTTGTGGGGCTTCATCTGTCTTTTGACCTCTCGGACAACCTTGAATCACGGCGCCTAATTCTTTTTCTCCTATGGCGATTTCTTATCTGGGCCCAGTCTGGGTCCCCCCCCTCTTACCTTTCAACCCTCCCCCTCCTTCCTTTCCCCCCCTCGTCTTCATCTCGGAAATTAGGTTCAGTTCCCTTTTCTGTATTTCGCCGTTACTTCTCTCATTGAGGTAACGGGTCCATTGTCCAAGGACCGGGTGGTGCAACTTTCGACTTTTTTTTGGGTTTATCTTTCCTGTAGGAAGTTCTCCAAGTGGTAGGTCTTGTACCCAATTGAAGTCCCCGAAATTTTCCCCCCCACTGACTTTCTTTCTTTTTTTTGACCAGACTTTCTTCGTCTCCTCTTTACATGAAAGTTCAAGGCATTTTCCCCATTTTTTGGTTTGCAGCGTTGTTTTTTTTGTTGGTCACCAGCCAAGTTTTTCTTTGGTTTCTTGGGCAGCAGTCCTTTGGTGACGTGCCCCATTGTGGGTTCCCCGTGCTGTTGGACCAGGGACTCACCCCGGTCTTATCCTTTTCACACAACTGGGGTTTTTTTAGCCAGGTAACGGATGCTTTTGTATTTTATGGGGCATTTTCCTTCCTATGAGTTACCAGGATGAAACCCCCCCGTCCCAACTTCTCCCCGGGAACGGTTCCTTGGGGGGGGGGAGTGTTTTGCTTGGTCTTCTGCATTTTTATGGGATTCCGGTTTTATTCCCTGGCACCTTCCGAATAGGGGCATTTTATTGCCCCCTCTTTGGTCCTTTGGTTCACTTTTTAACACCACACCCCCGGGGTTGCTCCCACCAGTTAGGGGACTACACCGCTCCCAGTTGGGTGGTCACCTTTTTTATTCCTTTGGCTGGGTTTACCAAACCCAGTCCTCCCCCTAAGGTTTTCCCAGAGGGGACAGACCGCCAGTTTTCCAGCTTTTTTTTTTTCTGTGCAGGCGGGGGCTTCTGCACAAAGTTAAAATTGTCAGCGGTAAAGTACCGGCCGCACCTCCGTACAATTGACCCCGGATAGACCCTCTCTTCCCTTTTTTTTAGATTTCCATTGCTTCGGGTTGGGGGCTGGCTCGCTTTTTGGAGTTATTTCCTTTTTTTTTTTTTTTTTTTTTGCGTTGGGTTCCCTTTTGATCCTGGTGGGCACTGTTATGGTTTTCCTCTGTTTACTCAGGGGGGAGTTTGTGGTTAATTTTCAGTTCTTTCTGAACCGGCTGACTTTTTTGTTCAATTGATAGGGGACTCAATTTTCGACCGATAATTTCTGGTTTCCCCGCTTTTTTCGCCGGGCCCGAGGTACCTTTCCCCAAAGGGGCACCCCGGTTTCAACCTCGTTGTGGTTGGTTTTCTTTCCCCAAAGATGTTTGTGGACCCCCCTGGTCCCTTTTTTTTTTTTATACTAGCAGGTCGTTTTTGAGACTCAGCGGCGGCAGACCCCTCCTTTCCCGCGGACCCGCGGCCCTTTTTTGGTCGGACCCACCCTCCCTTTTGAGTTCAAGCCCTTCAGTCCTTTTGTCCCAAACTTTTTTTTCCACCTTTGCTCAAAGAGAAAACCCTAGCCACTCTCTTTGCCCCATTGCTGTTCATAGTCACCCTTTTTTTCCCCCCAGGGCAGCCATCCAGTTTTTTTTTAACCTTCCCCCCCTCTCATGTTGCACTCTCTTTGTTGACGAGGTCCTAGGGTGCCTCTCTGAGTGTCTTTCCCTATCCGCCCCGTCCGCCCCACCCTTTTCCTCTGAGCACTTCCGTCTTCCGTATGGAGTTTTGCCCTCCCCGTGCCGGGGAGATTATTTCTGCCCGGCTTTCCTGTTGGGGGTCTTTTGGTTAAAAAGATCCGTGGCTGCTCCCCTTAACAACTGAGGGCGGGGAAATTGAGTTTCCCCGTTTTTTTTTTTCGGCTGCCAAGACGGCAAGACGGGAGCCTCCCTTCAACTTTTTAAAGGTTACCCTCTATGTAGGGCCCAGGCCCTTAACCGTGTCTAACCCCTCTTCTCTCGACCCCAGCCCCTTGCCCGCCCGGAGTTTCCCCGGCGGTTGCTCTGGGGGGACACGTTAGGAGTGAACCGGCACGCCGACCCCACGGCCTGGCGTTAGCTTTTTTTTCCATTGCGGGCTTCTCCTCCTTCTCGGACTTACTCCTTTTTTTTGCGTTTTTTCTAGCTGGAGGTGCTTTTTTTTTTTTTTTTTTTTTTTGCGCACCTTGGGTGTCCAACAGTCTGGTTTCAGTTGTTCCCTCCAAAACCGCACCATTTTTTTACGATGGGGACCCAGCCCTTTTTTTTTTTTTACATCGAGTCCCCCATCTTTCTCCCATTAGTTTTTCATTGTGCGAGATTCTCAACGATCCTCGCTCCCCCCGAAGGGGCTGTTTCGGATTTTTTTTTTAACGACATTTTCTTTTTTTTTTTTTTGGAAAGCCCCTCGCTTTTTTCCCCTATTAAGTCTCTTCCCAGGAAACCTTTTGTGGTTTCTGTGCGTTTCCCCATCTAATTTCCGACCCTTGATTCCGCCCCGTTCGGTGTCCCTTGTCACACCTATGTCTTTATTTGATCTTTTAGGGGGCTTATCTGGACCATGTTGATTCCTTTTGTTCTGGTCGGCGGTGCAGGCGCCATATAAACTCCTTGCAAGAAGGACCCCCAGACCATAGCTTGCTTAGTCTTTTTTATCTTAGACTTTTCATTAGTGCACGTCTTTTTTTCTCCCCAACAAGTGCCCAATGACCTCTTGCCATTCATCCCCCCTGGATTTAGAGGGATTTCCTTTTTTTCTTTAGCCAGGCATTCCCCTATCCTTATTACACTTAACGACCCCGGTTCCGAGGCCCCCCCGTGGGGTTTTTTTTTTTTTTTTTTTTTTTTGTTGTTTTTTTTTTGTTTGTTTTGGTGTTTTTTTTTTTTTTTTGTTTGGGTCGTTTTTTTGCACTTTGTTGGCCAACCTGAACCCTTTTCCCCTATCTCAGATGTTCAGCCGTTTTTTCCCCCAAGCCCCTGGCGTCCTGTCGTTCCCTTTTTCCCCTTCGTCCCTTTTCCCAAACCCTTCGGGGGGTCGTGCTATCCTCTTCTTTCGGCCTTCCCACCATTTCAAAGCTTGAGCAGGAACCAGGGCCCCCTGTCCTCGGGGCCCTGTGTTCCCTCCAAAAGTTGCGGGGTGCTTTTGTCGTTTTGGATGAGCCCATCCTCTGGCCACCTTCTTTTTGTCGACCCCCTACACACCGGGGGCTAATGTTTTTCCTCAGTTGGCCTTTGCTTTTATACATTTCTTTTGTCCCGTTTTCCGGCCTGTTTATAGCCCTTCTTGGGTCGACCACATGGGCGGGTACCACCGCCGACCCCGGCTTTTTTTGCAAGTCGCTCCCTTTTTTTTGATTACACCCTCCAACTCAATTCAATATGGGTCCCCAAGTAGATCCCCCCACCCCCTTTCTTATCTCTTCTTTCCTTCCCCATTACGTTTTTTTTTTTTTTTTTTTTTTCCCCCGTCTTAAGCTGGTGTAAATCGTCTTGATCTACAATGGCCTTTCTTTTTTAAAGTGGAAAGTGCTCTCCACCCATCCTGATACCTCCTTTTCTTTTTCGGTCAGCTTGTTTCAGTGGGTACCCCTCCACTGGGGGTTTTTCACAGTACCCCCTGGCGTGGGTCCGTTTTTTTCGGTGTTTTTTTTTGCACATCATCTGTATTGGGAAGCGCTCTTGTACAACTGACCCCCTTTTTTTTTAAGCAAAAGTGTTTTGGCTTTTTTTGCTCCCTACTGGGGCATTTGTCCCAGATATCTGGGCCCCAACAGCAAATCGCCCCACCCCCTCTGTTTCCTACTTGGTGCCGCCTCGGGTTCATTTTTTTTCCGTACCTCTTCGCTTTTACGCTTGGCCCTTCACGGTCCCCTTTCCCTTTTAGGGGGGTTTGTCCGTTTTTTTTTTTATCTTTCAACAAGTTCCTTGTGGTTGGCCCTTTTTTTTTACCAGGATTCCTCCCACTGGATTTTTACTCTTGTCTTGAAACACCTCTATGGACCCGGGCTTCCCCGTCCCTATGTTTGTCCTTTTTTCAAAAATTTTCGAGGCCTTTTTCTTTTTTTGATTTAATTTGTGCTGTGATAAAGGCTTATGGTCTGGCTACTTGAAGTCCTCCTTCGAAAGGTGATTGATGGACCCTTTGTTTCACCCCCCAATTTGCCACCCTTGTAAGTACCATTCCCTCCCATTTTTATTGCTGACCTGTTTCAAACCCCCCTCGTTCTTTCCTGTTTTAATTCTTCGGTCCCCACTTTTTCCTTTTTTCCCTGTCCCGACCGACCCCCCCTTACCCCCCTATCCTTGTCCATTTTACAATTTTAATAGATTAAATCCTTCCTGTCTCTGAATTCACTTGTAGTCGCCGGCCACTGAATTTCCCTCCGACTCTTACGCCCCCCGGTTCACGTTACCGTTTCCTCTTAAATCGTGCGGCTTCGTTGTGTTTCCTTTGCAACTTTCCCCTATATGTATAACCCGTTCAATTTCTTTCCCCCCAACAGCACTTTTCCCGGAGGGATATTGGATGTCCCGTCCCCCCTTTTTTTTCCCAACATGGAACCTTTTTTTATTCTCCGTTGCGGGGCCAGGGATTTTGTCCAAGTCCTATTCACTCGGTTTTTATTTTGACGGGTCCCTTGGTTGGTTGTGGCCCCACGCCCATTTTGCGACTGTGCTGCCCTTTTTTTCCAATCCACCTTCGGTTTTTGCAGGCACTTACATGTCCGGAAAATGTAGGGTTTATGTTTTATTCTGGAATACTTTTTTTTTGGTCCCTTTTTTCAGGCGGTTTTCCTTCTTTATTTACTCCTCCCGTTCACCCCGCTGCGGGTGGTGACAAGTTTCTTTTTTAGGGGGCTTTGGTTCGATCTTTCCTGGGAGTTATCCTGGGATTATGTTTCATCCTGGCCTTGCATTTTCCCCCTCGTTTGCACCCTTTTTTTCTAACCCCCGGGTTCTTGGTCCAGGTCTTTTTGGACTCCTGACGCACACCACCGTAGGGCATAGTAAGACCAATCAGGTCCCTTGGTCTTCCTTTTTTTAATTTCCTTTTCTGGTTCGTGTTTCCCCGCTCACCAAGGCAGTTTTTTATCGGGCTTTTAGAAAGCTTGCCCTCTTTTATAAGCAGGGCGGGGTTTTTGCCGTTTAACTTTCACTTTTTTTTGCGTCACGGCGTGTCCCTGGATCTCCGTCCCCCCTACTGAAGCCCGGATATCCCCCCCCCGGGCGTCGCACCCCCATTTGGCTATGTTGGAGTGATTTTGCTCACATGTCGTCTTTTCTGTTTGCTTTTGCAGGAGGTCTGATTTTTTTTTTTTTTTTTTTAGTGTGGTCCGTTGTTCCCCCTTGTTATTCCAGCACTTTTTACAGTATAGTTTGATGTGTTTTGGGGAGTCGGGGAGTTTGCCCTTGCAGTGCTTTCTTTTTAACTGACTTCCCAGTTGCCTCCACTTCTTCCTTTTGCACTACATTGTGTTGCATTGGTATGTCCCCATCCGCTGACCGGGCCCCGTTTTCCGGTAGAATTCTCCCCCTTTTACCCACCATCTATTTTTCCCTGTTTTGTGAGAGATGGGCCACCTTGAACCTCTTTTTATACCTAGGACTTCCCTACTCCCAGCGGACGGGGGTTGATTAAATTGGCGTCCCCGTGTGGCACAGCCTTGGTTCTTGCCCTCCCAAGTTCAGGCGACCCACCTTTTTTCCCTTTTCATGTCATAACCCCCCCCTTCCCCTTTTAAAAAACCTGAACCCTGCCACTCTTACCTGGGGGCCCCCCCCCATTTTGGGACCCCTTCCAAAAGAACACTCCGTTTGGTCTACCCCTTCCTGCCCACACTACGATGGGGTAAGCGTGTTTCCCGTGCGACGGGTTTTTTTTATATCGGGCCTTTTTTTCCAGGTTTTTCACTCTTCACCAAAGTTGACCCTTCCATTTTCCTTTGGCATCCCCTTGGCCCCTCTTGGGGACCCCAGTAATCGGTGCTCCCAGTTGTGAATAGAAAAGGCCACCTGCTGGGTTTTTTGGAAACTTTTCTTGTCTTTATCACCATCCCCCTAGGCGTTTTGAGTGCCTTACTCGTTTTTTTAAACGCTTCCCCCCCCCCCCAAGCGGGGGACTTTAACCCCCCCCTTGTGCTGTTCCCCCTTATTTTCTCATCACAATTGCAAAAGGAATCCCGCCCGCCCCCGTTTCCAAGAGCACCCCCACCTTCCAAAGCCGTTCCGGTTTTTGATACTCTGGGAACCGAAGTTCCTTATACTTACCCCTTCCGTACAATTCCTATGCCCCCTATGATCGCGGGTTCCCGCTGACCCCCTGTTGACTTTTGTATTTCGCATCTTTTTTTTTTAAGTCATTTTTTTTTCCCCCAGTACTCTCAACTTGGACAACCGGCACCCAGGGCTGTTACACATTCGTTCCTCCTTCTCACCCCTCTCGTCCATATCCTTCCCCCCCCGGGCGATTCCCTCCCCGCCCGCTCCTCTGCCTCGAAGGCTTTTTGTACCTTGTTAACGAAAATGGGTCGCTTCCGACCCAACTGGCCGAGGACCCCTCTTTTTCCAGGGCTGGTGTCCGCCATGTTTCCCCAGCGTGGCCCGGCGTATTTTTTCCCTTAGATGCGTGCTTTTTTTTTTGGCGCCCGTACCCCTTTTCCCCTTTGCTGAAAACCCTGAACTTCCTCCCCCGAGGGCTTTCTTGATTGCCCGTTAGCTGTTTCTGTGCTGTTTTTTTGACTGCGCCGCAACCCACTCCAGTTCTAGAAGGGCAGACAACTCCCCTTTTTATTTGTTAGTTATTTGGTGTTCCTTTTCGTCAGCAGATTGAAGGCCACCCTAGGGTCGACCACCCACTTGGTCCATTGGTGTTGACCATACGGCTCCATTTTCTTTTTCGTGTCTTTCCCCGACCTGGACATCCCTTCCCCCCAACCAGGGGAGGTTTTCACCCCCTTTTTTTTCCGGCCACTATTTTTTTTTCCCCTTTTGCCCAGGGACCACTAACATAGTTGACGTCTCCCAGATCATTTTTTTCCAACACATCCCCACACCTGTCACAAAGTTGGGGTTCTAATCCATCTAGGAAGGTGGTCTTCCCCCCAAATTCCGGTGTATTTTTTTCCCTTTCTACTTAGTATCCTCTTACACACTTCAATCCCGGGAGCCCATTTTTGGGTCTGCTTCCCTGGTTCCCTCCCCTTTTACGGTTTTTTTTGTTTTTGCGATTGAGTGCCCGAGAAGCCCCAGATTTTTTTCCCCAATGTCCTCGCCCTTGAGCCACCTCCGCCCCCACTGGGCTATGGCCGCCATTTTTTTTTTTTCCTCGTGCTTCTGGCTCATTCTGTTCTGGTGTCTGCTTTTTAAGGCAGGGTGGTTTTTCCAACCCTTTTGTACACCCTTGCTTGACCCCGTTCCAGTGCCCGTTTAGGTGTCTTCTTTTCAGTACTCGTCCATATCCTTTTTTTTTGTGGGGTCACCCTTTTTTTAGATTCTTTTTTCCGCTCCACAGTGTATTTCATTCCTCCTTTTTGGTTTTTTGCTCAAGCCTTCCCTGGTTCATCACCATAGTCCCTACCCCTTTTGGTTCCCTCTTTTCCCATTTGCTACGTGGAATGATTCGTCCCAACTTTGAGCGACCATCACCTTTTCCTTTGTATGGGCACTCAACCCCCTTTTGTGTTCCCATGGAGTTTTGCTGCTACCTGTCTTTGTGTTGAAAGTGTTTTCAGTTTCCATGCCTGCTGGGGGTTTCCAGGACTCTCCCCCACGGGCATGCCCCTCCGGTGTGTGATCTTGGGGTGTGCTGTGCTCCCCCACCCCTGTCTATAACTTGGCCCCCACTCTCAATTTTTCTCCCCCAAACCGACATCTCCAGCAACTGCATTTAATGCCTGAATAGCCTCCTTCGCCATTTCACCAGAGGCCCTTCCAGGCTCCGAAGAGCATACCCATTCCACCCTCCCTGGTTGTTGGGCAGGGGGGCATTGTTGAACCCCCCGGGTCCTGTTCGTTGTTTTGGACACCCCCGTCTTTTATTCATTCTGAGCTAAAACCGTCCCTATGTTCCTTTTTTTTAATTTGCCCACCCTCGCAGCAGCCCCGTTTCCCTGTGTTCCTTGGTATTTTTTTCTTTGTGCTTTTTTTTTCTTTCTTCCGTTGACCGCCCCCGAAAATCATATTATGGATATGTTGTGTTTGTTCACCACTGGCTCGTTTCTTGGTACTTTTTCCCAACTAGTTTTCTTGCTCTTATTCCCCCGATCTGTGGACCCCATGGTGACATCCCAAGTTCCCTTTTTTTTGTTATTCAATATCCTATTTTATTGGATTAAGCCCCCGACCTCAACCCTCTGTTAAGGGCCTTTTCGCACACCCTCTTTACTCTTTTTCCCCATTCTCCCCCCTTCCCCCCCCCTTTAGGAAGTCCCTCGTGGTGCGGAACCTGCCCTGTCCCCCCCCTTGCCTTCTTACCTACCCTTGTTTGAACATTACGCAAATTCCCCCCCCAGGCACCCGGGCGGGTTCCATTTTTTTTTTTTTTACAAAAGAAGGCTGTGATTTCCGCTTTAGCCTTTTTTCATACTGTCCGTTACAACCGCCCTTCACGACCCCTTCTGGCTTCCCCTTGGACGCGCTGTTAACTGTACTTACACACTTCATGTTTAAGGTTTTGACGATGGAAAGCCGTTGTATGTTCCCGCTTTCTTTCCTGTTTGTTTGAAGGCTTTAGAGAAGTCCTTTTTTCTTTTGGGGAAGACCCTGCTCGGACCACGGCGGCCAACACCACCTTCACCCGAAGCACGTAGTAATTTTTCTCCTACCCACCAGAATCCATCCTTAAGTGTAAACTTACCCCCTGGCATGCTTCACAATGGACAACTTTTTCATCTCCTTTCCTTTTATGCACTCGTTTAAAAAAGCTGCTCCGTCCCTGAAGTTTGGCTTTTTTTTGTGGATAATGGTACTTATTGGGGGTGTATTTTTGGGGGATCCGGCAGTGATGGGGTATGTGGTCTTCGAGAAGGACGTGGGCTTCTAACATCGATGTTTTTCTTTCAGGTCCCCTTTATTGTGCTGGGCATTTTTCAAACCGAGGTTCTCCCAACGAGGCTCCCGTGGTTGGTATTTAAGCCCTAGCGTTGTTTACCCCACCCCACTCATTTTTTCTTCAAGGCTGCCTTTCCTTTCAGGCCCAGCTGCTCTTGCTTTGCTCATTTATTTTTGAATTTTGCACAGCTTCAGAATTTGGTTTCCCCTCGTTACCTCCCCCGCCCCCCCTAACTGACATGACTCCTTTTTTCGCACCTCTATCTGCGGCGGTTCTTTTTTTTGGTCTGGGTCTTCCCCGTGTTTTCTTTTTGGGGTCGGCCCCTCTAAAAAGGCCATTTAGTCGATGTTTTTTTTTTTTTTCGAGTTATTTTGGCCTGGTGTTTTGCCCGGTTTTTCGTTGTCCCCTGCCCCCTTTCGGGGGCGCTGTCAAACTCGGTTGACGTTTTTTTTGCCGACTGCTTGACGTCCACCCTTTATGCATCCTGTCTGCCCCTGACCTTGATTTTTTTTTCGCCGGTTACCGCTCGTTAGCAACGGTTTTTTGTAGGACCCTCCCCCCCCCATTATCTCTCCATTTGTTTTTTTTTTTGTTGTTAGGGAGGGAGATGGTTTCCCCCTTTCCTTTTACCTAGCCTTGTTTTCCCGGCGACCTTCCAGGCGGTGGGCACTACACGATGCCCCGCCCTGGTTGCGGCACCCCCTCTTTTTTTCACCTTTCCTGCCTGAGTTTTTAATGTGTTTTGCCCGCTTCCCGCACTGCTCACCAGAGCACCCTTTCTCCCCCCCACCCTCCTTTTTTGCCCCTTGTTGGGTCCGTCAAAAACGCCCCAAGGGAACCTTCCAATTTAAGGAAACCCCCCAAAGTCTCAGGGGTTCGGATTGTCCCCGTTTTTTTCTGTAGCCGATCGACTCTTTAGCGTTTTTATTCCTTTCCTGTTTTACGGTTTTATCCCCTGGCCCCAGGAAGCCAGTGAGGTGACTTCCTTTGCACGTTTTTGTCGATGTTACTGCAGGAGTCAGTTTGCATTGCTTCCCGCTTCCCACTGTGGGTCCTTCTTTTGGTAAAACCCCCTTTTTTTTCTTTCTGACACCCCCGCCCCTCGGGTTGAGGAGGTAGGACCAGCCCTTGTTGTTTGCCCCGCGGCTTTTTTCCTCCATGCCAAACCCCCAAAGGACTGGGGCTATGCTCAATTTCACAATATTTTTAAGCCCCCCCTTTTTTCCCCCCTTCTCTTCAAGTTCCCCTCCCCACGTTTTTCTTTGCACTCTTTCCCCTTTTGGGGCGGTGGGAAGACCTTGGGACCTTTTCTGATGTGCCATTTTTTTTAAACCTTCCTGTGTACCCCATTCAGGTGCATGCTTCCTTTATTAAGTCTCGGTTTTTTTTTTTCCCCGTTTTTTTCGTATTCCCCCTGTCTTCCGTACCTTTGCTGTCTTTTTCCTTTTGAATGTTTCTTTTTTCATTGAGTAAACGGGACTTTCCCCGCGCCCCCCACTCCCCAACCTTTGCACCCCTTCGCTTCAAAAGTGACGTGATGAAAATTAACTGTCCACTTTTCAAATCCAGAGGATCTTTAGGCCCTCTACGTTCGCTCGATTTTTTTTCTTTTCCTGTGGTCCACCGAAAGTACGGACTGGTGTTGCCGGTTTGACAACCCTGTCCAGATGTCAGCCATGCCCGTTTTCTGGGGGTAGTAACCCCTTAAATTAGATTTTTTTGACGGTGAGACCACCTGACTCTTTTAAAACTTTTTTTTTCTCTATTTATTCTCTTGTGGGTTGTTTTCCCCCCCGTTTTGGTACTTGTTTTGGGCTGCGGCCCAACTCCCCTTTTTAATCGCCCCGTATTTTTTTTGCCAAAAGCAACGTTTTTTCATGGTTTCCTTTTAGGGAAGGATTTTTTCCCCTCGATGTTTTTCCCCCCCCAACACCACGTGCCTTCTTGTGTACAAATTGCCCTCCCCTGGGCTTTTCTGGGATCTTTTTCTCCACCTGATTATAGGAGGCAGCCCCCCATTGAATCACCTATCGTTTTTGTTGCTCTCGTTTCAGGACAAACTCCCAGTATCACTGTCCCTTTTCTGGTTTTTTTTTTTCCCAAACGACCCACGAGTGTTTTTCGATCCCTTCTCCCTGGGACCCAATCCTTGCAATTGGCATGGGCTCTTCCCTTTAGTTTTTTTCTGAACATTCCACATTGTTTTTTGATTGCTGTCCTGGCTCCTTGGCCCTAGTTTCCTTTTTCCCCTCCAAGTTACCCTTGGTTTTTTTCATCGTTTTGGCGAGTCCCCCCCCCCCTGTTTTATATTTTGAATTCTCGTCCCAGTCCCCCCCTCGCAAAACCAGGGGGCTGGGTTCATGGGCGTTTTTCTTTTTCCCATTCATGGCCCACCTTTTTTTCTCATGGGTACCCCGTTTGGGTTCTGAGTCCCGGGTCCAACCCGTTACTTTTTTCAAACCCTGCCGTTTTTCCCTTTCCCTTTTGCCTTTAGTTTTTTTTCAGACCAATACCCCCCATGTGCTAGGATTTCACAGGGTTTTTTCACAAGATAAACTGTTTCTTTATTTGTCTTTTAATAATAAGTTGTTTTGTGTTGATTTTTTATAAAGCCTTTTTTTAGGCGGCATTTGATTGGAAACCCTTTACCCTCCCCCCCCCTGCGGTACGTGACCCCCAAAATGTGATAAATGACCTTTGTTGGCAAGTTGTTTACCCTTTGTTCGACCCTTCCCTTAATCTCCCCCCAACAAAACTTGTCTGACGGGGGCACTTCCCTGGCATTGTTCTTGGCTCGCCGATGAACCCACTTCCCCATTCTGCCCCGGTTTTTGAGAGGTGGTTTTTCCCTCCCCTGTCGTTTTAACACCCGATTGTCCTCCCGTTATATATAACAACCGTGTAACCTTTTTGTCGCCCCCTTTCACCCCCTTAACTGCTTGCCCCGGGCCTGATCTTGGCAAGCATGTTCTGTGTGGGTTTGGAACTTTCTCTGCCCAGGTGACCCATTGTTTCCTTCAAATTCACCCCGAAGTTTTCGTTTTCAAGACTTGGCCAGTTCGACCAAAAGGCGTTGGTCCTTTTTTGAAACCCGCCATCTTTCCATCTCGCTCCTTTTTTAGATGTCTTTTCCTTTCCAAACCACAACAAAAAAACTTCTGATCCTCCCCCTAGGATTATTCATTTTCTTCTTCTTGATTGTCAGGGCTCTTTTCCTGACTCCCCCGCGAAGCCATTTGCTTTTTTTTCCCCCGTCCTTTCCCCCCCCCCCATCCCCTGTTTTTGACTTTTTTACGTACCCTATGATTTTCCTTCCCTTTCCCGAGGGGTGGGTCCCCCCCCCCACCCCATGGACCCCCCCCCCTTTAGTTTATGTTTGCATCGTTTGCGATTTGATTTTAAGCTTTGAACGGTAGAAGTCCCCTTCCCCCCCTCATACAGTCAACAGTAAGGGTTTGAAATAGTTACTTCAACCCAATTAGGTTCACAGTGAAGGGTTGGGTGGGTTCTTGGTTGTTTAACAAGTTTTTTTTTGGGCAACTTTTCAACTGTTGAATAAATACCGGAAGTGACATGAGGGCCCCCCGGGCCTGGTTTCCAGGTGGTCCAATGCATATTAACCACGTAGTCCCACTGTTCTGTACGTTTTTCTCCCCCAGACTTTAGGCTTCTTCTGTCCTACCTCACTTCAGGCTTTAAGTAATGGATTTATTCCCCCCCCGTTCCCGAGAGGGTTTCCCTTCGTGTTTATTTTCCCACTTCCGCTCCTTTGTTGTTTCTTTTCGGTTGGGGGGCGACCCGTCCCCCTTTTTTCAGACCCCCATGGCGCTGCCCTTTTCAGACAGACCCACTCACAGTTCCTTTACCATTTAGTCTATCGTTTTTAAAGACCGGGGATTTGATGAAATACAATTCTATCACCAGTGTCAGTTTCCCTTTATCATAATAAGTTCCCCCAAGATGTTTACTGCAGAAAGGTTCCTTGGTCGGGTTTTTTGCTTCTGATGGATGGGTGAGGATTGATTCCCCAGTTCCTTTCAGTAAAAATTTAGTGTCCTTCCTTCCCCTAACCAATTCTTTTTTTTTTGTCTGGCGCCTTGCGCCAACCTCTAAGGGTTCCTCGGATGGTTATAAGGAGTTTTCCCTTTTTTTGAACCACGAGCCCCCCCCAACCGATGGGAGTTTCCGTTTTGCGTTTTCCGTGAATGCCTTCCCGGTGTTTCGCCTTGGGATAAAGTTTTCTTTCCCCAGTTTTTGCCCTTGACGGCAGTTTGGCTCCACTGGATTTCCACTGTTCGCACCCCAGGGCGTCGTTTTTTTTCCCCCCCTGCACGCTTGGGCGGTTTACGGATGGCGCCGTCCTTGTGTTTGCGTTTTTTTTTTTTGGCAGTTCCCCCCCTCCTTTGACAAGAGATTTTTGTTTTGCCGCTTTTCTTTTTCTTTTTGGACCAGTGTTTGAGTGGACAGGAGGGCCCTTTCCTTTCCACTTGTCGTTGCCTGAAAACCGTGGCGGTTGCCTTCCAACTTGTTGCGGAATATGCCCTCCCTGGCGCCCGGTTCCACGAAAGGAGTTGCCCCTGGGGCCTCATCCCCAATTCTCTCTTTCCCCTTCCCTTGTTGTTGTGTTTGTCCGCTTTGGCCCCAGGGGTCCTTTTTTTTACCTAAGCGGTTGTTCTCATCCCTTGAGAATCCTGGCGCGGTGACATGGCGGGTTCCCCTTCAGGAGTTTTCTTTGTTTCCCCCCCGTACAGACGACCCAGAGCTTCTCTGGTCCCTCCACCTGTCTTTCCACCCCAAAAATTCGCCCCCCCCCCACTCTCCTATGGGCTTTCTACTTTGTCCGCCAATAAAATCGGTCCCTCCATCAGCCACTCCACGCCTTGTGTTCACCCAGTGTTTTCCGCGGTCTAACGGGCCTTTCTTTTTTTTTTAGACCGTCCCCCCGCCCCTTTTTGGCCCAAAGTTCCTTGCAGCTCCTTCCCTTTCTTGTATGAGCTCGTTAGTTCACACGGAACACGATTCCCCCCCCCCCCTTGTTTTTTCTTTTTTTTTGAACACCGATTTTTTTGCGCCAAGCCTTTTTTAGGGACGTGGAGGTTGCCGTTCAGGTGGATCGTTTTTTCCCCCCCTTCTTGGCCCCCCCACGGGAGCCCCGATTTCCCATTGTATGCTTCCAGGATACCACCTGCTCCCCTTTCCAAGGCAGAATAAACCCCTCCCCGGCCGTGGCCCTTCCGTTTTGCTGCTGTTTTCCCAACGAGTCGTGACGCCTGAACCTCCCCCTTCGGACATGCATGGATTTTTTTTTTTAATCCTCTTGCGTCCCCGGTTTCTCTCCCAATGTATCTGTGAGTACTACTCCCACATGACTTTTTTTTTTGTTGTTTAGTACCCCCCGTCAGCCGCCCCACTGACCCCCCCCCGGCTGACCCAGGATAAGTTTTCCGTGCACTTGATTTTCCACCTCGTACCACGCTCTTTTTGCAGGTAGTTGTGATTCATCCAGGAAGTGCCCCACCTTTTTTTTTATGGTCACATTTTTCCCCCTGAACCAAAGTTCCTGACCCGGTCCTTCTCCCCTATTTCCAAAGCCGATGTCGCCCTTTTTTCAAAGGGTGGTTTTTTTTCTGGATATTTTTCTCAATTAGATGCCTTTGGCCCCTTAGTCATAACCCCCGGCATACTGTTCCCCCCCCCCACCCCCAAACCCCCCCCCCCCCCCACCCATAGCCTTGCTTAATACCTCTTGGTTGCTATTTAGGATCCGCGTGTAGGTTTTCCTTGCGTGTTTTCACAGCCTTTTCGCTTCCGATAGTTCCCCCTCCCACACGTCAACCTTTTTGAGTCCTTTTCTCTCGTTTCAGCAGTTTCCGGCCCACGAGGTTTGGCGTACCCACTGCCCATTTGGTGGACCTTGCCCATCCCTTCTGGCTTCGCTTCATGGGTTCTTTTCCGGTTGTGGAAGAACCGCTCCCCTGGAGGAGACCTACCAGGGTTCTTGACCACCCCCAAGACTTTCGTTTTTTTTTTTTGCCCTTCACCCAACTGTTTTCCATAGGACTTCCTTCTGTAAACCCCCACCCGTCCGGTGGTTGCACCTTCCCCATGGTCGCGGGGGTTCGCACTGCTGTAACCTGTCCCTCCCCCCCATCGGGGGTTCCCTCTTTGCTATAGCCTTCCTTCTTGACCCAATCACACCCGGTTTTCATGCCCCTGTGCTTGAATGAATAGGAAGTTCCCCTCAGTACAAGAGTTTTGTTTTTTGTTTTTGATTTAGATCAACCCCCCCTTTTTTCCGATCCTTGCCCCCCCCCACCCCCTGCGAAGCACCCAGCTTCCCCCCCCGGTGCTGGTCCGAAGTTTGGCCATCGACCCAAATTGGCCTTTCTGAGTTCCCAGGTTTTCTTCCCCCTTCGGTAACCAAAAAAAAAAGGACTCCCAGCGGCGTCGGTTCAAAACCATTTTCACCCACTTGCCGACCCCCGGTCATGTTTAATTTTCTTTTTGATAATCCCCAATAGCACCCCTTTCCCTCTTTCCCCAGGGTTTAGATTCACCCTCCGTCCCCCCCCAACCCCATTCCCTTTTTTTTCCC
>Ga0179593_1429639_pt1 | contig 24185 bp, 31 predicted proteins | sample CZODoug2_1_08_16_FD_185931 | JGI IMG/M metagenome (GOLD analysis project Ga0179593, IMG submission 185931) | Vadose zone soil fungal communities from Angelo Coast Range Reserve, California, USA - CZODoug2_1_08_16fungal (PacBio error correction) | ecosystem: Environmental > Terrestrial > Soil >... | reverse complement strand
GAAAGCTTCATGCCTCTTTTCTCCAGGTCTCGCGATCGCCCCCAAGGGCCGGGGGGCTGAATCCTGCCCCCAGGAATCGAACCTCAAGATTTGACCAGTTATTATAAACTTGATCTGAAGTCCCCCCCCTCATATTTTTCCTCCCCTTTTCCTTTGTCAACGGCACACAGTCCCTTCCTTGCTATCAAAAACCCCCCCCTCCCCACAGGTGACATCACAGCTGCCCGTGGTCCTCTGCTTTTCCCCTTCTTACAGTGACCCTTCCCCAAGACACCTATCTTTTTCCTGATTGTTCCTTTTTTTCCCCAAACTGTTTTCGATGACTACGACCGCAGCTCTTCTCTTTTAGAGCATCCGGACGAAACTTTTTGAACACCCGGCACTGGATTCACTTTCCCAGACTTAATCATTCCCCGTTGTTTTTCGAAGTTCCGACAAAGAGTCTCCACCTTCCGACCACTTTTCCAAAAGCTCGGGAAAACATTGTGAAGTGAGAAATCCTGGAGGATTAGTTTTTCAAAACATCTTTTTTGCATTTCTCCCTTGCAGCTTCTTTATTAGCCCTTGCCCCCCCTTCAGTCTCCTCCAATTCTGCCCGCCTTTTTCCCTCTTTCCAAATTGCCGTCAGAATCGCTCGTATGTCTTTTTCTCTGACTCTCGGCTTACGATGAGGCCCTCCCCATGAAGGCTTCCCCGCCAAGTTTTTCTGCCCCTCTTTCGCGCTAAAATGCTGTGTGCACCTTTTCTCCCCCATCCCGGAACAAATGCCCCCTGCTTGTGCCCCAGACACGGATGGCCGTCCACCGAATTGCGGGGCGAGGTACTGTGGCAAAGACTAGACCAACCCCCTTGCCAATTGCCAATTTCGCCGGCAGTCCCTATCCTTGAAGTCCACGTTTTACCCCCGCCCCGATGCGATAGAGTCTCAGAGCTCGTGCGAGAGGGACTTTCCCCACCCCCTTCGACGTTTCAACTCTTTTTCATATTCGGCGGCGGCCGTCCTCTTTCCGCGCAGCTTTATCTTCGACTCAGAGTCCAGCTGAAAAGAAAAATCTTGATTTCCTGTACCTGGTACGCCTCTAAATGTCCTTAGCGGATTCCTACGACCCCGCCAGACGGCGGAGCCCATTTCTCTCCTCAGGCCATGTTCTCCCCTGCCGCTATTTTCGTTGGCTAAGAGAAAGATTTTTTCATTAGCTTCGATGACTCCTCGCCGGCAATCTAGCGATCCCGGCCACTCCGCGAGTCAGTGGCAGCGCCCTCTTTCAATACCGTGGACCTATCGGTATACAATTCGCGTACTCTCGATTCTTTTTTCCGGACGTCCCCGTCTGAGTCTTGGTATCACTCCACAATACCGCTGGCCGCCCTCCGGAAGCCGTCCTTCTTTTAGAACTTCCCCCCCTCCCGCACGTTCGTCAAGATGGAACCCAATCCCACCCTGAAAATTCTCTCCGCCGCCGGAAGTTTATCCCCCTTTAACCGTATAGCCGTTAAAGCATTCCCGGGAAAAGGGTCGGGCCCTTATATATTTCTCGGTGCGCCCGATGAGCAGGCCTTTGACCACGCCAGCCCTCTTTATCATCCTCCTATCGGGCCACCTTCGGCTTACCCGCACCATTGCGCGGTTCGAGTTAAGTATTCCGACGAGGTTCGCTCCTTTGTCTGGCTTCATTAGACTCCCCCGCGCAAAAGACTCGCGCTCGCCTGGCAAATTCCTTCGGACGACCCTCTCAGTGATTAGCCGCTCACCCCGGAATCGTAAGACCAGTGATTGCTGCGAACGCCCGCTTTGGGTTTGGGTGGACGGAACAGATTGGGACCCTCCCGAGTTCCCATTCAGGGACGGGCCGTAACGCTTTTGCATTCCTTTTCATCCCTCCCCCCCACCTTTCAGTTCTTTGCCGTCTTCTGCATGCCTTCGTGAGGAATCCGGCTACATTGGTGCCCCTCACTTCCCCCACGTCCTCACTGTCCTCGCGCCCCCCCCAGCCGGCCGCTTCTAGATGAAGGCCTGAAGTGCCTGATTCTCACCTTCAATCGTGAGGAGGTCTTGGCCGAAACGCTTCCCACTCTCATCCCCCGAAAAGTTTCTGGAATTCCCCCCGATCACGATTATCCTGCAAGATTCTCTGCCCGCCTACAACAACGGAATGTAAGAGGAAACGGCTGCCTCTTAATGACTCGGTCTTCAAGTCCCCTCCGTGCCGTGTACCCAAGAATCTTCGGCCAATGTCTGCCCCTTTCCCACTTTTCTTCTCTATTTATGGGGCTGTCTTCCCAGAGAAATGTTACAACCTAGCGTTCGGAGAAATTGTCTCTAAGCGCCTCCCCTATCCCCTCCTGAATAACTCCCTATACTGAAGCATTTCGTCGTCGTCTCTTTCCTCCTCATTTGTGTTGTTGACTCTCTCTCGAAGCCGGATTCCAGTGTCTCAGGACTTTACGTGATCTTCAGGTCCTTTTTTTCTCGACAATCCGCCATATAGCCCGTTAACGGTTTCCCCCCCTTGTTTTGAATTCGCAAGGCAATGCCGAGGGCCTCGAGCAATTGCGGATAATTGCCCTCGATGCGGCGCAAGTAACGAGTCAGTGACCACTGTCTTCCTCTTCAGACGCCACGTATTCGACGTTCTCCTTTTCCTCTTTTGGCGCGGCTGTGCGGGCAGATGCCCTATTCCCATGACCCCGTGAGATTTTCCTCCTCCATTCCCTTTGGTGCTGTCCGGGGTGACTTCCCTGGTCTGCCTGATCCCTCCGATAAAGAGTGCTCTCTTCTCTTGAAATCACCCTGTCTCAGCTTCAATGACTTTCGATGGCGGTCGCTAGCCAGCCTTCGAGGTTTTTCCCTTCGCGGTCTTTGTTCGTTCCTGAATGGCCAGTAGCCGTTACTCCACTCCCCTTCCCAAGAATCCCGGTTGTCTTCGTGTCGACATCCTGCCTTTGCAGTATTTTTTAGTTCCTGGATGACGCAACCCTGAGTTAGGCCCTTTGAGCTGTGCCGTCTTCATTCCTCTTTCCGTTCACAAACCTGTTGTCAACGGGCGGTTTTTTTCTCAGTCCTCCGAATTTTTACCTAGTCTTACTACCCCTCCTCGGGGGCAATTGAGGATTGATTTCTTAATAAGGCTGCCCAAGGGGGCCCTAGTCTTTATCTCCGTCTGCGAAGAAGCCACTACCCGACGATTTTTTAGTCTGTCGGTCGAACCTTCCGCCGATACCGCTATATGGTACAATTGGTTCGATACTCGACCTCTCAGGTTTTGATTCGTTGCAGGATTGACTCAGCTGCACTTCGGCTTCGGCCTATCGCGCACCTTAAACCCCTCCTCCCCCCCTTTCGCGCTAATCACCCCTTCCGCTTGGATCCTACCCCCCTCAGGCCTTAGTCCGTCAGAGAGACTTTACTCTTTTTTTCCGATGCGACTTGCGTCGGGAGTCTCTCGTCCAACTAAAAAGTAAGGTCTCGAGCTCCAGACTTGATTGATTGATCTTTGGCGACGGTACTTTTTGCCCGGGTCCGGTACCCAAATTACGCTTTTCATAATGTTTCTTCGCTCCCGTCTGTATTGCCTCCTCTTTGCAACTTTCGCCGTGGTCGACAGCAAGCTTCAAGCAGGAGCCATCATCCCGAATTCCAGTCCCTTCTATCGTTTCCCTCTCGTGCCTACTTAATATCTTTAAGACTCCATTACTGGTTCAGGCTTCGTTCTCCCCCTTCTAAGCTTTCTTTTGCATCCTTTAAGGAAAATTTCTCGTCTTTTCGATTATCTGCAGTTTTTCCCGTGGCAAGTGACGGAGGGCTTGTCGTCACCTCAAATCTCTCCTTCAGAGGGAAGAGGCGCGGTTTATGCCCCCACTCGCCAACTCCCCCTGTTCCCCTTCCAAGCCACTCGGTGTTTTTGGATGCCGCGCCCTCTTGTGACTCCCGCTTTTCCTTAATATCTTCAGCGTTTTTTTTTTTTCAAACGTGACTGCAAGGACCTGCACTCCCTGGGCAATACGATTGGACATTCTGAAGGTCAGCTTCTTCCCCGTACCTGCGCCCCGAAGAATCCAGCACAAAGGGCCTCCTTTTTACGACGGTTTTCCAGTTAATCCTCGAGACGTCAGACATTTTTACCTTTTTCAGCTCTTTTTAACGGGTCTTCCTTGGCAGAAAACCCTTTGCCGATTGGCCCGTAGGTTCCTTCATCCGTATCGGCTATATCCTCTCTGAACATACGCCCGCGCGAGTATTTCTTTTCGTCACCTCCTGGCCTCTTCGGGTCGGGAAATTGAGTGCTCTTGTCGGAGTAATAGCCATTGAACAGGCTCTCGGTGCTTACCGATGGGACATGACTCCTCCGGATTTATAAAATTACCTTCTTTTTTCATGCTCTTTTGGTGCACCCGGCAAGGCTTTTTTCGACTCGGCCTTCACAAGGATTAATGACCCCACTCCCGCCGCCTTCTTCCGGTGGTTCCCCAAGTGCCTTTTTCACTCTCGGACTTACGTTCAGCCGTCGCGCTCTTAAAGTGTCCGTCGGAGCTTCCCAAAAGTGACCCCCCTCCCTTAGGGACGATTTCTTTGCAACTTTCTTGTAGGTGAAGCACCCGCTGCCTCGCTGTATGGTACATACCCTTTATACGCTTGTTTTTCGATTCTGTGTGTGTGCGACCGGTGGCAGGAGGGAGTCCCGCAAGATGGGAAGTCCAGGGTTAGTCTTCGACATTTTTCCCTTGGAGTCCTGTTGGGTATTTCCGTTGACCTGAGTCGGACCCCTCTTTCCTCTTCACCAGGTCTTCCCTCTTTAGTGTATTCCTTTCATCTCCTTCTTTCCTCATCCCGTTGTTGTTGTTCTCTCGATTGTTTTTTTTTTTTTTTTTTGACCTCCTCAAGAACTACACGACTCTCCTGTCTGTTCCCCCATGGGCAGGCGGGTTGGACCAGGGAACTGCACACTCCCCCCTCCTTCCCTCAAGCTTCCCCTCTTTTATTTAACCTGACACTAATCTTCCCGCCCCCATCCCCGCTCAACCACTGGTAGCAACCCAGAGCCCTTCTCAAACCACCTCCCTTCGAAATCCACACCGCTGGGGTTTCTTCCACTCCCCTGCGCTCCTTGGACGACACTGTCCCAACCCCTTTACAAAGGGTTTTGGGGGTTGCCTCTTTGGGCCCTATGCCGGGCCTGCTTGTTGCCCATCCGTTTTTCGACCCCGAAGCAGCTTGCCTTTTAATTCAGGTTCCCCTTACACCCTTGTCCGCTAGGCAGCGGATCCTTACTTGGGATTTCCATGAAATCAGGCGTGCTGGCTCCGTACACTGAAACCTTTCTTTCCGACCCGGGTGCCCAACTCTTGTTTGCATGACCTCTTTGGAGAAATCCCGTTTTTATGCAGTTGTAATCAATCGTTTAGTCAACGCATGAAGTTTTCTACTTCGAAATGCTTCAGGCCAATTGCTCCCCCTTTTTTTCCGGCCCGCCTCGTGACAAGAAATCCTCTATTTCCTTCCGGTCCCCTTTTCTTCGATTCATCTAGCCGCTGCTCCCCTCCATTCCTATTTTGCCCCAAGTGTGCGACCTCCCCGGCGCCGTGGCTAACATTTCTGGGTTTATACCACCCATCCGGTGAAAAATGCTTCTCCTCCCCCCTCTACCTGGAAACCCCTCAGGCTGCTTCGAACCACCGATTGCACCCTTGACTGATTCTTTCTTGGCAGGTACACGTATCGACCCCTTTTCCTCATGGCATGATTGCAAATGGGCTTTTTCCCGGCCTCCCTTCCCCGCTTCACGTTTAACCCCTCCTCTTTCCTAGATGAGCTAGTTCCTTTTTCCGCGGGCATCCCCTGCGACATCGGATTTCAGGACAGTTTCACCCCTGGGCCCTGCAGCGAAGCGGAGCTGCCCGCTTGCTCGCATCCCTCCTTTTTGAACGGCTCGCCGCCTTCACTCGTCCCCCGCAAACCTGACATTGATCGTCGACATGACTCTCCCGTTTAGCTTCCTCCTTACGCCAGAACAAAGGCCCGTTCGGCGGCCTCCTCTCCGCCCCTCGACCCAGAATGGCGCGCGTTGTGAGTACACCGTTTTGCGATCAAGGACACTAGAGACTTCGTCATTGCCGCTGCGCTCGCCACGCTGAGAATTTGTCCCTTTTCAAACATTACGAAATAATTGATTTCTGTCCCTTTTAAATGATGCTTTTTGCTGACCGCGGGCCCTTTTATGAGCGTAGGAGAATATCAATTTTCTTTCCCCTGCGATTGAATATCCTTCTGAGTTTTTCTGGAGACTTACCCGCCTCCGGCGTCTTCTCTCAACGCAACCCCTTCTGACACGACCATTCTCGACCTTCCGTATTTTTCAAATCCCCCTGGAGGTGGTCTTTGCTCTAAGGGTTCGTTTTTTCCTAAATTTCGAGGGTGCTTTTGCCCCCGACAGCATTTGGCCAGCGAGCTTGCTGCTGCCTCCTACACTCTCGGACCACCCTCGCTTTTCCTCGAACCATTTCCAGTCTTCCGTTCAGTCTTTCCCGTACGATTTTCTCAAGTTTTCGGGGCTTCATTCTACAATCCGCGTCCGAGATAAGAGCGTTGCCTACCTTAATCTCTTCCCACCATCTAGCTTTCTTATGAGTTCTCCCCCCCGCGCGGCCCTCGGTAAGACTACAGTAGATGCTGAGGACGCGTTGAAGGAAAAAAGATTTGGTTCCATCTCTCCTTCTTCCTGCCCTCTCCTTTCCGGAACGCCTACGTCCCCCAGCGCCCTCCGCAAATTAATTGATTCTCTTCCCTCAGAACCATTGATTTCTTCATTTCCGTTTGAGGATCACGGGAAATTCATCTCCGCCACCACCCAACCGCGTCTCTGATGGAACCTCTAAGCTCTGGATCGACGATCTTCGCTGAAGGGACGGTCTAAGTTTACTTAATCGGAAGTCCCTTATTCCCGTGATCAGTTTGGTCGCATACTATCCTCCTTGCACATCCCCCTTTTGACTCCGATAAAGAATTTATCGCATGTCCTCTTGCTAACGCCCTCCCTCTCCATAAACGAGGCCAAGAAGGAAGGAGAATAGTTTACGTCGGTCAGCCGGCCCTGCGCCCCGTCATAACGCGGACTTTGTATCCTCCCCTATTCTGAATTTCAGCAGCGCGCTTCCCTCCGTCGCGCTTGGGTTCCAGCGCTGGTACAAAGTTAGATTGGTTTCCTTTGCCTCCTCGCCGCTTCCTCTCCCTGTAATCTCCCTCTGAATAATCCATGCGTTCGTGATTCTTTCTTTCCGCCTAATAAGTTGTTGAGAAGATCCACCTCGACAGATGGGAATTTTTCTTAAGGAGAGTCGAGTATCCGTTTCGTAGGGCGCTTCTCCCACTTTCAGAAAAGACCCCTCCAACTTTTTCCACAAGGCGACTCTCCGCAAGTCGGTCACGGCAGGGCGAACTCCTAAGATGCTGTCTTGGCGGGCACGTCGCTTGCGCGCTCCAGCGTAACCGTTTCACGAGGTCTAATTTCATCTTCAATTCATTGTTCCGCTGTTGAGGGGCGGGCATATGAACATCATTCCACCCGGTGAGTCTTTTATCCCCCGAATCCCAGTTTTGGTGCTGGAATTAGTTTTCGTTGAAGACTACTCCCCAACTGATTCCTATAGCTTTCACTGTGGCTGCGGAGTATCACTTCCCCCCCCTTTTTACTACCCCCCTTCCTCACACCCTTCAATCGTGCGCGAGCCAGCTCTTCGAGTTTTTCCGCGCAGACGACGTTTCGGGGGTTGTTGATGTACTGATTCAGAACGGAATGCAATACGTGGGTCTTGCGATTCCTGAAATTCCGGAGATGAGTTAGGTGACCGAAGGTTACGGCCGGCCGGGATTTTCCGGAGATGAATCTAGATGGGCGCCCAAGCTTTTAAATCAAAGCGGGGAGTTTCCTCTTAAGTAGTTTGTTAGGTCGTACTCTGCACGCGCGGGGATGACCCCCTCCGAAGAAAACGAGATTCTTCGAGACTTGCGTACGTTGAAGTCTGTTTATCTCGGCGTCTGTTGTATTGGAGAAGCGAATCCCCGCCCCCCCCTTTTCTCCTCCACACTCGTCAATCTTCCGAAACCGCGCTGACTTTGAAAATTGGTTTCTCTTATCGACCCGCTGCTTTTTTTTTTCCGAATCGTCTTGAGGATGCGCACGCACCCCCAAATCCCGGATTAGTGCGATGAGCCCCTCGATTATTCCACCGCCACCCTTTCCGCGATACGTGTTTACCCAGTACGGTTTTTCTTTTTGAGACGACCGCTCCGGCTTCTTGGCCTGTCGCCGGTAGTTTCCTTGAGACCCTTGCGGAGGGAAGTCTCACCGACAGGATGGCTTAAGTTGGCGCCTCGCAGCGGGCGATTGAGTTCGTCGCTTCCTCCGACGTTTTTGGTCGTCAGCAACTGCCCTCCCTTTATTGGAACGATTGGACTGATATCGTGAATAAAGCTCAGTCAAATTCTTAGTTGACGTCTTATCGCGCTCCCCGCGAGTCTTCATCCCCTCCTTTTCAGGGCCTGCGTTGCAAAAGCTTATCGTATACTACCCCTTTTTTTTAAGGCCATTTTCTTTTTTTCGAAGGCTTCGGCTGCAACCGTATGCCGTTTTCTTGGCTGCTACTCAGGTCTAATCATTTAGGTTTTCTTCCCGCGTCAAAGCAGATGGTCGTGGCACAGCACGTTTTGTTCATCCTTTCGATAGCGACTGGCCCGCTGAAGCGCCCGGAGGTCTGAGCGCAAAGCGACGTGACAGTCGAAAGCCAGGCGCATGGGATGCCCCGCGGGAAGAGGCAGTTTTCCACTCCCTTGTTTCCTGAGTACTCCCCGTCTTTTTTGTAAAACGTTGCCTGATCTCTTCCCCGGCTTTCTGGTACAATCCTTTGATTTTCCAAGGTAATGGCGCGGTCTGCCTTCCCTGCGCACGACAGAATCAGCACAGGCCCTGTGGGTTCGACCTCGTTGTTCCTTTTTTCCCGTGAATCGATTCTTTTTTGAGCTGGTTCCCGGATCATTACCCACCACTCCCATCCCCCTCCGCCCTCCCCTACCCCACCCCCCCCCCCCCCCCCCCCCCCCCCCCCCCCCCCCACCCCCGCCCCCCCCCCCCCCCCCCCCCCCCCCCCCCCCGCGCCGATTTGGTCACAACACTGTTTGGTGCTGTAGGGCTTCCGGTTAAGCCCTGATGCGGCTCAGGCCCTCTCGAAATACAAACCATTCTTCTCCCCTCTGTTACTATTTATCAAATAGAGGCGGTCCTTTTCATTTGAGTCCCCCCCCTCTCTCCGTCGAGTAAAGAAGACCCTTGACTATATAGGTATTCCCTTACGTCTGAGGGATTTATCCCATCATCCCCCTTTTCTCTTTCCACTTCGTACATGTTTGTAATGACATATGGGGCCTTTGAAACCTTTTTTTCCTCCTCCTTTTTAGGATCCTCGCGGATTTTTTCCCCATGTAAATCCTCCTTTGGTAAAGTGACTAGTGACTGTTGTCTCCTCGGTACATTTACGTTAAGCCGGCGAGTATCTTTCCCAGCTTGTCCGGAGTAATTTCTCCACATTGTCACCCAATCCCTTGGGACGATTCTGACTGAGTGAAGCGTTTCTTACAAGGCGCGCTTGTGATGGTCCGTGGTTCGAGTTAGTGGTTTGAAGAAGTCTGTTTTTTATTCCTGAGGGCTTCCTCCCCAAGAACCGTTCATGAGGAGTCGTTTGTCTTTTGATACTCGAACTTTTTTTGAGGCATTCGAGGTATTGCTGTCGTACCTGCCCTGGCGGAGAGCCCCGACGCTCTAGCTTTCATTATATCCTTTCAATATCTCTCTTGTCCGTTTTTTTTGTCCGCTTCCCCCCGAACTAACTACCTCCGTTGTCTAACGGTCTGTGCGCGCTCCCGCTGGCAGGCGGGGATCAACCCTAATACCCAGTCGAAGGCTCAAGGAGAAAAGTCTATTATAATGTTGAGCTTCCTTTCCCCCTCTTTCCTTCCTCCCTAATTTCTAACCCGCGATCCCCCAGCAAACAGCATTCTTTACAAAACCACCCTTGAATCCCACCGCTTTATGCCCCACCCCTCCCCCCGTTCGTGGACCGACCGATGCCACTCGAAAAGACAGGTCCCTTATGCTTTTTTTTGCCATACAACCTGTTCCTTGACGCGTCCCTTGAAGATAATCTTTCTTGCATCGGCTGAACAACGTCGACTTTCTCCACCAGTCTGATTAAATTTCACCGGCAGATTTGAGACTTTTTTTGCGATATCCGCACAGAGTCGAAAGCCATTTCACCAATTGTGCCCGGTCATTCAAACCATTGGACCCTTTAGAAATACGATTATCTTTTTTTTCTAAAAATCAATCGTAGCCGCCTTAGTCACGTTCTTCTTTACCTTCGACCTGCGTTCGCAATTCTTGCCTACGCCGCTCTCGACCTAGTTACTCCCTCGAGAAGACTCGCTCTTATATTTGAGTCCCTCTCGGCTAACGGGAGACCTGCATCTCCGTGTTGGCGCCCTTTGTATAAACTGTGCAACCTTTTTTTAAAACCACCCGGCCAATCCTGTCAACCCTCGGCTGTTCCATCCCCGAAAACACCGATGGCGTGGCTGAACTTTTCCTGTACTTTGCCCTACTTTCGCGCCATTACCTTTGTCAATCTTTTTCAATACAGCTCTCCTTGCCTACTTTTTTCCCCACAAAAGCGGCAAGCTTTCTCCGTCTTCTCTCCGCGCGGCAAAAAACTGGCAGCTTTTTCCCTTTCTTGCGGCGCGCCTCCTGCGTCTTTCCGGCCTGCTCCTTCGATGCCGCTTGATTGCCGACCAGATCGCCGCCGGTCAGATGGCACGAACCTCAGATTGACGCGGTAAGGACCACGAAGCGAAATAGCTTTTCCGCAAGTCACCACGTCCGGACTCGTGTTGCCGAATTCGACCAGAAATGGCCGTTACCGCCTCGGAGGCCTCTAGCTTTTGCAATGCAGGCCCGGGAACGCTTCCTTCCCCGGCAAACCCTGCTTGCCCTGCGCTCTGGCAAGCGCGAGAAGTCAAGCGCGCCCCCCTTCACGTGGAAGACTATCCTTCTTTTCGAGTCCCTATGAACTGATTGGTACCGTTCCAGCTCTGCGTGTAGGAGACGGCGATCAATCAACTACCGCTCGCGGCCCGACGATAAGACTTATGAGTTTTCAGGAGTCCCCCTCCGCCCGGTCTTCCCAGATGAAGTCAACTACCGTTTTTTGACAGCCCTTTCTGCCTCGCCGGAGCGGTCGTATCCATATCGGGATTTGTCAATTCCTTAGCGCCCAGTTTTCTGGCGGGAATCAAGGGTCGAAGATTGCCTTTGGCCGATCTGCCCTTTCCGAGCTTGTACCTCCCCCACCGACCGAACCCCAACCGCGCGCGTAGGATAGAACCAATTTCAGTGCTAGCTTCCTCTTGAAGTATTTCGCAGACGATTGACTATGGTATTTTCTTTTTCAGCCTATACTATCGCCCGATAAAAGACGCGACTTTCCTACGGTTACTCCTAACCTGACTCCCCTTTTTAGAGCTCAATGTGACCGCGCTCATCGTAAGCTTCGCATGACTTTCGCACCCCTTTGTGACTGAACCGCTTCGCCCCCCCCGAATTCCCTTCTCCCCCCTCGCGGGTCTTTCTAACCGTTGATTCCAGGAAAATAATTTTTTTCATTGCTTTCCCAATAATTTTGCTTTTGCATGCTTTCCTCCCACGATATTGCTTCCAGTGACGAACCACCCGAAGCGGACCCCTTCTGACTCGCTGGCTCCGATATCGCTGAAAGTTCGTTCTCTACAGTCTTTCTTTCCTCGACGTTTCATCCAGTGCGCGCATCATTATTTCAGCCCGTTCCTTCATGCCACAGCCACAAGGGTTGGGAATCCTCACTCCTTTCCCCTGAAAGGGTCTCTGCCCGAACGTCCCCCCTTTTGCAAAATAGTGAAGAGGACGGCGCCTCTTTAGTCGTGGAATGAGAGGGCGTCTCCAGCTCCCCTCGATTCCTAGTGAATTGCTCCTCTGAGCAGCACTGTGCGAGATTCCCTTCAGAGATTTCGGCGGGAGGTCCCAAGCTAATGGTTTTCCGTTGGTTATGGAGTCTTCGAGAAGGTTGCTCTACGAGCACGATTCAGGAATAATCATACTCTCTCATTAATGAGGAGTGACCTCGATTTTAAAATACTTCCTTTTTTTAGTTCAATATTTTCGACTGGATTCTTTCCGTTTACCCTTCCTGGATCGTCGCGCTCTTGATTTCCTCCCCACTAACGATAAACGGTTCCCCGCGGGGCATTCCCAAGCCCATTCTCGTCAGGAACCGCGCCCCATTGATCCTTTTCGAAGTAGTCGGCTGTTAAACGGCCCGTTTCCCCGTTGACTGGCCTCCACGTCGTCTCAACGAGAGTTCTCTTCCCCTTCCTGATGGTTTTGCGGCAGCTCCCTCTTAATGGCTCCTTCGTCTCGAATTCCCGACTGCGTTCAATTTCTCTGAGTTTACGACGTTCTTGCCCCCTTCTTCCCCGGATCGCTCACGAGTGCTCCCCCCGGAGTATCAGTGACAATCCAGTAAAACTAACCCCTCTTACACTTAAGAGAGTTGAATTTTTTTTTTAGCTCCCTCTCTTTCAGTCGCCGCCCGGAATCGTTTTCTTTTTGTTGTTGCCCTTCACATTTTGGGAACGAGGACTCCTTCAAGGAATGAAGAAATCCTTTGAGGGCTGGCCCTTCATCCTGCACTTTGCGCTTTCCTGGAATGACAGACATCATTTCCCGCTCTTTCCCGGAAGCTGAATTTCTCCGTTCCTCCCGGTCCCCCCCTTTCCAGAGGTTTTTTTCAGTCATTGGCATTACTGTAGTATCCGATTGCCGGAGCTTTTGCACATACTCCCTCCCTCGTGAGATGTCGTCTCCGGATGATTTCCCCCCTTCCTAGGCCCCTTCTTATCTCTTCTCTATTTTTGTCATAGCTGAAGCCACCGGACCAGTTGTATCTGCAACCCCCCTTTCGGCGAAGACTTCACTCCCTCGCCTTTTCCATTGTTTCGTACTCGACCCCCCCCGCGATTGTGCACTTCTTGCGGATGCGCAAGAATCAGATTTCATCTTTGCGGACTCCTCTGAATATTAGAGCCCGTAACCCTTTTCGCCTAAGTGAGTCCCAGTCCTTTCTTGCGGACCCTAACGTCAGGCTTGCCCTGTGCGAACGGTTTTGAGTTAATTTCTTCGGGGACGTTATCTTAGATCAGAAGGATACTCTTTCCCGCAGCGCCCAGAGGTCTTTCTGTCTTCCGACCCTTTGCCGGGTCCCCCCTTCTTTCACGAGAAGGTCCCTCTATTTCCTGTTTTTTTTGTTTTTTTTGTATTGTTTGAAAGCTGCACCTTCATTGTCGTTTCCCCCTGAGAAGAATTCTTACGCTGTCGTCCTTCCATGCCTCTTCGTGACAATATACGAAATCTCGGAGGTACGCCGGCCATTCTGCGAAGGCTTAGGAGCCCTCCACTAGGATTCTTGGCGTAGCTCCTGCTTAGTTCCTTTATCGTCATCTTCCTCTTCAATCTGCCAGCGTGGGCGTGGTCCATCATTAGATCGAACAAAATCTTCAGGCCCCTCTCGCTTCCTAGGAGTTTTTTGCGCCTCAATCGAAACGTGACCGCCCTGGGCTGCGCAGGGGGGTGGATCCGCGCGACCGGGCATCAGACTCTCTTGCATCTCTTCAGCGCTTTGTAAACCTGCAAGGATATCTCTGCCAGCACGAAATTGGCAATCATCTTTTTTTCCCTTCTCCCCTTAGTCTTTCCTCTGGCCCGAAGATAATTCTTTCCCCCGGTGTTCCTCCGCCCCAGTTGGTTCGTTCTCGTAGTATCGTTTCGGCTTCGGGAGGTGGCGAAAGTTTCCCCCCCCCAACCTTTCCTTTTCTTTGCGCCCACACGTGCGTTCGGTCTTGATCAGCTTTAGACTAGCCCCCCGAAAATCAGAACCACTATTCTTCTCTCCTAATTTCCTAGTCGGATGTAGGAATTGCGCTCTAATGTCAGAAGGGGCGCCTAAAGGCCCTTCCCGTGCCTATGTGTTGTGGTCTCGATGATTGGATTGTTATTCATCTCCCTTTTGTTGGGGATCCCAGTCGGCCCCATTGTTGATCTTTGTTTGGAACAAGTGTTCGGATGGTTGCTTGTCGCCCTTTCCAAGTTATAATGGATGAAATCACTTCCTGAAGCCCTTGCCTTTGTTTTTTCAGGTTTATTTAGCCTTCGACTTATCTTTCCGCTGTCTTTTCGGTCACAGTTGTACTGGTAACCTCCAGCGAAGAAATAGCCTCTATTTGTCCCCCCTTGTAGATCGTCGGCACGGGACGCGACTTTGATGGACCCTCTCTTAGTATTTGTTTGAGAAGTATGTTGATGGTGCTCCTTTGAGCGGAATGTCGCCCGCAAGATAAGGATGAGGTTAGTCCGCCTCATGTTATATCTCATCGTTTCCTCCCTTGGTTGGTACCTTGTTTTTTTTCGTTTCCCCCCCTGTTCTCCCCTACCCCCTTCGCCCCTCTTATTGTATTTATTCTTTCATCTCCCCGCATTTTTGTTGTGAGTCTCGACAAGACGAAATAACACTAAGCGTGGCTCGTTCCTGATCCCTCCCTTTCTTTCGGACTCCTTTCCCCCCCGCAAGACCCCCATGACTTTTTCCCGATGAGCCCCGATGAAACCTGCCCTCCTCCTTCCCCAGTTTCCTCATTTGCCGCTCCATGAGCAACCCCTGGCAACAGACTTACCAACTAATCCCGTTTTCTGACCATCACAGCTTTTTTTTTTCCGACCCTCCCTCCACCGTTCCCCCCCAGTAATGCCCTAGGGGCCGGGATGCCACTTTCTGACGACGACAGTTGAAGATTTATCCGCTTCATCCGGTCCCGTAACTGTCGAGGGGGACCCCCAGTTTCACACGATTTTCGGCGGTGCTTGCTGAATCCGGGTCCTGACAGTTCGACACAAGCCTTTAAGAAAACGGGTGCCAAGCCCACAACCTTTTTTTTGAAGTGGAGAACCTCTTTGAGGTACTTTGTAAATCCAGCCTCTTCGCCCGCATAGCACTTCAGGGTTCTTGACTGAGCCGTTGCTCAATCCCTAGCCTTCTATGTGCCCCTTTCCTCTGAAGGAATCTTTCTTATTATTGTTGATTTTTATCGGCGGAACGTGGGCCGGTCCAAATCCGTGTGTAGGCCAGTTTTCTACCCCTCGGGTTCCTTCCACCATCCGGAAACATGCTCTATCTCCTCGAGACCCCCCGCCCCCTTTGGCGTCACGAACCAAAACTCTTCCCTTTATTGGGCGCGGTGACTTCCGACTGCCATCTCTTACATCTGATTTCCAATGGCCCCCGGCTGCTCTCCTTTCATCCCCAAAAACAACTGAGATGAAGAGATGCGCCGCGTTGCGAGTTGCATCCCCACAAATGAGCTCATGTTCGGTTTCCCTTTTTGCGCGCCTGAGGAGACCGAAGCCTTGGATGCACGCTGCGTATTTTGCCGCAAGATGAGAAGAAAGGATAGCCTTCCCCTTTCCCCCCAGTCCCCCGTGCAATTTGACTTTTTTCCGACCACTTGCTTTCGCCATTATCCTACGCATAACTTAAGCTTCTTAGACCCCCCCATTGAAGCAGAATCCCTTACCCCCTTCGTTTTTACCGGCTATTTTCGTAGGCCTAGTCACTTGCTGCCAGGCCCTGACTTCGCGCCTTTCTCTCCGCTCCAAGCTTTTCTGATAAGGCCACGAGCGAGAGGTTCCCGTGGTCCGCTACGGATACCAATCCCTTCCCCTATTCCAGGCTTCGCCCGGGCCCAAGTCGTCGTCGGCAGTTTTAATATTACAGTTTGAGAGGCGCCCCGTCTCATCCTTTTCGAGAGACCTTACCCCGCCCTGAGCGTCCTTTTTTGAACGGCACCACAGTTCGCACATCTTTCGCCCTGCCGGCGAGTAGTCCAGCTTTTTGATTTTAACCCTTATGCGCGTCCCTTTTGGGCGTGGATATAATATTCCTTTGCTAGGCGCCGGCAGAATCCTTCATTTCCACTTTTTTCTGATTTTTCCTACACGATTTCGTCCAACCTGCGATTTCTGCTCTAACCAAAATCCAAGTAGAGATTTAGCTTCCCTTACCCCTCCGATGGTTCCCCTGATACCCCCAAATTCGTTTGGCTTCAGCTCTACAATTGAGCAACACACGCGATTCCTACGTACTGGCCAATTAATTTCGCTTCCCTCTGTTCGTCCAATGTTCCGCGCTTAGGTAAGGACTCACCTCGTGTTTCTTTTTTTCCCCCCCGCCGCATTGTTGTGGGGTGTTCCCCCCCCCCCCCCCCCCCCCCCCCCCCCGTTTTTTTTTTTCTTTTCCGGAAACACCTTTTTTTCTTTGGAAGACCTCGAGTCTTCCCACCTGCCGGGCCGGGCGTCCTCCGCGGCTTAACTATCTTTTCTCCAGGAGCTTTCCGAACTCCCCCCGGTGCTTTCTGCATGCCTATTGAGAATAATGGCCCTCTCATGAAAGCCCCCCCGCATTCCCCCGTTTCCGCCCTTGCCAACATCATCTTCTGCTCGCGCTCTCGCTCGGCATTCGTTTTTTATACAGTTTTTTCCTGATTTACCTACTCCTCCTCATCTAGTTAGCAGATTCTTTCGTTCGTTCAAGCCGGCACTCTCACTTGCCTCCCCAGGTTTTGAAACCTTTTATCCCTAGGTTCCTGCGCACCAGCCGTCTCACCTAACTTGCCCCTTCCTTGACCTAGGAAAGGCGCATCGTCGTAGTTCTCCCTTTTCTCTCCATCCTCTACACAGATTCTAGTGAAGCAACTCCATGATCCAGCACTTTCGCGATTACTTTCCCTTCTCCCCGCGTTCGGCTTCCCCCTCGACTGGTGGAAACTAGTCTGCGGACTTCTTACTCTAGAGACCCTCTGCCCGAGACGGACACCATCCTTTAATCCGCGTTGTTTCTACTTTTTCCCTCCTATAGTTTTTTTTCTCGAGATAATCGACGAGCCAATCTTCTTCTTCGGATAGGGATCTTAGTCCCTCCTCGTCTGCCCATCTCCGGTCTTCAAATTCTCTGGCCCTTCCGCCTAAATCGCGACGGGGAGCGAGCCCTGCTGCTCATTCCTAGATGTCTGAGGTACCTTCACTTTCTTTTCGCAACTGTTCCCCTCCCTCCCCGCTTCACAGACCACCTGCCCGGTCCTCTTCCAATTACTTCCTCTGGGATGGATTCTGATTCTTTCCTGCACTGAAAGATTCAACCTCGTTTTTTGAGCCTTCGTGATTCCTTCCCAGACCTTGGGCGTGCAGGTGATTGATCTGTCCCATAAAAATGAGCCCCCGCTACGATTATGCGTGCCTCTTTAGAACCCGTCTAATGATGTAAAGGCTTGAGTTGCCTCTTCTCCAGCTTTTCGAGTTTTTCCCGTTTTTCCGCCTAAGCTTCTTTTTTTGTTTTGTTGCTTTTGTCATTCCCCAGGTAAGGATTCCCTCCCCAGCTCTTTCCCATAAATTTCTTTTTTTTTTCATGTATTTCCGCGAATCCATTTCATTTGGTTTATTCCTGTCCGCAAGAAAATTCCGACCGGCCGATTTTTTTCTATTGTGAATTTTTTTTTCTTCCCCGTGGTCGTAAAACCCCATCGGTTTACGTCGCTTTTTTTCGAGCATTTTTTCCCTTCATGTGTATTACCGACCCTCGTTTTTTGCCCTTCGACTCGACTCTCCCCAGTCATTTTCCGGCTGCCTGCCCTGTCTGCGTTTTCTGGAGTATTGTAGAAGTATCGTCCACTGATTTTCCGCAACCCACCTTTCCCTTTAACGCCCCCCCCCCATCGAGCGATCCTTTACTGCCTTTCTCTATTCAGAACGAGAATTTTGATTTTTTATTTTTTTTTCAGATCAAGCTTTGTTTTTCCCCCCACACTTCCTGACATCTAGCCCCTTTCCATCTAGATTAAAGACCTCCATTTTCTCCTTATTTAAACCCCCTTTCCCCCTCCTTTTCAGTTTGGTCTTCCTCCGCCCCGGCGTCGAGTTCTGTGTCTGATGTGTTTCTTTTCTTCCCTATGAAGAAGGGCTTTTTGGAATTTTTCCTTCTTTCTTTTTTTACCCACTCAGAATTCTTTATCTTCGGGCCCCTCCCCTTTAGATTGATTCCGTCGAAGCCCGCAGACTTTTGGCTTCCTTCCCTCATAATGATTGGACGCGGGGATGTCTATTCTCTTAATCTTCGACCAATTCCTCTCTTTCCGTTGAAGCGCCCTCTCTTGCGGGAGCCTCCTTCGCCCCTTACCTTATAGTGAAAAAGATTATTTTTACTACATTCTTAAGCCTTCCCCTTCTGGTAGTCCTTCCTTCCTGCCTCAGCTTTGGCCGGGTCTTTTAGCTACGGCCCTACATTCAGGTATTAAGAGGTCCCCCTCATCTCCCTTCCTTACGGCCCCGGAGCTTGTCTTCCTCCTTTGTAGACGCAAAATCGTCGGACCTAATCCCTGCCGCCAGGAAGGAGGCTTTTCTACACGTTAGTCCAAGCCAGATTCGATTCCCGCGCACAGAGCTGTCGGCTCCCCCCTGCGTCATCTTTCTGTTTGAACATGTTCCTGACCTGCTTTTCACCCCCTTGTTCAACCCTCTTTCCCCCCTTTGTCAATTTTCCTTTTTTCCTCTCGCCCCGTTTCTCCTACTTTCAACACTCTTGGCCTCTCCGGCTGCCATAGTCACGGATACTACGACGGCTTCGTTCGTCCCCTCCACTCCTTCTCCTCCTCTCTTCCCTCTTCCATCCAGCCAGGTACCCCACCACTTCAGATTCTCCCAACCGGTCCAAGCCCCTATACTCCCCACTCCCCCGGATGCCCCTCTTTCCCACCCCATCACTCTTATCTTCCCCACTTTCTTTCCGCACTCACCACCCCCGTTCTGAGTTAGCTTTGGGTCGACCCATCTTCGGCGTTTCAAATCATTTGTGTCCTTCTTGTTGTTAGTTCACGATTCAAGTCTCTTCCCTCCCCCATTAATCCCATTTACGCACTAAGAGCTCCCCACGTCCCTAACCCCTCCCCTACACCACCCCCACTTACTTAATCCGCTCCCTCCACTATTTAACATTCTTCCCTCGCCTTGCGCCCACCCGCCAATCCTCCCTCCCCCCTACCTCCCCCTGCTTCCCAGCCTCGTCGCACTTCGTACCTCCCCCCCTATCCCCCCCCATACATCTTATCTCGGCCCCTATCACCTTTCTTCACACTCTGTCCCAGCCCCTATACCTCCTGTCTCCTTCTCCATTCTCCCTTGTTCCTACTCTTCCTCCCGCCCTTGGATCATCCTTTCCCCACCTGACTTTCCCCCCCGCACCTACGCCTGCCCCGTTAGCCTGTCCATCTTGAACCCAACCCATCTCCCCTACTCACTTTTTTCCGCCCTACTACACACAGTGGTGGCTCCAGCTTACCCCCCCTTAGCCCATCCTGTGCACTCTCGTGCCTCCCTCCCCAATTCCGAGGTCCAATTGAAGTCCATCTCGCTCGCTTTCTCTCCTCTCACCAATCCCCCTAACCCTCCCTAATCCCGCCAAACCTAGGATGCACATTATCTACCCCCAGAATACTTCCGAACACTCTCTCCTCTTCTCCACTTTTTGAGGTTCACCTCACACGAGTTTCCAGGCCCCCCTGCAACATGTATATCCGCTGGCACCCCTACTCTCTTTCAGGCTGGTGGCTAGCCCCACCACGCTCCCACTCTTGACCTTACACCTCCTCCTCACCCTCTCCTCGATAGGTATACAGGTGGTGTATTCCCTTCTCAAGACCCTCCTTATCCCTACCCACTCCTTGAGCCCCCGCCTCGTTACTCCACGGAAGTCAACAATCAGATTACCACTTCGGTTACTCTTTGCCCCCAGTTCCCCCACCGTAACCTCCATTTTTCATTTCTTTGGCCCCTTCCTTCTCATCGCCACCTCGGACGCGATAGTCACCTTCCCCCCATCCCTTCTCGACGACACGCCCCCATTGGCATTATGTTGCTCACTTGAAAAAGGACATCCCTCCACAACAGACCCGATGTTGACTCCCCCCTTCCACGCGCCCCCCCGACCAGGGGCCCCCCTGCCCCACAATGAAATGTTACACTATGGTCTTGGCAATACTCCCCCGGCACGCCAATCCCCCCCCTTTCTCATTGTCTACCCGGCGTCATCCGCCTCCCCCATATCACCTTCCAAACGGTGCCCCCTTTTTTGAGATGTCTCCTTCCGAGGCTCGTCACACACCCAATTCCTGCATTTGTGCCATGTGTACCTGACCCCCTCATAACTAAGGCACCTTTACTGTCGACTGCTCCTTCTGCCCCAGCCGCCCCACCTCATGCAAGCCGCAGGCTCCTTTACTGAAGCCTGCCCTCCCCCAACTGGATTGCTTCCCGTGCCTTTCATTCACTCCTTGCTCCCTTTTCCTCCCTCATGCCTTGGGTCCAACGTAAGAACCAGGCGCTTCTCTCCCACTGTACTTCTTTACTTGCACCCTGCCACTTCTCCACAGGCCACCTCCGGTTATCATATCATTCCGCCTCCAAGACTGGACTGGTAGGTATCCCACTTAGCCCTCCAACTTACCAATTCCCCTAAGGGGTACCAGTTCTCCCCTACCAATACAAACTAGTATTCACTCTCTTCCCGCCCAACATCCCTGACCTAACCCTCCCCCCTGTCTCGCGTAAAGCCCCCTTCTCCCCGAGGGAAGCACTTCCGTGCGCGGCCCACTGAATCCGCTTCTCCGCCTCATGGACCCATGTCCGACCGCCTCCGGGTACCCCGTCTTATTACTCAAAGAGGTACGGCCACTGTCCATTCCAACGGCCTACCCATTTCAGAACTCTACCCTTTTCCCCCCTCCCTTATTTTCTCTCCCCCCTCTCTCTTCTGACCCGCCTCGGCCCCGTTCCTCATAAATACTAGCTTCCGCCCTGCTCCCCTTCCTCCCTATTTCTTCGCCCCCCTCCTTCGCTCTCCCCCCTTCCCACTTTCCCCCCCAACCTCTTCCTCTACTATCCCTCTTCCCCCCTATCCTTCTCCCCTGCTCCCTCTCCCTCTCCCTCGTTCCCCCCCCACTCCCCGCTTCCCCACCTTCCCTCCACCGCTCCCCGCAGGCCATTACGGCCCTATATATCCACAGAGGGATGACCCCGACCGATCCCCGCGATCACCGTCGGCGGGCATTCACTACCCTGCCGATTATCCTCCCCCTGCGTCCAGCCGTCCGCCCGTATGCCCCTGGTCGTTCTCCCCCCCCCCCTAGTACCTACTGGGACGTCACTGAGCTCCTTTCCTCCCCTCTCCCCCCTCTCCCCCCTCCCCTTTATTTCCTCTCTTCCCTATCCTCCTCCTTCCACCCCTTTTCTCCCCTATCTCCAACATGCCACTTCGCTCCCTGCCCTTACCCACCCCTCCTTTGCCTCTCCTCTTTCTCTCCCACCACCCTCCAGACCCACCAAGCCATTCTCCCAGGGTGCGGGTCCCATCTGCGTAGGGAACATTGCAATTTAAGGTCTGTGATACCCAGGAGGGACTCTGTTTAGTTTGGATGGACCTTATATCTGGTGGATGAACCCCGTGTTCAACGTAGTTAAACCGGAACACGTGCTTCCGGACCAACGGAGCCGACTTTTTTAGGGCACTTCTTTCTTTCTTTTCACTTTTGTTGTTGGTTTTGTTTGCCATGTTTCACTTCTCTCTTGCTCCGGTTTTTCTCCGCCCCCGCCAAGTGTCCTGCTTGTTTGCACTACCCCCTCCTTTCCAAGATGAGATCTATTATAACCTGATGCGCATAACCTGCCCACATCTGGAAGATTCCCAACATACCAGCCTCCTCCATCCTGAATTACCACTTTATGACATCACAGGCGCTAACCCGCCCAGTCCCCCCCTCCTCCCCACTATGCTTGCCGGGAGGGTTGCCATACCCCCCTGTTTTTTTTCCTTCCTAAGAAGACCTCCTTGTCAGATATCTTTCCCGGCTGCCCTTTTCGAGGGACCACCAGGCACTTTTCCCCCTTGGAATCTTTTCTTATAATCAGAATCCGGGTGGCGACTTCGTTTCCCCCCTTTGCCCTCACAAAGTTTAACTTCCCACTTTCCCCCCCCCCAAAACTCGGGCCATGAAACCACTGACCTCGTACCTCCCTGTTTCTCCTTTACAATGATCTAGCCCCCCCTTTTGAAAGGTCTTCTTTCGACGAGCCAACCGAGTTCCCTCCAATTCCCGTTCTTTTCCCCCGCCTTCTTCTCCAAGAGATTAATCGCGGGCTATATCTGACTGGAGCTCGGATGATCCCTACTTTCAGTATTCCTTTTTTTGCGCCCCCCTTTCTTCGGTAAATCCTTTCACCCCTTTCCCCCCCCCAATACCGTCCAACTCTCTGCCACACTCTGGGCCGAAACCACTCTTCCTGTTCTCTTTTTTAGCATTACGGACCCCCCATCGCGCCCCCGCGGCAAATTGATGCCCCTCTTTGACTCTATCCCGTCCGTTTAAACCCCCCTCCTTCCCTCCGTTTTTTTTCAATCGATTTTATACGACCTGCTCTCTTTGCTAAAATCCACGCAGCATCCCTTTACTCCGTCCCCCCTTTGCTCTGAGCCCCCCTTCAGATTTTTTCCGCGCTCCTTTTTTGCGATATACCCCCCCTCTTTTTTCTGAAAGCTGGCCCTGACCCTGGCCCTCTGCTGTCCTGCCTAATTTACTTAGCTTATTACCGCAAAGAACCATCCCCAGTTTTTTGGCAATTTCGCGGCGAAAGCCCCTTCGCTGCCCCAACCTCCCGATATTTTTATTTTTTAGCCTCTTTAGTCTTACCCCTATGGTCAATTGACCTCTCTCCCATTTTCGATTAATCTGCAACGAGTACGCTCTTTTCTTCTTTACCACCCCTCACGTTCTTCCTATCAGGCCCCTTCTCCTGTCAAATTCCCCACTGATCTTTGTTTGGTTTTGTCTCCCCCTGAGAAGAATTCAATCTCTTTGAGTTAGAACCCGCTTGTTTTTTTTCGACTCCGCCCGCCGCATTCGTTTCCTTTCCGTTCGTCCCAGAACATTTTTCCCTAGCCTTCTCCCCCCCCAATAAACGGTCACCTACGTTAAATCCTCCAGTGCCGGCCTTAATCTAAATCTTTGAGGTTTTCCTTCGATTGCAAGCTTATTGAGCGAATCCCTATGATAGTTTTTTTCCAACTGCGATTTAGCGTACCCCCTCCCCTTTTCCTACCAGAGTCCCCGACCTTCTTTAGCTACTTTTACCCTCTTTTTAGTTGGCTTTAGATTCTCACTCGCGCCTTCTAGCCAAAGACCCCCCCCTTCCTCCCCTCATTCCGTTTTTAACGATCGTTCTGCTTTTTCCGATTAAAAGACGGAATCTGAGGACTCTGAGTGAGCCAGAACACCCCCCGCTTTTCCCCAACCCCCTATGTTTTTTTAAGACCCCCCTCTCACTAAGGCACCTAGCCGGTCGGGCCGTAACCCTCTGCATCCATGGAAATTTCCTTCCCTCCCCCCTCTGCTTCTCTCGTCCACCGGCCCCCCGTTTTTTTTCATTCCCGTATTGAGGAACGTCCCCCTTTCCCCCTCAAGTGACCTTTCACCACCCCGCCCTCATTTTGCGCGTCTTTTTTTTGAACCCCCGTCGAATCGATGGTCCATCCGCATGAAGGCTGGAAGCTGGTTGAGATTATGTTTCCCCTTTTCCTCGTTTTTTTTGCTATTTCCTTAGCCCTTTGTCTTAATCGTCACATTAAGCCTTGGCCCCCAGCCCCGTTTTTCTGTTATTAGATACTGACAGTTATTCTTTCCTATCTCTTCAAGCATAATGCGCCCTCCCCCCCCCTTGAAAAAAATTGGACTAGAAGCCTCCTCGTGTACGCCGTGGCCGCGGTTTCGCCCCCGCTCTCACGCTTCCGGCCCTTCTGTCCTTTTACATCGTAAATGAGCAGAATTTGATTAACTGACTGCTTTGGAGCTCCCCCCAAGAGAATGGTTTCCAACCCAGCGGTTCTTTTATTCCGAACATTGGCTTTGCCTCTCCGCTCCCTCCTATCCCTTTCATTATCTCCTGGAAAATCACTTTCCTCCC
>Ga0179593_1624060_pt1 | contig 24187 bp, 39 predicted proteins | sample CZODoug2_1_08_16_FD_185931 | JGI IMG/M metagenome (GOLD analysis project Ga0179593, IMG submission 185931) | Vadose zone soil fungal communities from Angelo Coast Range Reserve, California, USA - CZODoug2_1_08_16fungal (PacBio error correction) | ecosystem: Environmental > Terrestrial > Soil >... | reverse complement strand
CGGCCATGTCCTTTTTCACAAACCCCCCCCTGGGACGGTTTTTGCAAACGGGATTTTTTCTCGGAAACGTTTGTGTTCCTTTGTCTTTTTTGCTTTTTGTTTCTTTCCTTGGGTGCTTGCCCAACAATTACCCCAGAGATGTTTTTTTACTTTTTTTTCGCCGGTTGACCCCTGGGGGCCGGTCGCCTCTCTTCCCAGGAGTCCTTTTGGGTCCCCTTTTGTTTTGGCCCTGGATTGTTTCAAAGTTTTTTTTGCTGTGGTCACTCACAATTTTTCAATACATTGGCTTTTCTTGTGTTTTTTTCCCCCCCCACAAGGGAGGGCCCCCCCAACACGCACGCTAAATTTTTTTTCCAGCCTCCTGTCTTGATTTCCGTATTTTTGCCCCCCAAATCTGAAGGTCTACAATTTGATAATTTTTTTCTTCTCACTCCTTCACCTTCATACTTCGAAGGAACACCTCCCCCTTTCCCGGTCACCCCTTGTTTCGGGAACCTTTTTTCCCCGTCCTTTTGTTCAATGTATTATTTGTGTTCTTTGGGGGTCTTTCCCAAAAAGTTTCCTTGGTTTCCACCCCCCCCAGGGGTCTTTTCAACCCTCCACACTTTTTTTGTCTTGGTCCCCCTTTCCCCCCGCTAATTTTTGTCCTTTTAAGGCCGGGGGTTCCGACGCCAGGGTTTCCTTTTTTTTTTTCACCCCCCTTGGGGCGCTTCGTCATTTAGTCAACACTCGGCCCTCGTGGTCATGGTCCAACTCACCCCCCGTCTTTTGGCTTTTTTCCCCACACCGCCCCTTCGTGAAAGCCACCCCAAACGTTGAAAACCTTCGGATTTTGCGGGCAAATTGAACAGGGGTCGGGGTGGATTCTGTGGGTCCTGCACCTTTTTATTGTAGTTCCCTTGTCCCGGACTCAACCCTACTCAGGGGTCGTAAGTTCCTCGATTTTTTTTTTCCCTCCCCCCTTTGGTTTTTTTTCCCTTTTGTCCATATTTCAACGGAACCCAATTTTGGTTTGATTAGGCGGCTCCCAATCATTTTTTTTGTGAACCCCCTTCTTTTCCCCTTTCTTATGTCCCCCTTGTTTCCCCCCCTTTATTTTAGGGGCTTTTGTTCCCCCCCGTCCTCCTCTTCTTTTTTTTTTCCGATTTTCCCTCCGGTCCTGTGAGCAAACATGTGGGCGTCTCTTTTCCCCTCTTTTCTTTGATTTTGGTTCGGGCTTTGCGGTTGTTTTAGGTATATTAGGGTTTCTTTAAGGGTTCCGCTAGGGGGCGGTTTTTCTTTTATACTTTCGGCAATTTTCTGGTCCTTTTAGGATGTTCCCCCACCCTTTTTTGCGTTTCCCCGGGGCGGGCCCCGGGGGCTTTTTTGGGGTCTCCGCAATTTTTTTTTACCCTTTCTTTCGAATGCCTTAGGCCTTTTGCTCAGGGTTCGGTGAGAAGTTCCCCCCCCTTAAGATCTTCTAAATTTTTCCAATTCTATTATACTCAGATCTTTTGTTCAATTTTTTTTTTTTTGTTCCTCCGGTCCCTTTCTTTGGCCATTTTCTGGGCCCTTTGGTAAACGCTGCTTCTCCTTTTAACCTTCGGACCGGACATGGGCTTTTACCCCGTTGGTCATTGGACGTTTATCATTTTTTCCCCTTTTTTCACCCCTTACTTTTCCCTTTTTTTGGTTTTGGGCACAGGGCCCCACACGGGGGCCGGGCTTTCGGGATTTAACCTGGCCTGGGGTTCCCACTGTCCCCCCGCTTCTAACCCCTTTTTTGTGGAGGTTTATCGGGTGTTTGGCCGGGGTCCCTTGGGGCGCGTCCTTTTTGGGCAAAAGTTTTGGGGTTCCATTCCCCCCCCATTCCCCCTTCTGAGCGTGTTTTTTAAATGTTTTTTTTTCCCGTTTTCCTCCCAAGCCCATTCTCCATCGGTTTTCTTTTTTTTTATTAGGGAACGTCCCCTTGTGTTTTCCTCTCCGGTGTCAGGGGACGCCAAAACATTTTGGTTTCCCTTACTTTTTTTCGAAACATGGGGGCGGATCTAAAGGGGTTTCCCGGGCACTGTTGCCTTTCTGGGCTACCAACGAGGTTTTTCTGCCGGGCAATTGGCAGGGATTACAACTTACCGGGCAATGCGATTACCCCCATTCTGTTTTTGTTGTCGCTTTCCCTTTCAGCTTCGTTTGGATCTTCCCCCCCCCTTCCCTCCTCCCGTTTTTTTTTTAGGCAGTTCTGGTGTGCCGGGGCCCCCTTACCACCGGATTCTAAATTTTTCGACCGCTTCTCCTGGAAACGGGGTTCCACTTGTCCTTAGGAACGGGGTTTAGGCGGGGACTTTTGGTTCATTTCTTTCCTTGCAAGGGGGCCCCCCGCCCGTTTATCGTTCTTGTTTTTTTTGCACTCCTCCCCCCCCCCTCTCTTTTTGGCTTCGACAAAAACCCCTTTCCGGGTCCCCAACCTTGTTTTGCTGGTTTTTTTTTCAGGCCGCTCTCCATGTCGAGGGGATAACGGGGGATGTACCAGGGGGAAATCGGCCCCCTCCTTCCCCCCGTTTTTTTTATTTTGTTTTTTTTTGGGTGTTTTTTTTTTTTTTTGTTTTGTCATGTTTGGTTGTTTTTTTGTTTTGTGCTTGTTGTATGCCCGGGTCGCCGCGTTTTTGGTCCCCCCTTCAGTCTTTTTCACACCCCCCCTCCCTAGTCGACTTCCCCCCTTTCGCCTTTAGCACGTCTGCCCCCGGGCTGCCCTCCCCCAGACAACGCAGTGTTTTTTTTTTTTTTCATGATAGCATGTTCGCCAGTTTTTCCCTCGTTTCCCAGTTTTGACGATCGGTTCTGAGGCGCTTTTGGAGGACTCCATTTTTTGGGGGACAAATTTTTAGAGAGAATTCAAAATTTGATGGGGACATGTTTTCGTTTTTGGCTTTTTTTCTTGCCCCCTCTTTCACCCGTCAGTAATTCCCGTACCTTTTCCCCGAACACCCTTTAAGCACTTGGGCCGGTTTTCTTCCCCCACCCATCCCCTCCTTTGTCTTTTTTTTTTTTTAAGTACCTTTTGCACAAGTCACCCTGTTTTTATTTTTTTAGGGCCCGTTTCGCCGAAAAAGTCCTTTTTTTGTGTCCTCCCTTGTTTTTTTTTTTTTTTTTTTTCGACCCCCCACTAGAACCCCGACCCTCCCAATTCTTCGGGGTGTCTGTGCCCTGGTTCTCTAACTATAATCGCCGGGTTCCGTTGGCCCCATCTTTCTTTTTCAGGTTCCCCTTTCCTTAAGTTTTTCTCCCCTTCTTTCCGGTTAGCCCCCCTTTAGATCACCCCCTCTCTCCCTTTGAAGTCATTTTTCCTGATTCTTCAGCTCCTCGTCCTGTTCCTCCTCCTCCCCCAACTTCACCGCTCCTCCTCTCCATCTTTCCTTGCCTTCCCTCCCCCACCAACCCCCCTCCCCTCCTCCCTCTAGATGCCCTCAGCCTTTCTTACCCCTCTTCTCCTCTTTCAGCTTTTTGACACTCCGGCCTGTTCACCCCGTGACACCCCCTGGGAAAGTCCCCCATTCTGCCTCCTCCGGTCCGCGAGGCTTCTCTCGCGTCCTCCTCCTATCCTTGTCCTCCCCCCCGGTCTGACCCTCACTGCACTCACCTATATATATCTGGGCCACCCGCTTATCGACTCGTCGCAACCACCTATTCCACCTTCTCACCTCCTGTCCCCGCGGCCATCCCTTGCCCATCCCCCCCACCCCCTCCCATAACCTACCCAATCGTTTTCGGCCCACCTTCCCCCCCTTCCTTCCCGACTCCTGGCGAACGGTCCCCCCTCTTCGTGCCTGGTCTTCCGATTTTTGGCGATTTCATGACATGGCCGCGCTCCCTCCGTCCCTCTCCGTGCTTCCCCTCACACTTGGCCCGTCCTGCCCCCCCCCGTTTCCACCCACTCTTTGGGGGTCTCCCTTCTCCCCCCCGTCAACGCCCGGCCCCCCCCCTGGGACCCGTGCTGCACGGTCGGCTGTGCGCCCCTCCGTGGAGCCCCGTGGGCGGTTTTTCCCAGGTGTTCCGGGTGGTATTTTTGCACCATTACTTGGGGTCGTACCAGAACCCCTTTGCCAATTTCCCCTCAACTTTTCCCTTGTAACCAATATTTGGGGTAGAAGGCTGATTTGGTGTACGTGCAACTTTTGGCCCTTGTGCTTTTTCTTGGGAATTTTGTAACTCCTTTTTTTTTTTTAGGAGGCATGTGGGCCTTTGGTTTAACATTCTTCTCAATTTCCCTGACAACCCCAACTTTCCCCCCGTCCTTCTGCGTGAACCTTTTCTGAAAAAGTTAATTGGTTTTTCCGTTTTTTTTTTTTTAACCCCCTTTTTTTTTTGACGGTATTGTTCCCAGGGTACTGGGCTTCTCTTTTCTTTCTGACACCACCCCCTTCTTTAGTTATTGAAAGTTTGCCCCTTTGGGTTCCAAACGGCCCTTTCCCTTTTCTCTCAAAAACTTAACGCCGCGGGTTGCAAGCCCGCGCCCCCCCTTGGCTGGTTCCCCCGATGGGGGTGGTTTCCCCCACCCTTTTCCCTTTTCCGGGTCAGTGGCGTGACGGCAAAGTGAAACTTTTTTTTCACCGGAAACCCCTGGTCCTCCAGTTTCTTGTACCCCGGATGTTCTGGAAGGACAAGGGTCCGAATTTTTGTTTTTTCTGACGGGACTGATTTTCATTTTTTTTTGTTTCGTGTTTCCGATCCTTCTGGGGGCCGGTGTTTACAGAGGGTTTTTCCCACCCCGATCTTTGGGTTGGGGGATTTACTTTTGCTTCCTACCCCACAATTTTAGAGGTTTTTCTTTCGGGCCAATTTTATCCTTGAAAAACATTTTTGGGAAACCCAACCCTTGTTTTTTTCCTTATTTTTTCCCCTTTCTAGTTTCGCCTATCCTGCATTTTTTCACCCGGCCAAGTTTGGCCGGGTCCCCCCCCCTCCCAAACCTTTTTTGGACTGCCCTGGGTTTGGGCCCTGTTTTGGGCACCCCTGACCCTTTTCGTCCCTGCCCAACAAAAACACGCTTCCCAGGCACTTTCCCCCCTTTCACTTTTCCTTCTTTTTCGTTCCAATTTGAAACCCCTTCCTTTCTGACCCCCCCTTTTGACCCCTTTTTGGTCCCCCCTTTCCCCCCATCCACCCCTGGGTGCACCGTTGCTAAAGTGTTTGGGTCTTGGCCCCCCAAACACCCCCCCAGAAAAATTCCTGCCTTTTTCGGTTTCTCCCTTCGTTTTTTTGTTTCTGACCGTGGACCCCATCTCCCCCAAAGGGGGGCCTATGGGAATATTAAGGCGGGGGGTCAGTCCCCCCCTTTGACTTTTCGCCCATGCACCTTTCCTTTTTCCTCTGAATTTTTTTTTTTTCCCGGGGGGTTGGGAGTCTCGGTTTTAACCCGTTTCCCCCTTGTTCTGGTTTGGCCCACCTTGGGGTGTTGAAGTTTTTTTTTTTGCCTCTTAAAACCGGGCCCCACTCCATTAAATACCCCCCCCCTTTAGTCCTTTTTCTTCCTAAAGCTGTCCGTTCTTTTTTCCGGTCTTCCCCTTCCCATCCATGTCACTGGGGGACCAAATGAGTTTTAATTGTTTTTTTTTGGTGGGCTCGTGAATTTTTTTTTTTTCTATCTCTCCCCCCCCCGGTTTTTTTTGTTTCTGGGAGCCCCCTTTTCTGCACGAAGGCCCCCCACCCCTGGAAACCTTTCCCCCCCCCCCACATGGTTTTATTCTTCTTCTTTCTTTTTTCGCCCACACAACACCCTCCTCCCATGTAACTTTCGGCAGGATTGTTTTTCGCAATCCCCTTGGAGTGGAGGTCGTTCACTTTTTTCCAGGGGTCTTGCCCCCCCCCCCCTTTCTAAACAACCTTAAACTTCCCCCCTTTTTTTTCCAAATTTTGGGGCCCCCCTAAACCAAACCTTCAAATCCTCCCGCTGAATTCTCCTCCCAAAAACACCCAAAGGGGAACCTCCCCGGAGTTGACCTCCCAGTGGAAAAATTGGTCTGGGAGTCATTTCTTTTTTTTGTCGGGTGGCGGGCACCCTCTTGGCTTCCCCCCCTTTTTTTTTTTTTTCAAGGACCAACCCTTAAAGATTTTTTGTCTATGGGTTTTTTACCCGGGCCCGAACCCCGTCTGACGACTTGCCCAGGAATGACCCTCATTTGCGGTTTGTTTTTTTTCAAGCCCCCCCTTCTACCTCCCCCTTTCTTTGACCTTTCTTTACATTTTTTTTTGCCCGCTTTTTTTTAAAATACTTTTTGGGTTCCGGGCCTTTTGGCGTGCTGTTTCAAACCTAGCCTCGGTCCCCTTTTTTTTTTTCATGTCGTGGCGAGAGGCGTTTTTTGGTGGGTTGGTCGGGTGTTGCCTTTCATTGGGGGTCGGAACCACCCGCGATTTTCGGTTATTTTCGTGGCTCGGCAAAAAAACCCAAAACTGGTCCTTCCCCCGTTTTTTTTCCCCCCCAGTTTGGCCCCCCTTTTTCCCAAAGTTTTTTTGGGGGGTGCTTAACCGTAGGCCCCCTTTGGTTCCCCTCTACCCTTCTTTATGTTTCCTTGCCCACCTGGTCCTGTCCACAAAACACACCCTCCTTTGGGACTGGTACTTGCCCCCCCTTCACCTGGGTGGGCCCGGGTTCCCCAACTGACTTACCTAAATTCTTCCCCCTGTCGCCAATTTAGGAATTCCGTTCCCGGTTTTTTGCCGTTACCTCTCTTTAACGGTTAACAATTTTTTTTTTGGCAGGGTCTTTCGGCGTTTTTTTTTCCACGCCGGGAGTCCATGGCTTCTGGGGTTTTTTTGGTTCTTTTCCTGGAACCCCCAACCTTTCCCACTTTTTTTCCAGGCCCCCCAAAATTGGCAACACGCTTTCCCATTTTTTCCTTTCTGGGACCCTTTTTTTTATTGGCTTCACATTCAACTGTTGCCCCCAACGTTTTGGGTCACTGGCCCCCCCCCCCCGACCGTTGGTCCGGTCCACCACCCCCGGGGGCACTCACCGGGGTCCCCTATGGCCCCCGCTCCGGTTTATTTTTTCTGGTTTTTTTGGTTTGCTGGTAGGTGGTTTGAAAGGGGGAAGTAATGAAGTCTCCTCACCCTGGAACTTTCGCACCTCTTCCCCTTTTGCGTAGCCGGCTTTTGCCCTTGGGGGGGGGGGGGCCCCCAATTTCACTTTTACCCGTTTTCGGAGGTTTTCCTTTGTATAGACCCCCACAATTTTTTTTTCCAGGGCTTTTGAAGGGGGGTAAGGAGGTTCATCCCCGATAGCCCACCGGTCCTGTTTCTTGGGCTTATGTTTTTTTTCCCGGCTTTTCTCCCCTAGGGCTGCTTTTTTACCGCGCCCATCTTCGCTTTCCAACCCCTTTTGGCCCTTCAACCCCGGGCGCTCTGCTGCAACTGATAAACCCCCAACCTTTTGTTGGTTCCTTGCTTGTGTTCCCCCTTTCTTTCCCGGTCCCGTTTCATTGTTTCGGTTTAGGGTGGTTGGGACCCCCCTGGTTAGGGTTCCTTCAGTTTTTTTGGGGTTTTTTTTTTTCCAAAATCTTCCGTCCACATTTTTTTGTTTCCCTGCGGGACCTGGGTGGACCGCCCAAGGCCAAACGGGTTTGTTTTTTTTACCCCTTGGACGGTTCCTGGGCCTTTTTTTCTTTCTGGCAGCCTTTGCATTTGTTCGGGGGTAGTTTCCCGTTTTTTCCCTGAATTGACACAAAATTTTCACTGAATCCTTGGATTGAGTTGGGGTGGTCTTCCCCTTTTTTTTTCTACCTCCCCACCGACCGTAAATTTTTCCTGAGCTTTCCCCCGGCTGGTTTCGTCTTCTTGTACACCCCCCTTGGACTTTCCTGGGTTACGTCACAACACGGTTTCCCTTTTTTCTACTCCTGGGGCTCCTGCGAAAAATCGTCAAACCACTTCTGTTTCCACCGGGGCTTTTTGTGTCTCGGACTTCCTCCGGCGTGGTCACGGGTCGGCCCCTCCTTTTTGGCCAAATTGTTTTAGGTGTGCCCCCCTTTACTGGGTTTTTGTTGTAGCCCTTACTTCCCAAAGCCTGACCATGTAACCTTTTTAAGGGTGCGATTGGGGTTCTGTTTCGAATTCTTCGTTTCCTCAGGTTTTTCTTTCAACTCTTTCTCCGGGTTTTTTCTTGTTTGTCCGTTTGTCGGCAGCGTTGTCCTTGTTTTTTCTTCCGCCCCCTGCCCCTTTCTTGGGGGGAAGGGATTTAAAAGCATTGGATTGCGAATCTTGGGCCCTTTTTGCCCCTTGTTTGCTGAATACGGACGGGCTTTTCCTCTTAGGCCCCTTTTTCCCGGCTTTTCCCCGGCTGGTTTCCCAAATTGGACAGTGCTCTAGGCCGTTTGCAGCCGGGATGCTCCTTGGTTTTTTTCCCCTATCTTTTCTCAGTGTTTTTTTTGCGTTTGTTTCCCTCACGACCCAACGGGAGGGTTTTATTGAGGGGCCTTTTCCGTTTAGAACCCAACAGGTACTTCTCTAGCCCTTGTTCCTTGGCCGCTTTTTTTAGGTGCAGTATGGACCCCTGGATTCCCCCCCCGACACATGTCTCCCCCCGTTGTGTTTCCCCCCCCCTCTCCCCCATTAATTCCCCAAAAATGTTATGAAGATTTCCAGGTTTTGGAAGGCCGTTCCTTCGGTTTCCACCCCCTTTTTTTCTAATCCGGTGGACGACAAAGACTCCTGGAAACCCAGGTCCTTTCGTTTTTCCTTTGGTGGTTTTTTTTTCTCACCTCCCAATCCAATTGGGGAACTTTGGAGGACCCGGGGGCGGGTTGCCTTTTTTTAACTCCCCTTCCTTTGGGTGGCCTCGCGTGCCCCGTTCGGGGTCCCCCGGAAACCAGAAACCTGTTGCTTGACCCCCCAACCCGCCACCGTTTTATTCGCGAACCCCGTTCGTTCCGGGCGGTCCCCTACTCATTTCCTTTTTCCTAACGAGTTGTTCGTCGAGTTGGGGGATTCCCATTTCCAAATTGTTCCCTTTTTGAAATCGTTACTTGTTGCGGGTTCCGTTCCCGAGGGAAGCCCTGCCTTTTTACTTTTTTCGGGAACAAATTTACGTTGCTTTTTTTGTTTTTTCCAAATGGATGGGACGTTTTGCTTATCTCCGATCCCCCCCCAGGGCCCCTTTTTTTTTTTCACGAGATTCCCTCACCCCGGTTCTTTTCCCAAATTTTTTGGACCCCCCTTTCGGCAACCCCCCCTTCGGGAACGGGGACTTTTCACCCAAAACGGCCTTTTTTCGGTCGCCCATGCCCCTGGCTTACAGGCGGTTTTTTTTTTTGCTGGTAACGGCTTTCCAACTTTTTTTAACTTCTTCCTTGGCAGACGTTTTTCCAAAACCATTTTCCCTTCCCGCGGTCCCTTTTCTCCTTAGGTCTGCTTTTGTTTTTTTTCCATTTGGTTTTTTCAATTGGGGTTTGATAATATTGCACGGCTTTCCCAGGTTTTTACCCTCTTCCCCCTTTTTTCGTTTCCACATCCCCCCTTTTCGTGTTTCTTTTTGGTCTTCCTTTTGATTGGCTCCGGTTTCACGTACACTTTGCTCTCCGGGCCCCTTTTCGATTTTGGTCCCTTGAACACCCTTGCCCCCGTAGTCCCCTTCCGGTTTTTCCATTGCCCATGCATTGGAAATCCCTTTGTGCCTGGGCCGATTTGGGTTCCTTTCAACCCCCTTTTCTCCCATTAGGGGAAGCCTCCTAGGCGATATTTTGGGGGATGTTGGGTCGGGGGCTTGAATTGATTTTTTTTTCTAAGACTTTCGTTTTAATCCCTGCTTGTGGTTTCACAGGCACCCCCTCCAAACCTTTTTTTCTTTCTGGGATTTTTCTTCTTTCCCCCTTGCAAGGTTTTTGGTGTGTTCCTCCCTTGAAATAGTGGGGTCAAGGGGGGTGGCCCCCGAAGAGGGGAGTTTGTTCCCGGGAATTTCCAGTGTTTTTTTAGGTTTTACACGTGAAGGGAGTCCCCCTTTTTTTTTGGGGGCCTGCAGTCCTTCACCGGGGAACCAAGCCCCCTCTTTTTTTTTTGATCCTTCCAAGGTTTTTGGCGAAGATTTTGTTTTTCTCCACCTTTCCCATTTGGGTTCCCCCCCATTTTTGTCACAGCACTCCCATTTCCGGTCCCGTTTCTCGAGTTTTTTTTTTTTTTCAAATTTTTGTTAACATTTGTCCGTGCGGTTTTCCGAATTTTTTTTTCTTTTTCGCCTTTTTTTCCCACTTTTCCCCGGAACGGACGTCGAATCGTAGGGCCTTTTTTTCGTGGCAGTCTTGGGGGCCGAGTGGGTTCCCCTTCCTGCCATTTTCCCGAATTTCCGGTTTTTTCCTTTTGGTTACCGTTTTCCCTTTTGAACAAGGGTTCTTTTGGTTTCTTGTTTCCGGGTTCTTCTACCCTTTTCCACCCTTCCCCCCTTCCCAACTAATTTTTCCAACCCAATTTTTTTTTTCCCCTCGCAAAGATTCCCGGAATAGGTTTTTTCGGACCTTTTTCCAAATTGGTTTTCGAATTTTATACAACAACCTCCCCCCCCGGGTCCCCTTTTTTGGGCCCCCTTCCCCCCTTTCACGTTCCCCCCTTCTCTTGGTCCAAAAAAGAACACCCCCCCCAGGGCCTAAAACCACCTTGCAATTCGGGACCCTTCCTGGCGTCCTAAGGTTTTTTTTTTGATGGACCCAGGTTCGTAACGAGACCCCTTCTTTACGATTTTTCGTGGTCCCCCCCCTCCCCCCACAACAGGTTCCCCCCCTCCATGAACTTTGGCCCTGATCAATGGGGTTTCACACCCCCCAAAGCCACCCCTTCCCCCCTTTCCAATTTTTTTTCGTTTTTAGGTCTCTCCGGACACCCCCCAATTCCTTTTGAACCCCTTTTTTAGAAGGTTTTTTCCAAGGGTCTTAACTTTATTTCCTGGCAAAGAGGGAAAAAATTTTCCCCTCTTTTCGCACGGGGGAATTTTTTGGTTTTTGAGTTTGGATTTTCCACCCCCCCCCAGAGAACCCTTTTTGACTGAACCCCTGGGTCCTTAGTTGGCTGCATTCCAAATTGGGGACCCCTTGCCCCCTTCAATTTCCCCCCCCCCTTTTTTTCCTAAAACTCAAAGTGAGACCCCAAATTCTCCTGGGGAGTTGTCTCGCGGGCGTTCCCTTTTCACGGTTTAGACTTTTTCCGAAATTTCCCAAGTTCCCTGGTGGTCCCCCCTTCTTTTTTTTCCTTTTTACGTTTCTTTTTTTTGGGATATTCTTTTTGTTTTTTCGGGAATTCCCTATTCAATACTAACTTCAGGTTGTTTTTTCTTTCAGTTTCATCAGATTTACCGGGCCCCCCACTTCCGTTAATTTTACCCACCGGGGGCACCCCCCCCCCCCCCAGTTTTTTTTACCCCACCCTCACGTTTCCCTTTTCAGTTTCTTGGCCGACCCAAAAAGTTCAACCCTTTTCAAAGTTGTGCCTTTTTTTTTCCCCCCCATCCTTTCCTCTTTGTTTTTTGCACTCAAACTGTACTTTGGGGGTAATTTTTCTTTATCAAGTGGCGGGCACCCTTTTCCCCACATTTTTCCTAATTTTTTCTCCAACCCTTTCCCAAGGGAGAGCTTTTGGCGGCCCGTTCCCCACATTAAACCCCCCTTTCCCCCCCAACACCCCCCCTTTCACCCCTATGAGGCAATTTCAAACCAACCCAGGTAGCTTTCCCGCGGTGGCCCGACCTTTTGTGCCCCCATTGCGCTGACCCTTTTTACACATATGGTTTTGATTGGCTTTTCTTCTTTATTTTTGCCCCTTTTGAACGTTGCCCTTTATTTCTCCCGCCACTGAATTTTTGAAATGTTCCCATTTTGCTTTTTTTTTTTTCCCCCTCACTTTTTCTTTCTTTGCCCCGGTTAATTTAGGGAAAGGGAAGGGCACGTTTAATGTTAGAGGTCCCGAGGGTGTTTGGCCTTTTTCATTAACCGGCTCCCCACTTCCATTCTTTTTGTGGACTCCTCCTTTTTTTCCCCAGTGGGACTTGGCCCCTAGTTTTTGTGGGCTTTCAAATTTCTTTTTTCCGGGGGTGTTGATTTTGTCTACAAACTACCCTTTTCGTGGGGGCTTTTGAGCTGGTGCTTTTTTTTTTTGCAAACCCCCCAAAACCCCCTTGTGGGCCTTTTTTACCCTCCCCCTTCTATCGATTTGGCGAGGGGTCTGCAGGTTGCCTGTTTTTTGCTTAATTATGTTCCACTTTTTTTCGCGGTGTCAACCGTCACCCTCCACGGGGCCGGGGTTTTCCCCCCGCGGCTTTTTCTTGGTTTTTTTTTTAACCCCCCCTTTCCCTCCCCACCCATCCCCTCTTTTGTCAAACCAAAATTGACCAGGGGGCACAACCTCCTTCTGATCCTACCCGGGTTTTTCCCAGATCAAACCCTTTTTTGATCTCCTTGTGGTCCCCCCCACTCTACCTTTTGATCCCCCCCCTTTTGTCTGGCCCCTTTTCTTTTTTTGACCCCCCCCCTTTTTTGAAACCGCAACCTTTTTTTTCCCTTTCGTTTCACTCCCCCTTCTTCGCCGATGACATGAGTCTGCGGGGATTGTTTTTTTTGGTCCTTTTTTTGAAAAAACCCCCTTTACCTTTTTTTGGGACCAACCCAGGGTTTTTGCCCAACGCAACCTTTGACCCCCGGCGGTTCTCACCAAGACTTCTTTTTCGGCCTTTTTTGACACGGGCCCCCCGGGGGGCCGCCGTCTTGGCTTCAAACCTTTGGCCAGCCCGGCTTGGGTTCCTTTTCGTGGTCCCCCCCCACACCTCATCTCCCCTCCGGTTACCCCCCCGGTGCCCTATCCAACAAGGGTTCCTACCTACTTTCCCCCCGTCTTCCAACCTTTTTCCCCCTGAACCTCTCCCTGGGAAAGCCCGGGGGGGGGGTGTTGTTCACGGTGTTCCCCTTTTGAACCCCCCCCTTATTTCTTCTGGACATGGACCCTCACCCTCCCAACTTCGGCCATTGGCTTTTACTCCTTTCTTCAGGGCCATGGCCCCTTCAGATTTTCCTTTTTCCACGAAACCCAAAAGGGACACCCCGGCGCGCTATTGTTAACTCCCGTTCGGGTTTCCCAACAACCCACCTTGTTCGGATAGTCATATTGGGCAAGTCTTTTCCCCGTTTTTTTCCCCCCCCCCCTAGTTTCCCCCTTTACCCTTCGTCCCTTTCCAAGGAGTTAGCTCGAAGGCGGGCGCTTTTTTTTCAAATTCCTCTTGCGCTTTTGTTATTTTCAACCTTTGTCGAGGCCCCCCGCGCCGGCTATTGTGAAGGACTTTTTAAAGTGGGTATTCCTTTTTTTCCCTAAAGTTCCCCCAGCCGGGCCCGCCTTTTAGGCCCCGCGGGCTGGGTTTTTCAATGGTTTTTTTCCGTATTCCAGTCTTTTGACTTCTTTCAGTAATCGTTTTCCCCCCTCCCCCAGTTTATGTGAAACTTGCCTCGACAGGACCTTTCACGGATTGGACCTGGGGACCTGTTGAGTTTCTTCCTTCTTTGGCAATTTTTTTATTTTACGGGGGTGGTTCTGGTTGTGTGTGGGGGATTCCCCAGGAACGATTTTTATACAACAGGCCCCCCTTTTCGCCTTTACTTGTCTTGAAACTTTCTTCTTCCCCCATCCATTAAAGCCTTACCTTTCATTTCTTCTTCCGCTTTCGGGCTTCACCCCTCCCGCCTCCAAATGTCTGATCCCCCCCGTTGTTTGGTCCTTCTTTTCCCCTTTCGTTTTCTCCCCCCTTGCCGACACCCTTACGAACCCCCTTTTTTTGTGGGTGGGCGGGCCCCGTTCCTTTTTCCCGTATTTTTTTTTGTACGGCCTTCCTTTTTACCCCAAGTTAGTCCCCCTATTGCCCCCTTGGAGTTTCTGTTTTTCAACTGCCCCACCCCCCAGTATTGTTTTTCACTTTGGGTCCCCGGGGTTCTGAGGAAGGGGTTGTCCAACTCCGTCCCTGGGACCAACGATCCCTCAGATGGGGTTTCGGGATTCATTCCTCTTCATTTCAAAACCCAGGTCCCTAGTCCCCCTTGAACCCCCCTCGGGATGCTTTATTTTACGATTGACTTCCCCTTTTTCAGGAGTTTTTTTTATTTTTGAATTCCCCCCCCCCCTCTGGGATTTTTTGGAAGGGTTGGGGTAAGAATTTTTTATACTCCTTGTATGTTTTTTTCGAGGTTGTTCCACTTTCGAATTTTTGAGGCATTGGGGGTCCCCCCCTGGGTCCATATATTACCCCTATCGTTTCTTCCTGTCCTTAAATTAGGGCTTTCTCTTTTACCCCCTCTTTGTTTTGAGGGGGAGTGGAAGACGATGGCCCTAGTTTTTGGTAGTTTCCCCTCCCCCTATATCTTCCTTTTTTCAGAAACTTTGTTTTTTTGTGGCACGAGTATTCTGGATTCACAAGTTTTTAAAAACCGATTTATAATACCGTTCTTGCACCCAGGGACCCCTTTCTTAGCAAAGAAGGGGGCATTTTCCACCGTTTGGAGGGACGTCCGTTCTGCGTTCACCACTGGGACGGAGGCTTCATATTCCAGCCGGAAACGGTTTCTCTAAGCCCCCCCCCAACCGCCTTTTGGGTGAAAAAAGTACCCGAGCTTCTCCGAACGCCCACGGCCACGCACCCCCGTACTTCTCCATATTTGGGGAAGTACCCCATCCCCCCCGGCCTTCCAAGGAACAACCCCCGGGGTTTTGTTGCGCACTTTCGTTTGAACTTCAAATTTGAGTAAACCCTTTCGACGTTTCTGCGTTTGTTTCAAGTCCAGTTTAAGGAATTCCCCCTTCCTCTACCTCCTGTTCTTCAATTTTCTTTTCTTTTGCCCCGTTACACGGGGTTTGTTCCCCCCCACAGATACACGGTTTTTTGAGGAAAACAACCATGCACCCCCCCTTTTACAGCTCCTACAATTTGGCCCACCCCCCGGTTAACTTTCCCCTTTTCCCAGACCCCTTAAGAGTACCCCGGTTGGTTGTCCCACCCCCCCGTTTTTCTGGTTCCCGTACCACTTCAGCCCGGACAAGGGAACCTTAGTTTTCCCTTTGTTTCCCTTGTTTGTGTGATTTTTTTCAAGGTTCCTTTCCTGTCCTAGAAGAGTCCGTCACCCCACCCCCTTTTCGCTTTTGACCGGGTCGCGAATTTTCCCAGTCTTTTTTTTGTCAAGGGCTTGACGGTCCGGTTTCCTCTTTTCCCCGATCACTCCGAAATTTAATTATATCTGGTCCCCCCTTTTTCCTTCCCCCCCCCCCTTTTTGGTGTGCAACTTGGGTCCTAAGGGGAACTCCCCGCATTTTAAAAAAGTGTTTCTCCCTTTTCTTTTCTTCAAGTACCACGGCATCATTTTCATTGGGGTGGGTTACTTTCTTTTGTGGTTAAATTTGTCCCCCCCCCCCTACCGCTGCCTCGTTTAGACACCCCACTTTTGCCGCCCTTGGGGGCCGTTTCCGATGGTGCCTTTTTTCCCCGGCTCAAAGGACTCCCTAGGCCCGCTCCCGGTTTTTGGCCCCCCTTCCCCACTGGGAAAACTCCTTTTTTGGCTTGTTCTGGAACTTCTACTTCTGTCCCGTTTCTGGCCCAGTGATTTCCCCTCTTTTCCGGGACGAGCAACTATCTCTGGCTGCAGGCGTACCTATCTTTCAAGGGTTGCTTCGGTTCGAAGTTTCCAGTGGGCCAGGTGCCCTGTCCCGCCGTCCCCCGTGCGTCTCCCCCCTTCCATAGCTTTCCCTCTCTGTTCTTTCGCTCTTCGTCATTGTTCACCAATCTGCCATCGGCCGCTCCATCGTTTTTGTCAGCACGGCCCACCCGTACTTTTATAAGCCCGGCCCGCTCTCTCTCAATCGCTTTCCTGGGATATCGCATCCCCTCGCTGCACCCCTTCTCCCTACGTGCGTGGGCCCGCCGCGCCCGGTCTCCCACGAAGACTATGTCTTTCTGGCTCGGCCGATGCACCCATCAATCCATTTGTTTTTACGGTTTCATTGATTTTCCTGCCCCCCTTTTGGGTTTATTTTTTCTTCGGGTTTTTTCCCGATTTTACCCCCTCCCCTTTAGCTTGTGACCTTTTGTTCGTTATTCGACACTGAAAGGGAGTGCTGGGTCCTTTTGGCCCTCTCCTTTGCCTTGGTGCCCCTTTCGGGGGGGTGAGGCCTCAGGGGAAGTTCGGTCCCCTTTACCCCCTTGCAACCGTTAAACCTCCCCAAACCCCCGTCGGGGCCTCGTGAACGTGCGGAGTTTCAAAGGGTTTTGGGGGGTGCGGAAGTTTTTTTAGCCCCCCATTTGTTTTCCTTTTCCGTGATTACGGACAATGGCGAGGAGTTGTTGGGTTTGGCCCCCCTTACATACCCCCCATTTCCTCCTGCCCTTTTTTGAACGGGGTGCAGGCGTCAGTTTCCCCCTTTCGGCAACAACTGCGGGAAACCCCGCAAGGGAGGGTTTTTGCCCCCTTTTTATTTTTGGTGTCCACCCCCCCCCGCCCTAATTTTTTTTTTTCCATTTTTTTTTTTTGGTTCCCGCCCCCCTAACCCCCCCTTTTTTTTCCCACCTGCCAAATCCCTCATGTTTTTCAATCGTTGTCCCGTGGGGACTTTGGGTGAAAACCGGGCCCGCCCCCACCCTTGTCAGGTTTTCTTTTGTCTCACCGGACGATTGTTCCCCCCGGACTTTTCCAATATTTTTCCTGGTTTTTTTTTTTTCTCTCGTCGACTTTTTCCTCAGTTTTCGTCCCGCAAGAGGGATGTTCAGCTTACCCCCCTTTCCTTTATGGGTGTTTGCCCAAACCTTTGGGTCCCCCCTAAAAAAAGGTGTTCCCCTTTTTTTTGGCCGGGTGCCTTTAGGTTTTCACCAAAAACCCCCCCCCGACTTCCAAAAACTGTTGCAAGATGATTAAACCCCCCCCTTGCCACCCCTTTTCCCAGTCCCTTTTTAATTTATTGGAGGATTTTTTTTTGACCCCCCCTTTCTTTCCCTCCAACCGGTGTGTCGGTGTTTTTGGGGCCCCAACCCATCCGACGGAATAATGTTTCTTTGGGCCGGAACTTACCTTTTGGGCTCACGTGGCTTATCCAAGGCCAAAACCAACCACCCCATTAAGTGTTTCCTTTTTCAGCAGGACGTTGACAAGTTTTTCACTTTGCCTCTCCCGACCAGGGATTTTCCCTTAACCCCGCATCATTTCCCCCCCCTCCTCACCCTCTCTGTTTTGCCCTCGGTGTGTCCCCGGTTCAGCCCCGAACCATCCCTGGTTTCCCCACAAAACCCGCCCATCAGGGGCAATCTCAAGTGGGGCTTGTTCCCCCCCACCTAAAAACCCCAAAAAATTTTCACTGTAATTTTCCCCGGGAGCTCTCAACGGCCTCCGAGTGCCCCCCCTTCCACCCTCTTCCCCCTCGGTTCCCTCGTGTTCCCTTGCTCCCTCCAGCCTCCGCCCGCCCCCCCTCCCCGAAATTTACCGCGGGGAACCTTTGCGGCAGTAGTACGGTAGGGGGTGGGGTTGTCTACAAAGGGTTCCTCGTCCTCAATTGTCCAGGGTTTTGGGACGACCTATTTTCCAAAAAAATGGGGGTTTACTGTTGGAAAGTTTTCCGGACCCCCCCTTTTCCAAATGCCCCCCTTTAACCTTTTCCCTTTTACTTTTTTTTACACCCTTCCTTTTGGTTTCTTTTATGGGAGCAGTTTTTTCATTTCATATTCCTTTGAGTATTTTTGTTTCTTCCGGGTCCCCCTCTTCAATCCCCCCCCAATTGTCCCAACCCTTTTTTACTTTTTCTTTTTTTTGGTTTGTCATTCTTTTATGTTTTTTCCCTTTCTCTATCTTTACTAATTAATAGTTGGTTTTATTGTGTGTTGTCCTCTTGTAGAATTTTTCCCCCCAACCCCCCCTCGGTGCCCCCCACTACAACCAGTTATTACCCTTTTAAAACCAAATGTGGGTCCATTTGGTCACTTTCTTTTTTCCAGGCGGTGGACTCAACACCAGAATCCAGGACCCCCCCCCCCCCCCCCGCTAAAATTTCCCTACCTTCCCTTTTCAAAACAACCCCTCCCCAGACCTTTTTCGCAAATTACCTGGAGGACGTTTTAGTTTCTTTCCCCCGGGGGCCATTTTGCGTTTTCAAAATTTAAAAAATTTATCCCTTTTTTGGTCCCCCCACCCTTGGGAACCTCAGGGGGAGGGGGTGACTTTTTTTTCCCAGTGTTCCCAATCCTTCCCAACCCTAAGAAACACTTTTTCCACCTCTCTTCTCCCTCCCACAAGTTTTCGTTCTAACGGGGCAGCTGTGCCCTTCAAGGTTCTTTCGGGGAGCCACCACAAAAACCCACCCAACCCCCCTATTCCCCCCCCCTCTGCTTTTTTCGGTCCCCCGGGGGCTCGCCACGGCCTTCAGGGCCTTTTTCCCCACGACACGGTTCTTGAAACAGGGCTTTGCTTTTTTCTCAAGGACACTTTGTACCAAATTTTGTTCCCTTTTTCTTATTGTTTTTTCAATTTTTTCTTTTCTTACAGGGGGCCCTTCCACTCTTCAAAATTTTCCTTTTTTTCGTCTTGTTGTTAGGTCCCTCAGGGGGAGTTCAAATCACCCCTATACAAACAGCAGCCTCTGTGAATTCGGGTACCCGTTATCGTGAAGACGTCGGCGCCCAAGCCAGGAGAGGTTAGTGCAAAAAATTTAGTTCTTGGTTTTTTCAAGGCGGTAGGGGGCTATGTCTGCGGGTTTGGTCTCGGTCGGACACATTTCACAAGGTAGCTGTGGTTTGTATGACGTTTCGGTCCACCTGTTTGTTTTTTTTTTTTTTTATTCTTTTTTAAAACTATTGACTTTCCATAGAGGATGAAACTGTGGCACCAAAGCCCGGGGGGTTTTTTTTCACCATTTTTACACACCCACACCGTGGCTTTTCCCCGTTATCCCCCACTCCCAGATTGCTAACCCTTGTAGGGTCCCCCGGGCAAAAACAAACTGGGTACGGACACCCATGTCCCTTGTTCTTGGACCTTGTACCCCGCGGGGAAACCACTTCTAGATTTTTTTCCCTTACCCTGCCCCCCTCAAGATACAGGGACCGGTACTATCCCCTTTGACACAATCTTCTTCCTTCACATAAAGTTACCCCCCTTCCCTAGTAGTTTCAGTACACTTCGGGAGACATCAAACTTGCCAGGTGGCATTTAACCGCGTCGAAAATCCATGACCATGCGGGGTTGGTCTGAGGGGGCGTTTTTCACTGGCAATTTTCCCCGTTGTCACAAACCCCCCCAAGCATTCAAAAAGCAAATTTGGTTTTCACTGTTTTAGTTTTTTTCCCCAACGTCGTTCCTGGTCCTCCTTTGAAAATGAGGAAACCCCCAACCCGCCCCTGTTTTCACCCTTTCACCCGCAAGTGAACGGCCCCCGGTGGTCTGGCCTGGGTGTTCAAAAAAAAAACCTCTTGTCCCAGGGCTCGGGGGGTTCAATGGTTTCCCCAAGGGATTTTTTCCCCCAACAAGTTGGGGGGGGTTTCCTTCCCAAAACTACACCCTGGTGGGGTCTGGGGACAACCGTGCAAAGTTTTTTTACTTCACGCCCCAGGGCCCCGGGTTTTTTGATTTTGCCTGTTTTCCCCGAACCCCTCTTTTCTTTTCGTCTTGGTTCTTTCAGGAAACCGTCGGGCAGGCCTTTTTTTCTCATCAAGGAACGGCCTCCAACCCCTTCTTCCTCATGTCATTTTTTTTGTTCTTGACGTTTACTAAACCAAGGTTGTTTCATCATTGTCTGCCGTCATTCTTTCAGCGGGTGGTTAGTGTAAACTTCGAGTCTCCGGCTTACGGCTTCTTTTTTGCTTTTTTTGTTTTTCCATTTCTGGGCCCCCCCCCCCCAACCGTTTTTGTTTGGCCCCGCGGTCCTATTCCCCCTCGAGGGCGGACCCCCCCTCTCTTCCGATTCGCGTCTCACCGGGGTTTGCTAGGAATTCAAACCCTTGGGGAAGGCGGTCTGGGGGCCCTGGAACCCGGGAACCTTTTTCACCGCTTATCAAGGTTAATGACTCCCCGGGGGCCACCGTTTCCCCCGGCAGTTTCCCTTTCTTTCCTTTTCCTGTCGTGCCCCCCTCGTCTTGAACTTCTCTGGGGGGGCTTGCCCCCTTTAACGGCGTTACCACCGAGGGGGGACCTGGGAACCCCTTTGCTTTTAACCGGGTGCTTTCCCCCGATTTGTTCCTTTTGATTGCCTCTTCGGGGGGTGGGCACTTTCTCATGTGGTTTTTGGGGCTCACAGGCCTCCTCGATGAAAAAACCCGTCAAAAGTACTTTCTTATTTGATAGATTGTGCCAAAGGGTTGTCTACGGTTCACTCCCCCCCTCTTTCAAGAGGACCCATTCGCTCTGGCCCCAGCTGTTTTCTTGAGCGTTTGCGAAACCCGCCTGGCCGTCACACCAGGGGGCCCGACCAGCCCCAACACCACCCCGGGCCCTGGGACGTACCGTCTCCTTTTTGCAAAATTCGTTTGACACCCCCCTTGTTTTGTGGTTGGTTCCCCAAACCCCCTTTTCTGTGAGGCATCACCTTTTTGGTATTTCCCCCCTTTTTGGGAGTTTGTTTCCAAATTTCGGTCATTTGTGTTTTTGCCAACGTTTTGGATTTTTTACAGCACCCTTATGTTTAGGGTTTCCCTTTTTGGCCCCCCCTTCCACCTGTGGCCTGGAAAAGGGCACCCGGAGTACCCACCCAAACGATTCCCCACTCGGCCTGGTCTTTTTTTTTTTCTTTTTGGTTAATTACCCGACAAGCATTCCCCCCCCCGTAAGAAATTTTGACTATGGCTTTTTTCAGTCTGCGTCAAATTTTTTTTTACTTTTGGTCTTGTAGTTGACTTTTTACCCCCCATTTTTCTTCTCCTTTTGAAGGGTTTCCCGGGGCCATTTCCGAATCTGGTTAACTGTCAACACTTTTTCCGGACCCATCGGGTCCTATACGCCCTTTTAAAATCGAACTTTAAAGCCGGCACTTTTCCCCCTTTGTGTCGATAGTTTTTCAATTGCGGCCTTCTCATCCTTTGTGTTCTTGGTTGGGGGGGCTGCATATCATATATTTTTCCATCCTCCACTTTCCTTTTGGGGTTTTTTTTGTTTCTCCTGTCTACCTTCTTCACACAGAGGTTCCCCCCCCGGGGGTTGGGCAATCCCTTCTCGATAGACTGGTTGTCCCTTTTGCCAGATTCTCAGGGAGTATGCCTTTGCCCCTGGTCACTTTTTTAACTTCCCCATTCCCCTTAATAACGGTTTTTTCCCACGGTTCTCTTTCGAAGCGCCCCATTCTTCCCCCCCCTCCCCTTTTCAAATTTTTTTTTTCTTTTTTTAACCCCCTTTACCGGGGTTTTGGTTTTTTTTTTTGTTTTTTTTTTGTGGGGAAACCACGGTCTTCCCAAACCTTCCCCAACCCCCCCGTTTGTTTGCCCTTGGCCAAACGTGGTCCCGTGAACCTGGTTGACTCTGGGGATTTACCAGAAAGGAGGAACACCGGACCACCCGCGGGTCTTTTTTTTTTGGGAGTTATGTCTGCTGCTTGCCCGTTGCTTTTGGTTTGTGCTGGCCCCCACAAGTTCTGTATGTCCCCCCTTTTTTCACCCACACCCCCACGTGTCCCAAACCCCTTTGGCATCTACAGTTCCCGTTTCTGCCCCTTTAACACCTCCCAAACTTTTTGTACACTTGAGTGTTTTTGTAACGGCTTTTCCGACATTTCGACATTATTCTTTAAGTTCCCCCGGTTTATTTTCTTTTTTTTTCCCCTTAGGCGTGGGGCCGCCTTCCCTGGTCCCCTCAACTGGGAGTATTCCCAGGAGATGCCCTTAATGGTTAATTTTTGGAAAAAACAAAAATTGTGGAGGAACTTTTTCGATTTTCCCTTTCTACGCCCTTTTTTTCTTTTTTTTTTCGCAATCCAGGTAAATGTTAAAAGACCCAGGAAAACTCCGGAATATTCCGACCCAAGGTTTAAACGTTTTCCTGGTCGGTTCGTTCACTTTTTTTTTTTTTTAAAGTCCCTTTTTACGTCCGGTTTAAGTCTTTTGTTAAACTCCTATACTTTGTTGTTCCCCTTCTTATTGAACGTTCTACCCTTTTTTTTTCCCTTTCCAAGGGAAGAAAAGTTTTGGGGTTCAAGGGGAAGTTGGGGCCGGGGTCGTTCGGGTTTATTTTTTTCTCCACCTCTCCAAGGTTTAAGCCCCCCATCTCCTTTGATGGGCTTGCCCAATTTTTTGTTGTTATTCAAAGGGAGGCCTTCTTCAGAAGGTTTGCGATTTCAGGGTTGAACCCTTTGCTGTGACATACCCCTGTCGCGGGGCGCCCTGGCGCCGTCTCTGGCCGCCCGGGGCGGGGGGGGTAAACCACATGTGGGTCGTTTGGTTCTTTTGCCCCCCCTTGGTTCAAAGTACAGTAAACAACATTTGATTCCCATGGGCCCGCTGTTCCCTTCCACCCTGGGGAACCCTTATAAAACCTTTGGGGCCCGCACCTTCTGCCCACTTGTCTCTTTTACATTTGGCCTTCGGGGTGCGTAGTTGATGCTGGCCCTTGAATCTCTTGTGTGCCTTTTCCCCTGCTGGTATTTCCCCCCCCTCTTTGTCCCCGGGAGACACTTCGTGTCTTAACACCCAGGTTCCCCCCCAGAAAAACAACCCCTTTTTCTGGCCCTTTCCTCGTTCACGTGGCCTTTTTCAAGACTTTTGGAGTTTTCTGGTTCGCCCCCCTTTGGATTTTTCGTTTTCCCGTGGCACTAGGGGTAGGTGCCTGATTTTTTTTGGCCCTGCAATTGACCCCCTTCACCCACGCGTGCTTCGACGGTGATTCCACCCTTCCTTTGCTTTCCCCTTCACCTGTGGCCCAGGAAAACCTCTCGGGGTTTGGGGTTCCCCCCCACCTTTCTCCCCCCCAAGTTTTTCTTTGTTTTTGCCCGCCTGAACCCTTTCGGGGGCACCCCCTTCCGACACCCCCTGCCTGTATCTGTTCCCACTCTTTTTACGAAAAACCTTTTTTTCCTCCCCCAATGTTTCCCTTTCCACTCGTTTTGGTCTACAGGGCCCTTGCGTGGCTGGGCTTGATCCCCACATCTGGTCCTCTTGGAACTTCTTCCGTCGTCTTTTTCTCGTTTTTTTATCGATCGGATTGTTTTTTTTTCTCCCCCCCCCTTTTACCCTGGTGTGACGATGATGTTTTTTTTGCGGAACCTTCACACGTTTGTTATACCCTTTCACAGGGTTCCGCTCCCTTTTTTTTTTTTTTTTTCTTAGGGGGTGATTGGCTCCGTTTGAAAAGAACAGCAAAAACTTGACAACAACCCTATTTTTGCCCTCCCCCCCCCTTTCTTTCCCCCCCTTCGTCACTTTTTACCTCATTTTTTTGCCCCTCAAAAGGGGTGCTTTCCCCCCTGGCGAAACCCCCTTCTCGTGTTTCAGTTTTCCTACCTTTATTTCCCCCTGCCCCCTCCTGACGTGCAAACTGGACCCCCCCTCCCCCAAAAACTAACCGGTGCTGCATCCCAAGGCCACTTCGAACTTTTGGCGCTACCCTGTTGGGTCGTTCATTTTCCCCGACCTTTAAGGGGAACAATACTTTTTTGGGAAACTCGCCCAGGCCCTTTTCCCAGTTATACACCTTGGTCCCCCCCACACTTTTCCCCATGTTCCTCCCCCCCTTGGCTTTTCCCCCCCAAAACCCAACAGCAAAATTCTTTTCCTTCCGGGGGAGTGGTTGGGGAATGCCCAACGCTGTGGTCTTCTGCGGGGGTCCCCTGTCAAACCCCCCCTTCAACAGGTTGTTCTGGAATCGGGTTACGTTTTGGGCTTCTGACTGTCGGGCCGCCCCCGGGGTTGAACTGTACTTGGAAACTTTTTTTTTCTTTTCCGTTGTTCGGAACTTTTTTATGTTCTTATTAGGTTTTCCACCCCGCTCCTGCTCCCTTTGTTCAAGTTCAGGTTGTGGTTTGGGCCGGACCCTCTTAATTTTGGATCTCCTGGCCCCCTGATAACGTCCCCACCTAACTTTTTTTTTAACCCAAATCTTTTGCGTGTTTTTTAGGCGAGTTACCTTTTCGATGCCGTTTTTTGGGTGCAGTTTTGGAGGTCCCGGAAAATTCCAATCCCCCCCCATTTTTGACCCCCCATGGTTAAGACGTTTTTTTTCTTTTGGGTTGCTTTAAGGCATTGCAGGGA
>Ga0179593_1695892_pt1 | contig 24191 bp, 34 predicted proteins | sample CZODoug2_1_08_16_FD_185931 | JGI IMG/M metagenome (GOLD analysis project Ga0179593, IMG submission 185931) | Vadose zone soil fungal communities from Angelo Coast Range Reserve, California, USA - CZODoug2_1_08_16fungal (PacBio error correction) | ecosystem: Environmental > Terrestrial > Soil >... | reverse complement strand
GAAGGTCTATCCTTTTTTTCCGATGGTCCATGTACCCGAATATTTCACGGCCGGTTTTCCCTTTTCCCCCTTCGTTGGGGATCCCCTCCCCCCCTCCCAGGCGGCCGGATTTTTCCTTGTCCTTTCACTGGACGATTTTTTTTTCCTTCAACTCTCCCCGTTCTTGTTCCGGTGGACCTAGTTCCCATTTTTTGGCTCCGAGCTTCTTTCTTGTGCAGTGTAAACATGCCGGGGCGCCATCGTTTGTAGGCTTTTTCGGCTTCCCCGAATTGTGGGTTTCTCCGCAACGGTGTCCCGAAAGTCAACGGCTCGCCCCGAGGTTAAAGGTTTTCCTTGTCTTTTGACCCCACTTCTATTTAGGTCTTTCTTTTTCTCCTTTAGGTTTCGTCATGTCCACGTTCTTGAAAGAGTTCCCTCCAGGGCGTTCCTCTGTTTAGTTCCGGGCTTTTTCGGATCAGAGCTTTCTTTAGCGAGGCCTGTAGTTTTTTTCAGGCCTGTTGAACCGGTTTGGGTCGGGTCCCCGTCCGGCTCCCAGTGCTTCCCCCTCAGGGTTCCCTGAAGAATCTTCGTCGTTTTTTTTTTTCTGACCCCACGCCGGGTACGTCTGACCCTTTCTTCCCCCCGAAAACCCTTGTCCTTCTTTGCCCCCTTCCGGCCTGAAAGTTTTTTTTTTTTTTTTGAACTTCTCTCCCAGCGGAGCCGCCTTCCCTGAAGCAGTGAATCTTTTTTTTCTTTACCCCCCCCGTGTTTTTTTTTTTTTTCCTTTCATCCTGTTGAACTGGACGTTTTTTGTCAAACGCATTACTTCCCTGCTCTCTCCACATGCGGGTTTTTGTTCGCTCCCCCCTAGTCCCCCCTAGTTCATGTCATGTTCCCTCTCTTTCCTGGTCCACCCTGGGTTAAGATTTCCTTTTTTAGACTTCCCCCCCAGCGGCTAATTCACCTTATTCTGTGGTTTTTCCCCCTTTTTTCCCGATCGTTACCAAGTTCCCCTTAAACAACCGCATCCCCCATGGGTAGAATATTCCATCAACCCTGCTGGTATTCCCCCTTCCCTCTCTCTCTTTTTTTTTTGGGCCCGCTCCCACCTGGAGGCTTCGGTCTGGCTTTCTTTCCCTACACTTCTGAAGGTCCTTGATGTCTAGTTTTTTTTTTTTTTCTCTGAGCCCCCCCCTCCCCCTTTTTCGGGGACGAGGGCTTAACATATGTTTTTCAACTCGAGGGGCTCCCCGGACTTCAGCTAACGTCCGTTCCCCCTCTGGTTTTCCTTTTTTTTTTTTTCCCCACGCTGTTTCGGAAGGGAGGCCGTTTGGCGGTCTCGGCTTTTCTTTACCGTTGGCTTGTCGCTGGTTTTCTCTTTTCCGGTTTCCTGGTTTTTTTGACGCAGATCTTTTTCCAAGGCCCCTGTTTTAAAAGCTGCGTTTCCCTCCCCCCCCCCCCCGTAGCTTTTTTTTCCCCCGAGGCTTTGGTCCTCCCCCGTCGATTTTTGTCTTTAGTTGTTCTTTTTTTTAAGTTCCCATTTCTCGACCCTCCTTCCCCGTTCTCCCCCCAGTTGTTTTTTTTTACTTTCCACGGTTACCAGTTTTTGGAGTCCCGACCCCTTATTTCTCCTCCCTGTTTTTTTTTTTTTTTTTAGGCCCTTTCCGCTTTTTTCGGGACTCTGCCGGACGCTTTTTTGGTCACTGGTTCCCTGCCTTCTACTGCTTTCGAGCAGGCCAAACTTGGCTGTTTACCCGGGCACAGCTTCTTTTTTTTTGACTTCGAGCTGGGCTTTCCAAAATCAAGAATTCGTACAAGAGTTCGTCGCCCCGATCTCTTTTTTTTAATGCCCTAAAGTTTTTGGTCCCCCAGGTGCCTTTTTACTGCTCCCCCCTGACCTCGATTGGTGTACAAAGAGAACCCTTTGATATATCGCCCGGGGTTCTTTTGCTCCCTTTTCCCACCTCCCTTCCCCCTTGAAATTTTAGCAATGAATCCGTTTTTTTTTTCCGAACTGCACTGGGACCGCCCCGGACCCCCATTTTTTTGACTGTGCCCCCGAGTAAAAGGTTTTCTGCAAGGGATGCTCGTCAATAGATCATACATCCCCATTATGTCCCTTCCCCAGCCTATTCTTCCATGGGGACCTGTTACTTTTATCTCGGATACTTTTAGTCCACTGGTTCTCCGGGTTTCCCCCTCTCCCCCTGATGCTTCTTACAGCTTCCAGAGCATACACATTTTCGCTAGCTTTTTTTTGGTCCGGGGGCGCCCGCAGATCCGAGGACCAGTTGGTGCTTCACATGTGCAACTTGATGCGTTTGATGGTTCTTCCTTTTCACCCTCTCTTTTTCGTCCTTTGACCACTGTACGCAGTATTAGGTGGCTTGAAACTTGTGCTCCTGGTCTTTCTTAGAACTCCCCCCCAGGCTGCTTTCCAGGCTTTTGATACTGGATTCAGGTTTTCTAAATTGCCTGCCCCCCGTTTTTCTTCCTTCTTTCTCCACATTGTTTTTCCCCTTTTTAAGTTTTTTCCCGGTCCCCCTCTTGAGACAGGCAGTTTTCCTACTTTCCCTTGACGTCGTTCCTTTCGTCCCTTTTCTTTTGGAGGCTCAAACTCTTTGCCCGGTAGTCCCCCCGGCCTCGTCCCCTTCCGCCTCCCCTCCTTTTTTCCTTTTTTCTCGGCCTTTTTTATTGAGGTTCTTTTGGCTCAGTCCCCCTTTCGTTGTCCGATGGTCTTCTTTGTCCTCAGCGGTTTTTTTTTTTTTTCTTCTCCTCCCCCAGATTTCCCCTTTGGCCGCCCGTTCGTTTTTCCAGAAGGAACTTGCACACGTTTGCCTTTTGCGGGCCTGTTCCCCACTTCCCTTTTTCTTGTGATTCTTCCAAACGTGCGTCTTGCATTGCTATCCCCCGGTCCTTCTCCCCTTGAGGGAACGCCCTTTGGAACTTTTCCTCTTTTTTTCACGTTTTTTTCTCGGAACTTTTTTTCCCGGCTCCTCCACCATGGCTCCCTCCCCCAATGTTCCTGCTCAAATATCTATTCCCCCTTCCTTTCAGCTGTTCCCGTTGAATTTGGCGCTTTTTTCATTTCTTTTTTTCAAACTCCCCCTTTGCGATGTCCTCCTTCAAGGTCCCCTTTGGTGAACCGCCTACACATTTTCCACCACTTGAGATTTACAGGCGTTTGTCACTTGCTCGAATTTTTTTCCTCTGAATTCACGCTTTTTTTACCAAACCACTAGGGGGATGAAATTTCTTTTTAGATGCTTGAAGTCAATTTTTCTTGATCCGTCCCCTTTAAAGCCTATCCCCTTTTTTTCCCCCCTTAGTTCTGGGACATCCTTCGGAGAGTTCCTTTGTGTATGGACCTGGGACTTGAGCAGAAACCTCCATGTCCACTCTCTTTTTTATTTTCTTTTGAAGAGATCGAGACAGTGCGCTTCTTGATGGTAAAGGTTCATTCCCCCCCAACCACTCCACTCCTTTTGAATTTTTTTTTTCCCCCTGCCCCTTGGCAGGTTATCTTCTTTCTAAGCGGCGACCCTTGATGCATTTGGGCCGTCCCCCCCAGGGGCAACATCCTAGTGCGTGTTCTCCCTTTGGACCCCTTTCTCCCCCTTGGATAGCCTCTCTTTTGGCAAATCCACGGTAGTTTTTTTTTCTGGTCGCTTTCTTTGGTCGGCCGTCCGGTTTTTTTTTTCAAGCATTTCCTTAGCTGAGGGTTCTCCCCCCACGTTTCCTTTCTTTCCACGGTTCACTTTCCCCGTTTCCTGTAACAGGTCCTTTCTAACCTACCAGGTTGCCTGTAAGGTTAAGTTTTCTTCTCATGTAAGCGTTTTCCTTGCTTCGACTTTCTTTTTCTTTTCTGGTTCTCTTTCGTAATTTTTTTCTTCTAATAGGACATGAGAATTGTTATGGTCCTCGTTTTTTTTTTTCCGGTGAGGTATTTACCTTTGTCTTCTGTTGCGGACTCCTCCCGTTTTTTAGGTTTTTTTGATTGAAATTTTCCGTTCCCCCCTTCAGGCCACGTTTTGGAGAATCGCTGTCGGAGGACGTAGGACTTGTACCAAAGGGCCGGATTGACTGCCGATTCCCTCTTCTTCTTTTCCTTGATTTCATACCCTCCGATGACGTTTGTTTCTGTTTTCCAAGCGGAGGCTTCAGGTCCCAACCTTCCCCTCGAGCTTTTTTTTTTTTCCCCCTTTCCCTTCGGGCTTTCTCTTTCCGTCTTCCCCCCCCTTAGATGAAACAGTAGTTTGTTTTTGGCTCTCCTTCAGCGGCAGCTGATCTTTACCTTACTCTTCAGTTAAGGGCCGACCCCCTCAACTAGTTTTCCCCACCAAATGTTGTGGTTTTTCCCCCTATGGCCAAGCTCCAGGGGGCTCCCTTTGCGTTTTCGACTCTTCGGCCAACAGGGGTCCTCCTAGCTTTTTTCTCCTCCAACCCCCCGTTTACACTTCCGAACTCCGCCCCCTTTCCTCCAATTTGCGCGATTTTAAAAAGGCCATCACCATCTTCCTTTCCCCGGCTGTTTTTTTTTTCTCCCCTGTATGCCCCAGCGTTCTTTTTTCGTAGGTTTCTTAACAGGTCCTTAGGCCGGTGACCCTTTTTCTGACCCCCCGGAGACGTAACTTCTTTTATCCCCCCTGGCTAGGAGCCCGGCTCTTACCGAACTTTTTTTAGTTCTCCTATTTTTTCGACTTCCCAATCCCAGAAGGGGGACCGGGTGTCTTTTCACACTTTTTTGAATTTTTTTTTTTCCTTTTTTCCCGTGCTTTTCCCCCCCTGAAATTTTTTTTGCGGCTGTTTTCGATTCTTTTGGATCTTTTCCCTTCGAACCATGGACCTCTTTCAGGGTCTACGGGTTTTCCGGTGGTCTTCTTTGATTTATAGCCGTCCCTTTTTTTTCCCGTTCCTCACCTTTTTTTGCCCAGCGACTTTGGAATACCCTTCATGAGGCGGCTTTTTAGAACACAGTCTTCCCCCTTTTTCCGATGTCTTTTTTCTTTTCCCAGAGCCCCAACTTTCCGTTATAAGGTTAATTTTTCCTCGGGGACGGGCAGGCCCCTCTTGCTACCGTCTGATTTTTTCTAATCTTTTTCCTTCCCTTTTTTTTTTTGATCTGGGACTCCCTTTCCTTTAATGTTTCGGAGCCCCCAGGGGGCCCACCCAACCCGAAGTGACCCTCTTGGCCTGTCCCTTCGTGGCCTTTATTTCATAGGACAAAGTTCCACCTTCCAGGCCCCCGAATTAGCCATACAGCCAGCGCCAAGTTCCTTTTTCCCGAGCCCTTTGGGAAGATTTTACTGGGTTTATTTATGGACTATCCAGGATCTCCCTCCCCCCTTGAAATGTATTTGAATTTTTTCTGGCTCTGGTTTTGCTGTGAGACCTTTTAGGTCGCTTTTTCCCTCTCCGCTTTTCTCGGACTTTTCCCCATTTGATTTCCTGGCTTTCCTTCCCGTCATCTTGTGAACCTTTTTGGACATAAACTAGTACTTTGCCGTTATGGTTCCTTTTTCATCCCCCGTTTCTTTTTTTCTTCTTCCCTTCTTAGGAAGTTTGCCATTTTGCTCGGCTCGCTTTTTTTCTTACTGGCGTGGAAAAACCTCCTTTCCTCAGGGTCCTTTCCCCCCAGGCTCCCTGCCTTTCGTCTCCCCTTTTTCTTTTGGGGCGAGGAAACTTCAGCCTCGGTGACCTCTGGATCCTTCCTCCTCTTACCTACCCATGTTTTTCTTCACTGTATTATGGGGCTTTGACTTTCGGCCCTTTTCTTTTTTTGTGATGCCGTTCCTTTTTTATCCCACCCCGGTGTTTTGGATCTTTCCCCCCCTTTTTTATCTCGGGTTTTTATCAGAAACCCCTCCCCCACTGAGGATCAGTTTTCCACGGTTGCTATTTAATTTAACATTCCAGCCTCCCCCGTTTTTTTTGCATCTCCCCCCAGGCTTCTGGTTTTTTTTTTTTCGAAGGTGGGTTGTTTCTTTTTTTTTTCCAAAGTAAAGGGCTAAATAGGTCCCCCGCCCCCTTCCTTTCGCGCTTTTTCCTTTGCCTGAATTTTTTCTGAACACATTTCCGGCTGCGAGATTTTTTTGATGACGCCGGATTTTTTTCCCTGCTCCCTTTCATGAGTTAAGTTCTTTTTCCCCTTTTTATTTTTGAGTCGGCCTTTAGGAGGGTTTTCTAGCGTCCTTGCTTTGGTTCAGTTCCTGGCCCTCTCCAAAAGTAATTCTCTCCCGTTTCCCTCCGTGCCGGGCCCTGTGGACCGCAGGAACCTTTTTCAGCAACCGCCCCCCCGGTTCCCTTTCCCCCTCACCTCTTTTTTTTTTCCCGGCATAACGGCTTTCCCTGGATCTCCTCAAAACTGCCGGACGCTTCAGGAAAGGACCTATGGACCCTCGTCCCCCCCCCTTTACGTTTTCCCCGCCAATTTTGCTTGCAGACCTCAAGACCCCCATTCCTCCTGACCCTTTTTTTTCCCAGTACCTTTTTCAGTTGCGTTTTTCGTGCCCCCCCTTTTTTTTTTGGACTTGGGGCAACGTTGCTTTCAAAAGCCGGACCCCCCACGTTTGCGACCTTCCCCCGGTTCCCCTCTTGGGAGTTTTTTCGTACCAAATCGATGGCGCCTTTCTTTTTTTTAACACTGTTCCCCGAACCGTTTTTTCACTAAGCTCGTTCTAACGGTGGCGATCGGTCCCCTTCTTTCCACAACTTCGTTTTTTTCCAACGGTTTACCTTCCTTAATCTTCTCCCGCCCCAAAGTAGTCGGCCCGTCCTTCTCCTGAAGAACTGTCTTGTTAGGTCCAAATTCCTTTTTTCCTCCCAGGTTTGTAATGATGATAACTTTTCGGGTGTGTTCCCAAGGCTCGGCATTTTTTCCCCTTAGATACTCCTCCCTCCCTACCGTTGTTGTCCTCCGAGATCCTAGTGACCCCTCCCCCTGACGGTCCCCCCTTTTCTGAGTTCCTGTAAGCCAACTTTTCCCTTGGAAAGGCTTTGAGGGAAACCCTTCTTTTGACTCTGAGGTCGTTCCCCCAGACCTTCCGGCTTTCTTCCTCTTGACGGCTTTTTTCTCCGTTCCAAGGCCTGGTGGTTATATTTGCCACGCGCTTCTTTTTAGTCGTTGGCCCCTAAAGGTCCCTGTTTCGTGGTTTTTCGTTTTTTTTTTTTTCAGTCCCGGTGGTAGGTTCTCATGACCCTTGGGAACGTTAATTGCTGCAGCAACTCCCACGGACTGGGTTTTGTGCTTTGTTTAATTTACGTTAGGTCTCGCCCCTTTTTTTCTAGGGACGTTCTTTCAGGTAAAGACCTTTTCTTTTCCTCCGCGCCTTTCTTCAGGGGATAGTTTCTATCCCCTCTTTTTCGATTCTTCAGTTTTTAGGAGTTTTCCATGAGGTTCTTTTAGGATTTTTTCGAAAGGCAGGTCGGGTCTTTTTTGGACCGTTCGGTCCCAGTCAGGAGTTTCCCGTCTCTTGTTCCGTTCGCTTCTCACAGGCCCGAGGACGCCTTATGTGACCCCTTGCCTACGTTTTTTTTTTTTTCTCTAATCTCTTTTTTTTTTTCGTTTATTGGTATTTATTTTCTCAGGTCGAAACTTCGCTTTTATCGGATCTCTTCCCCCTTTTATTTCTTTGTTTTCAGGATTTTTCGTCTTTGACCCCGTTTGTGACGAGCCTTGTCTCTTTTTTGGCGCGCATTTCTGGAGGATTTTTTTTTAAAGTCCCCCTTGGCACCCTTTATTTTCTGATGTGCAACCAGCGCTTTGTGGTTGTCTTTTAAAGTTTCTTTGCGGCATGGCTTTTTCCCCATTTCCCCCTTGGAAACTTGGGCCTTTTTTTTTTAATACAAGTGGTGTACTTTTTCTCAGCTGTGTTCCAATCTTCCTACGAACCACGGCGATACTAGGTGTTCCCCCCCCAAGGCCCGCAATACCCTTTTCACTGGTTCTTTTCCCCCCCAAAACTGCTTTTCTCCCTCCCTTTTTCTTTCAGAAGATGTTAACCCTCTTCCTGAGTACCCTTCCCTATTTTTCCCCCCTTTTTTGGACTTTTTCAGAAGTTCATTTTTTAGAAACCCAAGACCCCGAGTTCTTCTCCCATATCTTTCATCCTGACCGCTCGTTTTGCCCCAGCCCTTTTTTTGAGACTAACGCCCCACCCCCCCACAAATTCCCATTTTTTTGCTCTATGTATCCGTTGCATTTAAAAGCTGCATTGTGATGTCCACTTTTTTGCCGGAACCCCCTTGCTTGCGGACCTTGCTTTTTTTTTTTTCTTTTTCTTGACTTAGCCATTTTTTCAACCCCTTACCCCCCGAGATCGGTTGAATTTTTTTCTTTTTTGCTTTCGTACTTTTTGAAAGAGACCCAACCCCGTCAAGATTCCCCCCGCTGGCGTTTGACTACTGCCGAGCTTGTGTTTTTCCTTTGGTTGTCCGCCCTTTCCCGCTTTGTTGCAGGTTAAGGCCGGGTCCTCCAGGCCCCCCGCCTTTTGAGCTCGTCGTGGGTCTTTCAAGTCCGTACTGAGTGTAATGATCCCTTCTCCTCGTTGTTGTCTCTCCTAAGGCCCCCCTCTTTCCTGGAATTCTTTTTCCCACCCTTTGAGGGACATCTGCTCTTTCTTTCCCTTTTTTTTTTCCCCAGACTTGTTAGATCCCGGTTTCACCCCCCTCTGCCCCTTAGCCTTTTTTTTTTGCTGTATCCCCTAAGAAGTCAGAGACTTTTTGGAAGAGGTCCAAGGGTTTGCTCTACCTTCCTTTTTTCATCTTTTTCCTTTTATCCCCCTTTTTTGAAACACCCCCTTTTCCAAGATCGTCTGTGCCGTTTTGCGCCCGTAGTTTTGAGTTTGTTTTTAAAGCGTCAAGGTGTCTCATTCCCTTTCCGATTCCGTTTTCACCAAGAACTTCTTTTCCCCCCCCCCTGCCTTGTCCTGGCCCTTCCCGGGTTCTCTTTTTCACCCCACTTTCCCTTTCTTGCGGGGAGTCCTTTTCCTTTCAAGTGTTTGTCGCTTTCTGGTTAGCAGGCTTTAGCGTAATGCCCACTGGACATTTTCATGATTCCCAGAACTCTCCCCCGGGGCCCCGGCGTTTTCCTGTAGCATTTTTTCCCAGATTTGCTTTTCCTTGTTCTTGATTTTTAATGTGCTGTTTTTTCTCTTTCGGGACTTTAGTACCCTTGGCGGACTTCCACACTTGGTTTTTTTTTTTTTAGTTCCTTTTCCACACGTTTTTAGGTAGTCCAATTGTCGCCAGAGTGGGTTTTTCCCCCCTCTTCCATTTTTTGTTTTCGAGGGTAAGGTCTCGCCCCCACCTCCGGGGCCGATACCCATGAAGCGCAACTTTTGTACTGATTCACAAGCGCCTTGGCATCTCTCCCCCTCTTTTGGTGGGAATTTCCCGTAAAGTCTCTCCCGGTTCCAAAGAAGCTTCGAGCCGTCCTTGCAGTCACCGTGTTCCCCCCTCTGACCCCCCTCGGTTCCCTTTTTTGAGCCCCTCCCTTTTTTTTTTTTCGCCCTAATTTCTGTTCTCCCCCTTCCTTGTCAGTCCCGGATTTTTTTCCCCGAGTTAGTTTTGCGCCCACCCTAGGGAGTGCCTTGTCCCTTTTCCTTAGGGGCGTTCTTTTTTGAGGTTTTTTTTTTTCCAGCCCTCCGATTTCCCCCTCGATATCCAACCCACTTTTTTCGTCCTTCCCTTTGTTGCAGGCCGGTTTTTGCTTGGCAAAGACCGTTTTTTTTTGGTTTTTTTTTTGCTCTTAAGAACTCAGTTCCCCGACTTTTTTTTTTCCCCCGCATTTTTTTTTTGTCAGATCTCCTACCCGGACGTTTTACCGCGTAAGACTCCTTTTTCGAGGCGTCACCCCCCCCCCGACGTTGGTCTTCTCTCCTCTTTGATGAACTTTCCTTCCACACATGAACATGGCTCCCCCAGTACCCTCCCACGACAGTTCTTGACGAGTCCCTTTTCCCCTTTTTTGGATGAGTTAAAAGTTGGTGCAAAGCGACCCACCCAAAGAGGTAAGTTTTTTTTTGAAAAAAAATTTCTTATAACCGGATTTCCCTCCTTTGTACACTTTCCTCCGCACGAGCTCGTTTTTTTGAAGGTGTCCCTTCGAGGTATAGGGTAGAACCACCCTTGTTCTCTTTCTTTTAGGTTTTTTTTTGGTAGTCCCCCCCCCCTTGTTTGGTTGGGGGGTTGGGGACACTTTTTCACGAAGGAGCCGGCCTCTTTAGTTTTTCCCCACTCTTTTCTTTGCTTTTTGAATTTTCCCTTTTTGCATCCTTTTTTTGTCACCCCGCTGGCGCCCTATTATTCATTTTTATGGTGTGGGTCTCGAGATCGCGTGCGTTTTTTTTTTTGAAGACTTTCTCTTTAAAGGTAAGCCTTTTTTCCCCCTAGGTGTTTGTTGGGATCCTTGAAGTAGGAGGATCGAAGTTTTTTGATTTTGTTTTTTGGCCTCCGGCCTCTTTTCTTTTAATGGTCCTTTTTTACTCCTCTTCTCTTAAACCTGGGCCTTTTTTTGGACCTCGCTCGGTTGCTAGACTTTTTTTTTCCCTTGTTCCCCCCGTGACCCATTTGGGTTTAATTCTTTGTGGTTTTTCTCCCCAGGCGGCCGTAGCCTCGGTGTGGTCTTTTGGAGGGTTCGCGTCACTTTTCACGTCCTTCTCACCCTCTCCCACTTCCAAGGTATTGGGGCTTTTCTCAAGTTTTTTTTCTGTGTTTTTTTTTCCCTTGGTTTCGGCGCTGGGGTTCCGAGCCCATCTTCGACCCCTCAGGTTGTTTTCCCCGTCTTTTTCCTCTACCTTTTTTTTTCCTTTCGTTTTTTTCGCTGTTTTTTTACTCTTACTGAACCTGGGTTCCTCTTTTGGCACTTTTTTTTGGTGGCGAACCTTGCGGGCCCCCCCCCCCCCTTTTTTCCCGCACGTAAATGGATTTATCTTACCTCTTCTTCGGCGTCAAACCAATTTGCCAGCCGTAACGCATCCTTTCAAGACTCTTTCTTACACCCCCCCCCTCCCGACTTGTCGGATTTCCCCACTTGGAGGCCCTTAGCTTGAGAAAGCGGCCCCAGAACCGGGAGTCCCGCCATTTTTTTTTTTTTGGTTGAACGCCTTTACTTGTGTTTTGGCCCGAAGGTTTTTTTCCTGCGGTTTTCCTTTCTAGGTCCTTGATTGGGTTCCCAAAGTTCTCCTAGGCCAACACTTGGTGTTCTGGACCCAATTTACACGGGGCGCCTTTCGGTCCTTTCCTGATCCCTTTTTTGGGGCCCCTGGTCCCTTTTTTTTTTCAGCTTTGGGTGGAGAATTTTCCAATAACACCCGTTACACTTCACCTCCCCTCTTTTTCCGAAAGGCTCTCCCCCACTTTTGCCGTCTCTGGTTTTTGCCAACCCAAGTTTCCTCACTTTTTTTTTCCCCCCATGGGTCTCCTCATCACCCCCCCCTGCCCTTTTTCAATTCCCTGGGATCCTCTGCTTCTATTCCTTTTCCTGACCACCCTGTGATTTTTCATTCTCGGACGTTGCATGGCCTTTTTTCCCCCCAGCCCCCTCTAAGGTTAAAAGCGGTTTCCCTCCCCACGAGCCGTCTTCTTTTTTTCCTGGCAGTTACCTTTTTCCCTTTTTTTTCCCCCCAAGTCTTTCAGGTTTCTCTTTTTTGAGGACTAAACATTGGTTCTCTTTTCTTCCTTTCTGTGGACTTCAGGTTAAACCCTTTCTTCCCTCTGAAATTTTGGTCCCCGGCGTTTTTTTGACAACCCCTTTGGACAGCTCTTTGAATTTTTTTCTTGTTGACTCTTCTCCGCTTTCCCCCCCCATGCTCCGGCACCCGTTTGCGATCCCTGGGCCCTCTATCCCGGTTCTCCAGGCCCCCCTTCCTAACCCCCTTATTAGACCTGCACCCCCACTTCCCTTTTTCCCTTGCTGCGCTCCCACCTGGACTTGTTCTTTTCCAGCCCCCTGTTTTTTGATTTTTTGTTTTTAAGGTGTGCATTAGAAGGCCTAGTGTCGACGTCTCTTCTTTTTAATCCTCCCCTTTTTTTCGAAGTTTTCAGTTCCAAAGTATTGCGTAGTATTTTTTTCTATATTTAATGACACCTCCTCCTTTTTTGTGTGTTTTGCTTTTTCCAAGGTTCCCTTTTAAGTCCTTTTTTTTTTTTTGGCACCCCCAGACCGAGCAAGACCCCGAGTTTTTTTTCAGAGACTTTTGACCCCCAAAGGTTCCTTCTCTTTTTCCCCCGGGTCCCCCCCCCCAAGCGAATGATGGCGAGGGCTGCCCCCCTCCGTTCCCCCCTGTAAACTTTTTATAAGGTTTTCCTTTCACCCAGCGGCTTTGGAAGGTTACGGGGTTTTCGCCCTGACCCTTTTCCCCTGACTGCCCATTCTTCCCCAGTTCTGAACCAAGTATTCCTGGGCACGATCCTAGTGCTTTCCGCCTTTTTTTATTTCCCGCCGAGTCCACTGAAGCCCCCCCCGCCTTTATTTCCTTTCCCCAGGCTTTTTTCACCCTTTCTTTTACCTGGCAGGCCGACAAAATTTTGTACCCTAAACGCGGTCCCCCCCCCCTTTATGGCCTGGATCCCTTTTTTTTTGCAAAGTCTTCTCCCCCTGTCGGCCCAACTATTTCCGGAGGAGTTGCAAGCGCGTTTCGGATCCTCCTTGGGGGTTTGAAACTGGACTTCCCCCATGGGGAATAATTTTGCTTTCTCAGCCCCTTTGCCGTCTCATTGCCCTTTTGGATTCATTTCCCGGCATTTGAGTTTTTCTTTTTGCCCTTCTCATAATTTCTTCTTGTGGATGATCTCGAACCGTTGCCCCGGGGCCCTGTTTTGCGGGACTGTTCCCTTTTTTTTTTTTTTTTTGTCAATCCTTCCGTCTTTTCCTTTCTTTGGTTTGACTTTTATCCCTTGGGTTTCCCTGAAACCCCCAACCGATTGGATCAGACCGGTTTTTCCATAATGGATTTTTCGGTACCCCGTGAGCACTCCTCTCCCCCGCTTGGGAAGTCTAACACAAAGAACTTTTCTATTTCTCCTCTGGGTCTCGGCCCCCCTTACCCAGTTTTTTTTTCTTTTTTCCGATCAAGAGCGCCCCCAGTTTGGAGTTTTTTTGCCTTTTTCGATGCCCCCCACGAAGTTTCTATCTCCCCCCCTTTGACTCTTGCCGAGCCCCCTGGTTTTTTCCTTTTGCGATTCTTTTCCCATACTGCATCCTTTCAAGCAAGATAAAGGCCCCCTCCTTTTTCTTTTCAGGGGCTCGCAAACCCTCTTCCCCGATCGGGTACATTCGGCGCCCTTGCAGGTTTTTCCCTTGTCCCCTCTAATCCCTCTCTCCTTTTTCCCCCCCTGATCCTCCAACCGGGCGATTTTTTGACGGCACTTTTTTTTTGCACGTTTTCTTTTTCCTCTTTCCCCACCCCTCCCTTTTTTTTCTTTTTTTTCTCGGGGGACTTCCCCACTCAGTGATACACGCGCTTTTTTCCCCTTCTCATCCATTTTTTACATAAACCATTCTTTTTTTTATCCTTCAAGGTTGGCGACTTTAAACTTTTCACGCCCGGCTTCCCGAGCCTTTCACAGTTCCCCTTTTCTCAATCGTCCCCTTGATTTTCCTTCTTTCCCCAAATGTGCCCATTAAGAATCTTTTTTCTTCAACTCCCGAGAGCAGTTTTCCCCCCCCCAAACTCGTTCTTCCTGAGACTCACTTGCGGGGAGTGCGTCTCCCCAATTTTTTTTTGGAACCCCACCTCTTTCACGAATGATTTGCTTTTCCGCCTTTTTCTTCGACCCCCTCCCCCTACCCCCCCCCGATGGCATGGACCTTATTTTTGTCACTTCTTGAACCGGACTTGAGTAGGCGATTTTGTGCCTATACCCCCCCCCCTCCCCCTTGTCGAACATTTTTTTTTTTTTTTTTTCCCCCCTTTAGCTTTTCTGGAGGGGACTTGACGTTCACGTTTGAAGCCGTAGTTCCCTTTTCTCTCTACGGTCCCCTTGCTCTGGTCTTTCCCCCTCTGAGCACCCTTTTTTCTTTTTTTCATGTCTGACCTGGACCCCCTTGCTCACCCCTTTTTTTTTGAATGTCCCCCTTTCTATCTTTTTTTTTCCTCCGTTTTTTTGATCTCATCTTGCGCAGCGTGACCCCTTTTTTTTTTCTTAAGGGTTCGTTTTTTCACTTCCCGCTAAAAACGTTTTCCCTTTTTTTTTTTCCTTTTTGGGATCCTCCTTTTATTTTTTGTTCTGGCTTTTGTGAGTTCCTTCCTTGATGGAGCTGCCGTCAAGGAACTTTTTTTTTTGTCCATGAAAGACGCGGGTTATACTTCCTTTTTTTTGACAAGAACCCCCCACCGGGGCTCTGAGAGTCGTTTTTTCTTTGGTTTTCATTTTCACCCGGGCTCCCTCGTGATGTTTTGCTTTTTTTTCGTTTTATCCCCCCGGAGGTCCCCTTTTTCATCGTAGACGTGTTTTTAGTCTTTTTTTTTCTCTTTTTGGTGGACCTTTTTTTTTTGGTAAAGGCTCTCTTCCCCCCTCGGTTTTCCCTTTATGGAGAGCCATCGTAGTGTCATGGTCGGTTCTGTTCTTTGGGCGTTCGCTCCCCCCCCTTGTACGCGTCCCCGGGTTTTCCTTTCGTAAGGTTTTCTTTTTTCCTTAAAATTTTTTTCCTTTGTCTTTTCCCCCCTTCCCTCGGAATCCCTGAGTGGAAAGTTTTTTTGTTGTTGGGTAGGGTTTTTTTTTTCCCCCTTTTTCGCACCCTTTTTTTCGACCTTTTTAGCCTTAGTTTATTTTCGTGTATGTTGCCCTTTGGTGCCACGGCGATGACCACAGGCCAGCCCCCAGGTGCTTTTTTGACACTATTCTTCCTGCCTTTTTGTTGCGCTTACATCAAAGTTTCCCGGTTATTTGCCTCTGACCCTCTTCTTCCGAACTCGTTTCCGTCGGCCGTTTTCTACCCCTCAGAGCGGTTATGGATTTTCTTCTTTTTTCTCCGACCTCCTTTTTGCTGCTCCTTTACTTTTTCCCCTGTTTTTTTTTGAAGGGTTCTTCACTGGAGCCACTGTCGATTTCCCCCAGGGATTTGTTTTTTGTCGCTGGCAGTGCCCAACGGGTTCGTTCTTTTTTAATTCCTTTTCCCTGTTTCTCCCCAAGGTTGAAAACCTGGCCTTCAATTTTTTTTTGCGTTTTTTTTGAAAGTTCGGTCCAACACGTTTCCCCGTTCTCCCTCTTTCCTGTGGCTTTTTTTTCGGGAGTCTTCTGTCCCTCACAGGTCCCCTTTTACTCCCCAGGGTAACGGTGATGGTCACCCCCCCCCCCCGCTTGGATCCATGCGGGCTTTCTCTTGAATTTTTCGCTCCCTCGGGACATTTTCCCCCCAGTTCCCAAAAACACCTTGAGGAAGTTTCTTTTGATTTTTTCTTTTCCTACCTTTCCGTCCGGTCCAGAGTTCTTCAGTAATCCATCTATCGTTGTACTGGACCCCCCCCAAATAAGGATTCTTTTGGTCCTGCACCGGCATGTGCGACTTTACCCTTTTGATTTTTTCCCCTATTCCGCCCCGGTCCCCGATTTTTCGTTAACACTTCAAGGGACAGTTTTTTAAGTGCTTTCCGCTGAAATTTTTTTTCCTTCCCCCATCGTTGGGAGTGGATGAGTCATTCTTTTTTTTCATCACGACTTTTCAACCTTTTTACCATGTTCCCCCTCCTTCTCCGGTCTCTTCTCCTTCTTCTCAAGGGCGAGTCCGTGCAGCTAGGTCCAAGTTTCCGTCGAAGATGGTTCACACGTTTTCTGCACACAAGGGCTCCTTCCTTTCCATACCCCTGGACTTTTCCGAGGTTTCCCCTTTCAGAACCCCTATCTGGTTGCGTGGAAGTGTGCGTTTCCCGAGCCATTCTATTTAAAAGTATCTTTCTTCCCTTGACTCCTTTTCTGGCTCCGCCTCAACGTGAAGGAAAACCCGTTTCGGAGTCCGTAAAGTTCTATCTCTCTCCAATCTTTTTGTTCTTCCTTTTAGACTCTTTCTCCCACTTTCCCCTGACCAGAGTTCTTTTTCAAGGTCCGAGGTCCCCCCATTTTGACCTGTTTTGCCCGATTTCCTGTCAGCGAACGTGTACCCTCTATCCCTTCCACATTCCTGTCCCCTCCGCTTTGCCCAAGAAGAGATAAAGTCGGTATCGCTCTTTCACTTTTCCTTTTTAAGAGTGCACGGTTTCCAGAATTTGGAAACCTTTGGTACCGATCTCCCTTCCTTTCGTCCTCCTGGCGTGTTCCCCCCCTCCCTGGCCGACGTAACAGGGTTTCCCCCTTTTTTGGAATTTGAGTGTGTCCCCCTTCCGGAGCTTAGCCATTTGAATCCCGGCTACCCAAGACAAACGGCGTGTTCCCCTTTTTAATTCCCTGAACTTTTTTTCAAATTCCCCCTGTTGGTTCCCCTTACCCAAGTTCCCGGCCTTTTGGTCCGCTGGGAGTTTCCTCCTGACCCTTTTTCCCCCAGCCCCCTTGTCCCATCCTCGTCGCCGTTCTTTTTTTTTTAGTAAAGCGCTTCTTTACGGCTTTCGTGGTTTGGGTCCCCTTTTTTGTTTTTTTTTTCACTGTTTTAACCTTCCGGTATTTTAAGGTTCGCATTCCCCCCTCGCTTGGGGCTCCGAGGCCCGGAGGTCCCCCCTTGTGAATTCTTCGGTTCTTTCCTTGTGATGATGACCATGTTTCCCCCACCTTTTTTTATGGATGGTCCTTTTTTTTTCTTAGTCCCAACCCCCCATGTTGCGTGGTTTGAGGCCTTTAGGCCGAACCCGTGTCTTCCGGTGGGAGACTTGTCTGCTTTTGGTGTTTCCTCAACTTTTCCTCCCCCCCCTCTCTTCAGCCTCCCTTCCCGTTTGTCGGATCAAACTTTTTAAAGCCCACATTGCCTCGCGTTTTACCTTTTCTTTCCCCCCTTCCCCCCCCCCTACGCATGTTGGGTTGCATTTTTTTTGGCTCATGGGACAAAAGGTCCCTTTCTTATAAAGGTAAGGTTCCTTCCAGAATTCTTTCCTTCCCCATTTTTTTTTCTCCCCCCTCCCCAGAGCCTGCACAACTCTCCGCCCGGAAGTATCTTTCGGCAATAACTCGCGATATTCAATCCTTTTTTAAGTCCGCGTTCACTTTTTTTTCACCTTTCTCTCGGTTTCTCCACCGAAGTGAAAATCCCGAGGGTAATCTTTCTCGTCCCCCCTGATGTTTCCCCCCCGAACTTCCCCGACTTCCCCTTTAAAGGGTTATTTTTATCCCCCCTTTTTTCCCCGGGTGCCGGGCACCCCCTTTTTTTCGGAACTCCCCCTAGACCTTGCCGGGCCGTTGCAAACTTACACCCCTCGTTCAGAAGCGAAACCACATCATTTATATATAGCCCGATATTAATATCTTTCTTGCCCCCCTGTATTTTCCAAGTTTTGCTTTCCCTGATTTCCCTCCTCTTGCTCGCACCAGCAAGCGATGACTGATCTCCCGAACCAACTGTCCCCCTACGCCCTTTTATTACCCGTTTCTCCAATGGCCTTTTCCCGTCGGGGCCGTTTCCGGGGGAGCTTTTCCCCTTTGGCGAACAAGGTTCCTCCACGGCGACCGTTTCTTTTTTGCTTTTTCCCGCCCTTTTAAACCCTTTTTCTCCACCCCTCTTTTTTTTTTTTGAAGGGGGAAATTTCCCCCTGCACTCCCCCCCCTCTTTTTACTTTTCTTCCGCGATTTTTTTTTGCGACGAGTCCCACCCTTCCCTTACGCAAGGCGATGGTAGATTTTTTTTTCCCACTTTCGTCGGCCAGGCTGAGGGGCCGTCCGTTTTGGGCACGGTGTTTTTTCAGCATTTCTTTTCTTAGTCCCCCCCTTGTAAGTTTCTTTTTCCCACCGGATGCTGAGGACCAGTTCCCTTCGAAAAGGATAGCCCGGAAACTTATGCAGATTCTCTTCTCCTCCCTTTTTTCTTTTTGTTTCTCGATAGTTAAATTTTTCCCCCCCGCTTCTCCTGCGTTAGTTTTCTTTTTTTTCCCCCTGGGTCAGCCTCCTTTGAAACGAACTTTGTCCTTCCCCCCCTCGCCCCGCGTGGGGCATAAATGAAAGGACTTCCCGGCACGTTGGATCCTTTTTGAGTTCTTTCCTTAGTTCTGTCTTAGGTTCTCCCGTTGAACTTAGCAACGCGGTCTTAAACCTTTTCGTTTTCTTCTTTTAACGTCCCCCCTTGGTGTTTCTTTTTCCTCAGCCCATTTCTAGAATGAGATTCTTCTTTTTAGGACTAAGTCCCCCAACATTTTCCCCCTCCTGGTTTTTATGGTTTAGGGTTTTTGGAGATTGGCAGTTTCCGTTACCATGCGGAAATTTTAGAACTTTTTCCGTTTGGTTTAGGCTGTTTTCTCACCATAAACTTTGCCCGGTTGTTCCCCTTTTTTCGCGCGTTTTTCCCCGCACGCGTCTTATTTTTTTTGCCCCTTCCCCCAAGTAATTTTTACTTTGGGTCGTTTTTTTTTATTTCCCGCTTTCGTGGGAGTTCCTCCCCACGTCTTTGATCCCCTTCTGGCCTTTTTTAGTCTTTCCCTCGGGGGGATAGGTTTCCCGTTCCCCCCTTTTGGCGATGGAGTTACTTTGTTCGGACGTCTCCTGTGGCTTTTTTTTTCTTTTGCACCCCGGTACGGGTTTTTTTTTTCTCCGGATTCCCCTTTCGGCGGACCGGTGGGAGATTTCTTTAACGAGGATTTTTTGGTTCGCGTCTTTACCAGCCCCCCCCCGTTTTTTTAAGTTCCCCTCCTCTTTTCCCCCCAATTCTCGGCCCTTTCGGAGTTTAGTAAGATTCGTCCTTTTTTTTTTCTTTTTTTTTTTTGAACGCGGATCTTCGGTCGACCTAGAGAATTTTGAATCTCTTTCCTTCTACTCCCCCTCCCTATGCATTTGCTCCCCCCTCCTTCCCCGAGTGACGTCTTCTTGCGAGTTCCGGCTCTTCCCTTGGTCTCCTTTTTTTTTTTTTTCTCCCCTTGGGGTCCTTTTTTTCCCCCGCAACCTTGTCTCCCTTCCACCCCCGAGGGCTGGTGTTTTTTTGCCCCAAAGATTTTTCAAGGGATGGCCCGGCTCTGGTTCCCCTCCCCGAGTGTTTTGTTTTAACTTTCCCGATCCAGAGGTGCCGAAGTCCTCACCCGCGTTTCCCAAGTTTTTTTCTCCCAGCTGCCCTTTACCTCAATTCTCAACCGTGGGGGACGACCCCCCCATGGGCCCCTCCCACATAAGAATTCATGAAAAGTGGTCTCATAAACCATTTTTTTTCTTTATTTCCCAGTCCGCCTAGGCTTTTTTCCTCTTTTTGTGACTTTTCTCCCCTACCCTGATTCCAGGCAGAGTTTCGCTGGCCCTCAAGGAGAAGCAGGAGGTTTTCCAAGTTCCCTCCCCCCCCCGAGACCCCTCTTCGCTTCCCCCGGCGACAGGGTGTTCCAGTCCCAAAACTTGCTTTTTTTTTTTTTTTAGACTTAATTTCTAAGGACTGTCTTTCCTTTTTATTTCTCCTTTTTTAAACCCCCTTTTTTTCCATTTTTTTTTTCGTTTTAGGTTCCCCTCTTTTTGGGGAGGTCCAGGAATAGTGTTTGCCTTTGGGATGATCCTCCGCGTTTCCAAGAAAGTGTTCAGCTCGTTAACCCCCCCCTAGATAATCTTTTCTTCTCCTTATACGGTTTTTACCAGGGAATCATAAAGGACGCTTCCCATAAAGGGCCTTTCAAGGCTCTGCCCCCCCCACCAAAGCGTGAGTCCCTCACTGGACTTGAGTTTCGTTCCGGCTGTTGTACCACCTAGAACCCGAAGGCTTTGAAGTTTGTGCAGGGTTCGAAGGCCCCCGTTCTCCTGATTTTTTTTTTCTTCTAATCTTTTTCCCTGGTTTTTGTCCGACCTTTACCTCCATCCTAGTCTTTCCCTTGGATTCCCTATATTTTATCCCCCTGTTGTCTGTTTTTATCCTCTTCGGATTCCCTAAGCCTCTTTTCCTCGGTTTTTTTTGGTTGAGTCTTTGTTTGCCTAGGCACCCACCGGCCTCTGGACCTCTTTCGACGACCTATTCCCCCCCCTGAGGGCCCCGTTTTTCCGGCCGATTCTTCTTCACAATACCCCGCTTTCAGCTTGATGGCTGTTCTCCTGCCATTTCCCCTCCGCCCCGGTTAGTAGACTTTGAGATTGGTCCTCTTAGGAGGGTTCGCGCCTTTCGACATCCACTAGATCTGCCTTACTACCTTCCCCCCCTTTTTGTAGCCCCATCTTTTCCCTGTCATCATAAGGTTTTTTCGGTCTGCCCGTTTGGTCTTTTTTTTTTCTCCACGTCTTTCTCAAGAGTCCCATCCTGCCACCCTCTCCCCCACGTTCCTACATCCACATCACTTACCCTTTGATGGAACCCCCTTCCAAACTTTTTAAGTCCCCCCACAGTTCCCAATGGCTGCGGGGACCCCCCTTCTTGTAATAGCATTACCTTTTAGAAAACTATTGACTTCGGTCTCTTTTTCGATGGACCAGCAGATCTTTTCCTCTTTCGGGTCTCATAATGGAGAACTATCCCCCTTTTTTTACACTCTTTTCCCCTGGCTTGAGGCCCCCCCCTGTCCCAACCCTTCTCTCCTCCTGGGTGGGTGTAGTCGTTTCCTCTCTTTTTTGCCGCAGAAGATATCTTGATACCTTCTCCCTTGTTTTGATTAACTCCCCAATTTTTAAAGTTTTTCTTCTTTGGTGTCGGGCTTTTAGGAAACCCGTCTTCGGTTTTATCCTTTTTTTTATTTCTACCAACCCCCCACCCTTCCTATTCGAACTAACTTCTCTAGAATCTTTGGGTTTTGTAGTCCAAATCTCACGTCCCTTATACCTGGTGGGTATCCCACCTAATCTTTTTTCAGTTTCCGGTCCCATGCCCCCACGACCATCTTTCCTGATGTGTAACCCTCTTCAAAGACTACCCAACATCTCATTTTTACCCCCCCAAGTGAGGATACTTTTTCCCCCTTTACCCCTTCCCGGTTTCCAGGTTCCTTTCCCATCCCCTTTTTCCTCTTGTCTTCTTCCATAAAAGAATTGGTCTGCTACCCCTTCTTCCTTCAGCTAGCCCCCGACCCCGGCCCTCGATTCCCTTGCGATTTTTTTAACTCCTGCCTACGCGTTTACCAGAGAAGAAAGGCCAGCTTGAGTTTAGCATGCCCCTTTCGCAATGACGAGTGTTCCTTTTTATCTGCAATGCGGACCTGTTTGAGAAGAGCTTTCCTAGGTAACCCTCACGTCCCTTGGGGCCGTCCCGGTCGGTTTTTTCCGTTCCGGTGCCTGCCGTTTCCTGGTCAGACCCCCCCACCTCCGACATTGAAGGTGCTTCGGCACCAGCCCAGGTCTTTTTTTGACCGCCTGTTTTTCCCACTTTTTTTTTACCCCGCGCTCTGTCCTTAAGAAGAGACCCCCATCCATTACGCGCCCCTCCCTCCCCTGTTTATACTCCTTTTTTTCCTGTACCCATCCGTTGCTCGTAACCGAAACTGGATCCTTTTACAATGAGTAAGAAAATGACACCCCCCCCTGCCCTGGTCGTTTTTCCTCTCCCCGTACTTAACCGGTACCCACCCTGAGTTTGAGTTAAGTCTCGCTCTGATGGACCTGATCCCCCTTCTGCCCCCTTTTCGGTACCCTACCCCTCCCCCCCCCCCCCCCCCCTTCACGCTTCCGCCAGTTTTGATACCCTGAAACTGAGCCCAAAAAGAAAAAAATTTGCTTCTGATTTTCTTTCACTTTCTTTAACCCCTAAAGACTCTTTCCTTTTTTTTTGAAACACTGAAGAATCTTCAATTCCCCTTTTATCCCACACCCCTTCTTATCAGTTTCCCCCCCCCCTTGGAAAGGATAACTTTTCCTAGAAGACCATGTTCGGGTGAAGAAATCACCCCGGCCTCGCTTTGTTTTATAAACACATTAGGTAAATCTTTTCTCCAAAGGATTTCTTGTCTTGATTAACCCTCCCCTGTTGGGATAACACTTCGCCCGGTCACGGCCTTTAGAGAGCTCTTCTTCCCAGAAGGGACACTCCCTTGGGCTGTCGTTGTGTTGATGCCTCGCCGCTTTCATGACGACCAGTCTTTGATTGACCAATGAGATCCCTTGCGGAAGCATGAGTCACCACTGTCCTTTTCCCCCCGGTCATGTGACAACAGGCACACCGTTCCAGGAAATGAACTCCCCGGTGCTTTTTTTTTCCTTAGTGCGTTTATACATAAGGCCTCCCAGACTCTTTGCATGACGACTACACGGTCTCCCCCCTTTTATTCTACGTGAGTGTTACTCCCCTGGTTTGAAGGTCTGAGAATCCTTCAAGTGTCCCCTTCTTGATCTTCATTTCGGAGTCCGTGTCACCCCCAAAAAACCCCCCCAACGTTTTTTTTTTCTGCTTTTTTATTTCTGTTCTTTTATTTCCTTCTTTACCTTTTTTTCTCGTCCCCCTTCCTTTGGTTCTTTGGTCTCTTTACATGGGGCACGGTTTAGGGTCCCTAGTCTAGTCTTTTTTTTTCCTTCTGTTCTGTTTACTTTGTTACTTCCCCGCTCTTCCGCTGAGCCCCTAACCCCCCCTCGTTTCCCCTTTCCTGGATTTTCATTTGCTTCATTTTTCACTTTCATAAGTTTTTTCCCCGCGCTTCGGCCTCTTCCGTTCGAGCCCACTTTTCTTTTTGAATCCTTCCGTCCGGGCTATTTATTTTTTCCCCCTTCTTTCTCTAGTGTGTTTTATTTCACCTGTGAGGTACCCGTTGATGAGAGCTTGGTTCCCGCCCCGTTATCCCCCCCCCCCCTCTCCGTGCCCGGACAGGCCCCCTCATTTTTCTTCTTCGGTTTTTTTGCGCAAAGTTAAAGGAGGCCCCTGCAGGAAACCGTTTGACCCTTTGTCGGCCACCCCGATGCTCTTGGCCTCTTCTAGTCGGCCTTCCCCCTTGACCCCCCCTTTTCCCTATTCCCCACTTTTCCGATGACCCCCTTTCTCCCCCCCCCCAGAAGCGTTTGCTACCCCTTGAATATATCCCTAGGCGCTGGACCCCGCCTTATTGCAATTGGAGCGTCCGTTTCGGAGACCCCCCGCGAATGCGGAGATCGGCTGATGGTATAGAGTGAATTCACTCTTCTCCTTGAGACCTGATGTGTGGTTGGGTTGCCCTCGATTCCCCAAGGTAAGTTGTGACTACTCCTTTCGTTCCCCTTTTTCTTTTATTTCTTAATTCCCCCTTGTAAGGTTCTGGCCCTTTGACAATCTCAAACTTTTCGGTTTTTTTCCCCATTCAGTTCTTTGTTTTTATTTTTGGAACCCACCCCCGGCGGTAACCAGTGAGTCTTGAACTTTGGCCCCTGGACCTGATCCCCACCCCCCCTGTCATTTCCAAACCCCCCTTTTCGCTTTACGGTGAGTCTTCCTACCCCTTGTCCCTCCTACCAGTTCCCTACGGCGTCTTTTTTCCTCCTTCACTGTCCATCTTTAAACCCCTCCTTCTGGCCGTCCCCCTTCCCCCTTTGCACCCTCCCTCCAGGTTTTGCCCCATCTTTTCCTAATCACACCAGTAGCCTTCCTGCTGAGATCTTGTGTGGAGTCCTTTTCCCCTCCCCCCCCCCCCCCCTACTTCCTTTTGGATATTGGGGGTGATGTCTGGTTGGACGACCTTCTCAGCTTCCATTCATTGAGAACGCCCCGAACGTTTCGGCATCGATCTTGCTTTTTCTTTTCTTTTTTTAACTTCCTCGTTCGCGTGGGGTCCCCGCCCATGCGATCTTGCCACTTCATCCTGTACTCTTCCCTCCCAGCCGGTTTTTTCCCTGTTTTCTCAACTGCGAAGGGGACCCACTCCCCCGAGTACCTTTCTCACAGATGCCTGCCCACCTTGGTCTTCCCTTCTTCTTTTTTTCTTTGTTTCGGGTCTTTTCCCTAAGGGGGCTCCCGAAAACTGGTACTCAATACTTCCGTTTTTCTTTTGTTTCCGTGGGAGAGTACCTTTACTACCTCTTCCCAAATTGTTCCCCCAGCTACCAAAAATCCCCCTCCAGAGATGACGCCTTCCTCCCCGGAATGACTTCCGGTCTTTTTTTCAGGGCCCCCGTAGGTACCTTGTGTCCTATGCCCACGGTGTGTCTTTGTAGAGGCTGCTTTTCCCCTTGTTCTGATGTGTTTTCTCTGCCATGTTTTATTTGCCTTAAATTTCAAAACCATTTCGAGCCCT
>Ga0179593_1705091_pt1 | contig 24194 bp, 41 predicted proteins | sample CZODoug2_1_08_16_FD_185931 | JGI IMG/M metagenome (GOLD analysis project Ga0179593, IMG submission 185931) | Vadose zone soil fungal communities from Angelo Coast Range Reserve, California, USA - CZODoug2_1_08_16fungal (PacBio error correction) | ecosystem: Environmental > Terrestrial > Soil >... | reverse complement strand
CAAACTTAGTTTTCAGGTCTCCACCCCCCCACCCCAGCAATCCCCTTTTTTTTTCCTTTTTTTTCCGTAACAGGTATGAGCGGCCCTTTTCTCCGGGTGTCTTGGAAGGGCACCAGGGCCCTTCTTTCCCTCCTGGTACCCCAGCTTTTTTTTTTCTTGGGGGATAAAAAAACCAAGCGTCCTGCGCGGCGGGGAGCAAGATTCGGTCCCCTTCCCTTTGAAAAGCCACCCCAATCTTTTTTTTTTACTTCCCCCCCCCCCACCACATTAGGATTTTCTTCTCCCCTTTTTGTGTGACTTTCTCTGGGCCGGCTTCTTGTTTTTTTTTTTTTTAACCGGTTTTTTTTTTTCCCCCTTCCCCCTGGGCCTGGACGGGAGGGATTTTTTTTTGTTCCTTTTTTTTTTCCAGGTAGCCTCCAGCTCCAGGATTCCGGGTGGTTTTTTTTTTTTTTTTTCTTCTCAGGTTCTGAACTCCCCTTTTTTTTCTTTTCACCGGCCTCCGGGTTTAAGGTGTGGACACTTTCCCCCCCCCCCTCGTGCGGTCATCGGCATATTCACCGCCCTCTCCTCCCTCCCCCCTTTCCTTCGGGGCCTTCCACAACTTACTTCTTCTTCTTTTTTTTTTGTTTTTGTTGAAGAGGAAAAGATTACGTTGTACCTTTTCCCTGCCCCTCCCCCTTTTTCTTTTTTTTTAGATAATTGCCGATGACCGGCGCCTGGTTCCCCTCCTTAAAAAAAAAAAAACCGGGGAAGCTTTTGCTTCTTTCTGGGGGGTTTCCCCCTTCCCTTCCCCCCCCCCCCGGAAACAAAAAAAAAAACCCCGTCCTCCCTTTTTTTTTGTCTTCTTCCTCGAGGAAAAGTTTTTTCCCCCCCGATCGAAATTTTCTTTCCCTTCCCTCCCAAATCGCCCACCTTTTTGTCCAAACGAGGAGGCAGAAGGGAGTTTTCCCTTTTTCCTGCCTCCACCCCCCCCCTTTTCCTCTTCCCCCCCCGATAGGGATATTGGTCTTCGTCCCTTTTTTTGCCCCCGCGAGGCAGGCTTTTCCAGCGTTTGTTTCTTGGCACCACAAAAAAACCGCTTAAACCTTCTTTTCCCCCTGCGTCTTTACGTGTGTTCCCCCCTTTTTTTTTTTTTTTTTTTTTTTGGCCCGCGAAAAAAAGGTGTTTTCACCCCCCCCTTTCCTTTACCGGGGACTTTATCTTTCTTTTGAAAATTTTTGTTTTCTTTTTCTCCAAAAAAAAGAGTTGGCCCCTTTTTGGCTTCCCAAAGGGAAAAAGAAAACCCCCCCCCTTCTTTTTGGCCGGTTCTTTTTTTTTTTTTCACAGGATTGTTTCCGCCGCCCCTTTCCCCTTTTGCTTGGGGGGGAAACCATTTTTTTGCCTGCCACTAGGCCCTTCCCCCTTTTTTTTTTTTCCCCCGCCAAAAAGAAATCTGCTCCTTTTTCTTCTTTGTCGAACAATCCCTGGGTGAAGTCCCGCTGTTTTCCCCAATTTTACCATTTTTTTTTTTTCCCCGGGGAGGCACAGTTAGGCGCACGTGCCCCTGGGTCCCCCCCCCTTTCGGATGAAAAGGGGCCCCTTTTCTTTTCGTTGTTTCCCTTTTTTTTCTTTCCAACGGGGGGGGCACCCCACTCCCTTTTTTCGTTTGATGATTGGGGGATGAACGCCTCCCCCCCGTCCCAAAATTTGGTTTTTTTTGTCCCCCTTTTTTTTTCCTTGGGGTTTGTGCGAGCGGTTGTCCCTTTCCCTTTTTTTTGGGGGCTATCGAGAATTTTTTTTTCTTGAGGAGTTTCCCCCCGTCCCCCCCCCCTTTCCCCCCCTCAAGATCCCAGGGCCGGCTTGACAAACCGTCCCCCCGCATCAGGGGGCACCGCCGATTGTCTTGTCCGGGGGTTGGTCTTTCTTTTTTTTTTTTTGGGGAAGGTTTTCCTCTTTCCTTTTCATTGGATCAAAAAAAAACTTTTGGTTTTTGCCTCCATTGGCTTTTGTTTTTTTTTTTTTTTCCTGTGATTAACCTGAACCAAACAAAAACCCTTTTTCTTGGGACGTTCAGTTCTGCGGGACTTTTCGGTAGTCAACCTCTCTTCCTTCTTTTTTTTTTTTTTTCCCCCCTGAAAGGGGCACAGTGGTTAACGGAAAAGTAAGTGTTTTTTTTCCTCTGCGGAAACAAAAAACCCCTTCACAAGTTCCCCCCCCTCCCCGCTTATCATGACATCAAAAGGTCCCCCCCTTTCCCCACCCCTCCCCCCCCCCCTAAGGGCAGGGGTATGGTCCCCCCCCTTCATTTTTTTTTTTTTTTTTTGAGGGCCCCCTTATCCCCTCCTTTTTTCCGGGGCTACGTAGGCTTTGCCAATACGCCCTTTTCCCAACAAAAATTGTTTTTGCATTCTCCCCTTTTTTTTCTCCCCTTGGGAAGGGGCATTTCTCGGGGACCCCTCGTCCCCCTTTCTTTTGCTGGAAAAAAAACTTCAAAACCCCCCCCCCAAAAAAACCCCCTCTTTTTTTTTTTTTTTTGTCCGATTCCGGGGGGCAAATTTTTTTTCACTTCTGGCCCCCGATTTTTGGGTTTTCTCACGAGTACACCCCCCCCTTTTTCCCCTCCCCCCTTGTTTTTTCTTTTCTTTTTGTACTGGGGGCTGTTTCTTTTTTCCAAAAAAAAGGTGGCGCTGTGTTTTGTCCCAGTTTGCCTTTTTTCCCCCTTTTTTTTTTTTTTGGTTCAAATGTTTGGCGCTTACTTTTTTTTTCCAGTCGGTCTGGCTTGGTGGGGCCTCCCCCCCATCAGGAGTTTTTTCTTCCCCCCTTTTTTTTTTTTTTCTTCGATCGCAGCATAGGGGGTGGCGGTTCCCAAAAAAAAACTTTACAACTGGGTTACTAGCCAAAGCCGTTCCCCCCCCCCCCTTCCCCCCCTCTTTAACGAACATTTTCGGGCCTTTTTCCCTTCCACATGAGGGGGGATCGGGCGAGTTTCCCCACCGAAAGTTGTTCCCCCCCCCTTTTTTTTTTCATGAAACAACTTTTCCGTTTTTTGGTGTGCCCCCACGACCGGTTTACTCTGAAACCCTTTTTTTTCTTTTCCCCCAACAATTTTTCTAGGATTTTTTTCCCGCTGACTCCCGCTTGTTCTAACCCCCCAACCCCCCCCCCCCTTTAATCGAGGTTTCTTGGGTTTTTTTTCCCATCTCCCACACTTCGTGGGTTCTCGGATTCTTCTTTGTACAAAACTTCTCCCCCCCTTGTTTTTTTTTTTTTTTTTTTTTAAAACAGGGCCCCAAATTTTTGGCCCTGGAAATTATGTCGCAGCTTTTTTTTTTTCAGTGTTTTTTTTTTTTTTTTTTTCCCCAACCATTTTTTTAATTATCAGTGGCTCCCCTTTTACCCGCGGGGTTTGGATCCCCCCCTGCAAGCCTTTCTTTTTTTGGGGGACGATTTGGGGAAACGTCTTTCCCTCTGCCCACCCCAAAAACCCCCCCCCTTTGTTCCCCTTCCCCCAATGTCCCCCCCTTTTTTTTCCCCCGAATTCGGCAAAGGCCGGTTTTTCCCCACTTCCCCCCCCGGCTTTTGGGGATTTCTTTCGTCTTTCCCCCCGGGTTCCTTTTTTTTTTTTTTTTTTTTTCCCCCCTTTTTCTTTTTCCCCAAAGCCGGAACTTCGATCTATTTTTTTTTTCGATGGGCCCAGGGTATCAAAACGTTTAAAACCCATTTTTCCCCCCCCCCCCCGGGATGGGAAAAAAAAATGGCCTCCCCCTAAGTTTTTACCGCCGGTTGACCCCACCCGTTGTTTTTTTCTTTTTTTTTTTTTTTTTTGAACCCGGGATTTTACGGGGAGCTTCTTTTTGGGTTGCCCCAAGTCTGGCCCTCCTTTCTTTTCATGGTTTTACCGCCCCCCCCCCACCGTTTTTAAACCCCCCCCCCCTTTGATGCAGGGCAGGGCTTGCCTTGGCGTCTGTTTGTTTTTTTTTTCCCCCCCCTTTTTTCCCAAAAAAAAAAACCCGCCTTTCCCCAAAACACCGGGCCTGCCCCCTTTTTTTTTTTTCTGTTGCCCCCCCCCCCTCCCCCCTTTTTTCCCCCATTTAAGAAAAAAATGTCCCTTCCCGTTCCAGGGAGAGGTGTCTTGGGTTTTGTTCCCCCCTTTTTTTTTGGACCAGTTGTTTTTTTCTTCTTCTGGCCTTCTTTTTTTTCCAACTTCGTTTTTCCGCAATTTGGGACACCCACTTTTTTTTCCCTCTTTTTTTTGGGGGACTAACCGATTTTTCCTTCCTTATTCCCACCGGCGGCCAAGTTCCGCACACCCACCCCCTTCCCCTTTTTTTTTTTTTTTTTTTTGAGTTTTTTTTTTTTTTTTTTGCACTTTCCCCTCCCACGGAAAAGTTTGCTTCGGTCCGGGTTTTTTGTCCTTGCTCGCCCCCTTCCCCCCCCCCCTTTTTTTTCCCCCAATAGCAAAAATAAGCAGTTTCCCCTTTTCAGGAAAAAAAAAAAAAAAAAAAAACACCCCTTCGACTAGTTTTTTGGCTTTTTTTTTCTTTTTTTTGCTAGTTTGCTATATGCTATAACATTGGCCCCCTCTTTTGCGAGGGTTTTCAAACCATCTTTTTTTCTCCTTTTTTTCTTTTCTTTTTTTTGAGAGAGATTGTGTTCCCTGACACCAAAAAGGCCTCGTTTCACAATCCTTTGGCATTATAAAGCACCGATATTCCCCCCCCCCACCCCCTGGGGGCGTGTCCGCCCCTTTTTTCCCCCCCCCCCCCCTAGGCGGGAAAAATGGTTGCTTAAAATTTTTTTGGTTCCTTCCCTTTTTCTTCTTCCTTTTTTTTCCAGCTTTTTCAGGCGAGGGGGCCCCCTCCTCAGCAAACTTTCCCGTTGTGGTTTTTCCGCGGGTAGTTTCCCCCCCCTTTTTTTTTTTTTTTTTGGAATGGGGGGGGACCTTTCCCGTGGGATCTTTAATTTTTTCGGGCCTCCGCCCGGAAACAATTTTCCTGGTGGGACGGTGGTCTGCCGGACACACAACCCTCTTCTCCGTCCCCCCCCCGGACCCCCCCCACTTATTGCTGTGGGTTTAAGTTGTCCTTTTCCTCCCCCCCCCTTTTCCTGGATTTACCTGGTAACGCTCTTCACTTCCCCCCTTTTCTTCTTGCCCAGAAAAAAAAAAAAAACTTTTTTTTTTTTTCTTTTTTTTCCTTCCCCCCTCCAGGCGGGTTTTTTTTTGCCCCCCCCCCCCCCCCCCCATGGAACCACCGGGGGCATTGGTTGCAGGCCGGGTCCTTTCATTTTTTCCCCCCTTTTTCCCCTTTTTCCCGCCCGGTTTTTTGGCGTAAAACCCCCCCAAACTCCATCCACCAAAAAAAAACCTTCTCGGTCTTTTTCCCCCTCCTTCCCCCCCCGATTTAAAAAGCGTTTTCTCTCCCCCTTTCCCGTTCCACGTTTAGAAGCTCACCGGGGGTTTTTTTCCCCCCGGCGTCTTTTTTTTTTTCCCTTCCTAGTTTTTACTGCTTTCTTTTTTGTTTGCATCGGTGGTTTTCCGAAATGTGTCGTTCCCTTTTTTTTTTTTTTTCCTACTGATTTCAGTGTTCACCAGGCCGGCCCCCCCCCCCCCCCCCCCAACAAAAAAAGGCCGGAATTTTTTGCCCCGCCGGGGGCTTCCCCTTCCCCCCCTTTTTTTTTTGGGGAAAACGAAAAGCCTTTGGTGGTCTTTTTCCCCTGTGGTGGTTTGGCAGCTCCCCCCCAGTTCCGTTTTTTTTTTTTTTTTCTTTTTTTCAAAAATCGTTCTTTCTGGCGGTCTTTCCCCACCCCCCAGCGTAGGGGACCTTTCCGGGGGAAAGTAAGCTTTTTTTTTTTTTTTTTTTTTTTTCCCCCCCTGGGGAAAAACCAAAAAAGTCTGGTCCCCCCCCCCCCCTGCCTTTTTTTTTTTCCGGTTACGGGGACAGTTGGGGCCCCCCACCGGGGTTCTGTTCCCTTTTTTTTTTTCCCCCCCCCCGAAGTTTGACTTGCCAATCCGTCCCCACCTCCCAAAAAAAAAACCAGGGGACTCGATTTTTTCTTGTGGGTCCCCCCCCCCAAAAAAAGGGCGGTTCAGCGGTTCCCTCCTCTTCGAAATTTGGTGTCGTTTGGGCCCCCCGGATTCAAAAAAACCCACCCCCCCTTTTCGTTTGCCGGAAGTGAATCGAAAAAATGGTATTTGCCTTTTTGTTCCCCCCGGTTTCACTTCGCGATTTTTTTCACCCCTTCATTTGCTTTGGTTCCCTTTCCCCCTTTCAAAGGGTGTGGGCATCTTCTTTCCTTTGGGGCCCGGGCTGTTTCGTAAACCACAGTTTTTTTTCTTTTTCCTTTTTTTTTTTTATTGGGGCGATTCCCGCAACATTTTTTTTCTGGTGGGAAAAAAAAAAACGGGTTGGTTCCCCGCTTGATTTTTTGGTTTTTTTTTTTTTTTTTTTTCTCACCGGTGCCCCTGGAACCCACACCACCCTTTTGGGGCCAAGAAAAAAAAAACTGTTTTTTTCGGTTCCCGGGGTTTGTCCTTTTTTGAAAAAAAAGACTCCCCCCCCCCCCCCCCCCCCCTTGCCCCCCCCCCGTGTCAAGCCAGGGGGTTTCCATTTTTTTCTTCCCCCCCGCGTTCATTTTTTTTTTTTTTTTTTTTTTTTTCATTTTCCAACGTTGATTCTTTTCCCCCGGAATCTTCCCCCCCTTTTTTCTAATTTTTGTGCGAATTTTTGAATTGGTTGGGGTTTTGGTTGGAAAACTTTGCCCTTTTTTTTTTTTTTTTTTTCCCCCCGATGGTCGGAGTGGTCCCCCTTTCTTTCCCCCAGGCTTACCAATCGCTCTCAACAGGCGCCCGGTGTCCCCTTTTTTTTTTTTTTTCCCCCCAGGCTTACGGTAGCCCCCGGAAATTTTCCCTTTTTTCTAGGGGGCCCGGAAAGGGACTCAAACTTCCCATTTCCACCTTTTTTCTTTCCTAGCCGTTTTTCCATTTTATCCCTCCTTTTGCCCTGCATTTAAAGCGAAAAAAAAGGGAATTGTTTCTTTTGTTCAGTTCGGGTAAGCTTTTTTCCCCCCCAGGGGCATTAATTTTTTTCGGGGATTCCCAGGACTTCACGGTTCGATTGGGGGGACGTGTTCCCCCCCCCGGAAACTCCTCCCCCCCTTTTTTTTTTTTGAACCGAGTCAATTCCGGTTCCAATTTTTTTGTAAACCAAAAAAAACGCGGGAAGCGGTTGTGGTTTTTGGCCCGCCGTTTTTTGTTTTTTTCCAATGATTGCCAGGTTGGGGTTTTTCCCTTCGGGGGGGGGGGGGGGGGGAGATCTTTTTACCCCCCCTTTTTCCCCCCTTCCTTTTTTTCCCGGGCCGTCGGTTTTTTCACCCTTGTCTGTATGAGAAAACAAACGCTTTTCCCCTCGGCATCTTTTCTTTTTTTTTTCCCCCTTTTTACTGCTGGGACTCCTTTTTCTTTCTGTTTGCCGGTATTTGCCGGTATTCCCCAAAACTTCCCCCCTTTTTTTGAGGGGGCGTTATCTTGTCCTATTTCTTTTCCCCCCCCCATTTCATCAAAACGAAAAACACCAAAAAAAACACACTCCTCTACCACGCATTGGAAATTTTTGGTCTAAACCACCCCCCCCCTATTAGGTTGGCGATTTCATAAAGGCCTTTTCCTGCGCCCCACTTTTTTCTTTGTGGGGACCCTGCTATTTTTTGCACCCCAGGATTCGGCGGGAAAACACTGGTGCAACCCATGACCTTCCCCCCTTTCTTGTTGGCGACCAGGGGAAAAAGGGGTTTTTTGGTTATACTTCACGGGGTCTTTTTTCTTTGGTTTTTTTTCCTTGGTGCCCACAAAAAAAAATTTCTCCTGTCCCTTTTTTTTTTCCCCCCCACCCGTAATCCCCTCCTTTTTCCTTAACGTTGGTCCTTTTTTTGAAATTGTCTCGATTTTTAAAAAGGCATTCTCCCCTTTTTTTTTCGGTCTAAAAAACCCAGGTTTTTTTTTTTCCAGAACCGTCCCCCCCCCCTTTTTTTTTTTAGTTTGAAGGCCGGACGTTTCCTTTTTCTGTCTGGTTTCTTTGGGGAAAAAGTGCCCCTTGGGGTCCCCGTTTTTTTCTTTTTTTTTTTTTCTTTTTCGAATCACGAATCGGGATAAAACACACCCCTTCCCCGCGGGCGGGGGCGGAAAGGAGATCCGTGGAAAACACCGGCCCTCCCCCCTTTTTTTTTTTTTTTTTCGAATCCAATTAGATCTGGAGTTTTCCAAATGCATAAAACGGGACTTCCTTCCGCTATGTTTTGTACGGTTTTTTTCTTCCCCCTGGCGCAATGGCGGCGAATTCGTCTTTTTTTTTTTTTCCCTCGTGTTTAAAGCTTTAAGGGGATTCCCGGAATTTTCCGTGGTTGTGAAGGTCCACCCCTTTTAATGGTGTCCAAGGGGACCAGGACGTTCCCCCCCCCCCCCTTTCCCCATGTTGTTCGGAGTTCCATCGGCCCGTCTCGGTCACTTTTTTTCCCTTTTTTTTCCCGGGTAAACGTTACTTTTATTTTTCCTTTTCTCTCTTTTTTCCTTCATTCCTTCCGGTTTTTGTTGGTTGTTTTTGCTCCCTCCCCCTTCATTTAATAGTTTAAAAACTTTTTTGGGTCTTTGTTTCTGTTCTTTAAAATTGGCCGATTGGGGTTACCAGGTATGGTTTCCCCCCTTCTCCCCTTTTTTAAGGGCCGTAGGGGTCTTGCCCCCATTTTTTCTTTTTTTCCCCGGAATCCCGGGGAGCTTGAGGGCTTCCCCCCCTTTTTTTCGTGGAGTTGTTTCCCCCCCCCCCCCCTAAATTCCGGCACCGTGCCATGTCTTTTTCCATTTCGCAAAAAAACCCTTTTTTTTTTTTTTTGTCCAAACCCCCCCCCCTTTTTTTTTTTCTTCCTTGGGTCCGTTTACTTTTTTTTGCCATTTCCCCTTGTCCCCTTGATTCGGCAGGCTAGGGATCTTGGCTTCTGTCCTTTTTCATTCTTTTTTTTCCCTCCTGAAAGCAAGAGGCAGGTCCCCCCCCGGCCCTTTTTTTTTTTGTTTTGATCGGGAAAAACCGCTAACAAACTCCCCTTTCCCTGCGCTTTCCTGGCCCCTTTTTTTTTTTTTTTTAAAAAGTGTTTCCACGAAAAACCGTCCCTCTCTTTTTTTTTTTTTTTTTCCTCTTTAATATTTGGTTCTGGGGTTACCCTTTTTGTTTTTTCCCCCCTTTCCCCCCCCCCCCCTTTTTTTTTTGCCAGAACGATTTCCTCCCCCCTTTTCACCTCCCCTTTTTTTCCCCCCCCCGGTGTGCCGTAGGTCCCGGCTGGCGTGCTTCCGTGGTTTTTAATTCCTTTTTTTTTTTCCCAATTGCAAACCCTCCCCCCCTTTCTTGACCATGTTGTTGGGCCCCCCTTTTCTTTTTTTTTTTTTTCCCCTTCCCTGGTCGCAAAGATCCTGTTTTTTTTTTTCCCCCCCTGTGCCTATTTTTCATTGACTTTCCCGCGGATTCCTGGTTTTTGCCCCGTCGTTTTGGTTCCCCCCTTTTTCAAAGAGCAACAGTAGCGGCCCCCCCTGTTTTCCTCCGTGTTGTGGGGCCACCTCGGGCTGAAAACTTTTGCCCCAAGGACCCTTTGGTCCCACGGCAAAAAAACAGAAAACTTTTGATGGTGGAGGGACCGGGCCGGCCCCTTCCCCACTTCCGGACCACTTCCCTTTTGTTTTTTTTTTTGAGGGCGTTGTCATACCCCCCCGGGCTACTCGAGAATTATTGGATGGAGTCACCCCTTTTTGCCTGTATTTTTTTTTTTCCCCCCGGAGATCATTTTGGGGCCGTTTCCCCAAGGCTTTTCATTTTTACAGGGGAAGGCCAATCACGCGCGATTGCCCCTTTTTTTTCCCTTTTTTCTTGTATGGGGAGGGGTACTCTTTTGCCGTTCATTGAAATCCCAAACTGTGTCCTTTTCATTTTCTGGGCTTTTTTTTTTCCCTTAAAAAAACCAAAAAAAAACATTTTCCCCTTGGGACGTCAGTTTTTCTGCGGATTCCGGGTCCGGTCCCCATTTTCCCTTTCTTTTTTTTTGCCAACATTTTTTTTTTTCTGGACGGCCCCCGTTTTTCTTTTTTTTCACAAAAAAAATCCCGTTTTCACTTTTCCCCCCCCTTTGTTTCCGGATTTAATGTCTTTTTTCCCCCCCCCCTGAAATATTAACATGGGAAAAAAACACCTTTTGCTTAGGGTTTTGGCTTTTTTTCTTTTTTTTCCCTTTCCGCCTAAGGAAGTTTCATTGTGTATACTTTTTTCAACTTCACCGGCCCTAAAAGCAGTTTTGGCCCCTTTTTGGGAAAGTCGTGCTGTCCCCCTTTTTTTTTTTTTGAAACCTCGTTCGGGTGGTGCACCCCCCTTTTTGACAAAAACTTCAACCCCAAACCAACCCCCCTCTCTTCCTTTTGCTTTCGGGTTCGATTTACAGGGGGGACACCCCCCTCCACCCCTTATTGTTTGCCTTTTTTTTCTTTTTTTTTTTTTTTTTTTTTTCTTCAAAAAAACGCGGGAGCTTGGAAACTGGGTCTTTTCCCCCTTTCGCGCGGTTGTGATTTTTCTTTTTTTCATGGGGGTGGGCGGGGGTTTTGTTTTTTGGGGCCGGAACCCCGGGAGTTTTTGTCCAATTTGCTCCCCTTTTTCTTTTTCTTTCCGGTATGGGGGGGCCTTGTTTTTCATTCAGGCACGTTCAAAACGTTCTCCCAACCCTTGAGTTTTTTTTTTTTTTTTCCCTTCCAATCGGGGGGGCGGCAGACCCCCACTGGTTTAATAGAAAGCCCGTTGCAAAAAATGTTTTTTTTCCCCCCCCCTTTCGTAGGACGGCTTTACTTGATTTTTTTCCCCCGGCGTTGCCCAACTTCGGTTTCCCCCCCTGGGACCTAAAAATTTCGTTATTTTTCCCTTTTTTTTCAGGGAAAGAAACATTCCTGTGGTTTTTTTTTTGCACGGGGACCCCACCCCCCATTAGGTGACCTTTTTTTTTTTTCTGACCATGGGTTCTAAAAAACCCTTTGCCTTTCTGGAGTGTTCTGGTTTTCGTTTTTTGGTCTCTTTTCCCCACCTTTCGTCTATTCTTCTGGTAAAAAACCCCCAATTTTACCCCTTTTTTTTTTTTTTTTTCCAAAACCGCCCACAGACCGGGACCCCCTTTTTTCCGGTGGAGGGAAGTGATGTGTCCCCGGTGCAGTATTTTTTTTGTTGGTTTTTTTTTCCCTTCCCCCCCCCCCATGGTGCATCTATAGCTCCCCGGTCCTTTTTGGGGTTTTTTGATCGGAAACTATCCTTCCGAGGGTTTGTTTTTTTTTTTCCTTTTCTTTTTTTTTCCCGTCCGGGGCTGGGCAACCCCCCCCCCCCCCCTTTTATTGTCGCCCAAGGACCCCCCAAAGCTTGTTTTCCCCCCCCCCCTTTTTTTTTTTTTTTTTTTTCAAAAAGGCCGATCAATTCCGGCTTTTTTGTTTTCTTTCTCCCCCCCCCCCCCCCCCTTTGGTTGACACTGAATTTTCCGGAAATCCTTACCCCCCCCCCCCCTTCTTCGGGAAAAAAAAACCACGATGCCCCCCCCCCCTGTCAAAACCTCAGGAGGGAAAACCCTTTTGAGCTTTTTACCCCCTTTTTTTTTTGGCAAACCCGGGGGTTGCCGGTTCTACCTTCCCCGGGAACCCGTTTTTTTTTTCATTTTCCTTGGCCGGCTTCCTTTTTTTTTTTTCCCCCCCGGCGCCCGCAAGAATTTTGGGGGTTTTTGGTTCACCGCCCCCCCCCCCCCCCCCACCCGGCCCCCCGATTTTTCTCCTTTTTTTTTTATTTTGAAGGGAAGTTGCCTTTTTACCGGGTGGGGCAAAAAAAAAAAACCCCACCACAGCCTTTTTTTCTTTTCCCCCCCTTGCACTTGCAATTTTTATTCCCTCGTTCCTGGAGCGGGAAGTCAATTCCCCCTCGCTACCCCCCCCCCTTCCTTTTGGGGGGAGGGGAAGTCCTTTTCCCACCGACACAGCATTTAAGGTCGGGTTTTTTTCCCCTTTTTTTCAGGGACCACCAACGTCCCTTTTTTTTTTCTTAAACCGATTTTATTTGCGGTCCGCCCGATTGTTTCTTTTCCTCCCTTTTCCGCCAAGTCCATTCCGTCTTTCCCAAAAAATTTTCCGGCGACCCCCCCCCCCCCAAACCACTTTCCCTTTTTTTGGTAGGGGGGGTTTTTGGTTTTTCCCCCCCCCCTTGGAAAAGGGCTCTTTTTTTTTTTTCGCCTTGGCCCAAATGCCCCCTTTTTCCGATAAGCCCCCCCCACCAAAAACTTTTCAGCAAAAAAACCAAAATTCGTTTCTCGGGACCTGGTTTCTTTTTTCTTTCCATTGTTGATATTTTTTTCCCTATTTTCTTTTCCTAACGACTTCAGTTGGGGCGGACTTGTGTGTTCCAAACCCCACTTTTTCCCCCTCTTTTTTCCCTTCCGGTTGTGTTTGTTGGGACGCCCCTGCTGTCACCAAAGCACTCGATTTCCAATTTAGGGCATCTAGGCCCCACCTCCCTTTTTTTTTTTTTTGGGCAAAAGGGGGGGGCGTTCTCCCCCTAGGGGCCCGAAATTGGGTTGATGGAAAAACCAAAAGTGGCTCCCAGTTTTTTGTTTTTTTTTCGATGTGGGCGTGTTTTTCCCCGACAAAAGGCCCCGGGTGCCCCCCCCTTCGGGTCCCCCCCCCCCTTTTTTTTTTTTTCCTTTTCACTTTCGGTTTGGGGTTGTTCCCCCCTTTTTTTCCCCGCGACCGGTTTCGGGACACCGGAAATGCTTTTTTTTCCCCCCCCCAAAAATTGCCCGGGTTTGTCTCTTACTTCCCCCTTCCCCGCACGAAAAATCGGGTTGAGTTGTTTCTTCACACCCCCCTCCCTTTTTTTTGCGAAAAAAAAAACGATTCTTTTTCCTTTGGGGCACCATATTGTTGTCGGGTGTTCTGTTGGGCCTTGCCCCCTCCCCCCCCCCCCGCTTCTCCTGGGAATTTTCCCTGGGTTTTTTTTCCTTCACTTCGCTCAAAAAGGGGTTCTTTCTGTGGAAACGCCCCCCCCCCCCCTTTTTTTTTGCCGTTTAACCCTCCACTGTTCCCGTCCCCAACACCAACGTGGGGGGGGGGACTTGGTTCCCCCCCTTTTTTTCTTTTTCTTCATTCACAAAGGGGTCTTTTCACACCTCGGCCGGTGGCGTGTACACCCAAAAAACATCCTTCCCCCCCCCCCCCCCCCCCTGGGCCTTCTTGGCCGCCCCATTTCTTTTGCGGTCTAAAAAAATGCCGGGTTCTTTTTTTCCCTTTTTTTGCCTGACACCGGGTTTTTTTGCCTTTTTCCTTCCCCTTTTTGCTTCCAATTTTGCATTCCCTTTATCCCCCCTTTTTGCATTCGGTGTGTGTTCCCCTTTTTTTGTCCGGAAAAAATTACTGATTCCAGTTGTTTCCCTTTGCCCCCTTTCGTGGGATAAAATTCCCCCCAAAAACCCAGGTTTTTCCCTTCTTCCCGCGGGATTTTGCCCCTCCTTCCCCCGTTTTTTTTTTTTTTTTTTTTCCAAAAAAGTGGTTTTGGTGGTCTTTTTGCGCCCCCCCCTTCCCCTTTTTTTTTTTTTCTTTTCAAAGATTGCCAGGCCGGGAAAGTGTCCACCTCGTTTCTCTGAGAATCTTTCTGGATCCCCCCCACCCCCTTAGTTTTTTTTTTTGGATTTAGGTCTTTTTTTTTTTTCCCTTTCAAAAAAAAAACTCGGAAAACCAGCTGCGTCCCCTCCCCGGCTTTGTCGGTCTGGGCCTGGTTACCCCGGGACCCCCCCCCGTTTTTTTTCTTCCAGGAAGAATCGAGAACCCCCCCCCCAAAGTTGAACTTTTCCCCTTTTTTCTTTTTGGTGGTTCCCCCTCCCCCCCCCCCCCCCCACTCGATTCTTGGGGGATCGGAAACCCTGCGGTTCAAAAGGCGGTTGGGTCCCCCAAGCGATAGGTTCCCTTTTTTTTCCGTTAAAAAAAAAAAACAACAACCCCCCCCCCTTTTTGTCGTGCGAAAGGAAAAATTCGAATGTCTGCTTCTTTCTTCCAGTTTTCCTCCCTTTTTTTCCTCGCACGATTCTTCATTGACCTTTTTCTTTTTTTTGCGAAAAGGATTATCGGGGGAACCCACTCTTTTTTTGCCCCCCCTTTTCCCTTTTTGTAGTTTCTTGGACGCCCCCGTTTCTGATCTTTCTTTGGGAGGGTGGGGAAACACTTTGGGGGGCTTTTTTTTCCCTCCAGGGGGGGGAACCGGGCTGGCCCCCCCCCCCCCCCCCCTTGGGCCATTTGGGAACAAAGGACAACTCCGTTGGTTTTCCCCCTTTTTTTTAAAACACCAAAGCCGGCCCCCCCCCCACCACAACAGGTACCTCACACCCCCAAACAAAACCCCCGTCCCCTTTTTTTTTTTCCGGTTCAGGCTAACGCGTTTTTTTTTTTTTCCCATCATTCGGTTTGGTTTCCGTTCCTTTTCTTTTTCCCTTGCAAAAGAGGAATTGTCTCTTTCTCAGTTTTTCAGCCTTTTTCCGAAAACGACTTTCCTCGAATGTTTTGTTCTGGCTCTTCAAAGGCGGGGTGTTTTTTCCCCCCCCTTTTTTTTTTCTTTGGCCAAAAAAAATTTGCCCCCTTTTTACAAGCCCTTTGGGTTTCCCCCCTTTCCCCCCTTTTTGTTGCTAGGGGGCCCTGTTCTCCCCCTTCATTTTTACCCGGCACTAAAAGCCGTTTCCCCCTTTTTGTATTCCCTTTTTTCTTTTTTCCCTCCCTCGAAAAAAAAAAAAAAAAGGTCTTTTTTCCACAAGGGGTCGGGGTCCCCGGTTTTGTCTTTTCCCTTTTTTCCTTTTTTTACTCGGGGGGAACGGGGCTTCCTTTCCCGTATTTTTTTACGTCGACTTTTGTTTCCCGGACGTTTCCTTTTTTCCCCCCTTGGACTTTCATACGGGCATTCCCTTTTGGCCGCGGGGTGGCCCGCCGGGGCAATCTTTTTTTTTTGCCTTGTTTTTTTTCCCCCCCCCTTCCCGAACAAGGAAAAATCCCCTTCCCCTCCTTTTCCCGCCCGGGCCGGTCGGGGCACCTTCGCGGGCTTTGCTTTTTTTTTTCTCCCCCAACGGATTTTCAAAGCCGGTGTGGTTTTTTTGTTGCCACAAAACCCTTTTAATTTTCTGTGGTTTTTTTTTTCCCTCCCCCCCCTATTCGGATTTTTAAAGCCGATCTTTTCCCTTTTGAACAACGCTTTTTTTTTGCAAAAAACCAACCATTTTTTTTGGGAACGGTCTTTTTCTCCTTCTGGGGCGTAATTTCCCCCCCAACCGAAAAAAACGATTTTTCCTTTGTTTTTTTGCCGGTGTTTTTTTTCGGGTTCTCCCCTTTCCCCCTTTTTTTCCCCAACGGATTCTGGCCTTTTTTCCCCTCCTTTTGACTTTTTTGCGATTTCTTTAAGGGGGGGGGGGCCCGTTTGCTCACTGGTGCTCTGGACCAGTTTTTTTTGTTCCGGGAGTCTCTTCCCAGGAATCGCGGAAAAACCCCTTTTCGCGGTGTTTTCAGATCTTTTGGGCTGGGTCCCTGGGGAATGTTTTTTTCCCGGGCATGGTTTTCCATCCCCCCTTTGCAAATGGGCGAGCGGGACAAAACACTCCTTTTTCTTTCCCCTTTTCCCTCAACTTTTCCCGGGGTTCCCCCACCCCACACAGTCTCTCTTATTTTTACCTTCTCGGGGCTGGGCAAACTCGGGTTTCGTTCGCCAACCCCCCCCCCTCTCCCCAACATAACCATCACCCCTTTTCACCCATTTCGAGGGGCGACCGTTTCGTTTACAACACCAACAAACACCCCATCTTATTGTTTTCTTCCCCAGGCCCGTAAAGCCGCCGTTTTTTTCCCCTGTGGCCCACCCCCTTTTTTTTTCTGTTAAAAAAAAGGCCCCCTTTTTTTCTTGTTTTGGGCGGCGGGAAAAATTTTTTTGCAGATCCGTCCCCCCCCAAGGGGTTTTGGATTTTCTTCCCCTTCCCCGGGGGGGGCGAAATCAACTTATACTTTTCCTTTTCTTTTTTTCATTGCTTAAAACGGGGGGGGGACTCTTTCGTCCGCCTTTTGCTTCTTTCTTTGTGGATTTCCCAGGCCCGCTGTTGCGTTTTGGGGCCTTTTGCGCGAGGTTTCAGCCCCCTTCAAGCTTTTTTTTTCCCCCCCCCCCGGTCGTTTTTCTCCTTTTTGGTTTCCTTCGGAGGGAACTTTTCCCCCATCCCTTTTTTTTTTTTTAAAACTGACAAAAGGTCCGGAGGGTTCCCCCCCACATTATAAGACACGGTAGACCTTTTCCCAATTCCTATAAACCAACGAAAATGCGGCCGACACTTCTACCTTTCACCCTACCCTCTCTTTTCAATAAATTTTCCCCCCCCCTCGTGTTGTTGTGAGATCTTTACTTCCTGGTTTAAAAAAGGTTGTTAGGGGCAGCGGATTCGTTCCCCTCCGCTGGTGGAAACTCGGGGGGGACTTCTTCCAAAAACCGTCGTCCCCCCATTTTCTCTTTTTTTTTTTAATTGGGTACCCTTTTCTTCTTTTTTTTCCCCCTTACATCCGGAAAGATTTAAGGCTTTTACTCTCGCCCCTTTCCCCCCCCCCCCTTTTTTTCTTCTCCTTCTGGGGGAGGATTGGGGGGAAATCCCCCCCCCCCCCCAAAAAAAAACACGGGTCCAAAACCCCTTTCTGCGGGTCTCCCTTTTTTTTCCCCGCAATTTCCTTTGCTTTTTTTTCCCCCCCCCCCTCCTTTTTTTTTTTTCTCCTTAGGGTGGATCTTGGGGTTTCGTTCCTTTTCTCCTTTTTTTTTTTGCTTCTTTTTTTTTTTTTTTTTCCCCCCAGAACACAGCCCCCACCGCGCGCAGTTTTTCCCCCCCTTCGTGCTTTTTCTGCCCTGCCCGCTACGGGGCCTGGGCTCCCTCCCGCTCCCACCCCCCCTTTTCTTTGGCCTTCAATTTCCCGTTTTTTTTTCTGGCTCTTGGGTTTCGGGCCCCTGTTGACCACCCCCCACTTTGGGCCCCAAAAAGGCCGCTTTTTTTCCCTTTTTCTTCCCCCCCCCGCGACCACACCCACCCACAAGGGGCCCCGGCTTTCTTCTCTTCTGGGGATTTCTGGTTTTTTTTATTTATTCCACCTTTTTTTTTCAAATGCAAGCCTCCAATGTTGCGACCCCCATTTTCTTTCAGTAGGGGGGACCCAACACCCCTTCCCTGTGTGTCGCCAACTTTTTTTTTTTTTTTTTTTTTTTCTTATTTTTTTTCAGTGGGGACTTTCCCCTCTTCCCTCTTTTTGGCCAATTAAGGGGGGCCCCCCCTTCCCACACCCTTTGGTTTCCCCCCCCCCCCTTTTTCCTTTAAAAAGCGGCGGCCCCCGGTCCTTTCTAAACTTCCCCTTGTCTGAAAAAAGCCAGGATTTCGGTGTTTCGGGTCCCCCCCCCCCCCCCCCCCCCAGACCTATTCCCACGTGCAAAACCCTTTTTTCCCCATTCGTTTTTCGTTGATGATTGGGGGATGTTCCTCCCGGCTGCCCCCCCTTTTTTTTTTCCTTTTGGGGACGCTCAAGGTTGTTTGCTCCCTTTTTAACCCGCAATACTGCTAATCCGCCTTTGATTTTGCTTTCTTTTTCCCCCCCGAGGTTTTTTTTTTTTTTTTTTGGACTTTAACATTGGGGGGGCCTTTTTTTTTTTTTTCCCCTTTTTTGAAAACCCCCAACCCCTGCCCCCGGCATAAAGCCCGCCCCGATTTTCGGTGCGGGTTTTTTTTTTTTTTGGCCCGTTCTTGTATTGGTTGCTTTCTTTCGTTCATGGAAACCCCCCCCCGGCATTTATTTTCCGGCGTTTCCCCCAACCGGGTTGTTTTTCTCAACAACCCCCCCCCCCAAATGTTGTGATGACCCTTTTCTTTTTTTTGGCGAACTTTCCGGGTCGTTTCACTTTTTCCTTTTTTCCAAACATTGCAACTCCCTTCTTCTTTTCGGCTTGGGTACCCCCCCCCCCCCCCCCCAAACTGCCTTCTTTTTTCTTCCAAACGGGGGGGACAAATCCTTTCCCTCCCCCCCCCCCCCCTGGAATATTACATTTGAAACAACCCCGGGGGTTTTTCCCCTTTCCCCCCTTTTTTTTTTTTAAAAGGGGTTTTTTTCCGGTCTTTCCCCTTTTCAGGTATAATTCAGGGGGGCTAGTTTTTTTGATTCCTAATTTTTTTTTTTTTCCCCCCCCTTTCATTTGCGCCTTTGAGAGCCCGTATTTTCTGGGTTGGGGGCCATTTCCTCCCCACCACCTCCCCCTTCTTTTTGCTTGAAAAACTTCAACCAAACCCCCCCTTCGCATTTTCCGGCTTTGCTCTCATTTTTTTTTTCCGGGTTTTTCAACCCTCCCACTTATGGGCCGGAAATCTGCTCCCCTTCTGTTAGATGGACTGGGGCTTACTTTTCTTCTGCAGTGGTGTTTTTTTTTTTTTTCCCGGCTTTGTGTTTGCCCCTGAACCCCCGAGTTTATTGTCAATTTTGGCCCCCTTCCTTCGTGGGTCTGGGGATTGTTTTGCTTCCCCCCCCTTTCAAACTTTTCCTAACAAAAAAACATCTACCGAATCTAGTTCCCCCCCCCCCCCCCCCCAACTTTTTAACAAAAAACTTTTTTTTTTACTATTTTCCCAAAATGTCTTGGTCCCCCCCCCCCCTCTAATCCTTTTCCTTAAAACGCTTTTTTGGACGGGATCCGCGTTTCAGCCCCACTCCGTCCCCTGCATTTCCCTTGAATTTTTCCCCCCCCCTTTTTTTTTTTTACGACCCGGTCAACGTGAGAACCCTTTTTCCTCGGGGGCACAGGGAACACCCATTTCCTTCTTTTTTTTTTTGGCTTGACCCCGCTGTTCTAAACCCAAATTTATTTTCCCCCACCCCGAACAATTTTCTCTTTTTTTTTGACTTGGGTTTTTTTTTTTTGCAGGACTTCCCATTTCTTTTCTTTTTTTTCTTCTTTGATAATATTCCCCGGGGTTGGGGGTTTTGCCCCCCCTTTCCCAAAAAAAAAAAAACCCCCCCCCCCCTTTTTGCCCCCGCCGGGAGAATTATGTCCTTTTCCAAGATGGGTCCCCCCCTCTTTTTTTTTTTTTTGGCCCCAAAACCACATTTTTTTTTTGGCTCCCCGGGCTGTTCCTTTGTCAGTTTTTTTTTTTTTTTTTTTTTTTAAGATTCTTAAGAGGGGACGTCTTTCCGGGGGGCTTTTTCTTCTTCTTGGGCCAAACTTTTTTCCCTTATTGTTCCGGCCCAAGGGACCCCCCCCTTGAACCACCCGATTCGGGCCCCCCAAAGCCGCTCACCCTTCCCCCTTTTTTTTTTTTTTTGGGGAAAATGATCGGAGGTTTTTTTTTTTCACACGGAATCCCTGGAATTCTTTTTTGGACCCCCCCCCCCCCCCCCCTCCCCGGGCCCCTTTTTTTTCCAAAAAAAAACCACGCATTGTTTGCATTTTTTTCCAAAAAACTCAGGGGTCTTTCCCCCAAGTGTGAGGGCTGAAAATTTTAACCCGCTTGTTTTTTCCCCCCTTTTCCCTTTGGAAACGGGGGAAAACCCGGTTGTTTTTTTTTTCACTTTTCTGGGGCGCCTTGGCGGGGCCAAGTGTCGCCGAGATTTGGTTCATTTTTCTTTTTTTTTTTTTTCTTTTTCGCGACCCTTTGATTTGAAAGGGGCCACCTCCTTGTTTGGGGGACGGGGGGCAAAAAAACACACAACCCCGCCTGTTTCGGTTTTCCCCCCCCTTTTTCTTGCCCGAAAGAGCCTGGAGCGTGTCAAATAACATTTCTTTTCTACCCAGGGGGTGGAAAACCTCCTGTCCCTTCTTTTTGCCCCAACGACCCCCCCCCCCCCCCTTTTTCTTCACCCTGGGGCTTCGGTTTCGGCCCAGGGGACACGTTTTGCACAGGACTCTAAAAAAAAACACAACCGCTTTTTTTAGGATCCACGGCAAAGTTTTTCCGCACTTTCCCTTTTTTTTTCGGGAAACTTTTCGCCCGAACCCCCCCTTCACAAGTTGGCTTCTTTTTGTTTTTGTTTTGGGTGCTTTTTTTTCCAGCTTAGCCCAATTGGGCCCCCCCCCCTGATACAAGGGACAAAAAATTCAAACCCCCCCCCCCCCTTTTTTTTTTTGACTGAGAATTCTCTTTTTTTTTCCCCCCCCCCCCTTTGCTATAGCTTTGGGAACGAGGCCTTTTCAGCGACCCCCTTTCCCCCCCCCCCCCGTTGTTGTTGTTGAAGAGGAGGTGTGTTTCCCCCCCCCCCTTTTTTTTTTTTTTTTTCCTCGTCACAATAGCATATAAGGTCCACGGATTATCCAATTCTCCCCCCCCCTTTTTTCAGGGGTTAATTTTTAAGGGGGCCTCCCCTTTTTTTGTCCCCCCTTGGGGCTTATTGCTATTTTTGTTTGCTATGTGGTTTTGTTTCCTTTTTTTTCTTTTTTTTTTTTTTCCCTTGCCCCCGCACAAAGACCCGAAAGCCCCTCTTTGTGTTCGCGGGGGAAAAGTTGAAGGTTTTACTCTCCCCCCTATTGGGGGAATTGCGTTATCTACTCGGGGGGCGGGGGCCCTTTTTTTTTTTTTAACCCCTCCCCCCCTTTCAAAAAAGGACGGTTGGTTTTTCCCTTTGAAAACCCCCGGAATATTTCTTTTTCCCCCAGCCGGACCCCCCCCCCCCCCCCTTTGGGCCGGAGAAAAACCCAAGTGGGCCCCCTCTTTTTTTCCCCGCTATTTTAAGACTCACGCTCCAAGTGCTCTTCGTCAAGTTTTTTTCCCAAAAAATTTTGGGCAGGCCGTCCTCGGTTTTTTTTAACCCCCCCCCCCCCGTTCCCCACACCCCCCCCTTTTTTTTTTGGGCAGGGCAAAAAGGCCCCTGTCTCCCCTGACCTCCCGACGTTTTGGCGTTTAACCCATTACCTTTTTCCCCCCCCCTTCCTTTTTTTTTTCTTCCTCTTGGCCGCCAAACAAAGGGCGCCGTCTTTTCTTCCCCCTTCCCCAAAAGGCCGGGGGGGAGTTTTCACCCGTACTTCCTTTTTTTTTCCCACCCGGGGGGCTGGGGTTCCCCCACCCCTTTTTCCGTTTTAATTGATTAACCCTGTCCCCCCCCCTCTTTTTCTCGGGGTCCGGGCTTGTACGGAATTCCTTGATTTTTCTAGTTTTTTTTTTTTTTTTTTCCCCCTTTTTTTTTTCTACCTCGATAATTCACAAAAAAGGCCTTTTACACTCGGCGTGCCGAAACTCCGGTTTCTGTGGCAACCCCACGTCCCCTCCCTTTTTTTTTTTTTGGCGGGGGGGGGGGGGGACCCCTTTTTTTTTTTTGGTGTTTGGTTGGTGTTTTTTTTTGGCCGCTTTTTCCCCCCCCTTTTTTTTTTTTTTTGGGGGGAACGGGACGTCAACACTTTTCTGGAGCTCTTTCGGATTCAAAAAAAAACAACCCGTGCCTTCTTTTTTTTTTTTTTTTTTTTTTTGGGAAAAGCAGAATAGGATGATGGGTTTTTTTTTTCCCAAAACACTCGGGAAAAAAACCCCCAGCTGTCCCCCTCCGGGGGACTTTTGGTAAGGGGTCTTTTTCCTTTTTTTTTTGGGGGACAGTTGGCCCCCCCCCGGGGGTCTTTAGTGTTTTTTCCCCCTTTCCCCCCCTTTGACCACGGAAAAAAAAAGCTCATCTTTGCCCATCGGCACAACGTTTTTTGGCCCCCCCCTCTTTGTGGGAAAAATTAATTTTAGCCACCACTTTTTTTTTGCCCCCCAGGCGGGGGCGATCTAGCTTGGTTTTTTTTTCCTTTGTTTCCCAAAAAAAAAAAAAACCCCCCCCTCCCCCGGTTCGTGCGGAAAGTTGGTCCATCGAATGTATGGTCCCCCCCCCCCTTTTTTTTTTTTTTTTTTTTTTTTTTTTGCCCCTCCGGTTTACTTCCCTGCCTTGAACTGGTCTACCGGAAAAATTTTTGGGCGGTTTTTCCCCCCTTCCCCCAAGGCTTTTTTTGAAGGCTTGCTAATTCCTTTTCCCCTTGACGCCACCGGATTTGATTGCACCCATCGATCTATTTGGTTTGCTTCTTTTTTTTTTTTTTTTTTTTTCTGATGGGGGAAAGCCCACAAAAGCCCCCTTTTCCCTTCCTTGTTGGGGACAAAATTTCCTTTTAGGCCGCACTTTCCTTCAAAAAAAAAAAATAGGGGGGTTTTTGTTGTTGTGGCAAACACCCAAGCCGCCCCGTTGAACCCGGGTCCTCCCCCCCCCTTTTTTTTTTTTTTGGGCCCCCGTAGCCAGTTTCAAGTTCCTCCCCAGATCGGCCATCCGTTTTTTTGATTTTTTTCCCCCCCCCCCTTTTTTCCCGCGAAAAATTGCGGGATTTATTTGTTTTTTCCTTTTTTTTTTTCCGAACACGAGGGGTCCCAGTGGAATTGTTTTCCCCCCCCCCCCCCTTTTTTTTTTAAAAGGCGCATTTGGCAATTGACTTTTTTTCCCTTCTTCCTTAAGCCCCGGGAAATTATTACCCCTGAAAACGGTTGGTTTCTTTTTTTTCTCTTTAACCGGGGGGACCTTTTTTCCTTTCCCCCCCTTCCCCCAAAGGGGGCCGTTTTTTTTTCAATATGCCCCCCTGGGCTGATTTTTGGCAGATAAGCTTTCTCTTTTCCATTTTCCGGCAAGAGGGGCGGTTGATTTTTTTACCCCCCACTTTCCCCTTCCCTCTTTTTTTTTTTTTTTTTTTTTTTTTGGCTTGTCATGTTGCCCAGTGGTCTTCTTTGTTCAGTTCGCAAGAAACTGGGGTCCGTCATTTCCTGTTGTTTTTTCCTTTTCCCCTTCTTAAAAAAAAGGCGGAGCGGTTTTTCACCCAATGAGCCAGTTTGGGACTCTGTTCCCAACCCTTTTTTTTTCCCCCCTTTTGGATTATACCCTCCCATTTCACTCCCCCCCCCTTGCAGTTCGGTTGCAAAACTTTTTTCGCGTTCTCTTTCCTTCCTCCCAAAAAAAAAAAAAAAAAAACGTCTTTTTTTTTTTCCCCCCCCCCATTTTTTGATCTCGGGGGGTTTGGGGGTTGTCCCCCCCCTTCCCTTTTCTCCAAGGGGAAAAAATTCCCCCCCTTTTTCCCCCTTTTATTGGGGGGGACAAAACGGCTACGCAAACCCCCCCCCCACCCCTGTTCATCTTTCTTTTCCTTTTCCTCCCCATTCATCAACGTTTTTTTTTCTTTTTTTCCTTTTTTTTTTGCCGTGGGAAAAGGGAGTCCTTTTGTGGGGTTTCATTTTTCTTCCCCTCTTTTTTCTCTTGGGTGGGCGGAAATGTCTAACTGGGGGCCTTTTGGTTTTCTTTTTTTTTCTTTTCCCCAGTGTGGGAACGGGGCTTGGTGCCCCTTGCAACAAGGGGATCGCGGGGGCAAGTCCAAACCTTTTTTCCCCCCCCTCCTTTTCGGGGACAGGGAAAAGGGGGGTGTCTTACCTCCCCTTTTCCTTGTTCCGCAAAAAAAATTGGAGGGCTTTTCCCCCACAAAACATTTTCCTTCCCCTTTCCCTCCCCCCCCCACCGGTTTTAATCGGCCCCAAGCGGGACACTTTTTCCTTGGAAAAAAAAGCGAAGTCCACCTTTTTTTTGGGAAGGTTCCTTTCCTTTTCCCTTTTCCCGTCTAAAACACAAGAAATTTCCAGGTCTTTCTTTTTTTTTTTTCTTTTGCAGGAACGTTCGTGAAAACACCCCCCTTTTAAGCGGTTTGGTTCCCTTCCCCCCCCCCTTTTTTCTTCCCAAACTAAAGTTTAGCGGTTCGTCCACCCCCCGCTTCTTTGGGGCTCTTGCTCGCGGGCGGAGGAGGTAAGCTCCGTCCCCTTTTCCCCTCCAAAATTTCCTAGGGCGGGCGCGAACCTTCTCCCCAAGGGGAAATGCTAAACCCACCGGGTTTGGGACTCTTTCCTTTTTTTCCCCCCGGTTTTGCGATTGGATTCACCCCTTTTTTTCTTCTCCCTTCTGAAGCTTGCGCGAGGTAGTCTTTTTGCTTTCCCCTTTCTTTTTTCCCGGAAAATTTGGGTCCAGACCCCCGAACGGCCCCTCCCTTTTTTTTTTCCCCCCCCCCCTTCCGGGGGAGTCATCGGCCTTTATCTACGGTCAATTTTCCCTCCTCCCCCTTTTTACTAAAGTTGAATGCCGGCTTTCACTT
>Ga0179593_1355696_pt1 | contig 24195 bp, 29 predicted proteins | sample CZODoug2_1_08_16_FD_185931 | JGI IMG/M metagenome (GOLD analysis project Ga0179593, IMG submission 185931) | Vadose zone soil fungal communities from Angelo Coast Range Reserve, California, USA - CZODoug2_1_08_16fungal (PacBio error correction) | ecosystem: Environmental > Terrestrial > Soil >... | reverse complement strand
GGCTTTGGAGCCCCTTAAGCGTTGTCCCCCCCCTAGATCAACTGACAGTCACCCCACCAAAATACCTGCTCGTAAGCAAACTTTTTCTTTTTTTTTTTTTTTCTAAAGAGTAGAGAGTTTTCCGCCTCCAGCCCTAGTAGAAATTCCCCTCCAAGCCCGCCTTCTGCCCCACCAGCGGACAGCTATCCAAGCCTTCCACAATTTAAGTCCCACTTGTGATTCCGTTCATTTGCAAACTCTTGTCCCCCTATTTTCTTCCCCCCCACCGAGAATTTTCCTGTGCCTCCCGAAGCATTTTTGTACAAAATCTCATGTGCCTCATATCTATTCTTTCACCCCCGACCCCCCCCCCTGTCCTATCTTTGCTTTTCTTCTGAATTTTAGACTCCTACTTCTTTTTCGCGTACACCCGTAAGTCCCCTGACTCGCTTCTCTGGTTCAATTGAACTAATCCTTTCCCTTCGATTGAATAATAAAGTTATTTTCTCCCCCGACGTCCTCACGCCTTCACACCGTCCACCCGCCCCCCAAAGATTCGACCTCTTGTCGCACCTTCGCGTAGATTCTTTGACCATTTTCCTTTCTCTGGACTCGACAAAAGTCAAACGATTTTCTCCACCCCCCCAGATTCCGCCGCTCATCTCTCGCACCTAATGTGCTCGCAAAACGATCCCTATCAAGAGAATGACGTCACTTTGTTTGCCCACAATCCCCCCTCTTTCTCTTCCAGGGTACCCCTCCCCCGCCCCGCCCGCCCGTCCCCCCCCCGCCTTGCCTGCTTTTCTTTCCCTTTGCAAATCTCCGCCTGCTTCATCTTCCCTGTTTGCTAGCATGACCTTTCTTTTCCCGACGTCATTACTCTTTCAAGACCCCCACCCCCTCTCTTCAGATCCCTTTCTCTTCCCCAACAGTACCTGAGAGTGTCCCGCATGCGCAGCTTTCAGTAGCAGTCCGCCGGCAATTCGTTTTTTTTTTGCTTTTGTTTTTTTCTTTCGTTGGACATCCCCTGATCCCCTTCTTTTTCGACACCCGGCTTTCCCTGTTTACGGTGGACTAGATAAGACAACTCTGTGACAAAGGCCCGAAACGCTCACAACATGAGACCCTCCCCCACCCCCCTTGCTCCATTAGGCGCCGACGGCACTCTCCGGTTTGGTCCGCAATGCTTGTTTTTAAGCTCGATGAACGTAGTCATGACCGAAAAGTGAAGAACTTAGCCACCTCTTGTTTTCCATGTTTCATTTCTTTTTTCCCCGAGGAAAAACCCCTTTTTTTTTTTAGCTTATTCATTTCCAGAGCGCGCCCCATCCCCGGATCATGTATTTCTCCACTCCTTCCGACCTCTATATATACCTACTATTTCACCTCATAGACCCCCCCCCCAGTCTCCCCCTCTCCAAAGTAGCACAGGCACCTCCACGCACGCCTTTAGAAAGCAAATCGAGATATTTGACTTTTCTCCAAGTGATCCCCCATCCACTTACCCTGTCCCCACGAATTATTTGATGGCGGACTCCTATCTTCCCACAGATTTTGTCTTTTTACAAAATCGACGCCTTTTCCTTAAAAAATACCTTTCCCCCGTAACTTTTCTGCTCCTTAAGTCAGAATCGGCCACCGTCCGGAACACCCCCCCCCCCTCACTCTCCGGTCGGCGGTCCTTTCACAGCTTTTCCGTTTTTGCTTCTTCACCAGAAGTCTAACAAATGGACCCTGATACCCCCCCCCCCCACTTCTTGGATCCGCTCCTTTGTCCCTTTTTTTTTCGTTGAGACTCCAAAACCCGTCCCCCCTCCGGGACTGACTTGCGACTGCCACCGGCACCGGTGACCTCCCCTCCATAGAGCGCCTTCCGTTCACTACTCTTTTTTCCCCCTTTTTGAGACTCGGCCTCCCATTTCTCCGACCACCCTACGAGAAATCGTTCCACTTTTTGCCCTCCTATACAGTTTACTTTTTACGCCAGTTCCTCCCTCTCTTACCCCAGGCACATTCCCTATGTCGAACTTCAAGGCCGTCCCTCGTCAACTAGAAAAGGCCCAACCAGATACTTACTTCGAATTTTTTACCCCCCCCCTCCGACCATTATAGGGCTCTTTTCTGTGATCTCTTTCCCTTACGACTCAGAGCTAAGACCAACCCCCCCCCTATTCCCCGTAGGCATAATTCCTTTATGATTTTTTTTCATCAGGTCGGTCATATTCATTGTTTTCCCTAGTTAAATTCTCCTTGCCATGTCCTTTCCCCAATCTGGCTTTTAGAGGTCCTTTTTTCGATGGCAGCCCCCCCCCCCCGCACTTTATTATTTTTTCCCCTGTGCCTCCCTTTTTTTTTTATACCCCCTCGTTTCCCCAGTGCTTTGTACTGGAGCACCCACCCCCCCCCCTACTCTCGCTTAGCGCACGTCTGTTGATTAGTTATACCCCGCCCGCCTTGCCTCCGGTCCTTTGCTCACGTACTTTTTTTTGCTGCCCCCGGCGATTTCCTGCGTCTACGCCTTTGACAACAAATGTTCGACAGATGACCCCCCCAGCCTTCGCCCAGCCACACATTTTCCCCCCGCCTTTTAACCTCCCGCTTTTTTTTTTACGGCCCGCCCACCCTTTTTTTTTTCCCTTCGCCCGTAACAACCCGCCCTGCGGTCGTAAGTCCCCCCGATTCATCGCGTTTCCCTTTCCCACGGACCGCCCACTTTGGTTCTTCCTCTCTTGCACCTCCTCCTACGTTTTTTACCCCCCAGTTCAGACGTAACCCCTCACTCTAGACACGCATCCCACGTTTGTCGTTTCGACTGTCCAATAACTACGACAAACCTTTTCCCTTCTCCTTCCCCCTATGCCCTTACTTTTTTTTTTTTTTTCTACAACGCCCTCCCTAATCATTCCCTTCTCCACGATGCATGGCCCTCCTTTTTGTAGATGCGGACCTCTGACCCGTGAACCACCTTAGTGCCATAGATACCCCCCCCCAACCTGCCCGCCCCCGAAATCTTTGCAGTCCCTCCCGGAATAGCAGACCTCGCACCCTTCGCACCCTCACCCACTTTTTTTAGACTCCTCCAGGTTGGACCTGTCCCCATGACGTTGGGAGTAGGAACGGTTGATGACCTTCGTAATCTTCTTCCCCCCAACTTCCGTCCAAAGACGCTGTACCCCCGGACTCACGCTAGCCATACAAGTTCTTCCTTTTTCCCGCGCTCTACCCGGCGGCGCACCCCCACGTCTCTTTTTTCCCCCGACTAGGACATACATATACCCCCCCCCCTCTCTATGAAATGAACACTAGTGATTACAGTCGTTGCTGCGGCCGTCCCAGCCGAAAACCATCACAAACAACTTTTCTTTTTTCGCACCCCCCATGCCCCCCATTCCCGCCGATAGAAACTTTAAGGGTGCCCGCCTCTCCTTTGCATGATTTTTTTTTCTGCTCCCCGCCCTGTGTCCGCCAGACTTTCGGGTAGATGCCCAACCCTCTGCCCATCCACTCCTCCCCACCTCTCTTGCCCTGCCCCGACGCTTCCCGTATCTTCTTCGTTGACCTAAAACTATCTCGTTTGATCTCCTTCTTCCAATCTCGCCCTGCGTTGGCTCCCCATCCTTTCCGTTTTCCCTTTGTCAGCTTTCACACGCTTTCCTGTTTTCCACCCTCTGTGTTCTCTCGATAAGATGTCGGTCCCCCTGTTCTGCCCCGCGCTTCCCTTCGAGAAACGTTCCTGAGGTTTGACCACCTCTGCCGATGCCCTTTTCTCTTTTTTTTGCCTACCGCTGGCAGGCATGATCTCCCCATGTTTCGCTCCTCCCCTCATAACGTCAAGTGCGTTTTGCACAACTCCATCCCCCATTTTTTCTGGAATGGATTACAGCGGTCGCCTTTAGCTTTCGTGTCCTTGCCGGCCAGAATTGCCCCTAAGCTTTTTTTCTCACGCAGACTGAACCCTTCCCTAATTTGAAGTTTTTTTTATTGAAAAGTCTCGTACAATACCTTGCATCGTTTAGAATACATCTCTCTAATCGACCTCCTTACAATGCGCAATTTCAACCCAGTCAATCTCTTACTTTTTTTTACTTTTCCGATGTCTTAAGGCAAATGAATTCAATTCGGACTCGCCTTTTCTTAACAATGAAGAGCCGCCCACCCCGTCAGCCCGTACCTCCCCATCTTTCAGCCGACTTAGCTTAAATCAGGCTATGATCTGAGAATAGAGGCAGCAATCTACTCTTTCCTCCTTTCCTTTCCTTTTCGGGTAGAGTTGTTATAGTTCAGACTCGAGCTTCTCTACTAGTTTTTTTTACATATCTTTTTACTTTTTTTTTTCGCCATGTTCCCCAGTCTTCCCCCCCCCGGAGCTAGACGGTCCTGGGCTTACCGTCCTTGAGATTTGCTAGCCTTTACAAGAACGGCCCATCGCCCCCTTCTCCCCCATGGGACCGAAGAGAGTTATGCTGGCCTGAAGTTCAAAGTCCGCGTCAGCTTCCTTTGGCCCGGTGCCCTAACCTTCTTCCGATCGAATACTAGTCCTCCCCCATCCCTCCGTTTAGAAGGCGAACCTTCACCACCTTCTTATTTTTCCCCTACCCCTCCTCCCCCCCCCCCCCCCCCCCCCCCCCCCGTGTGGTTTTGTTTTTGTGTTTGGTTTTTTTTTGTTTTGGGTTTTTGTTTTTGCAACCTGAACTCCTTCACAGAACAGCACACCCCCCCCCCCCCCCCCCTTCATCAGCAATTTTTTTTCTTGCGACTGAAGCTTTTTCTGTTTTTCTCCTCTGCTTTAGAAGAAAGTCCATGCCAAAACATTGCCTAATTTCCCCTGCCACGTGAGAAATGCGAGACCCCCCCTAGGCTCTTCCTTTCTCGAAAAGGCAAGGTCCGCTGCCTGCCGCCTCCCACGAAGGAAGAGATTACAACCCCTTTTTACCTTAACTTTCCCCCCCCTCCCCTCGTTTTTTTCTTTTCCATAAAAATGTGAAACGGAAAAACCTTGAAACCCGCGTACCTGTCTTATAAAGAAGCCTGTCACCACGAAGAAAATTGGTTACTCACCCAATTTTACTCTTCCCTCCCCGGACAGCTGAACCATGAATTCAACTTGGATTTCATCTGATTTCTCGTCCCCTACCTCTTCTACGGCAAGATGACAGGGTTGTTTTTTGCCCAACTGAACAAGAAAACTGGCGAAACCCCCCTCCGAAAAACTTCTTCTTTCGGATCTCGTGCTTATTTTCCCCTCTCCCCTTCCTTGTTACTCTAATTTTGTCTTGTTAGCTTCTTGACAAGCGTCCTTACTGTTCTTGCTCACCCGTACCCCCACCCACACACCCCCCCCCCCCCCCCCCCCCCCCCCCCCACCCCCCCCCCCCCCCCCCCCCCCCCACCCCCCCCCCCCCCCCCCCCCCCCCCCCCCCCCCCCCCCCCCCCATTGTCTTGTTCCCGACGCCCCCATCGGCATTCCGCCGAGAACTCCCGACCACCCTCCCTTTTGCTAATTGTTTTGTGTTGGTTTTTTTTTTTTTTGGGTTTTTGTTTTTTTGTGTTGGGTTGGGTGGGTGTTTGTTTTGGTGGGTGGGTGGTTGCACCCCATTTTTTTTTGTTTTTTTTTTTTGTGTGTTGTGGGAGGTGTGTGATTGTGTTGGTGCTCCTTTTTGGTCTCGCAAAGTTGGTGGTTTGGTTTGTTGGTTGTTTGGGTTTTTGGGGGGTGTGGAGGACGAGGGGGGGTTGTGTGCGTTGTTGGTTTTTTTTTTTTGGATGAGGTCTTTTTTCTTTTTTGTAGTTTTTTTCAAAAGGTGGGGTTACTTTCAAATTTTTGGGTCGTGAGTTTATTCTGGTGGGGTTTTTTTTTTTTTTGGGAGTGGTTTTTCTTTGGGGTGGGTGGAGTTGTGGGTTTGTTTTTGGTGGGTGCGTGTGTGTGTGTTTTCTTTGGTGGTGTGGCTTTTTTTTTTTTTTGGGTTGTTTGTTTGTTTGGTTGGTTTTTCGGGGTTTTTTTTTGTTTTGTGTGGTTGGGTTTCGCCTCTTGCATTTTTTTTCTTCCAAACCAGAACAGGACTATGCTCTCGTGAACAGCCCCTTTTTTCCCGCTTAGAATCCCAGCAGTCCCCCAAATGCAGGAGCCCCCCTCTGCCTTCTTTTTTGCCTGATGAAAGTATGAGCCCCGCGGATGAGCGTCTGAGCCACAAGTTAGTACGATAACATACCGCTCTGCTGCCTTCTATGGCACATTTTCGCGCTTTTTACCTTAACCACCACACCACAAGTTTGTTTCGGCCGTCTTAATTTAAAATCAGAGCTTTCAGGTAAGCATCTCTTGTCTGTTTGAACGTCCTAACCTCTTTACTTCGCCGAGAAGTTTTCCTTGCTTATGGGACCAGTTCGAGGGAACCCCCTCTTGCGCGTGGGAGCTGGTTACGCTGAGACGGAGCGGTAGCCTTCCGGTCCCAGTTTGACGTTGGTAATGAGGTAGGGACCCCCCAGCAGAAAACGACGACCACCCCCCCGAACCCCCACCCCAAACCCACACAACCACCCCACCCCCACACAACACACACCAAAAACACCCCCCCACCTGTGAACAAGGGGAGAAGACTTTGGCGGCGCTTGCACCCCCCCCCCCCACAATAAGTTAAGAAGTCCACTTCTTTCCCACAACCAAACCCCAACAGACCACCCAAATGACCCCCCCCCCCCAGAGAACGTGTATCAACACCAACCACGGCCCCCACCCACACCTTTCCCCCCCCCCTTACCCGTGTGTCTGGCTTTTTTTCTGCCTAATGAGAGAGGCCTTACCGACGGCTGAAAAACTGAGGTGGGGTGGTGTTTTGTGTGGTGTTTTTGTTTTTTTTTTTTTTTGTTTTTTTTTTGTTTGGGTTTTTTTGGTGTGTTTTTTTAGGTGTTTGGGAGAGTTGTAGTAGGGAGTCCACTTGTTTTCGGGGTTGTTTTTGTTTGGGTTTTGGTTGTTGTTTGGTGCTTGGGTTTTTTATGTTTTTTGCTTTTGAGGTTTTTTTTTTGGTTTTTTTTTTTTTTCTTGTGGGTTTTGATTTTTTGTGTGGGGGTTTGGTTTGTTTAGGAGGGTTTGTTCTTGTTTTTCTTTTTTTATTGTTGGGTTTTTGGTCTGGGGTGTGAACGTATTTTCTGATTTGCCGTCCCCCCCCAACCCCCCCCCCCCCCCCCCCCCCCCCCCCCCCCCCCCCCCCCCCCCCCCCCCCCCCCCCCCCCCCCCCCCCCCCCCCCCCCCCCCCCCCCCCCCCCTCCCTGGGCCAACCCCCCCCCCCCCAGCCGTTTGTTTCGTCCTTAGACAAATCGTCTATGTCTTCCGAACTTCGAGAGTCATTTGTGTGGTGTGTGTGTTTTTTTTTGTTTTGTTGTTTGTGTGGTGTGTTTTGTTTGTTCGGGGGTTTTTTTGACCCTTTTGTTTTTTTGCCATTTCCCCTTCAGTAGCCCTTTGCACTCGCCCTTCCTTTTTTTTTTGGCAGCCCCCCCCCCCCCCCTTCGGGAACGTCTTTGTCTTCCCTCCTTTTTTTTTTTTTTAAATTCCAGGCGTTCACACCGCGCCTGCCCTTGCCGTGCATCCCCGTTCAAGCCAGCCCCCACGCTCACGTAGTTATTTTGTGTGGTGCGTTTGTTGGGTTGTTTGGTTTGTTTGGCTTTTAACCCCCCTAGTAACACATTTTTTTATCCCGAGGAAAGTGTAGACCAACCCCGTCTGCCGCCAGACCCCTTTCCCAGACGCTATGTTTGTTTGGCTCTGTCGCCTATGCCCCAGAAGAGACCCTACCAAGCTGAAGTGTCCCCCTTAGTGCAACCCCACGTCACCACGCCCATTGAGGAAAACTTGCCCTGTTTTTTTCTTGCGACCGCCCCGCCAATCAGAGCACCGATAAAAGGCAAACAATTTTTTTTGTTTGTTTTTTTTTTTTTTTCCCCTTTTGGTTCTTGGTGTTTCTTGGTTTGTGTTTTTTGTTGTTTGTTGTTTGTGAGCGTGTTTATTTGGTTTTGTGGAGTTGGGTTTGATTGTGTTTATTTGGCTTTTTGTTGAGTGGTGTTGGGGAGTTATTTATTTTGTTTTTTTACGCTCCCCCTAAAACCCGCACATCTTCCAGTCCATTTACTGCTTTTTTTTTTCCCGCGCTCGCTTGCGAAGACCTTCTGAGAGATTGGTTCGGTGAGATAGCGGGGATTAGTCCAACCCAAAAAACTAAAACCCCTTGACATATATTGGTCTTTCTTACTCCTCCTTTCAGCCTCTTGTTTTTTTGTTTCTCGGTCCAGTTCCCCCTTCCCTCGCCGGTTCTCCGTAGATGGACTCGAAGCCCCATTCAGCGGACACGTTTTCTACCGAGTGTGTATGCGTTTTCCCTGACCGACTTAATGGCCCCCCCTTTCTACTCCGCCCCCACCTTTTTTCGTTTTTTTTTTTTTTTTTTTTTTTTTTTTTTCCCCCCCCCATGACTCTTCTGACCCGCCATTTTTTTTGCCCCAATACCCTGTTTTCCCCGTTCCCCCCTTCGACAAACGCATTTTTGTCTCCGTCCCCGGTCGTAGCACCCCCCCCCCCCCCCGTGCCCGACTCCGTGAACCCCCCTTTTTTTTTTTTACACCCCTTGCAGGAATGGTTTTTCTTTTTTTTTTTTTGCATGGTCGACAAGGGACTCCCATAAGTACCAACCCCCCCCCCCCCCCCCCTTTTTTCCCACCCCCCCCCCCCCCCCACCCTACGTCTACCCCCCCCACCCCCCCCCCCCCCCCCAGTTTTGTCAGGTTTTTTTGAAGTTTCTTCCAAGCGTTACCCCCCCCCCTAAGTTGTGGTTTTTTTTCTTTTTTCTTTATTTTTTTTGAACCACTCCCTAGTCGTTCTGTTCTGACGCGATGGCTAGATCGCAGCCTCGCCCCCCCCCTAATACACCCATCGTCCGGATAGGACAACTTTCATCCTCCCCCCCCCCACTTCCACGCCCTATTGACGCAAGGACAACCCATCCTGAACCGGCACCCTTCCTCCCCCCCCCGCTCCCTTTTTTTGCTGCGTGGTGGATTAGGGTTTTTTTGTGTGTTGGTTTGTGGTTTTGTTTTTTTTTTGTTTTTTTTTTGTTTTTTCTTGTTGTGGTTGGATTTCTTGGGTGGGCCTTTTTTTTTTTTTTTTTTGTGTGTTTTTTGGTTGAGGAGTTTGTTGTGTGTGGTTTGTGTGAGGAGAGTACACAGGATTGCGTAGTCCTTTGCCACCCCTTTTGCAAACCCCCCCCCCCCCCCAAGACCCGCACGTCTTACTATGAATGAATTCGCGCCTCGATAGTTTTTTTTGACCAGACCACGTGCTTGTTTTCCCCCCCAGACCTCGGCCCTGACTTTTTTCTTTTTAAGTTAGCTACAAGGAATTCAAGCCTCCACCGCCCTTTTTTGTTTAGTTTAGCACTACCCGAACTGACTGTCGCAGAAGTCAGCCTTTTTTCTCCGTGGCCTGGGCAGAAGGAACCACCCGTCCCCCCCCCAGCTCACGACTGATTTGCCTCCCCTCATTTCTTTTTTTTTTTTTTTTTTTTTTTTTTTTTTTTTTTTTTTTTTTTTTTTTTTTTTTTGATAGAAATGATACAGACTTTCATATTTTTTTTTTTTTTTTTTTTTTTTTTTTTTTTCACGACCCTGCCTTACCCCCCCCCACACGTCCCCATCTTGCTATCCGCTTGAGGCTCGCCCCATGACAGTTTAGGCCCCCCGCGTACTCTCATGTCATCAAAGATCCAGAGATTTTTCCCCCCCAGCTCGTAAGTCAGCGACACACCCCCCCCCACCCACAACCCCCAACTTTTCATTCTCTTCCCCCTAGTCGTTGTGGACTCTTCTTTGTTGGTTAGTATGACAACTCCGTTCAATTTCTTGAATTCTTAAACGACTGTTTCGTGCCCCGTTCGTTCCCAGACGAAGCAATGATATAGCCCGACGACCTTTTTGCACGATACAATGACATGTTTTCACACAACCGGCCCACCCCCTCTTCCTTCACTTCCTTCCCCCAGGTAGAAATCCATTTTTATCGTAGCTGAATATAAAGCAAAGCATGACGCCGACTTCCTCGAGGTTGATATTTTGCCCCTTGAACGTCGCAACTAATTCGAGTCCCGCGCTCGCGCCTTTTTATGTCATACCCAAACTAGTCGTCTTCTTCTCCCCCTACATCCTCCAACCCCCCCCCCCCCCCCCCCCCCCCCCCCCCCCCCCCCCCCCCCCCCCCCCCCCCCCCCCCCCCCCCCCCCCCCCCCCCCCCCCCCCCCCCCCCCCCCCCCCCCCCTCCCCATAGCAACAGTTGCCGCCCTTTTCAGCGAGCGATTGAAGTCATCTGCTTCAGGAACTTTTCGGCCTCTGTTTTTGTGAAGCCGAACTTCTTGCGCCTTTTGCCCCCCTTTTTTCGGCCTTGCCCCCTCCCACGCCCCCTTCCCGCGCTCAGGGATTTCTTTTTTAATCGATAAATTTGCTGTTTTCCCCCTTTTTTTGCGTCCCCGACCTTCCCCCGTTCCCCGTTGCCTCGTACACGCTCGAAGGTGCCCGTTCCGGACGCGTTTCCCTGACCTACTCCTTTTCTGAGTGTTTTGACTGACGGCCGCTCGCCGGTAAACTCCCCTAAGATATTTTTACCCCCTTCCCCCTTTCTTGTTTTCATTGACCTTGCTACTATCTGGGTCTCTTGCCCTTTAAAAGACCAAAGCATGGCGTTGCAGCGAATCCCTCCCCCCCCCCACCCACAATCCCCTTCCCCCCACCCCCCCCAAGATTTTTTTTTTTTTTTTTTAGCCTTCATTAAGGCGTCGCCCGTACTTTCCCTTTATCCTCACGGGAAAGTACGCCCATCTTTCATTTAAGCGCTTGGCTAGCCGGCTTTCCACCCCAAAATCTTGTTTACTAACTGCCCCTTCGCAAATCTAGCCTCCCCGTCCCCCATCTATAAGATGCAGCACCTCTCGACTTCATAGTGCCGCTTCGGTCCCTATCACTAATGAATCCCTTCCTCGTAGCCGCACCTTTCCCTTCCCCCCCCCCACCCCTTCTGAACCCAGCCGAGTAACACACGTCGACGACGATCCCCTCTCTACTTAGCACGACAGTATACTGATTGACAGGAATCGACTGTGCCCCCCCCGCCGAAATTGAATGGGATAAGCACTTTTTTCTATCTCGTTCCGCAGCCCCCCTACCGTCGATTTTCTCGCTCTTAATGGTCTGACCCCTCCCCCCCCTTTTGCTCATGTCTTCTCCCTTGCTTATATAGTCCAACACTACCGTATCTTTTTTCTTCTGAACCCAATCCCTAAAGCTTCTACCCATCTTCCCTCTTAAGCAGGTTTCGGCTTCCCTACAGGTCCGAAGACTACCTTTTTTTGCGCCAAAACCACGCCCCTATTTTGTGTGAAGAGAGACAAGACAGTGACCTTTATCCCCTAAACCCCGTCCCCTCTGACTCGCACGTACGACCGCAGCGTTGATAGAATGAACTTTGTCCCCGTAGTTCGCCTCGTGTTCCTCTTTTCTAAGTCTTTGTTACCATTGTTTTTTCGAGTTGTAACGCAAGTCCGGCCTTCCTTCCCTTCATATCCTTCTTATTTCACACTTGGCCACCCAGTACTGAATAGTAACCGGAGCATGCCCGATTCTTTTCCGACGGAACCAGTCGTAACTCTGCAACCCCCTCCCCCTTGCAAATGCTCGTAAGTTTTCCTGCCCAGCTCTCCCTCCTTTTCCGGACGTTTGAGAATGGAACCCTGTCTTTAGCATCCAGCCTATGCCATACCGGATCAACGCGACCAAGCCCCGTTATCCCCTGTGCGCCTTCTCGACTATCGACCCCTCCCCGCGGACGTTTTTCCCCAGCGCCCCTGTTCGGTTTTCCCCAGTGACAGACTTCGGCCTCCGACAAGCCCTTACTTAGTCCGAACGCCCCCTTTCCAACAAGCTCCCTGAGGCTCCGCCGAGCTAGAGGGAAGAGAATTTTTCAAAAGGTGTGCTTTTTCCCGCTTTTCGGCGCTCTTTCCCCTGAGTCGCAGACATACACCCCAACCCCCCCGCTCCTCCAGTTCCAGAGTAGAAGCTATTTTCCCCCCCTCGATCTGCTCCCTGCCTGATCCTACATCATAAGGAGGACGCCATTTTTTTTTTTTTGGCGGTGGAAATCATGCACCCTCGACTTTTTCGGCATCATCGTTGTCTCGGACCCGAGTGGGTTTTTTCCGCGTCTCGTACCCAACAATAAGAGAACCTAGCCCGAACCGCGGCATTCCCTACCCCAGTAACTGCCGCTTCACCTTTTTTAGGCCGGGAATCCCCACGCAGTTCCTTCAAAGACGACCGCTTCCTCCCCGACTTTCAGTTGACTTTCCGTCCACCTACGACGATACGAACAATTGTAGTCCTCGACTTGACAGCTATGACATATCTTCCCGTGCCTCCCTCACACGCGATGCACGGGCCGCGCCCTTTTTTTTTTTTCAATGACTGCTTCCTTTTGTGACTGCCTCTTCGTGTCCAACCCAGCTCTCCTCCGCTTTTTTTTTTTTCCCTTCCCAGCCTTTTTCCTCACCCCCCACCCAGCCAACTATCTGACTCTCATCGACACTTTCCTCGCATTGATCCTTACGTAAGACGCTCATAAACGACGACAGACAAATTCCTTATCCTGAAGCTTTTTTTGTTTTTCCACCGTCCCCTGAATCTCACGTTCCATACAACGGCCTCCCCCTTTCATGAAAGCCGCCAATAGTTCCTCTTTTTCTTTTTTTTTTTTTTTTTTTTTTTTTTTTTTTTTCCTTTCTTTTTTTTTGTTTTTTTTTTTTTTTTTTTTTTTTCTTTTTTTTTTCTTTTCTTTTCTCTTTTTTTTTTTTTTTTTTTTTTTTTTCTTTTCTTTTTTTTTTTTTTTTTTTTTTCTTTTTTTTTTTTTTTTTTTTTTTTTTTCTTTTTTTTTTTTTTTTTTTTTTTTTTTTTTTTTTTTTTTTTTTTTTTTTTTTTTTTCCTTTTTTTTTCTTTTTTTTTTTTTTTTTTTTTTTTTTTTTTTTTTTTTTTTTTTTTTTTTTTTTTTTTTTCTTTTTTTTTTTTTTTTTTTTTTCTTTTTTTTTTTTTTTTTTTTTTTTTTTTTTTTTTTTTTTTTTTTTCTTCTTTTCTTTTTTTTTTTTTTTTTTTTTTTTTTTTTTTTTTTTTTTTTTTTTTTTTTTTTTCTTTTTTTTTTTTTTTTTTTTTTTTTTTTTTTTTTTTACAATTCGGCACTTTTGCTGTTGCCCCTTTCGATAGGAACTTTTTTCCCCTAAGATCAGTTTCTCTCCCCTAGTTTTTCCCCGCAAGTTTTTCTGTGAGTCTGTTTGTCAGTGCCCATCCGGTTGCAGTTCAGGTCCCCTTTTTCTAGCTTTTTTTTTTCCCTTTGCACTCATAGGACGCCTCTGCCCCCCGTGTTTGCAACGAGTATGTTGTCGCAGCCAAGCCCCGTGCTCCCCGTTTTGATGCACTCATTCTATTTCCCCCTTTTTTTTTTGCTTCCGCAAGCAGCAACCCCCTCCTTTAATTTAGCGAAGCCCCCCTTTCTTTCTAATCATTAAAGTGACGCCCTTCCCTTTGGGTGTGCTGCCGCCCCCCCCCCCCCCCCCCGCTTCCTTTCAGCCCTGCTCCATTGCACACGTCTGCCCAGATGAACATATAAGTCCGCCGCCATTTACCAATTTTTTCGCCAACCCCATCTAGTGCCCGCCCCGCCGCTCCCAACGAGTGAAAACGCTTTTCGGTGCCTGCCCCACCTAACCACCGAGTGAATTGTCCTATCCGCCCCAATTTAGTTTTTATCTGCGTCCCCTCCAAACAGGTTTCTTCCCGTCTCAAAGAGATCTCCACAGCAAAAACACGCCACCGGTAAAGGTCCAGCCCACCCATCCTAAATTTTACGCCCAACTCCAGGTCCCCGTCTGCTCCTTACTTATAAACACAGAGTCCAAAATACTGGCCTTCTTTCTCAGATAGATTAGCAAACTTAGCTCCCCCACCAGACTTCTGACTTCCCTGCCCCCCCGTATCTCGCGGTCATTCTAGAGAGCGACAACGTCCGATAATGCTTGCATCAAGTTAACAGAGCCCCACATCTAACAACTCCCCACGTCAAGAAGCCATCGACCCGCAAGGGTGAGGCTACCGTTCTCTGACCCCGAAACCAAGAGGCCTCTTTTTGACAGTTTGGGTTCCACCCCCCAACCTACGGGCCCTGGCCGCCACATTCCCTTAATACAGGCGCAGCAGGTTGACGGCCGATCGCCCTGATCCGTTCATCCGTCGCCTCGAGCACAGCGACCGGTGCTCTTTTAGATCGCCCCCTAATCATACATGAGAGTCCCCAACAACAGGCCAAAAACCACAAGTCCCGTGAAACCGAAAAACAGAATGAAGTTCAATCCTCGTGTTTTTGTAGGTACCATTTTTTTATCTTCGCTCCGCACGATCGTAGCAGCTAGAAATAATTCCTAAGCCTTTAGCTTACCCCCCCCCCCCCCCATACAGTGACGGTCCCTTTGCCACTTCTTGCCACGATGCCGACCACCCAACTCTCCAACCCTGCGTACGCGTTAACCCTCCCCCCAGAATGACGCGCCCTGCCTGCACATCCCAGTGCCCCTTTCGATGGGTAGTTTTTAGTAAATCACCTTCACCCGCCGCCCGAGACTAATGTCTTTCTTTCTACGGGCACAGTCCCCTCAAACTCAGACTTTTTCTTTTTTTAAACCTTAGTGAGGGAAAGAATCCTCGACGCTTTTTTGGAGAGTACAACTTCGGAAATGACTCTGGTCCTCCCCCGGTACCTAAGCCTCGCCCTACCCATGAAATCATTCCGATAGTTGTGTTTAAAACCTAACCCTATTTAGTCCCCCCCGCGTTGTTTCTGCTAGTATTTCTCGTTTTTTTTTTTTTTTCTTGGTTTTTTTTTTCTTCCCTTCTTTTTTTTTTAAGACCTTTCCTATCTCCCCGCTTTGATGTTTTTGCTGCCCCTCGGCAGAAAAAAACTCATGATTTACCATTTCCGAATAGTACCCCTTTGAAAGTAAGACCCCCCCCCCCCCCCCCCCCCCCCCCCCCTTTCATCCCCTGGCCAAATGGACCAGCTCGGAATTAGCCCTTTACGGTCCGTCTTTTCCCCCTAACGCAGTCTGCTCCACCCTGTTCTACACATCACTTGCATCCCGTCAGCAAGTTTCTTGTTGAAGCTTCGGTTGTTCGGCGCATTTTTTGGAATTCCCCGAAACTCGACGATTTTTTTCCCCCTCCTGTCACCCGCCAGCCAAATCGTTCTGTAGTTTCCCAAGGTCGTCAAACCAGCATGAAACCCCAACCCCCACATCGTGCCCCCCCAGAAATCGTCTGTTTGCAACCGACTGCCTCTGCCCTTGACCCCCCCCCGGTGTAGTGTAGCTTTTGCAGCCCTAGTCTGTCTTCGATACTGCTTGAAGTTCCCCCCCGTCTCCCACTGCCCCTTCTCTGACACGCGAAAGTCGTCTTTTTTTTTTAAAAGAGATCTCGTCTCTATTGTTGATACTTTTTTTTCCCTTCCAAGTCTTTATTCTTTTTTTTGTTATGAAGTAATTCTATTTGCCCGAGATAAGTTCTTCCCAATCAGTGAAGAGCGTGTTTCTAGTTTCGCCAAAAATTTTTTTTGCCGTTACCATCGCCTCCCGCTTTATCTGCATTCATACGCGACCCATTCTGCCCATGCAGATATAAACTCCCATCTCCCCCCGCGGCCCCCGAGAAGCAATTAGCAGTCGACCCTTGACGTTTTCTTTTTCTTTTTTTTTTTTTTTTTTTTTTTTTTTTTTTTTTCTTTTTCGTTCGGGTGAGTGCTTTTTCTTTTCTCGTTCGCAAAGACATAACCGTTTCTCCTTCTTCCTTATCTTTGCTCATCCCTCCTTTCGCCAACGCTCTCCCCCCCCCCCCCCCCCCCCCCCCCCCCCTCTTCGACCACGAAGAATACGTCCGTGTAACCGAAAATTGTTTTTTTTTTTTTCCCCTTTTTTTTTTCCCGGACCCCCCCCCCACTCAAATGTTTAAATTTCAGTTTGACTTCCTGCCTGCCAGCCCTTTCTGAGTCATGACCCCTGCCTTTGCCCTTCAGGCCCACTTCCCGTAGAGCTGACCACTCTCCAGCCACCTCTAAATCGCCCCCAATAGGTCCGTCTCGAGCAGTGCCCCGCCAGAACAGCGACGGATCAACTCGTCCCGAACCCACGACGAAGACAACCTTTTTACCCCCCCCTCCCCCCCTTTAAACTTAATTAATTCCCTTATTTTACTATGTTCTATGATACATGTTCCCCCCTTCCACCACCCGCCGCCAGGGTTTATCAAGATCTACCCAACAGGGGACCATTCCAAACACAGAAGAGAACGTAATTTTCGTTGACTCCCCCTCTCCTTTATACCACCCCTTCCCGCCTGATTCGACCCCAGGAGGCCGACCCCTTTAGATGTTTTCCCCCTGATACACCCTACTCTAGAAGGCAATCTGGAAGTCAACGAAACAAACGAATAGCCAGGTTTTCAGAACTACTCCGGCCGATTTCTTTTGATGGATCGTGTTTATCGCCCTAATTGTTGTTTTTTTTTTTGTTTCTTATTATCTCATTTTGTTAGTTTGGTAATTGGGGATCCCAGCCCCCCCTGCCACATCTTATCCCATACTGCCATTTATGAGAAGATCAACTAGTGAGTTGGAGCCCCTTATGATTTATGCCTATCTCCAGTCCTGACACCGACCAGACATAGAAACCTGCTGTCCGCCCCTCCGGAGCGCCCCAATTTTACCCCCACCCAACCCCCCCCCCCCCCCCCCCCCCCCCCCCCACCCACCCCCCCCCCCCCCCCCCCCCCCCCCCCCCCCCCCCCCCCCCCCCCCCCCCCCCACCCCCCCCCCCCCCCCCCCCCCCCCCCCCCCCCCCCGCTTCCTGCGGTGTGCTGGCACGATCGCATGCACGATCGAAGCGAAGAAGCGACAACTACGACTCCCCAAGCGGTAACCCCCCAACCTCGCCCACTTCTAGCTCCAGAGACTGTCACTCCCCTCTCTCTGATGTCTAGGACACTGATGTACCCCCGCTTCTTCCGCACGTTTTTTTTTTTTTTTTTTTTTTTTTCTTTTTTTTAGCTTAGTGAATGTTATTAGCTCTTTTCATTGTACCTACGCCGGCTTTTTCTCCGTATGTCCCCTTCTAGTTTTTTCTCCCACGAACAAGAAGTCATCTCCGCAAAATTTTAGGGACGGCTTACCCAATTATCTTCCTCTTCCTTGCACCAAACCCTAGTCTCTCATAGACCCCCTCAGGTATTTCAGGCCTTTACTTCAACGAAAAGGACCTTGGTCTGCGAAGAAGGTTGCCAGGAGCACTGTTTTGGGGGTCCCGTGGTTATTTTGGCTGAAAAAGACAAGAGTTACTGAATTTTAATGGGGTCATTGACCGGATCTTTCATCGATAATGGTTTTTTTCTCGGGCGGTTTGTCTTTTTTTTTGTGTTAGGAGGGTTTTTTTGTTTTTGGTATTTACCCTTTTCTTGATGCGTGGTTTGTTTTGTTGTTGAGGGTGTTTTTTTTGTTGTGGGTCTTTTTTCTTCTTTTTTGGGATTTTTTTTAAGGGTCTGTTTTCTTTCTTTTTTGTGCCTAACCATGATTTTCCGTTACACCATTTTTGTAAAGACAACCCCTATTCCCTTTTTTTTTTTCCCTTTGTTTCCCCCCCCCCGACCAAGTTTCCCCACAAAGATCCTATAATTCTGAAACCGCCGCTTGCTACTGCAGCATAGAATTTCCAACTAACTTGCGCCTGACGCTAACCCACGCGTTTCGGCATCGCTTTTTCTTAGTCTCCCCGAGGTCCCCCCCACTTCTCCCCCCGCACCCTGGGACGCTTTTGCCCCCCCCCCATCCCTTTACAAACCCACCCACCACAAGATCCTCTTTTTCATTTTTCCTTGTTTTTTTTTAAGTAATTACTGTCCAATGGTCATTTCTTTTTTTTTCGCTAAACCCAGGGTGGATTGTTCTCGACGCTTTGGGATGAGTTGGTGTATGGGGCTTCTGATTGATTGGCCTTCGGTGTGTGGTTTGTTGAGGACAAGTTTTGGTTGGGGAGGCACTGTTTCCGTTTGTGGTGAAGTTCGGTATTGCTTGAGGGGAACCTTTGGGAGGTGGTGGAAGTGTCCCATGTGATATGGGTCTAAGAAGTTGGGGGGGCTGCCTTGGTTGACACGTCCTGGGTTGTGTTTTCCGTTTTTTTTTGGAGAAAGGAGGGTTTTTGCTTAGTTGTGTCTTGAAGTCGGCGGGCGAATTTCCAGTGGGTAGTGTTGAAATTGATTTTAGATATTTTTATCTTTTGGATCTTCTTAGTATTATGTTTCACCCTTTTGTTTTTTTATGCAAAGCAGCCACACGTTGACTCCTGAACCCAGATGCCGCATAAAAGTAACCCATAGTAAAAAGAGCCTTATTTGATGTACGAGTCATCACGCAGAATAGCACCAAGAGTGGGTGTGCCTTTTTTCTGGTTTTTTTGTGCCCTTCCCAGTTTGGGATTTTTTTTTGGTTTTTTTTTTTTTTGTTTTTTTTTTGGTTTCTTTTTTTTTTTTTTCTTCTTTAATTTTTGTGGGTTTTTTTGTTTTTTTTTTTTTTTTTTTGGGGGTGTTTGTGTTTTCTTTTCTGCGCCTCCGCCACACACGGTTTTGATTGCAGACCCCTTCTCACTAGAAGCGTTTAAGTTTCTTCAGCCTTGTGCAGCCGATGAAAAGACCCAAAAGCCTCGGTAATAACCTCCCCCCCCCCCCCCCCGGCCTGAGCCTACTACCCGAACCCTTGCCCACCATTATCATCCCACCCGTCCCCCCCTCCGCACAATGCCGAGTCCCCCAATCCCACATTCTCAGCTCATAGGGTGGTGGTGGTCTGTGGATAAGATTCCTTCGTTCTTTTTTTTTCAAATTGCCGCCCTGAAAGGACCTGCTCATATCAACAGCACTCAAAACAGAGAAAATAAAATTGATTTGTTCCGATAAAAAGCAAAAGCAAGTAAGAGCCATTAACTTCCTTTCGCTTTTGTTTTGCCTAACGCCAACTTCCCACCCCCCCCCCCCCCCCCCACCAAAGAAGAAACGTGTAGTAGTGTGAGCTCCTGATCATGTTCCCCGGCTGTTTATATTCAGGAAGTTTTTTCTTGTAACTACAATCATTTTTTCATTCCCCCATTTCACCGTACTATGGCTCATCACTTTTTTTTTTTCCACCGGAGTTCCCCCCCCGCCGCTAGCCGTTACACTACGGAGAAGGCCATCGAAAGAATAATTATTGTGTGGCTCTGGTGTTATGAAGAAAGTTTTTTATTTTTTTTTTTTTTTCTCTTTTTTTTTTTCTCCCCTTTCTGTAAGTTGTTGGGTTTTGTTTCGGGGGGGGAGTGTGACTTTTGGACAGGGATGTTTGTCGCTTTGGTTGTTCTTGAGTTGGGAATGGGGGGAGGGGGTTTGGCGTGGGTTGTGTTGAGGGGTTTTTTGGTGTCTTTCTGTCCAGGTGTGGGGAGTACGTGTTCAAAGGGGTTTTTTTTTTGAGTCGTGGTGGGTGGGGGTGGGGGTGGGGCGTGAGTTTGGGGGTTTTGGGGTTGTTTTTTTTTTTTGGGGTAAGAGATAGTTACACACGGACTGATTCGCTGTGCCTTTCATTTTTGCCTACCCCCTTGGTGATGTTAATCACCGGCGACCTCCTCAACTTTCCTCTCACTACTACCTAATTTTTTTTTTTTTTTTTTTTTTTTTTTTTTTTTTTTTTTTTTTTTTTCTATAGTTACCTTCAACTGACTGCGAGCATAACTCCTTACCCACGCGTAAGGGACCGCCGTTTCCGAGGCGCTGTCTAAGTCCCCGCGCCCCCCTCCTTCGGACCCGCACTCCCGCCGCGATCGACGCAATGATGGGCTTGATCCACCGCCTTCCATCACGATATGAACTGAAGAATGTCACCAGACAAAAGTCCCCCGACTCTGACCCTCGTCTAAAATCTCTCCCTATTCGTCTTCCTTCCCCCCCTCCTTGACTCTTTTCGTTTTTGAGTTTGAGCCCCTACCCACACTCATTGGAGGCACTCAGAAGGCGTCCTTTGTTTTGTTGGGTTTTGTGTTTATTGTGTTGTTTGTGAGGTGACCCCTCGACCGGTGACCAAACATGTCGTGCATGCGCCCAAACCTTGAAGCGCGCCGCGGACCCCCCTTCCGTCTGCACCGACAGGGTGACTGGAAGGCGGAGCGTACGCTCACGCGGCGCGCCCCTATCTTACCAACGAGTAAGGACGCGGGGGGCCGCCGCTCAAGACGAGGAAGGACACATAAGCCCAAACCCCCGGTCATCAGGACAGCAACAAGAGACCGGGTGAGAACCCACCTCACATTGTAAAGAAAGTGGAAGCCAGGGACAAGACGCTAAAGAGAGAAAAACCCGAGGGGGGAAGCACGCCTCACACAAGAGCCGGCAGTTAATTTGACACGCCTCCCACCCCTCAACAACACACAGACTCAGGACACCCTCCCCACCGGTGTTTTGTTGTCCAAGACAACCCTCCCACAATAGGGAGGACAGAAGGCACAAGGAGACCACAAGGTGACCCAGAGCAAAAAGAACTGCCGGAGGTCCAGGACTTGTTTGTTTTTGGGTTTTTCCAGACCGTTAGACAAAGAAGAAGAAACCCCCGGCCAAAGAAGCAACCCCACCCAAGAACCAAACCAGCACTGAAACAAAACCCCCCCACCCCAGCAAGGTTGTACATAAAATTAGTCGAAGTGGTGTACACACAAAAATTGCCCCTCCAACTACGGGGGTTGGTCACAAACTACCTCTAGAAACCCCTTTTTTGGACCCATTTTTTACCAAAGCCTTACGAAAGCTTCAGCCCCCCGCGTCGGCGGGTTGGTTTTTTTACGTACCTGTTTTTAGCAGCGCCTTCTGAAGCTCAAGGACAGCTCTTCTTCTCTTTCCGGCCCGGTCGACTGATCTTCCCCTCCCGCGTCCCGCTCCTTCAAGTCTCCGTCTTTTGAGCTCTTGACCCCGCCTTTACCGCCTGCTTGCCTTCAAAAGCAGCACTTTTCCAGCTTTTTGCAGCATGCGCCCCGTACCAAGGATGAGCTCCCCACCGCGCTAATACTGCTAAGTTTAAGCCCCGCGCCCTAGTAGAGCCCCACGTGGTGAATAAATTCCTACATTCGTCACCTGGTTGGGTTTTTGCTTTTTTGGGTTTTTTTTTTGCCTCTTCTGCGGCGCCAGGCCAGGTCCCGTAAATGGCCCCTGTCCCCCTGAATAAGTCCTGGCCCTATGTCTCCCCCCCCCCCCCCCCCCCCCCCCCATCGTCTCCCTATAGTGAATCGAAATCAATTCACGGCCCGTGGTCAAGGAGCTGACAGGTCGGCTCTTTTTGCCCACACCTCTTTCGTGTCGTGCGATTAGCCCAGAGCAATGATGAAGTTCAGATCGTAAGGAGTAAGGTTTTGACCCCCCCCAAGAAAGCAACGATCCTTCTCTGTCCCCCCCCCCCCCCCCCCCCGCGCCGCATTCCACACGGAACCGCGCAGACGTAGCCCATGCGCCCGTGCCCAGTTGGAGATCGGAGAATCCTCTATCCGTCTGTTCCCTGGACCTGGGTTTTTTGTGTGAAGGTTCCACGTGACCCTTTTTTTTTTTTTCTTTTTTTTTTTTTTTTTTTTTTTTTTTTTTTTTTTTCTTTTTCTTTTTTTTTTTTTTTTTTTTTCTTTTTTTTTTTTTCTTTTTTTTTTTTTTTTTTTTTTTTTTTTTTTTTTTTTTTTTCTTTTTTTTTCTTTTTTTTTTTTTTTTTTTTTTTTTTTCTCCTTTTTTTTTTTTTTTTTTTTATTTTTTCCCTTACAGCGCACACCCCGATGCTAAACCGCCCCCCCACATGAAACCTGCGCCCACTCTAGGCCCGATACCCTTCCCGTCGAAACCCTTTGCAAGTTTTGTTTTCGATCGTTCCATCACACCAGAATAATCCAACCAAAACAACCAAAATCCAAAATAAGGCAAAATACAAACTAGCCTTGGCTTAATTTAATGCGAACAGCGCCAAGACGTTTACCGGCGCCCAAGTTGCTTGAAGCATACCGCGGCACTCGAAAGGACCGACTCTCCGGCTTCCTTGGTGTTTTTGTGCGGTTGGTTTTTTTTTTGTTCTGGTGTCCGTGGGGTTTTTTTTTCTTTTGGTTTTGTTTCGAAAGGCGTACTCAGATTTAAAACAGCACTCTCATCTTCTTTCTACCCTTCACTCCTTTCTTTTTTTTTTTTTCGATGAGATTTTGACGTGCCTAATGACACAGACGATCACCAGCTCCACCGACCAATCGTCGACACTTTCACTGCGTAAGCGTCCTCCGCGCCTCGTGCCCCGATTTCTCTTTTCTTCGCCTGCCCTCTATTTCCCCCCCGCACGAATCGACAGATGAATCGCCAATGTTCGCATGCCCCCCCCTCCCCTTGAGCGTCTCCTCATAAGTTGAACTATTTTTTTCGCCTCCCCCAGCCTGCACTACCAAACTGCCCCCACTCCCCCATTATGATTTCCCTTGACGTCGTACATCTGGCTGTCATGCACACTAGCGACATTTACCCCCCCCCCGACTCCCTTTCACGCGCCTCATCCCTTAGCTCAGACAGTTCGTGCTACTACCCGCACCTCACGTCGGGCCACCCAACTGGCCTGTTTTTTAGGTCCTCGCGCTCTTGTTGATGGAGCTGTGAATCACGGTACATGAAAGGAAGCTCGTGCCCCCCCTTGTTGTTGTGATAGACCTTTTCGTCAGACGCGCGCCGAATCTCACGTTGTCGACCGGTCGAACTTCTCTTGATCTGTTCCTTCTTTTGTTTAGACCCACGATCACGTATATCGAACCCTCAGCCCCCCCCGTCAGTCATGCTCCAGAACTGTCCGTGTCTAGGTTGCCCCAGGGTTGTTGGGACTATCCCGACTCCCCCCGGGCACCTTTCCGACCTTTGCCCTCCCCTTCCCAAGAGTTGATCTGCCCCCAAGGTTCATCCAACAAACTCCCAGAAATACATGCCACGCCCCACTTATTAGTTCCCCAAGATCATCTAGAATTCGACCGTAAGTGCAAACCAATGTGAAGAATCTTTAGTGCGCTTGCGTGAATGACCTTTTTTTGCCTATGAAATTGGTTTGTTACCCCGGGAAACATGTCCTTTCGGCAGAAGTGGCGCCACTTAACTGGATGAGATCTGTTCACCATGAGAAACATTTTCTTAGTGTCCCATGGCCGTGCACCGAGATTGCACTGTAGATCGAGGCCCCTTGCGGGACATCAAGGTGGAAGCTCCGCCTTAGCGGTGTAAACAGGAAAACCGAGGCGGATCTCTACCACCGCCAATGGTCCCGCGACTTATGATCCCAGAAACAAGCAGACCCTTCCTCTCTAAAGCCGGTGTGTAAAAACGAAACGCCCAGACACTCGTCTAGGTCTATCCCTGCGATAGACAGCTCAGTTTTGCCTCACCTCGTTCCGCCCCGAACGACCTAGCTTCTTATAATCGTGTGCAGACGCAGGTTCGCGAAATACCCGTGCGAGTTCACCCCCCCTGTCTCCACGCGAACCTCCTTTAGTCAGTACGAAAAAAATTTCCCACCCCGTATTTTTTTTTTTGAATGCGGGCGACTGTAGCTTACCCCCAGTAGCCCTAAACATAAGTTATGTTTTCGATCCCCCTCCCCCCTCGACTACTCTTCCTGATTGCTCCCTCTCACCCTTCATAAAGTGACCTGTCCCCAGTACGCTACTCGTGAATCTTTGTTTCGGAGCAAATCTCCTTTCTGACGTTTGCCCAATTTTTTTGACCCCCCCCCTTTCTGGCTGTGATGCTATGATGCTCCCGGCAGCGGTTACAGCCATCGATCTCGTCACCACTCGTAGTTGACCGTTCCCTCCCCCCCCGCGATTTTTCCGAACTCCCCCACCGCTCACCGTTGCATATTTCTTTCTCGAACTACCTTACCCACTCCGCCTCCCCACTTGCTATTTGTCGTCCACCTTTTTTTTAACGCTCCTGAAAGACTCGTGCCCTACCTAATACTTGACGCAACGAACAATGGTTTCCTGTTTAGTTTTTTGAATATGCATCTCTCCCTCTCTGCGTAGCTTTACCCACACAAGATGC
>Ga0179593_1344735_pt1 | contig 24201 bp, 37 predicted proteins | sample CZODoug2_1_08_16_FD_185931 | JGI IMG/M metagenome (GOLD analysis project Ga0179593, IMG submission 185931) | Vadose zone soil fungal communities from Angelo Coast Range Reserve, California, USA - CZODoug2_1_08_16fungal (PacBio error correction) | ecosystem: Environmental > Terrestrial > Soil >... | reverse complement strand
TGACCACCCTGTTGTCACAAACCTTTTTTTCCCAAGGGCGAACCTCTCACCCCCCTTCTGGTATTTATGAAACTCCTTTTTTTGGGCTTGATATAGCCCCCGAGCTGTTTGAAGTGGGTGATAAACTGAGAGAGCCGGCGCACTCCCCCGTTCCAATTAGTGGACTCAGTCGGCTTCCCCCATTCCAAGGGATAGGGTTCGTTTTCTTCTGGCTTTTTACCCCGTTTTTTTCTTTTTTTAGCTTTCCTTTTTCTTCTGAGCAGGGGCATCCTTTCCTATGTAGTCAACCGCTTCCCTCTTTCCCTGGTCACTCCTAGACACTACGAGTCGAAGTCTCAGTTGTATTTTTTTTTTTGTAAACCCGGATGAAAATTTCCCCCTTTCCACCTTTAGTCCCCGCCTTTCCTAAAGAGGAAGCGTATCCGGTTTCCCCCTGGATTGCTATGTCCCCTCGACCGGCTCCCATACTGCAATAGATTGGCCCGAGCGGTCACAGGGTCACGGTCAATTACCCCGATATCGCCCCAGCCCCTATTGTCACTCAGGTTTCCCAAAGCTTTCCGATAACATCTCTCATTGCGCCCCCGGCTTCACCCGTTCTTCACCAAGGTGTAAGTTTGCTTTTTTTTTGATCGAGTTCGCAAAATGGTGCCATTTGACGAGCCTAATCCTCCCCTTTTGCTTCTTGTGCGCCAATCCACATTTTCAACACACGAGTGTTTGACGCTTTGCAAAACGATCGTCACCCTCACTCTCGTACCCGTTTTCCCCTGAGGGGGCCATGAAATTTAACCCTCTTACCCCCTTCCCTTTTACGCCTAGTGCGACAAAAGTATCCCTATTGTTGGTTAATCCCTTCCCTTCAACTGTCCCCTTGGCTTTTGGTTGAGCTTTCTCCTTTCTATCCTTCCTGTATTCCATCGAAAAGTCGGACAGGGCCGGTATCTTCAGGCTTGCTGATTAGGTCGTCGACGTCAGCGTTGAGTTGAACATTGGCCTCCTGACACGGGACTAAATTATTACAAACTTCCCGCCCCGGAAGGTGGCGGCTCCTTCTTCGTGGATGTCTACAAAAACCTTCCCCCACATAAAGTCACTTGTTTCTTCTTATTTCCCCATTTTCCTTTTTCTTATTCTTTATTGTCCTTTTATGGAGCTGTGTGACTTCATGTTGTCGGCGGTCTTTAAAGTGCCTTATCATTCAATAAATTTCCCTTTTTATTCGTCCCTGCTTATCCAGCCTCAGGATCTTCATTATCTTTTTTTTTTGCTTCGGAAATATCAAGTATATCATGTCCATCTCTCTCATTTTTTGTGAAAACCCTCCCTCACACCAATCCGTATCTCTGTCTCACGCACGGTCCTCCCCGTTGACGTCCGGCTGTCGCCCTGTACATCTAGTAATTCCTTTTCGACTCCCATTTTCGCGGACTTTTCTTTCCCTATTTCCCAACGCCCATCCCCCCATTTTCATTCCCCCAGCGCCTCTTCGTCCGTTATTTTTGACAAATAAAAATCTCTCTCCCACGTTTTGCCTATTTCAGATCTCCACCGCATTCGATAAGCCAGAACTAGCTTAACTCCCCTTTTTCCTTGCCATTTTTCTTTCTGTCATTCGGTTTTTTTCGTCTTCGATTAATTTTTCCGAACATTCATTTTGTCGTTCGATAAGTCGCCGACGACATCGAAGTTTTTGAGCGGTTATTTGTTAGGCCCCACACCGCCCACTCCATCCCTTCGGAATTGTTTTTTTGGAGAGTTTTCCTCTTTTTTTTCCCCTAGACTCCAATATTTCGTGAGTTTATGAGCGCCATTTCCTTTTACCTGACTGGCAGCCCACGTTGGTAGTCGATCTCTGTCCAAAAGAGACGGTTCTGAATAACTCCACAGTGATTTTGCACTTTTCCTTTTAGGCCCCTCCTACTATGACGGTATGATACTTTCTGAAACTACCCCCCTCCCCACCCACCTCTGTATATACTTTCATTATATTGCAATTCCCTCCTTTCTTGGTTTCATCCTCAGTCACCAGTTTTTGCCTCAAGTTGTGGATGTTTTTTATTTCCCTTCAGTACCCGTCCTACTCCCCAATCTATTTTTCGTTCGACGACAAAACGGTGTCCTTTCCCCCCTTTCTTCAACGGCACTTCCTATACCTCACTCCACAGAAATTGCACTTCGTGAAAATTTCCCCCAGCCACCAGCATGGATCCGAAGGCTTTCGTGGTGTTCACATTTCCTGCATACAAGAAGCTACCTGGCTAGTAGGAGAAGGTCTTTTTTTAGACAAAACTGGACTGCTATTCCCTAAAATATCCTGACGTGCCCCCCCTACCGCCCCCACCATTATTTCCCCGGACTGTTGATTCTATATCTTCTCTTTTGATCTCCTGAACAGAGCAACTTTAGCTTTTGTTTTCAAAACCCACTTTGATTTTGACAGGACGCGGGGCTTCTGGTCCCCCTTCCCATTCACCCGATTGTGGTGCCCATTCAACCCCCGAATCTGTTTCCTGTTTTTTTTTTCCCACGCCTTTGCTTTTGCACTAACGCGTTTTATTCTCGTAACCTTTCTGACACCCTTGCTTCGTGAACAGAGTTCATCCCTGTTTCGTTTTTTTCGTATTCAGCTTTTCCCTCCGGGATATTGGCTCTGCCCCCTCCTTCCTCTTTCTTGTCCGAGTTAGCCTGAGGCGGATTTAAATCTGGTCGCATAACCCAATTATCGTTGTCGCGATTGGATAATTCCCCTTTGGTTACCATACTTGGATTGTCCACACCTGCAATTTTTGACCTCTTATTCCACATTGGACTTTCCCTAATGTCCGCCGTGACCCCCAAAGGTTGGCCTGTGTCCCAGTGTTTTTTTAGATCAGAAATGCGCCTCTTACTGCTGACAAACGAGATCCTGTGTTCCTTTTGTTAACGACTTTAGTTCTTCCCCTCCAATTTTTTTCCTTTAAACGACGTCGAACGCTCCCCTACCCCCCCCCATCAGCGCTGAATACCTTATTAATTCAAACTTTTCGATGAATTTCCTGGATCGAAAGGCGACCTAAAGAAACAAGTCCCCTTTGCCTTGTTTACGCATTGCACCCCCACCCAACACTACCCCATTTTTAGGCGCGCCAACTCCAGATTCTTTAGTAGCAGGATGGAGGACTCCTTTTCCCACACCAGCGGAGTCCCAAAGCGCCCCCCCGCTTCAGATTTTGACTTGACTTTCTAATCTTAAGATTTTCCTCTGGTTTTCATGTTTGATTTTGATAAGGACCACTTTTCTTCCTCAGTGGCCTGTACATTTTCCCCGTTGTCTACCCTATACCCTGTAGCTCACTTCCTGCGTATCGAAGCTGATAAATAGCTTCTCTTTCGTCCTTATGTTTCTTATTTTTTTTTTCTTCAACTCGCTTGTGTTTAGCCTCTTTTGGTCGGTCTCCTTGTCCTAATTACCGTCTTCCCCTCCCATACTGCTTCGTCTTAAACCTTTTTCCAGAGTGTTTCCTTCACTCTCCAGGGGTGGGGGAAGCGGTCCTCCCCACCAAAGCTGTAGAGCTTAATTCGTTTTCTCCCCGGGAAGCTTGTTGTTTTCATCCTGTTTACCAGAAACTCTTATCAATTCGCGGCCGATCATTCGGGGCCACAGTCTTTGCCCGTAGCCTGCTCCGTCTTTTTTTTTTTTTTCCTTACCTAGACCTGATTTCCCCTTCTTCATTCCCTGATACAAAGCAATTCGATCTTACTCCCCCTGTAGCCCCCAAATCACTCCCTACATTCTTGCTCCTCCCCCATGACTGCGGCTCCCCCTTACACCACTCATAGTGAATGGCTGGCGTTTATCCCTTGATTAAGAAGACCCCCAATTCCCCGCTGCTTTTTCTTTTCTCTATCCCCCCGCCCTTGCTACGCCAGCCTCCCTCTCAATTTCATCTTTTTCGACCTGTCGTCAGAACACTGATGTAAAGTTTTCCCCAAATTTCGCTTTTCATCCTCTCTTTCCTCCTTGGAGTTTGATCATTTTATGATATGCACGAGTTCTTGACATTTGACCCCCCTTTCGTCTTTCTGTGCCTCCCCCAGTCTCCATTATAGCGGAGGTTTGGGGTAAACCTGTGCTGGGTCGCTATCCTCCGATTCGTGTGAAGTGGTTTCCTGAGAAGAAGTCGGCCGCATATCCAGTTTTACCCTGAGTGGTTTCAAGGGCTAAGTAATTTTTCTTTCTCAAGTCAGTCTCGGTATTTCTTCTGTCAGGCTCCCCGGTTCTTACGGTGATAAGGCCCCTGCTTTATGAGCAGTAGGCATCATTCCTCTGTGTCACCCGCTACGTCCCAAGTGCCTTTTTTTTTCAATAAGACTGCCGTTAGAAGCTTCATTTTTCTTAGCGCTTTTCTTTTCATGTTACACCCAATTTTCCCCCCTTTTTCCCCTCCGCTCTTTTTTTTCAAGAGGTAAGCGATTTCAGTTGGTGCGTCACCGGTCTTTTGTCTAGGCCCCTTCGCATATCTTTTCCCGATCTACACCTTTCCGCCCTATGTCCCGAATACAGTACCTGATTTCCCCTCCTCGACCCTAGATCTCACCCCGGATATCAACACGCATTACTACTAACCATCCTGCTGCAATATTTACCCCCTCCTTGTCCCTCACTTTCCTTAGAGTTTAAACGGCTAATGTTTGGGAGCGGAGGTAGCCCACGTGTCCAGTTATACGCCCGGCACAACTTGGATTCTATGTGTCCCTCCACCTTCCCTGGTCCAGTACGAGGACCCGCCGGTTAGCAACTCCTCTTTGCAATCTACTGACGGGCGCCCCCGACTTACCCGCTGTTGGGACCCATCATTTTTAACCAGATCCACCTTATACCTTTTCTGCTTACCGAGCGCCGGGGCCCCGCCTCCCCTTTTCTTTGTTCCTCCTGCAGTAAACTGCCTGGCTTTGGTTCCTTTCAGCATGCCGCCTTCGATCCTCTTTATCATTCCCAGTATGACTTTCCCTTTCCTACTGTCTTTCTTCACGTGGCTGATTAGAGCGTCGACGTTATTCCAAGTTGTAGCCGACTCCACGTTAATCAACCCTCGTCCCCCCCCAATTAGAAGGTAATTCGTCTCTTCGGAGGCGTCGGCTTTATAAAAAAACCTGTGCCCCAGTTACACAAACCCCTGCCCTTTGGTCACTTCTTTTTTCATTGCCCTAAAGTTCGTCTAATCTCGTCTTGGCGAACTTTGTGACAATCATTGTTGGTACTTCGGCTTTCGTTCCCCCCATTATCCAATCCTCCAATCTACTTTCTTTTTTTTTCCCGCCAGATTTATGTTCCAGCCTGATCCGCTTCTTTCTTGATCTTCGGCCCCTCCACGTCCCCGACTGGAAACTGATGAATAGCCACCCTATTTCTGTTTTTCCCGTTGTAATAAAGTTTTTCGGCTAATTCATTCTCCCTAATCTTCCTTCCTTTTCCCTAGCGTTGTACACTTCCACCTCTATCCTTGCGATGGAACGATGGGCCCCAAAAGTTTTTTCAATTCATGTGAACTCCCCTCAGCGCCCGCGCCCCCCCCCCGACTTTTGAAACTAAAAATCCTCGTGCAACCAAGTTGGCTTTGATAATCAAAAGAGATCCTGCTACTACGCACATCGATTCATTTAGTGTCTTCCTCGTCCCCCCATACCCTGGTGCTTTCTTGTGTTCCGACTCCTTCTTGCGATCCCCATCCTTTCCTTTTGTTTGTCTTTTTCTACAAATTCTGCTTCGATTTTAGCGCGGGCAATTGTTAGGCCCCCAAATGCAGCCAGCCTTCCGAGCATCCTGACTTCATTTTCACGACTTACAATTTGTATCCCTTTTTACAGACATGGGCAGTCACCCCCCGTTTTTTTTTTTCTTCCTCTGATACTTTCTTTTTTCTTTGTAGCTTTCTCGAAAAGAATCACCAGCAAGTGCTGGGGTCCTGCGCAACTTCGTGCCCCTTAAGATTTTTTCCTGGATGAGGTTTCATTACAGTGAGACACTATAACACAAAACTATTCTAAACCACCTCTAAATCCCCTTTCGGAGGTTTGCCCCCGAATAGCGTAGTGAACCCCCCTTACTTTTGGGAATCCGTCAATACCCTCCGCCCATCCTTTTACAGAGGGCATCTGAAACCCAACACCGGTGCCCCTGCCCATCTCCCACCCGGCCAATAAGACTCCACTTAATCTTTCGTGAAAATGGCCTTTCAACGCCGGTCTTTCCTAATTGTGCATGCTTGGTTTTTGCCTCTACACTCACTCGTCGGAGCAATGGTTGTTTTTTTTTTTTTTTTTGTTGGGTTAAGGTGTTCTTCGCCTGTGCTCTACGACACATTCAATGGCATCTTCCTCGCCCTCCACTTTAGAGGACCTGAAAACCCCACGACCGCCCCACCCCCATTCCCTATTGCCGTCAGTTTATGGTTTTTGCTATCGGCTCTCGTTTGCTCGATCAAAAGGACAAACGTTTTGAGCTCTTTTTCTTTTTTCCCCCAATCACGTTTTGAGCACTGGGGTCTTGTGGTCCCTCATCATGCGGCCCATCGTTATCCGTTGACTGAGGTTTGATTTTTTTTTTTTTTCAAACGCTCTTCTTTCCCACCTATGCCTATTTTTCTACATAATTCAGACTTCAAGGTACAACTTTCTTCTGATCGAGAATCGGATTTTTTTTTAGATTGCTCCCTTATTGCTCCTCCTCCCATCTGAGACGTTGGATCCAATTCCGTATAAGAGAGTTTGGCTGGATCTAAAACTTGGAGCTAATACCCCACCTTCTATTTGTATGGACGGGAACTCCTCCCACTTATTTTGCACACCCGACACAATCGCTATTTTTTACCGTTCCCCTTGAACATTGACCGAGTTCACAAAGTTAATTTGAAGGGTACATTTACACTCCTACGATTAAGGAATCCCCCCCTTCCCTGCGGGGAAATTGGGTAATAGTTTTTGAGTTCCCTCCTTTTTCTTTCCCCCTTCTGCTTTTTACTGGTTCCCCACCATTACGTTCTTATCCTTCCCTCTTCGATGAATACCCAGAGTTCTCCCTTCCTTCCCCCTTCCTTTTCCCCGGCACCAAAGCCAGTGTTTCATAGTCGTTCTCCTTTGTCCCTACATTTTGCCCCCTGATATGTATCTTTACTTAGGCTTTTCTTTACTATTTTTTAATTTAATGGACCCCCAAAGAGTTTTTCCTTTACCCGCTCCTTCGGGTTGTGTTTGAAGAATTGCTCACCGCTGTCGTCCCGATGGTTGGTGCTCGTCCCCTATAGGACATAATTTGCCGGGGCGCTTTTTTCCTTCAATGTACTCCCCTCGCTATCCCCCCCTTCCGCATTATTCTCATATCCTTACCCCCGAATCTTTCAAACTCTCTGCTCTTTGCGATCAGGATTTAAGGCGTGTTTATGTGGTCAAGATTTTTATAGCTTTATCCTTGTACCTATCCCCATAAATAGATTAATTTGTTTCCTCCCCCTCTTTTCTCTGGCCGCCTTGATACTGCAGATCCCAGTGGAGCACCCCCCCCCCCTCTTTCTTTTTTCTCAATTACAAGGGAGCGTTTATTTTCATCCTTCACCTCACCATTGCCGAGTCTCCCCCGATCCGTCTTCTGCGTGATTACGAGCCTTTTTCCCTATTTTTTTCTCCATGACTGTGCACCTGCTCCTAAGATACCCCGCATCTTCCACATTTGTCATACTCCTGACTCACCCTTCGCCAATGACTGTCTCTCCCTTCCCTATTATTTGACCTGTATGTTCGGCCGGCTTCTTCTTATTCGAAAGCCCCCCTTCCCCCTCTCATCGCTACCCCGCCTGTACCATGAATACCTCAGATACACTTTGATCTGTCGCCAGTAGAAGGAATACTTGTGGATTCCCCCCTTTCCCTTCGCGTTCATCTAATACACTCTTCCTCGCCCCCTCCTTTTTTTTTTTCGTACGTATCGTTTTTTTTTTTTTTTTTTATAGTGCATACATGACAAGGTTAACCCCCCCATAACTCTTATACGGCGCCCCCCCCTGTCTCCCATTTCTGATGTCAACGTTCCACCCCCTTTTCTTTTTCTTTTTTTCTTTTTATGCTGGCTATGATATCTCCCATCTCTTCTTTTTTCCTGGGTCTCATATCAAGGAGATCGCAGGACATGTTTACACCTAACTGAGTGGGTTCAGGTTTTAAGGTCTTGGCTGCGCAAGATTTCTTTATTTTGGGAGTTTGTTCTCCCGGGGCTTCCCTTTATCATTGGATGTTAATATCTTTATATGAAGGGCTCCTTTCCTTTGTCCCCCCCCCTATCGACGTTTTTATCAGGGTTACGTCCCTGCGAATGTTAAGGACCTTTAGACGTTTCGAGGTTCCTGTACAGGATGAAAAAATCGCTCCACCCCTGAGAGACCCCCCGGGAAGCGAGTTACAGGCTTTGGTGTGCGTCCTGGAGGAGATTTGCAATTCTCAATGCTGCCTTATAGCACTCCTTTGGCCTCGCGCAAATTAAGTCGCCTTTTTTTTCTTTTGTTTTTTTTTTTTTTTTTTTTTTTCTTTTTTTTTTTTTTTTTTTTTATTTTTTTTTTTTTTTTTTTTTTTCTTTCTAGACCCACATTTCTGACCAAGTCCAAGAATTTTGATCAACACTCAGGATTTTATTCCAACTAACGACCCCATCCTCCTCTGCTCACTTTCGTCGCGATCCCCTAATATCTCCCTAATCTGCGAGAAGACGGCTTCGGTCAGTCCCCTTACGTTATTGACCTCGCCGGCACCTTCTGCCCGTCTGACTCAACGCCAATTTGACCATCCTGCCCCCAGTCGAGGTCCGCAGCCTTCCTTACGCACGACTCCGTCCGTTCCTCCTTTTACTTATTGCGTCACTTCCCCCCGCTCTTCCATATACGAGGTTACAGAGACGGCCCCCCTCAAATTTTTATTGTTGGCTCATGAGTCCCCTTCTTCACATGTGCTTTCCCGCTTTCTCTTCATCGAACAAATTCTTTATTTTTCCGGGTGGCGGATGATCTTACGCTTTTACTAGTTTCAGCGGGAGGAAATTTTCCTCCTACTAAGTCGGTACTAAACCTTCCACCCTTTCACGGGTCTTTTTTTCTTCAGAGTCCGTCTGGATACAGACAAAAAACCCTTTCCCCCTTTTCAATTTGTTAAAAGAGAACTTCCATTCCACTTTTTACTATTCTTTTTGAACTAAACTCTTTTTCCCCCTCTTTGTGCCCAATGTTCCTGGCGGGTTACTTATCCTCGTGATACCCAATATCGTTTTTTCTTCTCCTCCCAGTTTTTATATTACAGACCCAGGATCTTCATACTCTCTCTTTTTTTTTCTTTTCCCGCCATATCACACTCGATGGAAACCTTTTCTCATACTTTCTCCCCCCGTGACCCACCTCCCGATTAGTCCTGAAAACGTGTCATCAGTTCCTTTTCCTCCTTATTGTCATTTATCACATCCGTTCTTTAAAATCTTTTTTCCCTCTTTTTTCTAAACTTACAAACTATTCCCCTTTGGGTTTCCTTTTTCTTAAGCTGGCAAACGCATCCCATGTGAAGGGTTCCACAGTCGCTTCAAGAGGATTAAAGTGCTTTGACCCTCCACACTTTAGCAACGTCTTTTCCACCTCTTCTGCTAAAACGATTTCAAACCTCCCCTCTATTCGGTTTTAGCATTAGGGCCGGTGTCTAGATCCAATTTCGTGTCGCCCGATTCCTTCAGGGCAATTATCATCTCTCCCAACCCCCCCCCACACATTTGCGCCTTAGATTTTCTTTCGCGGGAACTTTTTTCTTCACCCAAGCCTTTCCTCATCATAGTCTCCTTTTCTTAAGCATCTGCCCCTCTTAGTATACCGCAAGTAATGTGTGCCCTACCCCACCGGTTTGTCGTCGACATGTAACAAGCTTGTTTGTCTCTGTAGACATACTCACCCTCCCCCCCGTGATTGGGGTACTTGCGTTCCCCTTCGGTGCATATCCCCTTCCTATAGACGGTATGAGCTTTCTTAATTAACGTTCCCCCCTCCCTCTCCACCTATTGTTTTTTCGGCCTCATATTACCCCCCTGGAGGTGTCCTCGAACGCGTGTTCGCAAGGACCCCCTTAAAGTATTGTTTGTTTTTCTTTCCTCCCCTCCCCTTCGCATGACGGAACAACTTTTTTACGATTCCTCCTACCCCAACCCCGCTACTGCCCCTAACGGCTGCACCCCCCGACGAATATACGGTCAACCTTCCTCAAACCCCCTTCTTTTCCGAAGGCTGGGAGAGTTTGTGATTCCTCCCCCATTTCCGCGCTACCCTTTCTTCTTCCCCTTTCCGCGTAGGATTTTTACGCAAGAATGCGTCCCACGATTATTAATCCTAGACCGCACAACCCCCCCTCCCCGCACATTAAGACTCTGGAACCTCTTTCCTCCTCTTTTTGTCTCTCGTCCGATCAGTTTGATCGGGTGGATGAAATCTCCCCCCCCCCCCCCTTTTTTCGTATTTGATTTCAAATGTTTCGTTGTCGATTCTTAAACAGTCAATTTCACTTGATTGCTTGTCCCCCATTTAACAACAATCCCCGACTGACCTCTTTTTGACTTTCCTACAAGTATTACGTTGCCCAAGGAACCTCTTTTCCCTCTCTCTTGGTCAATCATTTCTGGGTTGACCCCCTTCGAGGATTAAAGAGACTTCTTTTTGTGCGCCTTTTTTTTTGCGCCCTCCCCCCTCTCTTCCCCATTACACGTTTTTTTTCATTGGGAAGCCTATTTTCGAGAGCCGATAATAAACATCTTTGAGCGACTTACCCCCCATACCTCCATTTTATAAGCAATTGCCCTTTTCCTCCTTTCCCCCTGATTGTGAAAACCCCCGGCCCATCCTCTCCTTTTTTCCTACGTACTCTTACCTTGCACATGTGTAAGACGATTTTGACCCTTGTGGGGCCACAGGTAATCAATCCGACGCCCCCTCCTGCAGAGCATCCCCCCCCATTCCCCTTCCTTTCCCCTTTTTTCTTCGTTTGGAGTACCGAATTTAGCGGCTTGCACACTTTTCCTCCCCCCCCTCTTACACCGCACGCTCCCTCAATCCTCTTGAAAAGATACTCTTGAATCATATTTTCGATGAATACCTCTTCTTTCCCTTTGATGTCAACCTCCACTCAATCCCCCCCCCCCCCCCTCCCTTGTTCCGCGTTTTACGCATTGCTTAACCCCCCTCCCCCTTTTTTTTCTTGTGTCGCGATTCTGTAAGCTCTCTTTTTTTTTGCTGAACAGTACAGTTACCCCACAAAAGCTGGTCCCCGGAAAGCGCCCGCTTCTTCGGCAGATTTTTTTCTACCCTTCTCCTTCCTCCTCCGGCTGGTTGCACTTTTCATTTTTCTTTTTTTTGCTTCCGACAGCATTAGGATTTATGCGGCTCGTTTAATTTGTTTCTAAATTTCAGCATCACCTAGAACTTTCTTCTCTCCATTCATGGTATCCCTCCCTCGAGTACCATTCTCCCTTCTCTTCCGCGCATCGTGATGTTTATCTTCCTTTTCACTAGACCTTTAGCCTCGGTACCGATCCCATTACCCTCTGCATAGATTCACCTGATTCTTCTCTTGCAGATTTCCCCTCATGAGATCCTCCATTGTTCCCCTCCCCCTCCTTCTCTTTCTTCCTCTGAAGAGGCGACCAGTTGGTTCCCCCCACGCTATTTCTTATCTTGCTATAAATGCCGCGTACAACTTGCGCCCACCCCATTCTCGACTTTCCTTTCCTCCCTTTTCCCCGCTGTGTTGACTACATAGACCTGATGCATGCTAAAGATACCAAGCACACCGTAAGCCCCGGTCTCCCTTCCCTACAACGAAACAATTTCCTCACTCCTCTTTTGCGCCTCCCCGTGATAGAGCTTGAACCCCCCCCCCCCCTTCTTCTTTCCCCGATGTTTCGGCTTTTTGATCTCACCCTTTAACTGTCTTAGATACCCCTCCCGGTAACGTTGACATTTTCCCCGAATCCCTTGGTTCGCCCTCTTCCGACCCCTTGATGGGTCAACCTTCCCCCCAATTCCTTCCCCCCCTCCCTTTTCCTCCCTACTTTTTGGTCTAGATATGTTCCGCGACTTTGAAAGCATAAGTGTTCTCCATACTGGCCCCTTCCAGCTCCCCTCTCGTGATATGCTGATGAACCTTCCTGTGGGGTCATCCCCTACTTCTCCCCATATCTCTTTTTGACAGTGGTTCTTTTAAAGGCTCCTCATCCCCCCTTTCCCCTCCAGTACCCCCCTGGTTTACCGTCCTTGGCTGGTCCGAAGGGAGTGAGTCTTTTTTCTGTATGCGTCTGCTTCCCCGGGGCTTTCCCCCTTTTCTTCCCCTTTGTCGGGTATCTTATGAGAAGGTGTTCCATAGTCTATGTGGTCAACCCACTTTCGTATCACGTTCTTTCCCTCGATGCTCAATAAGCCTGATCGGGTATCCTGCTTGCATTTTTCTAAACCAGGGATCCCAACTTTCCCCTCTCCTTTCTCCGCCTCAAGAGGGAAGCGAGCTTACAGTTTTTTGCTACTGGATTTTCCCCTCTGACCGCTGCCTATCAACGACTTTCGCTCTGACTCTGATGGAATCGTGACAAGGAGCTTCCCTCTCGTAGATTCTCTCCCTTTCTTATACCCAAGAATTTAACAGCTGATCTTCCTCCCTCGATTCTTCTTCCCACTAATTTGATGACCACGAGGATTCGCGAGTGTGCAAAAACTGTGCCCCTTTTTCTGAACTTGCAAGGCTTGCTACTTTTTTGGTCTGTGGAGCAAATCAACCCTCCTCTTGTCACCAGCCCTATTCCGATTCGGTCACGCTCGCAACTTCCAAGGACCCTCCGACGGGCTCTTCCTACAAGCTGACCATTGCCCCCCAAATTTACCGCTACCATGCTATAATCCTTCGACAGTCTCTCCCCTTCCTCCTACATGGTATTTTTGTGCCTTTCCCTTTTCCCGTTCTTTTTTGTCTTGCCTGCAGCCTTCTTTATCCTCTTATTTCCCTCAAAGTCTTGCTTATAATATCTCGTAAGGCGTGGTCTTTCTTCTGTCTCCTTTCTCACTCGGTTAAGTTGTATTCCCAAACTGTCCGCCGATAAAGTAGGTCTTTCCCCCCCTATCCACCCCATCCTCAGAATGGAGGCATTAAGGCGGCTTTTAGTGAGATAAAACCCTTGCCACAAATGCCACTTTGGTTCCCCCTTTCTTCTTTCTTTTTCAATTGCCCATGGTAATACTTGACCCTCCTCGTTCGATGTTTAACAATAATGTTTCCTTGTTATAAGAGTACCCAATATACTGGATAGTCCCCCTGTATTCCAGCCTTCAGTGCTCGCTGACACTCGATTGTTTCTCCCTTGCCCATATCAAAGTCTCTCCTTTTTGAACTCTCTGTCTATACTTCTCCCCCCCCCTCCCCCCCAATTATCCCGCCCGAAGGTTTATAATTTCCTGTCGAATGATGTCTCCCGATATAGTTATGACCCCCACTTTCCCGATTCTCCCCTCACACCATAGAGGATTTTATTTCGTCCCTCCCCATCCCATTGTTCCCACTCCGCCCCGGTCCCCCCAGTCTTGTACAAAATTCTTAGCGAAAAAAGTTTTCCTTTTTTATCCCAGTCTCACCCCCAAAACCCCTTCGCCCTTCTCCCTCCATCGAGTCCAATTCGTCGGTACCTCTCTTTTCTTTTTTGTGGGTCGTTAATACTCGGGCGCGCCGTTCATGCCATTCCTTTTCTAGAAAGAGAAGCCTCCCCTTTTCGCCTCTCTTTGTCTCTCTTTTGAATGTTAGTCCACCCCACTCCCCCAGAAAGCAGTCGGTCTCTCTGTTTGGCCTGCCCAAAGCTGCCCTATTTCCTGTGTTTCCGTTCACCGACTGTTTTCAGTAACCACCGTTTTTTTCCGTAGTTCCTGCCCCCATCTCTGGGTTTCTTTAGCGGTAGGCCCCCTGGCCAATCCCTCCCGGATGGTTGCGAATTAGGGAACACCTCCCCTAAGTAGACTTTTTTCTTATTAATGAACGTTTACATCATAAAAAAACCCTCTCGCAGTTCTAAAACTCTTCCCCTTAATTAGTTTCTCTTTCTCGATCGACGGACCCATCAGGGTGGATTGTCGTTATTCTGACCGACCCTCTCGAACGCCCAGACTCTCGTTTTTACAGAGGATCTCCCCCCCCAACCGGTGTTTTCCTGCCCTTCGTAACGGCATTAATATCCACTCCCCCTCAACTATTGAATATCGTTGAAATGTGCCGTCAAACGCCCGGATTCCTCCTTTGCTGCGTGTTTGTCCCACCCCCCCCTTTCCCAACTCGTCCTTCCTCCTTTTCGAGTCTGAGTCCTTTCCGGACCATCCTTTCCCTTCCTCCTAATTGAGACCGCAACACCCCGACAGAAGACGATCCCGACCCCCTCCTTCCCTTATGTTTTAGGCTTACTAGCCTTCGTTTCTCTCCCAAGCAGACAACACCCGTCTTCTTTCTTTTTTCTTTTTTTCCCACCCCATCGTTAGTTGCGTCCCCAGGTGGAAAACACAGTCACCTTTGATTGGATGAATCGTTCCCCATCACCACTTCCCCCTTCCTCCGGTGAAGTCGAAACGCTCTTCTTTATGAAACTATTCTAGCGATTCGATGACCCTTTCACCTGAGAACCCGGATTTTCGCTTGGAGACTTCTCGCCCGTCTTTCCCCCCTCTAGGGATATGAAGAAGTCCATACCGACACTCCCTAGCCATGTCTTCTTATATCCCCCTTTCTCCTCCTTACACTATTAGTCGATTCTCCCCTTAATGGAACTCGCTACAAAATTTCTTTTTTCCCCCCCCTCGTCTCGATGCTTTCATAAAGGACTATTACCATTTTCCAAATCATGCCTCCTTCCAAATTTGACTGTTGCCTGGGACCGTTTATGAAGCGCCTGGACGAGGCTTCCCAAATTAATTGTTGAAATTTTCCCTTTTCCTTCACGACTTTAGTAGGCTGTCCCCCCCAACCCCCTTTGAACCCCTATGTCGAACTCTCATCAGTCCTGCCCTTCTTCTCACTCCTTTTTCTGATGACCTTAAGCGGTCGAAAGGCTCTACTTCCCAGACAAACAGCCTGGCAGCCTTTTACGCATTGCTTCCCAGAAAACATGTTTAGCTTGCCCCTCTCTTTCCTTCCTTTAGAGACTTTCTTCAGGCCCCCACCCTTATGGCCAACAACTGGTACTCCCCTCGACCCGCTTAGGTGGGAGGTCTATTTTTTTCTCCCTTTGTTAAGTACTCTTTTTGAGCCTTCATTTGTCTTTGTCTTCCAAAATTGGGGTTCACACCCCCCCTCCTCTTCTCCAATTTTTCCGGTCCTTTACCCTGCACAGTTTGATCCCCTAGTGCTCTCTACCCCAGTCGCCTTTTTTTCTCCCTCCGGGTTCTCAATCGTAAATCTGGACTCTTTGATTCTTTAAGTTTATCTTTTCATGTAGTGGATAACTCTAGTTTGAGCCTTTTATTTGCGATAGATTTAATAAACTCCTTCCCGATTTTAACCCTCTCCCCATTGCCTCTCCCTCCTTATATTGGCTCTGGCGATGTCAGGTGAGACCATTTCCTGTAGGGAAATTTCGTCGTTCTTCTCCTTCCCCTTATTGTTCCTGTTCCATCCCCTTCGATCCAATTGCCCCCGCTTTTCCCCCCTACTTCTCTTTGCGTCCTTTTTCCCGTCTTTTGATCGCACATAGCCCCTTATGCCCCTGCTCATCCAATATTACAACAAGCTGACTTCCTCCCCCCCGTCTTTCCTCCCCCGTAACATTCATACCTTCATTCTGCCCCTTCACCGAGAGAGCCTTTTCCCCCTATATTCCTTTTTTTTTTCCCTTCGCTTGTCGCCCTTCTTCTTCTCCTTGATATGAAGCTCAAAGAACCACTTCCCCCTTCGCTATATAACCAGTCACAGTCCCTTTCTCCCCTCCCACCTCCTCAGATAAGTGATATGGTTCGCCCTTTTCTTAACCCTTGCTTTTTTTTCTTTCCCCGTACATTTTTCCCCTCCCTTTTCCGCCCTTTTTTCCTTGTTGATTTTAGAGATGAACTCCCTCAATTGACAAGGTTGCCCCCCAGTCCTAACTGGCGAACCAGATCCACTTCTCGCGTTTCTTTTTTCTTTCTATGTGGGGATAGATATAGCCAATCTGTTTCTGTTTCTTTTTTTTTACTCAAGTTGATCGACCTCCTTTCCCTCCCTCCGTTCTTTTTTTGCCCTATCTTCGCAAGAAGGGATTTTCGTCAGGTATGGCGGCCCCGGTCTCCTTTTTTTTCCATCCCTTTGTCTTTTTATGAGAAGGGGTGAATCATTTTCTTTCCCCCAAAGCTCGCTGCTTTCCGGTCCCCCCCTTGATGTCGACCTCCGACCTCGTTCTCAGCGGCATTTTCGACCGTGTATAACCTTCCCCCTTTGTCCCGCCGACGCATATTTAAGCTCTTTCTTTGTTGCGTACCCTTTCTTCTTTTCCCTGTCCCCTTTCGAAATATAGAAATCCTTTTTCCCTCGAGCGGCCATTAACCTCTTAATGAATAGTACACGTGATTCCTTCCTAGCCCCCAGATTGCTCCCCGTCTGCTCAACAAGAATGCCTAACCCATTGATCTTGTCCCTCAAATCGCCGTCTCCCCCCTCAGGGAGATCTTCTCTAAGACTCGCCTGTGCTGTTTTTTTTTGAGGTTTCAACATGTGACATATTTTCCCTTTTTTTCCGGCCCCCGGATGTCCTCTGATGTTTCCTGCCCCCGCCCAACCGAAGTCGGCAAATGTCGTTGTCCCGTTACCCCTGCTTCGCCCCCCTCCAGACTTTCCTCGCGATTTACTTCCCCCCCGTTCTTTGTTCCCTTCCCCCCCTCTAACCCCCTTTTCCTCTCCGTCTTCTCCTACCTCTTTTTCAGTAACAATGGTTTATTGGTGCCATGGTAATGTTCCCTGGCTTTTGTTGTTTCAGGTTCCGTTGACTCTTTCTCTCCCTCTTTCCTCCTGCTTGTTGGGACTTCTAAGACGTACCGTTTGTCTTTTTTTGTTCGACGCTTTGTTTTCTTCAACTTTGCCCCAGGCGATAAGCGGTCCCCAAACCACTATTCACCCCCCACTTTCTTTTTCCCTTTTCCGGAATTTCCCCTGCTTTCTTCTCCTATCCCAAACAGGCACAAATAACCCCCCCCTCTCAACTTTGAATCGGCATATTTCCCCTTTTGCCCCCGGTAATAGTATGCTTCCCCGCCCGATTGTGATGTGTGAACCTAATGTTGTACGGCTGTCCCTTTTAAGTGAATTATCACCCCTACTTTAGATTTCATTCCAGCCTCCTGATCTCTTCCTTCCTGATTCTTTTCAATATCACTATAGATGTCCCTTCCCGGAGTCATCGCCACGTCCCCCACCCCTTTTCTTGTAATCTCTAACGTGTTCATTCCCCCCGTTAATGGGAAGAACTCGCAATTCGGTCTTTTTCACCTTCGTAATATCTTCACATACCGCGTCGCGAGCCTGAGTTACCTCCTTTTTTTCATCAACCACGTTTTCCTTCCTTGTTCCTCTTCCCCCCCTCCGTCTCACGTTTTTTTGCCAAATCCCAAATTTCTACTGTCTACTTTCTATCTCTTTTCAACTCATCTCGATAAGCCAAGAAACCCCCCCCTTTTTTTCTTCGTCGGACATTCCCTTTTTCGTTGTTGCGTCCCCCTCCTAATTTCTTGTTGTGCTGTGGGTTCCAGGCTTGACTTTAGAACTCTCCCTTCCCTTTGTTTCGTCTCGACCCCCTTTCCTCCCCGCCTCTACTCTTATCTTGTAGCGACGGACACGGCACCCACGCAGATCACAGCCTCTCATTCCGTCTTTTTCCTCATTACACCTTCTTCCAAAGACTTCCGGGGTTTTCTTTTCTTCAGTGCCGTTCCATTCCTTTTCCCGTCCCCACTTTTTTTTGATCCTCGTCCCCCCGATGGGCTTTTTCGCTTTCGAGGCGAACATAATAAACCACCCCCCTTGCTTTGAGACCGTCTTTTTGCCCCCCTCCGTCCAAGTCCTCTATAGACGTTAAATTTCAAGTGCCCAACCCCCCTATCACTTTTCCTTCACTCCCTTTTCTCGTCACAATTTCGGTTTCCCCTAATTTTTTCCTTTCGACTTACACCCCCTCCTTGTGCCTTTGTTACCCTTTTCGAGACCTCCTTCCCCTCAAGACCAAGATTTTCAGTATTCTTCCGAGTGGTAATGCCACTTACCTGTAAATGATTAGCCCACAGAAATATTTTTATCTTTTTGTCCCCCTTTTCTTCCAACTCCGGTTATCCGAATGCGGGCCGCCTGCGTTTTGGCATACCACATTTCAAGATAAAACTCAGACCGTCTACCTTTTCCCGTCCTATGTCTCTTTCCTCCCCCAAGTTCATGCATCTTAGCTCATCCTTCTTTCAACTGACTCCTCCGATGTTGACCCTCTTTTTGACTCTCTTGCTTATCTCTTATGTTTCTCCTCTGAAACCCGTCCCCCCCGTTTTCTTTTCTTCTCTTTTGATTTTTTCCCAAAATCCCGTGAAGCTCGGGCCGCCTTTCCTTTTTGGAATGCCCCCTTCTTGTTTTTCCACTCTTAGTCAAGAGGTGTCAAGGTCTACCCTCTTCTTTCGATTTTAACGGAACAGATGTAATCTCTTTCCTACCTCCTCCGCGGCCGGGTTTTCCAATGCTAGTACATTGATTTTGTCGCCGGCGTTTTCGTCCAGCGATTTTCCATTCTTTTTTTTCATATGAGCCTCCTCCCTATCATCTCTTCCTCTCTATTTGTCTTCATTTCTACCCCCCTTGTTGCACTAACATTTGTAGTCCCGCTTTGATTAAAGGACTTCCTCGTTCCGTACCCCCAACCTTGATTGTTCCCCCCCACACTCCTCTTGTCCTTTCATACCTCCTCTTTAATTGAACCCACTCCTTTTTCAACCCCTTGAATGGGTTTGACTTTCGTTTTCAATCGACGTCCTCGAGCCTCACACTCGTGACCTTTTTGTCCTTCTTGTACCCGACCCCCTTTCTGCCATTTTTTCCTACCCCTCTTCCTTTCACGCTCCTCATCAGACCCTTCCTCGTGAGTCAAGACTTTTCGATTGACCCTTTCCCAGGATCGACTATTCGACTTCAAGACACCCAAAACCGGTGCCCCTCGATTTAAGCATTCCTCAACCAATAAACTTAGATTAGATCTCGTTTATCTAGTGGCTTATCGTTTTTCATTTTTTTCCCTTTCCACACCGGGCTTTTTTCCCCCCCGCGGGTAGTTCTTTGCCCACTGGTTATTTGATAACGTTCTGGGACGCTTTATGTCTTTTTCATCTGGCTCCCGTTCTGATGTACCCCCTTTTTGATCCCCCTCGCTCCTCATAAGTAGCGTATCTAATATAATTGTACCTCACCTGAGTAATAGCCCTTCCCCCCTATTGCTATATAATGTTGATTAATGATTGTTTTCAAACTTATGAGTGTGAGCAATTCTTTTCTATAGCTTTTTCCTCCCACTTGTCCCGTCCATTCCTTGCTCATTTGTCCCTCCTCTCCCCCCCCTAGATTCTTAGAAGGGCCTTTTTCCCCCCCGATCCCTTCCCCCAATGAAGGTTTTTTTTCGAAATCGTGAGGCGGCTTCCCCCTACCTTCATTTTACAGGAAACGCTTTTCCCCCTGATTTTCCCGCCCCTTATTCGCACCATTTTTCCGCTTGCAAGTAGACTTGCCCTATCTGTTTTGACTCAATTACACCCCATGCTAATAAAGATCCACCACTCCATGCGGTATTTCCCAACAGCCACGATGTCCCTCCCTTCTTCCTGTTCCAGCCCCCCCACCACTTCTCTTATTGTGCATTATTTTTGCCCTCCGGCCTTCTCCGTTCTCTTCCAAGAACCCCACTCAAAACGAGCTCTGTGCTCGGTCCAACGTTTGACATCAGAAGACCTCCGACTCTCTTTTCTTTTCCCTTCTTTTTTCCTACCCTTTGCGGCACCTTGTCAATTCGCGTTATCTTCCCCCCCCCTCCCTATCTAATTTAACTCCCGTTTTCTTCTTTTGCTATGATCTTTACCCTGCTCTTTCCCTTCCACCCAATGTTCTTACTACTTCTGACCCCTCTTCAACTGGTCTTTGATTCAATTACCTTGTGTTTCTCTCTCATGCCCCTATCCTTGAAGTGTTTTCTACCTCCCCCTCCCCCGCCTCGCCCCCTTTCCTTCCAGTTCACAATAATCTTTTTAACTTCTCAATTCATTGGCTGCTCCTAATTTCTTATGTCGTATGAGTATTTACCTTGGTTAACTTCTTTTAGATTCTTGTGCAGGCCTCCCGTTCCTATGTCTTTACCCCTTTTTCATACAAGGGGATTTTCCCCAAGCTCACCTTGTTTGACTACTGACTTTTGTAGACGGGCTCTATGCTCTTTTTCTTTAAACCTCTTTTGCTTCCCTGGTCGCCGTTCAAGATGTAAACGGAGGTGAGCCCTTGCGTATAGGCCCCCCCTCCTCTTTCAATAGCAATCTCTTTTTTTTCCCCGAGCGGCCCTCCGTTATGTAATGGAGACGGCATTTCTTATTAATATTATCCCTGACCTCCTTCAATCGTATGTTGATCAACAACGCATCCCCATATGCGAAATTTCGCTCCTCTTTACTCATTTCGTTAAGTCCTTTCGATGAGAAGGAGGCTTGATGCTTTCAGAATTCTCCCAAACTGAGGGGGCCAGTTATGACAGCTCCCCCCCCCGTCAACTTGCCTATGGGTGACGCAACTGTGCAACATTCATTTGGCACCATTTACGATTCTCATGAAGGTATAACGTGCCCCTTTCCCCGCAACTCCCGGTGCTATTGTGTGAGCAGAACCTTTGATACTTTACCCTGCTCTCAAGCGATCGGTAAGATCCCAGGCCCCCCTCTAAAAGTATGTTTTTTTTTTCTTCCCAGTAATGCTGCCCTGGCTTTTCTGAATTAGATCATCTATTCAGAACCCCCCCGTCTTGCCTTCTACGACTTTATTTCCCGGTTTTTATTGACGTTAGACTTTCAGCTTCTTCATTGGCGCCTCCTCCAGTCTGTCTCCCAAAAACCTATTTCCACATTTCCTCCGGAATTTTTGCGGGGGTTTTTGTGGGCCCGGGTTTGGTTTCTTCAGGAGGCGTCGGCTTTCTATCCCCCCCTTTCACCTCAACCCTGAATTTGTTCAGCATTTTTTTCCTTTTCCAATTGTAATCTCTTCGGCACTAAGAGATGGGGGGTGCACCAATCATTTTGTACGGTTTCTTTCTGCCTAACCCATACGATACAAATTATCCTTGCTCGTTTATATCCGCCTCGGCCTTTCATTCCAGATCTTTTTTCTCTTCCCCGCCCTCCTCCCACTTCCTCCATGCCTCGAGGGATACTGCGCCAAATCTCCAAATCTGATACGAGAACTTTATCCAGTCTGCGGGCTGCAATAGATAATCGTTTTCACCTAATACAGTTTCGAACCTTCCCCCCCAACCTATTCCCCGCGATTTTTGCTGAACGATGTGGTCACAGAAAATAAGTGATGAATGTTTCTCCCCAAAGACTTCAGGGGCGTAAGGGCTTTTTTGAACCCTCCCCACCACACCCCCGCCAAACGTTTTGTATTTTCCTACTCGATAAAAACCGATCGCGCTAGCCCCAGCACAGTAGATTAAAATTACTTTGTCGCGGTTTTTTTTAATCTTCATGGTGCCCCCCCCCACCACCCCTTTGTTTTCAGTCTCGAAATCTCAAGTGAGTCGTCGCCGATGCCCTTTCCTTTTTTTTTCTCTCCTCTCCCTCCTCCTGCACCAATTCGTGGTAGCGTTGGAAATTGTTCTTCACCAAGCAAGCCTTACTGCCCCTTCGTTGACTGCCCCATTTTCCCCCTGTGTTGGAGTCTCATCTTCATTGTCGTACCTTTCCCCATTTTTTGTCGTCGATCCTCGTCCCCCTTTTTGGCGTCGGAGCGTTTTTTTTCGCCATTAATCCCCCCCTCCCCCCGTTATGGGGTCCCGCGAACTTTGGTCATTAGTAAAACATAAGCCATATGCCGGTTGCAGCTAATTGTCACGTGCGGCCCAAAACTATTGTATATCAATTCATAACTATCCCCGTCCAATTCGTCGGTTTTCCCCTTCCCTCCGCTTTATTGTGTTCTTTTATTATTTACGTAACCTGGAAGCAGCACAAAGATTTTACAGATGATCGTCCCGACAAAAACACAATTCGGTACGGCAATGAAAGATTAAGCCCCATGAAAATTGGCCTTTTTAACAATCATCCCCGCCTTTCCGCCTTCTGGATGATTGGAACCACCCCATTTCCCGCCTTTTAACAAATCGACAAGGGTCCGAGTAGGATCCCGCGTCTACACAATTCATTTCCCTCTTCTCTCCCATAGATCGACGCCAAAGCCCTCACCATTCCTCCCCGGGGGGGCAATGCCCCGAAGTTGAATCGATTTGGGCTTATCGTCTTTTTCCGATGCACTTGATTCACGTTTTTTTCGTCTTTGATTTCACCCCAATCACTTCGTGTCGGCGGGGACCTTTTGGAACCCCCTTAATTCAACCATTGATGAGCAATTTCCACCCACCTTTGCACAAGAGGTTTTGTTGAATGTCTGAACCTCTCTTACCCGCTTTTTGAAAACAACCGATGTATCGAGAGACCAATCATCCTTGATTGACAACTTCCCTGATTACACTCTCATCCGATTTTTTCGCGGTTTTTCCGTTCTCTCCGCGCTTTCTTTTTGACGTTGGCATGCTGCATCCCCTGCCCATCGTATCAGCTTCTGATATAAAAATGCGTCGGCGCCTCCCCTTCTCTTGCGGATAAGACTGGCCATCCTCCGTTAAATTGCCCCAATCCTCTGCCTTCCTCCCTCATCCTTTGTTTTCATTCCCCTCAGAAGTTGTTCCACTTGCCAGGTTTGCTGGGAACAGGTTTTTTCATCACTCTCCTCCCCCTAAGAGGCCGCCCCCCCTTCCTTTCCTGTGTCCCTGGTTTAACCTTTGACGTTTCTCTTTCTAGGCTTCCATTCCTACACTTGTCAGACGTTCTAAGATCCTCCCCTCCCGACCTTGCGACAGATACCGTTCTGAGAATCCATGCCTTCCAATTTCTTTTTTATCCTTGACCTCTCCCCCCCTGTCCCCCTGCCCCAGACACCCCCTTCATTTTTTTTCAGCACGCAGTGATTCACCCAACAATAAAACCTTTTTTGTATCCCCTTTGCTCGCTCTGCCTCCTCTCCCTCTTCCCTGCTTTTCCTTGGTCCATTTCGCTCACAACAGTTTTTTCCCCCTTAAAGATCTTTCTTCTTGTTCCTTGTCTTTTCCCCCCCTGATGTCGTTAGCTTTAAGATTTTGTTCTTTCCGTCGCCCTCTACTTCCTCCTCCATGTTGAAGGGCTTTTCTCCCCCTTCCCCATTTTTTTTTCCCCTTTCCGAACCATCCCCTTCCTTTCTTCTTATGGTTATCCGACCTAATGAGGAGATCGCTATTCCCTGATGTTTCTCTTCTTGACCCCTTATCAATCTCTTTCGAGATTCAACCTTTCACGACTCCCTCCTTCGTTCCTGGCACGCTCGATTTTCCTCATTCTTTGTCTTCTTCCTGACTTACTGCCGCCTGAACGGGGTGACGCCCCCTTTTGATTGAGGCGTCGTCGTCCCCATGGTCCCTCGATTTTTTAATTTAGAAGACCGATCTTTTCCCCTTTTCTAAGAAGGCTTATTTCCTCACTTTCCTTTTCCCGTCCGTGTCAGAGGCTGGGTTCACTACCCGCCTGCATGTCTTTTTTTTTTTCAAAAGATACACGCACATCTTATTCCCCCCCCTCCCAGCCCATGCATATAAGCCACTCCCGTACTCCCCTACCCTTTTTTCCTCCCAAGCCATGACTGATCTCCCCCTTTTTTTTTGAACCCACTTTCCTTCTTTTCTGTGAAACTGAAGCGAGTCTTACTTTGATTCCGCCCCCCCCAACAGTTTATTTCTAAACCCATCACCGGTAACTTTGAAGAATACCTTGCTATTGTGATCTTTTTTTTTCCTCCCTTTTTTTTTCGTCCGTCACAATTTGGTCCCTTGTTCCCCCTCGCGTTCACTTAATA